>ERZ1026800.2111-NODE-2111-length-11371-cov-2.087780_pt1 | contig 11371 bp, 7 predicted proteins | sample MGYA00520873_ERZ1026800 | MGnify/ENA primary metagenome ERZ1026800 (study PRJEB33270, sample SAMEA104284475) | anaerobic digester metagenome | biome: Anaerobic digester microbiome; feature: mesophilic sludge digester; material: Anaerobic digester biomass | place...
ATGGGGTATACAATCATCTCCCTCGAGCGCGCGGAAGACATGATCTACCTCCTCAAGAACGAACAAAAAGAGGTTGATCTCATTATCACCGACGTAAAGCTTAAGAAAATGGACGGGATCGAGCTGTTGCGCCACGTAAACGCGCTCGAGACCCCCATTCCGGTGCTCGTCATCACCGGCCAGGGCAACATCGAGGACGCCATCCGCGCGCTGCGCTACGGCGCCGTGGCGCTGCTGCTGGTGCAGCTGGCCGGCCTCAATCTCTGGGCCTGGCGGCTGGAGCAGATGGTGCAGGACAAGCGGCAGGCGATGACGCGTTTGCTGCAGACCGCACACCCCCAGGTGCGGGCCGTGCTGGACGCGCTGGTCGATGTCGACAGCCGTATGGAGCTGCGCGACGGCTACGCCCCCGGCATCATCACGTCGCTCGCCCGCATCGACGGCCACCCGATCGGCCTGGTCGCCAACGATCCCGCCCACCTTGGCGGGGCGATCGACGCCGAGGGTGCCGAGAAGGCCGCCCGATTCCTCCAGCTGTGCGACACGCACGGGCTGTCGATCCTCTTCGCCTGCGACACCCCCGGCTTCATGGTCGGCCCCGAGTCGGAATCGGCGGCCGCCGTGCGCCACATGAGCCGGCTGTTCGTCGTCGGCGCCAACCTGTCGGTGCCCTGCGGCACCGTCATCCTGCGCAAGGCCTACGGGCTGGGCGCCCAGGCGATGGCCGCTGGCAGCTTCAAGGCGCCGGAGTTCGTCGTCGCCTGGCCCACCGGTGAGCTGGGCGGCATGGGGCTCGAGGGGGCCGTCCGGCTGGGATTTCGAGCCGAGCTGGAGGCCGAGGCCGACCCAACCGCACGCCAGGCGCTCTTCGACGACCTGGTCGAGACGGCCTACGACCACGGGCGGGCCACCAACGTGGCCGCCCAGTTCGAGATCGACGACGTGATCGACCCGGCCGACACCCGACGCTGGGTGTGCGCCGCTCTGCTCGGACCAAATGTGACCTCGGCGCACTCGGGCGGGTCAGAACGCCGATGACCTCACCACACGACGTCGCCGGCGGCCCGAACCGCAACGGTGACCACGCCCCCGACCGGACCTCGGCGCAGGCCGGAACCCCCGCCGACCGCCCCGGCGACGACCCCACCCCATCCAGCGTGGCGGCGGGGCCAGCCCCCCTCGCTCCCGGGAGGGACGACGCTCGGCGAGCGCCCCTGGACGAGCGCTCCGCCGACGAGGACAACGCCTACCCCGAGAACCCGACCGACGAGGTGATCGACGACATGAGCGACGACCCAGCCGACGACGCGGCCACCGATGAGCGGCGGGGTGCCACCATCCGGGAACGGCTCGGTGAGGCCTGGGACGATGCCCGTGAGCGGCGCCATGAGGAACAGCTCGAACACGACGCCGAGTCCGACGACCCGGAGGGTTGGGCCAGCGCGCTGCTCCAAACCGCCGACCCCAAGGAGTACTTCGACAGCGTGTCTGGCCTGGCTCGTTCGGACCACAGCTCACTGCTGTCGCCGTTGGAGTTCGACCCGGACGTGCCGTTTCACTATCCAACGGCCACCACCGTCGAGCCGGAGCCGCAGGGCATCGAGACGGTCCAGCTTTACGCCCAGACCGCCTCCCCGCTCTTCGACCGCCAGATCGCTGCCCCATTCGCGGATCCCGGGCGGGCGGACCTGCTCGCCGACATCCATCACCGGCTGATGATCGACGGGCGCAACGTGGCCCTGATCACCAACCACGGTGACATCGTCGACATCGCCGTCGTGCTCGCCGGCCTGACCGTTGCGATGTGTGATGGGCGCACCTATGGCGTGTTGGAGGAAGAGTTGGATCTGGTCGACCTGGCCGACCACTTCAACATCATGGTGAGCCGCATGGTGACCACCCGCGCCGCCTTCGGCATTCCCGCTGTGTCGGTCGTGTCCAACATGGCCCGGACCTTCCTGTCGCTCCCCCAGACCCACTCCCGTCGACGGGCCCGGATCGATCCCGATCTGGTACGGGCCTCCAACGTGCTGATGCGCGCCGACCTCGGGCGTCAGCTGGCCAAGGGCGGGCAGTTGCTGGCGATGGCGGCCAGCGGTTCCCAGGACCTGTCGCTGGCGGTCAACTTCGCCGCTCGCGTGCGCAACGCATGGCAGGGCTTCCGTGGCGAGGACAACGAGGGGCCCAGCCTGCACCTTCAGCCGCTCTACTCGGGCACGATGAAGATCATGTTGGAGTGCGAGGATGTGCTGCCGTTGGCGGTGTGCATGGACCCGAAGAACCCGGCGACCGAGCTGGGTTCGATCACCCGCGTCCGCACCGAGGACGACTGCCACCGGGTGATGGACTGGATCGCCGCCGCCCACCAGCGGGCCACCGGCATCACCACGGTGTACCACGATGCCGAGGACGACCTGCTGGCCAACATCCGGGCCGCGATCTCGCGCTGAGGTCGCCCGGTTCGCTAAAGGCGGGCCACGACCAGCGCGATGTCGTCGCCGTCGGAAGCCCGGTCGGCGCCGACGCGAAGCAGCCCTTCGGCAACGTTCTCGGGGGTGCCGCGCCCGACGCGACCCAAGCGGGCGGTCAGCGCCTCGATGTCGGCATCGATGTCCCCGCCGCGCGACTCGATCAACCCATCGGTGTAGACCAACAGCGTCGAGCCGGGCTCGTAGGGCACGGTGACCGGGTCTCGTCGATCGGCCCCGACTCCGAGCGGCGGACGCAGGCCAGCGGGCAGGCGGGCGGCCGGGCCGTCCCGCGGCATCAGAAGCGGCGGCGGATGCCCCGCCAGCACCGTGCTCAAGGTCTTGGCCTCGGTGTCGACGATGACGGCGGCCACCGTCGCCATCGTCGTCTGGTTGCGAAGTCCGAGCACCTCGTCACAACGGCGGAACAGCTCGCTTGGTGACGTGCCGGTCTGGACCAGCGTGGAGATCACGGTGCGCAACTGCGACATGCGCGCAGCGGCACCGGCGTTGTGGCCGACGACGTCGCCGACGATCAGCGCTGTGCGCCGGGAATCGATCGGCACGACATCGAACCAGTCGCCGCCGAAGCCCAGCGAGTCGATCGCTGGGACGTAGCGCACCGCCACCTCGATGTCCTTCACCAGCGGGGGCGGGCTGAGCAGTGCGGTCTGTAGCGACGAGACCAGCGCACGCCGATCGACGCCCGCCCGGGCACGACCCAGCGTCTGGGCGCACAGGTCGGCGATCACCTCGAGCTGGGCCACCGGAAAGTCGTCCCGGGCCACCTCGTAGTTCCAGCCGGCGGTCAGCAGCCCGAAGATCGAACGGTCCGGTCGGCGCAACGGCACGGTGGCGGTGGCGACCACGCCCACGGCATCGGCGATTTCCACGTCGCTCGGGTACTCGAGCAGCCGCTGGGCCCGGCTTCCGACCAGCACGGTTTCGCCCGTGGCAAGCACGCGGTCGAACAGCGGTCGGTCGCCTCGCACCGGCTGGAACGAGCTGATCTTCGTCGGATCCTCGGCGGCGAGCAGCTCGAAAACTCCGGTCTGGGAGTCGGCCTGGCCCACCACCATTCGGTCGGCGCCGACGACCGGTGGGCCATCATGAACGATCGCCGTGGCCACCTGGTCGACCGTCTCCGCAGAGCTCATCCGCCGCGTGAGCTTCGCCAACTGTTCCAGGCGCCGCCGATCGTGGGCCCGTTCGGTCACGTCGGCGACCAGGGCGCCGATCCCGAGCGGCTCGTCGCCATCGTCGATACGGAAGTAGCCGACCGAGCACACCAGCTCGTCGTTCGGCGATGCCGAAGGCCGGGCGGTGACCTCGACGTCGGCGATCGGTTCGCCGGTGCTCAGAACGCTGCGAATCAGCGGGTCGAGCTGTTCTGCCATCTCCGGAACGATCTCGGCCAGGCTGCGCCCCAGGTGATCGGCGGCGGCGGTGTCGTTGATCTTTGCGAGCGCCTCGTTAACCAACCGAAACCGCAGCTCGGTGTCGAGGAACCCAAACCCGCCGGGAGAACGGGCCATCATCGCCTCGAGGATCGACCGGGAGCGATGGTCGAGGACCCCCTGCCGGTCACGCTCCACCAACTCCCCGGCGAGGGCTGACAGCTCGATCAGCAGCGCTGCGTCGTCGGCCGTCCAACTGCGAGCTTCGGTGTCGACCACGCACACGGTGCCGAGCACATCACCTTCGGTCGAGCGCAGCGGCGCCCCCGCCCACGCGACCACCCCCATCGACTCGATCGAAGGGTTGTGACGCGTTCGCGCGTCGCTTCGAGCGTCGTCGATCAGCAGAACGTCGCCCAGCCCGACGACGTACTGACAGAACGACTCTTCCACCCTGGTGTGGCGCTCCGACCGATCGTCGCTCGGCATCCCGACACAGGCCAACCAGTTGGAATGATGGTCATCGACGAGCGTGACGAACCCAAATGGGGCACCGAGAAGCCGAGAAGCGAGCCTGGCGATTCGATCGAAGGCGGGATCATCGGTGTTGCTCGCCAGACCGGTGGCGCCGACCGCCGCCAGCCGTTCGGGGTTGGCGACCTGTGCAGCGACCATCGAAAAGAACGCTTCAAGCGAGCCGGTCGAGTCGTGGGACACCGGTAGACACTAGGTGAGTTCGCACCGAGCCGCCGGGGCAACCTCACGCTGCGACGGGCTGCGGCGCACTTCGACGGGTTCAGCTGCCGGCGCGGTTCGAGCGAACGCCAACTGCGACTCGCCAGCCGACCAGACCCACCCCGAGCACGGCGCCGGTCACGATCACGAAGCTGGCCGCCGTCCCATCGCCGAACACCAACCCGCGCAACACCAGGCCGAGCACCGCCGTGCCCAGCCACACCGTCACGCCATCGGGCCACACCAAGCGCAGCGATGGGAGGGCTGCAGTTGCGGCCTCACCGCCGGTCGAGCGGTGCCGCAGCACGAGCGCTGCCCATGACAGGGCGGCTGCGATCAGAAATGGCGCAGCAACACCCAGCACCGACGCCGGCGAGAGCCCCTCATCGTGGTTGTTTCTGCCCATCAGGACGAACGCCAAGATCACCGCGACATCAGCCACGGCGGTCAGCGCCAGTGCGCTGCCCGGAGAGCGCCTTGTGTCGGCATCGGAGCGTTGGGGAACCGGTTCGGTCTCGAGGGCCATGGTCGGTCAGGCTAGGCCGCTCGGGCGATCGCCGGGGAGCGCCGGTTGCGGCCCCGTCGGGCCGCCGAAGCCCTCGCCGCCATGACCCGCCCGTCGGGTGGGCCGCTAGGTTGCGACCACCTACCACCCGGAACCGAACCGACCGGACCCGAACGAGGCCGTCATCGACCCATCGACCCAAGTCGACATCTCGCCACCCTCCGCTCCCCACTTCGTCGAGTTGGTGGCGAATACGGTCGATCGATTCGGTGATCGCCCGCTGATCGAGGCACACGACCGCATGACCGAACTGAGTTATGCCCAGGCGTGGGCCTGGGCCGGCTCGGCGGCCGAGTCTTTGCGCCGCGCCGGTGCCGCGCCCGGGCAACGCTTGGTTGTGAGGACCCCGAAGTCCATCGGATCGCTCATCGCCTACCTGGCGGCGCTGCGCCTGGGTGCGGTGTGGGTGCCGGTCGCACCTCAGGCCACTCCCTCCGAGGTGAACTACGTGTTGGAGGACGCCTCGCCGACCCTGGTGATCGACGGAGTCGGGGCCGTCGACGACCTCGTCGGCAGCGGGCCCTGCGCCGACGAGCACCATCCCCCGGCCGTCGGCCTCGACGAGCTCGACGGCGACCGACCCTGCGCCATGCTGTACACCTCGGGCACGACCGGCCGACCCAAGGGCGTCCCCATCACCGGCGCTGCGCTCGGCGCCAACACGACGGCGCTGGTCGAAGCCTGGGGCTTCAGCGAACACGACACCCTCGTCCACTCGCTGCCCACCAACCACGCCCACGGATTGTTCGTCGCCCTGGGGTGTGCGCTGGCCTCGGGGGCAACCCTGAGATGGGTCGACCGCTTCGACGCTGCGATCGTGGCGGACCTGCTCCCCGGCGCCTCCGCGTTCATGGGCGTGCCCACCCACTACGTGCGGCTACTCGACGAGCCCGGCTTCGATCGGGGCGCGAGCACCTCGATTCGGTTGTTCACCTCCGGGTCGGCCCCCCTCCCGACCGTGACCTTCGACCGCATCGCCGAGCGGACCGGCATCGAGGTCGTCGAGCGATACGGGATGACCGAGACGCTGATGCTCACCTCCAACCCGCTTGACGGGCCGCGCAGGCCCGGCTCGGTAGGGAAAGCGCTGCCCGGCGTCGAGGTGCGGCTCGGGCCGGCCGACCCGGCCAAGCCAGACCCCGACTCGGTCGTGGGGATGGTCGAAGTGCGCGGCCCGAGCGTGTTCGACGGGTACTGGGGGCGTCCGCCGGACCCGAGCGACCGCACCGCGCCCACCCACCCCGGCGAAGCCGCCTGGTTTCGCACCGGCGATCTGGGGCGCTGGGACGACGACGGTTACCTCTTCCTCGTTGGCCGCTCGAAGGACCTGATCATCTCCGGTGGGCTCAACGTGTACCCGGCCGAGGTGGAGGCGGTGCTCGAACGCCACCCGTCGGTGGTGGAGGTGGCGGTGATCGGCCTCCCCGACCAGCGTCTGGGGGAAATCGTCGCTGCCATCATCGAGATCAAGCCGGGCGTTTCCTGTTCCGAGGCCGAGATAGAACGGTTCTGCGCTGCGCTGCCCCGCTACAAGCGCCCGCGCAGGATCATCTTCAACAAGGTGCCGCGCAACCCCACCGGGAAGATCGAGAAGCCGCGGCTCCGCGAGAAATATTGCGGCGGAAGCCTTGTCGAGACGCAGACCGAGAGTCGCTAGGCCGTACGCATATCTTCGAAACAGCGGCTCTCTGAGAAGGGCTCGAGCGCGATGATTCCGGCTCGAGGACTCCCAGGCAGCGTGCTCCATGTCGTGTGATGGCTGATGGCACATGATCATCATTGGTACGTGCTTGTGAGAACGAGCGGGCATTGAGGGAACCTACGGTTAGGCCCTGGCGTGGTGTATGGTGCGGCACCAAGCGACTGCGCTTCCATTCATGGGTTACGATCTAACGCCATGAACATGAATACTTCCTGATACAAGCATACCTCTCGTCAATTCCGGTCACTTCATAGGACAGCCACTGAGATTGGTCGTTCAATGAGCCTTGGTTACAATTCATGCAGGGTCATGTACAATTATGTCGATACAAGCAACAAGAACGCACTTTAACTATATAATAATATTGGATGTAAAATGCTGGCTCACATATTGCCTCCATAGGATCACTTACTTGATCCCACTTGAGGTGATATCGTGAGGAAATATATATGTGCGTTTTGTCTCTCCGCAGCATTGTTGATCTTATTCCCGGCCCAAGGTACTACAGCCTCCTTGAGCATAAGCTGGAACAGGAACACTGAGAGTGATCTGGCAGGATACAAAGTATATCACGGTACTCGATCGGGAACATTCAGCACGGTTGTCGATGTACATAACGTCACCAGGTATCAGATCCCCAATGTGCAGAGCGGGGTCACGTACTATGTGGCAGTATCCGCCTATGATAGAGCTGGCAATGAATCGACGAGGTCTCAGACACAGAGTGTGTTCGTTCCTGCCCCTACACCCCCTACATCCCCTGCAGACACCACGCCTCCTGCGGGCAGTTTAGTGATCAACGCCGGTGCTGCCAGCACATCCTCGAATTCGGTGACCCTTACCTTGAGCGCCCAAGATACCGGGGGGACCGTTACCGGCATGAGGGTCAGCAACGACGGGATAACGTATTCCAGCGAGGTAGCCTATGCCACCAGCTACAGGTGGACGCTTTCCAGCGGGTATGGCACCAAAACAGTCTATGTGCGTTTCAAGGACAATTCTGGTAACTGGATGAGCTCCCCGGCCATCGACACCATCCAGTTCACAGCCACCACGCCTCCTGAGGGGAGTGCAGTGATCAACCCTGGTGGTGCCGGCACACCGAGTGAAGATAAAACAACAAATGAACCAGCTGACCAAGCAGGACAGAATGAAGACCTGCCGTTGGACGACAATGTGTCCCCTGAACCTCATACCTCTATAAAACCTGTGATTATCTTTCCTGAGGACAACGCTGACAATGTACCTCTGACACCAGTACTGGAATCGACTTCTCCATCCAGTGAATACAATCAGGCAGAATGGGAGATCAGCAGTGATGATGGCGACCTTGTTCTCGACCTGACAACCAGTTCTGACCCTGCCGAGCTGGTGGTGCCCGACCTCATCCTCGACCCCGGAGTGAAATACTATTGTAGGGTGAGATTCTTAGATGCCCAAAACAAATCCACTCAATGGTCGGACCCGCTGTCGTTCGAGACCATACAGGTAGATCCTCTCGATTTTAATATGAATGGAATACCAGACGATCAGGAAATGTTGATTGGCGAAGAAATTGATTTGGACGGGAATGGGATTATCGACCTTCTCCAGGATGATATGAAATCTCTCGTTACATTGGTAGGGGAAGAGTACCTCAGCGTACGAAGGTCAACAAATTGTAAGGCGATAAAAAGACTTACATCATTTGATCCTGAATCGATACATACTACCGATAACAAGCCTGCCGATCTTCCCATCGGGTTACTGGACTTTAAGCTGGAAGTCGAGAGACCCGGTGACATTGCCGAGGTGATCGTTTACCTCTCAAATCCAGCCCCCGAAGGTTCAAAGTGGTACTTCTTCGATGAAATGAATGGGTGGAAAGAGTATCCGTACGCAACCTTCAGTCCTGAAAGAACGGAGGTCACCCTCCAGCTTAGGGATGGGGACCTGAACTATGGAGACAGTGATGGCGTTGCCAATGGCATCATTCTGGATCCATGTGGTATCGGGGTGGAAACAGATCATACAGCTACACTTGGTGTAGCGGATGGGTCCAAGGGTCCATGCTTCATGTCAACGTCTGCATCAGATGACGCTGCTGCTCGAGGGGCGCTTGCTGGCATACTGTTCATGGTTATCTGGCTCCTGAAAAAGAGAGAAAGCACGAAACCCCTTTAAAGACTTTAAAAAAGACAGGGGCTTTCATAGCCCTGCCCTGCTTTTTTATCTTCCAGTTCCTCTATGAGCCCTCCTGTCTGTCGAGGTACCGTCACACTGCAGTACAGGAGCCCTGAAGAAGGAATGACCTCCCGAATCTCACCGGCTCGCCTGGAAAAGATGGAACCTCTCCTCTTCGAGAGGCAACGATCAGTACGGTGATCCTCTTGGCTAGTCTGCCGGTGTCGCGGGAGCAGCAGGCGCTGCCGGCTGTACCGGCGCCGCAGGAGCGGAAGGTGCGGCGGCAGGTGGTGCGGCCTGCCCCGCGGGTGCGCCGGGAACCGTCTGGGTCGCCGCAGGGGCGGTGGACATGACGCTCTTGGAAGGCCGTTCAAGGTTGAAGAAACCCAGCGTGAGCGAGGTGAGCATGAACACCACGACCATGACCAGTGTGGCCTTCTTTATGAAATCCACCGGGCCGGCGCTGCCGAACAGGGCCTGGCTGCCAGCACCGCCGAAGACCGCGCCGATGGCGTACGCGATCGAGACGCCCGAGAGCCGGATCTGGGCGGGGAACATCTCGGCGAACATCGCCAGGCCGGTGATGAAGAGCGTATTGCCCATGATGCGCCAGAAGGTCAGGCCCGGCGCAATGCTGGCCAGTTTCTTCCACGCATCAACGTAGTTCTCCGGCGCGATGGGCTTGGGAATCCATTGCGGCGGCTGGTCGAACAGATGCGCCTCAACCTTCAGCGACGTGGAGATCATCCACAAGAACGGCACCAGGATGATCACCGCGCCCAGCACCAGCAGCGTGTAGATGAGGATGCGCTGAACCAGGTACCGCAGCCGGCGACGGCGTGCCAGCGGGTCTTCGCGCGCAAGCGCGCGGGTGATCGTGCTTTCGGCAGCCATCGCCTACCCTCCCCCTGCGTCGCGCCGCGTGCCTTCATAGAACACCCAGGCCGATGACGAGCGGAAAATGAACAGGGTCAGCACCACGATCATCAGCGTCAGCATCCACCCCAGCGCCGACGCATAGCCCATGTGCCCGAAGTTGAACGCCTCGTTATACACAAACCAGTTGACAAACCAGCCGTCTTCGCGCTTGGTGGGAATGAACGCCTGCTGGGTGAAGAGTTGCAGCGTCGCGATGGTGCCGGTGACCAGGTTGTAGAAAAGCGCCGGGCTGAGCATGGGAATGGTGATGTGGCGGAACTTCGTCCCCGTGCCCGCCCCGTCAATCGCCGCCGCCTCATATAGCTCGGTGGGGATGTTCTTCAGCCCGGCCAACAGAATGACTGTGTTGGCCCCGAACACGCCCCACAGCCCCATGATCACAAACGAAGGCAGCACCAGGTCTTTATCGGTGAACCAACCTAACGGCTGCATGTCCAGCAGACTGTAGACAGGCTTGAGCAGGCTGTTGATCAGGCCGCTGGTAGGCCCGAAGATCCAGAACCACAACAGGGCTACCGCCGCCGCTGGCAGCACGGCGGGCACATAGTACAGCGTGCGCCAGAAGCCCACCCCCTTGACCTTCTGGTTGAGCAGCAGCGCCACGCACAACGCCCCCACCAGCCCCAGCGGGATATTGAAGACGGCATAGCGCAGCGTTAGCCAGATAGCTTTGAGAAAGTAGGGGTCGGTGGCACCCACCAGATAGGTTTTGCCTCCCCAGCGAATCCGATCCAGCTCGCGGAAGCGCACCGTATCCGGCGAGGGCGATTCCAGCACGCCCAGCACTTGCAGCGGGCGCTGCCCTTCCTCCAGCTCAACCACTTTGATTGACAGGGCGCGCTTGTAGTTGAACAGCGGATCTTCCAGCGACCGGGGGCTGTCCCACAGCACATTATATTCGGTGAAGCTCAGGTAAAAGGAAAGCACAATCGGAAACAGCACAAACGCCAAAAAGCCTACTACCCAGGGAAGAACCAGGGTGACCCCTGTGGCGGCCTCGCGCTTGACGCCCAGCCAGCGCAACAGACGGTAAACCCCATACATCAGAACGGCCAGGGCCACCGCCACAGCCGCATAGCGCAGTAACGTCGGGTAATACGTGGCAAAAGCGCCAGGGTCGCTGGTCATGGCAACCTCCTTCCCGCGCAATATCCTGCCGGGCAGGCAGCAGGAGCGACTTGCATCGCCCCTGCTGCAAGCGAACACCAGCGCGTGCTATTTGGGCAGCACGTCCTCCAACAGGATGCGAGCGTCAGCGGCCAGGTTCTCGACCGTGTCCTCGCCAGCGAACAGCGGAGCCTGGAAGTCCTCCCAGAAGATGGTGCTCCACTCGCTAAAGCGGGGGACGATGTGGAAGGCGCGCATGTAGGGCACCGCCTCCAGGATGGCCTCGGCATTGGCG
>ERZ1026800.2120-NODE-2120-length-11336-cov-2.470247_pt1 | contig 11336 bp, 10 predicted proteins | sample MGYA00520873_ERZ1026800 | MGnify/ENA primary metagenome ERZ1026800 (study PRJEB33270, sample SAMEA104284475) | anaerobic digester metagenome | biome: Anaerobic digester microbiome; feature: mesophilic sludge digester; material: Anaerobic digester biomass...
CTGCAAGGTCGCTACGTTGCCGCCGACCTCGCTCGGGAGAGCGACCGAGCGCAGGCCATCGCCAGCGTCGTGGTCGTCGGCACGCTCGGCGCGGTGTTCGGGCCCGTCCTGACGCCGTGGGAGAAGCGGGCCGGCCAGGCCGTGGGGCTCGACCAGTTCATCGGGCCGTTCTTCTTCGCGGCGCTGCTGCTGCTGGTGGCGATGGCCGTCATCGCTCGCCGGCTGCACCCGGATCCGCTGGCGGTGAACGGCGAGCTCGACCCGCACGCCGAGCGAGTTCGCCCGCTGCGGCAGGTTCGCATCTCGGCGGCGGTCATCCGCAGCAACCGGCTGGCCACCCTCGGGTTGGTGGCGATGGTCGTCTCGCAGACCACGATGGTGGCCGTGATGACGATGACCCCGTCGCACATGAAAGACCACGACCAGGCCGATCTGTCGGCCTACGTGATCGCCCTGCACATCGCCGGCATGTATGCCTTCGCCCCCTTCGTCGGCAGGTTCGTGGGTCGGGTCGGGCAGGTGCCTGCTGTGATGGTCGGCTCGGTGGTGCTCGGCGCGGGCACGGTCGTGTCGGTCGTCGCGGGTTACGTGCCGTCGCTCATCTTCGTCGGGCTGTTCCTCCTCGGTGTCGGCTGGAACATCGGCCTCATCGCCGGCAGCAGCATGCTCACCGGCGCGGTGCCGGGCAACGCTCGGGTCGAGGTGCAGGGCACCGCCGACCTCACGATGAGCTTCTGCGGCGGCATGGCCGCGTTCGCCTCCGGCTTCGTGAAGCAGGCGTGGGGCTTCCACATGCTGGCCAACGCCGCCACGTTGCTCGCCGGGCTGCTGTTGGTGGTGGCGTACACGCACTCGCTGCGCACCCGCCTTGCCGTGCACTGATGCCCAAGCCGTCCGCGTCTGTGCACCGCTGCTCGGTGGTCGAGCCGTCGCGTGCAGACGCGGGCTCGGTGTGGCCCAGCGGCCGCGGAGTTTCTTGCTCAGCTCGTTGAGCCGGGTCTTCTCGCTACGCGAGAGCGAGTCGATGCCGTGGGCGCTGATCTTGTCGAGCAGGCCGTCGAGCTCGAGCTGGTCGACGGCGGTGTGTGCCGGCTCTGGTGTGGCCCACGGCCCGGCGATCACGGCAGAGCCGCTGCCGCTGGCGCGACGGCTCTTCGGCTTCTTGCTGGAGGGCGCGCCCACGAAACGCGGGATGAACTGCAACTCGTTGAGCATGCCGTACTGCCGCGCGGTGACCATGCCGACGAGGATGGCCCCGAGCTCGACGAGCAGGGCACCGAAGAACCGGTTGCCCAGGTACTGCAGCACGTCGAGCAGCACGAACACGGAGGCGAGCACCCACAACGGGATGTTGAAGAACCACACCGCGTTCGGGCTGTCGAAGGCGTAGACGACCAGCAGCGCGATGGCGAGGATGCTCAGGCCGTAGGCCTGCCCGGTGTCGGCGGTGAAGTCGAAGAGCGACACCACGGCTGCCGGCAGCACCGTCATCAGGGCGATCATGATGGTGAAGCGCACGCGGCCGACGGTGTCTTCGATGCGATGCCCCACAAACCAGAAGAACGCCAGGGTGAGGATGACCCAGATGCGTGTGGGCGGGTTGGCGATCGGCCAGGTGACCAGCCGCCAGATCTCACCCTCGCGCACCAGCGGCGCGATGAAGTACATGTCGAAGATGGGCCCATCGGCACCGCCGATGGCGTAGAGGAACATCGACAGCACGCCGAGGCCGACGAGCAGTGCCGTGGTGGTGACATCGACCGTGCCGATGCGGAACCAGCCATCGCGACTCGGGCGTTCGGGCATCGAGAACTGGTAGCGGCCGGGCACGCGAGAAACCCTATCCGCGCACATCGGGTTGACCGCGGGTGCGCCCCGTAGAGTCGAGGCGATGGTAGAGCGCCCACCCACCGGCACGATTCCCGAGACACCGGGGTCGTATCAGTTCAAGGACAAGGAGGGGCGCGTCATCTACGTGGGCAAGGCTTCCAGCCTTCGTCAGCGACTCTCCAACTACTTCCAGGACCCGCGCAACATGCATCCGCGTACGGCCCAGATGGTGGCCACCGCCACGTCGGTGGAGTGGATCGAGGTGCGCAACGAGGTGGAAGCCCTGATGCTGGAGTTCAGCCTCATCCAGCTCCACCGCCCGCGCTTCAACGTGCGGTTGCGCGACGACAAGAGCTACCCGTTCCTCGCGGTCACGCTCGACGAGCAGTATCCGCGTGCGCTGGTGATGCGCGGTCGCAAGCGCAAGGGCACCCGCTACTTCGGGCCGTACGCGCACGCATACGCCATCCGCGACACGCTCGACCTGCTGTTGCGCAGCTTCCCCATCCGTACGTGCAGCCCGGGCAAGTTCAACGAGCATCACCGGCTGGGTCGGCCGTGCCTGCTGTTCCACATCGAGAAGTGCTGTGGCCCGTGCGTGGGCGAGGTCGAGGAGATGCCGTACCGCCAGCTGGTGCAAGAGCTGTGCGACTTCCTCGATGGCGACACCGACGAGATCGTCAAGCGGCTCGAGGCCGAGATGGCCGGTGCGGCCAAGGAGCTGGAGTACGAGCGGGCGGCACGCCTGCGCGACCGGTTGCTGGCAGTGCGCAAGGCCATCGAGAAGCAGCAGATGGTTGCCGAGCGCAGCGAAGACATCGACGTGATCGGTATCGCCGACGACGAGCTGGAAGCGGCCGTGCAGGTGTTCTTCGTGCGCAAGGGCCGGGTGGTCGGGCGCAAGGGGTTCGTGCTCGACAAGGTGGAGGAGCTCTCGCCGGGTGGTCTCGTCGATCGCATCCTGGAGTCGCTGTACGGCGACGACCCGCCGGCGGGGGTGCCCAAGCAGGTGTTGGTGCCGGTGGCGCCCGACGACACGGCCACCTACGAGGAGTGGCTCACTCACCTGCGCGGCAGCCGTGTGCAGATCCGCGTCGCGCAGCGTGGCGACAAGCGCGAGCTGCACGAGACCGTCACTCGCAACGCTCGCGAGGAGTTCATGCGCCACCGCCTGCGTCGCGCCGGCGACCACAACGCGCGCAGCCGCGCGATCACCGAGCTGCAGGATCTGCTGGGGTTGCCCGAGGCGCCGCTGCGCATCGAGTGCTACGACATGGCGCACCTGCAGGGCACCGACTACGTGGGCAGCATGGTGGTGCTGGAGGACGGCCTGCCCAACAAGCGCGAGTACCGCCGGTTCAAGGTGAAGGACGTGGCGGGCAACGACGACTACGCGGCGATGGAGGAGGTGCTCACTCGCCGGCTGCAGGCGTACCTCAACGAGCGCGACCAACCGCTCGACGAAGACCTGATCGACGGCGAACGTCGCCGCCCGCGCAAGTTCGCGTACCCGCCACAACTGCTGCTGGTCGACGGTGGTAAGGGCCAGCTGGCCGTGGCCGAGCGAGTGGTGCGCGCGTTGGGCCTGCACGACGAGATTCCCATCGCGTCGCTCGCGAAGCGCTTCGAGGAGGTGTTCGTTCCGGGCCGCGGCGAGCCCATCGAGGTGCCGCGCGGCAGCGACGCACTGTTCATGCTGCAACGCATCCGCGACGAGGCGCACCGCTTCGCCAACACGTTCCACCGCGAGCTGCGCGGCAAGCGGATGACGACCTCGTCGCTCGACGGCATTCCCGGTCTCGGCGATGCCCGCAAGAAGAAGCTGACGCAGGTGATGGGCGGCGTGAACGCGGTGAAGAAGGCCTCACTCGACGAGTTGAAGGCGCTGTCGTTCCTGCCCGATGCGGTGGCCGAGGCGATCCACGAGAAGTTCCACCGTGCGTGAGATCGATTCGGCCAGGGTGTCGCTGCGGCCCATGCAGGGCACCGACGCCGACTACACCTTGATGGTGCCGTGGCTGACGGACCAGCGGGTGGTCGAGTGGGTTTTCGGTCGCGACCAGGTCTACGACCTGGATCGAATCCGCGACGAGTGGGATGTGGCCGATCTACTCGCCGAGGAGGTCAGCCCGAACTTCATCGCCGTCGACGACCGGCCCGTCGGTTACCTCCAATTGGTGCGGGTCGCCGCGCACAACGACGGTTACCAGGCCGAGGGCGACGTCAGTCGGGCCTACGCACTCGATCTCTGGATCGGCGAGCCGGCACTGTGGGGCGGCGGCATCGGCACCGCTGCCTGTGTTCGAGCGATCGAGTCGCTGCTGGCGCTCGGGGCCGATCGAGTGCTGATCGACCCCAGGGTCGTCAACGAGCGAGCGGTGCACGTGTACGAGAAGGTCGGCTTCCGCAAGGTGAAGGTGCTGCCCGAGAACGAGTTCCACGAGGGCAAGGGCTGGGATTGCTGGCTGATGGAGCTGGACCTCGCAGCCTTCGAGGCGTTCAGCGGCGCGCCTACCAGAAGACCGGATCCTCCTCCTCGGGCCGAGTGAGCGTGCCGTTGCGGAAGCGTTCGACCAGCCGCTCGCCCTCACGTTGCTCCTTCAGGTAGCGATCGGCGGCCACGACGTGTGGCGGTGGCGCTGGGGGAGCGAGGGGAAACTTCTTGCGGGCCCCCTGTCGGGTGATGCCCAGCAGCCGCCCGATGCGGCCCCAGCCCCATCCGTTGACTCGCGCGAGTGCGACGGCCTTCTGTTGGAGCCAATCGATCTCGCGCGACAGGCTGTGCGCAGCAACGAGCGCCCTCCTCGGGTCGTCACCCAGTGCATCGTCGATCATCGCGATCAGCTGCCTGCGGATCTGTGACATGGCGGTTCCCTCCGTCTGCTCTCGGTGGGGAAGCCGCGCGCGGAACATATCGGTGGACCCGGGGTACTTCCTCTCGCGCCACGACAACCGTGGTACCGGGGGGTGCCAACCTGCGTTGTCGAGCTGGCGGAGCAAGCACCCCGTGCTGGTGGAGCAAGCAACTCGGGCCGGTCCGGGCCGGTCTGGGCTGGGCTGGGCTGGGCTGGGCTCGCCGGGCAGTGCAGCGGTTCAGCGAAAGGCGCTCAGCACGTCGGCGTGCAGCGCGGCGTACGTGTCGCGCCGTTCCTCGGGCGACTCGCCGAGCGTGAAGTCGGCGATGGCGAACTCGTGCACGCCCAGTTCCTCGTAGCGAGCCAGCTGGTCGACGAGCTCCTGTGCCCCGCCCACCAGCGAGCGGTCGGGCACCACGTGCGCCTGCACCGCATCGCGAGCGGCCTGCGTGGGGGTGAAGAACACCATCGCCTGGGCCGAGCGGCGCAACTCGCCGGGTTCGCGGCCCACGGATTCGCAGGCGGCAGTGAAACGCTCGGTGCGACGAGCGACCTCATCGGGGTCGCCCCAGGTGTTCCACTCCTCGGCCCAGCGGGCGGTGAGCCGCAGCATGCGTGGGCTGCCGGTGCCGACCAGGATGGGCAGTGTGCCGTTGACCGGTTTGGGCGAGAGCGGTGCGTCAGTGAGGCGGTACGTGTGGCCGTGGAAGTCGACCGCGTCTTCGCGGAACAGGCGGTGCACGATCTCGATCGCCTCCGCGAACCGGCTCACTCGCGGTGCGGGGTCGGGCAGATCGAAGCCGTACGCGCTGTGCTCGTTGACCTGCCAGCCGGCGCCCAAGCCCAGCACGGCGCGGCCGCCGGAGATGTGGTCGACCGTGGTGGCCCGCTTTGCCAGCAGCACCGGGTGGTGGATCGTCACCGGCGAGACCATCGACACCAGACGCAGGCGCGGCACGAGGGCACCGATGCCGGCGAGCACCGACCAGCACTCGTGCGCGTCGCCCGGGTCGGGGGTGCCGTCGTCGCGGTTCGGCATCAGGTGATCGGCGTACCAGAACGAATCGAAGCCCGCTCCTTCCGCCCACGTGGCGAGCGCGAGTGTCTCGCTCCACGATCGGTCGTACGAAGGCCACACGGAGAACTGCATGCGCCGCACTCTACGACAGCCCCGTACGATTGCTGCGTGAGCAACGACCTCTGGGAAACGCATGCGGAGTGGTGGATCGACGGCTTCACCGCCGGTGCCGACCCCGAGTACGAGGAGCAGATCCTGCCGCTCGCGGCTCGCGAGCTGGCCGGCGCGCAACGGGTGCTCGACGTCGGTTGCGGTGATGGTCAGGTCAGCCGGCTGGCGGCCAGGCTGGGCGCGCAGGTGGTGGGCATCGACCCCACGTGGAACTGCGTCAGCGTTGCCAACCAGCGCGGCGGTGCGGTGTTCGCACGCGCCGGTGCCGCGCAGCTGCCGTTCGCTGATGGCACCTTCGATGCCGTCGTGGCCTGCTTGGTGTTCGAGCACATCCGCGACGTCGACAGCGCCATCGCCGAGGTCGCCCGCGTGCTGCAGCCCGGTGGTCGCTTCTGCTTCTTCCTCAACCATCCGCTGCTGCAGACCCCCAACAGCGGCTGGATCGACGACCAGTTCCTCGACCCGCCCGAGCAGTACTGGCGCATCGGCCCCTACCTGATCGAGGACGAGACGATCGAGGAGGTGGAGAAGGACGTGTTCATCCCGTTCATCCACCGCCCGCTCAGCAGGTACGTCAACACCCTGGCCGCCAACGGCCTGCTGCTCGAGCGCATGGAAGAGCCGGCACCGCCTGCCGGCTTCCTGGCCAAGGCCGAGGAGTACCTCGCCGCGTCCACCATCCCGCGGCTGCTGTATCTGCGCACTCGCAAGATGTGAGCCGAGCACGTACGATCGCGCGATGGCCGACATCCTGCTCATCACCGGCATGTCCGGCGCTGGGCGCTCCGGCGCAGCAGCCGTGCTGGAGGATCTGGGCTGGTACGTCATCGACAACCTGCCCACCTCCTTGGTCGACACCATCGTCGAGCTGGTGAGCAAGCCGGGCAGCGACATCCACCGGTTGGCGCTGGTCGCCGGTCGCCAGCACGTCGAGCTGTTGCCGAAGGTCGCAGCGCTGCGCGCCAATGGTCACCGGGTACGGATGCTGTTCCTCGACGCCTCCACCACGGCGCTGGTGAAGCGCTACGACGCCACGCGGCGCAAGCACCCGCTCGACGGCGAGGCGCCCGGCCTCGTGGAAGCCATCGACCTCGAGCGCGCGTTGCTGCAGCCGGTGAAGAGCGCGGCCGATCTCGTGATCGACACCACCGAGCTCAACGTGCACCAGCTGAAGGCGAAGCTGCTCGCCGCCTTCGACGAAGTGGGCGACGGCCAGCGGTTGCAGATCGCCGTCGAGAGCTTCGGGTTCAAGCACGGGCTGCCGCTCGACGCCGACATCGTGATGGACGTGCGCTTCCTGCCCAACCCGCACTGGGACGAGACCCTGCGGCCGCTCACCGGGCACGATCCCGCAGTGCGCGACTTCGTGCTGGAACGCGCGCAGGCGAGCGACTTCCTCGACCGGTTCGACGACCTGATGCGCTCGTTGCTGCCCTCCTACGAGAGCGAAGGCAAGAGCTACTTGACGGTGGCGTTCGGGTGCACCGGGGGCCGTCATCGCAGCGTTGCAGTGGCCGAGGAGCTGTCGCGACGGCTGCGCGAGCACGGCTATGCGGTGCGCACCGGCCATCGCGACCTCAGCCGCTGACCGTCGGCGCCACAATTGGGACCAACGGCCGGGGGCGGGTCGCCCGTCGTTGAGTAGGATCGCCGAAGAATGATCCTCTCGTGAAAGGAAGCGCAACCATGACGGTTCGCGTCGGCATCAACGGTTTCGGGCGCATCGGGCGCAACTTCTTTCGGGCTGCCAAGCAGCGCGGCGCCGACATCGACTTCGTGGCGGTGAACGATCTCGGTTCGCTGGACCAGATGGCGCACCTGCTGAAGTACGACTCGGTGCTGGGCGTGCTGCCCAACGAGATCAAGGCCACCAAGAACGGCATCAGCGTCGACGGCGACGAGCTGCGCGTGCTCAGCGAGCGCGACCCGAAGAACCTTCCGTGGGGCGAGCTGGGCGTCGATGTGGTCATCGAGAGCACCGGCTTCTTCACCAAGCGCGACACGGCTGCCTACCACCTGCAGGCGGGCGCCCCGTTGGTCATCGTCTCGGCCCCGTGCGACGGTGCCGATGCCACGTTCGTGTACGGCGTCAACCACAAGGACTTCGACTTCAAGACCCAGAAGGTCATCTCCAATGCCAGCTGCACCACCAACTGCTTCGTGCCGTTGGTGAAGGTGCTCGACGATGCGTTCGGCATCGAGCAGGGCCTGATGCAGACCGTGCACGCCTACACCGGCGACCAGCAGCTGGTCGACGGCCCGCACAAGGATCTCCGTCGTGCCCGCGGCGCCGCCATCAACATCGTGCCCACGGGTACGGGCGCGGCGCGCGCCACCAGCCTCGTGCTCACCAGCATGAAGGGCAAGCTCGACGGCACCTCGCTGCGGGTTCCGGTACCCACCGGCTCGGTGGTCGACTTCACCGCCAACCTGAAGACCGCTGCCACGGTGCAGCAGATCAACGCCGCCTACAAGAAGGCCGCGTCGTCGGGCCCGCTGAAGGGCATCCTGCGCTACACCGAAGACCCGATCGTCTCCAGCGACATTCAGGGCGACCCGCACAGCAGCATCTTCGACGCCGGTCTCACCATGAGCATGGGCAAGCTGGTCAAGGTGCTCTCGTGGTACGACAACGAGTGGGGCTACAGCAACCGCCTGATCGACACCACCCTGTACGCAGGCTCCAAGGTCAAGCGGAAGAAGTAACTCATGGCCGGCCGCATTCCCACCCTCGCCGATCTCGGCGACGTGAGCGGCAAGCGGGTGCTGGTTCGTACGGATTTCAACGTTCCGATGGAGAACGGCGAGATCACCGACGACTTCCGCATCCGCGCTGCCCTGCCCACGATCAACTGGCTCACCGAGCGAGGTGCGCAGGTCGTCACGGCCTCGCACCTCGGCCGGCCCAAGGGCCAGCCCAACCCGAAGTACAGCATGGACGCCGTGCGCGCCCGCCTCGCCGAACTGGCGCCGGGCGTGGAGCTGCTGGAGAACCTGCGCTTCGACGCGGGTGAGGAAGGCAACGACCCGGCGTTCGTGGCGAAGCTGATCGAGGGCATCGACATGTACGTCGACGATGCGTTCGGCGCGTGCCACCGTGCACACGCCAGCATCGTCGGCCCGCCCCAGACGCTGCCGTCGGCGGTGGGCCTGCTGCTGCAGAAGGAGGTCGAGGTGCTCCTCGGCCTGCGCGAGCACCCGAAGCACCCGTTCGTGGCGGTGCTCGGTGGCAGCAAGATCAGCGACAAGCTGGGCGTGGTCGAGGCGCTGCTGAACACCGTCGATGCGCTCGTCATCGGTGGCGCGATGTGCTTCACGTTCCTCGCCGCGCAGGGCTACCCGATCGGCGCCAGCCTGTGGGAGCCGGATCAGGTCGACACGTGCAAGCGCCTGCTCGAGCAGTCGAAGGCCAGCGGCAAGACCATCTATCTGCCCGAGGATCTCACGGGTGTCGATGCGAACGGCGAGTACGCCACGTTCGGCATCCGCCTTCCCGAGGGCGCGAAGGGCTTCGACATCGGCCCCGGCACCGCGGCCGCGTTCAGCGACGTGATCATGGATGCCCGCACGGTGTTCTGGAACGGCCCGATGGGCATGTTCGAAGACCCGCGCTTCGAAGCGGGCACGCGCACGGTTGCGCAGGCGATGGCCGACACGAAGGCGTTCACGGTGGTGGGCGGTGGCGACAGCGCAGCCGCGCTGGCCCAGTTCGGCCTCGACGACGACGTCGATCACGTCAGCACCGGTGGCGGCGCGTCGCTGGAACTTCTGGAGCTGGGCGATCTGCCCGGGCTCGAAGCACTTCGTCATGCACCCAACGCACCGATCTCGCCCAACGACCCGATCTCGCCCAACGGCCGGGAGCTCTCATGACACGCAAGCCACTCATCTCCGGCAACTGGAAGATGAACCACAACCACTTCGAAGCCATCCAGACGGTGCAGAAGCTGGCGTACTTGGTGGGCAAGGACGAGCTGGAGGCCGCCGACGTCAGCATCCACCCGCCGTTCACCGACATCCGCAGCGTGCAGACCGTCATCGACAGCGACAAGCTGGGTTACGCACTGGGGGCTCAGCACTGCCACTTCGAGGAGAAGGGTGCGTACACCGGTGAGGTGTCGCCGGTGTTCCTGCAGAAGCTGGGCGTGCAGTACGTGATCTGCGGGCACAGCGAGCGCCGCGAGATCTTCGGCGAGACCGACGAGATCGTGAACAAGAAGGTGGCCGCGATCCAGGGCCACGAGATGACCCCCATCTTCTGCTGTGGCGAGACGCTCGCCGAGCGTGAGGCGGGGGAGACGGAGACGAAGGTGCTCGGTCAGGTGCGCGCCGGCCTCGCCGGCCGCAAGCCCGCGCAGGTGGGCGCGCTCGTCATCGCCTACGAACCCATCTGGGCGATCGGCACCGGCCGTACGGCCACCAGCGACGACGCCCAGCAGGTGTGCGCGGCCATCCGTGGCTGCGTCGCCGAGGTGTGGGGCAAGGAGGCCGCGGCGTCGGTGCGCATCCAGTACGGCGGCAGCGTCAAGGGCGCGAACATCGCCGAACTGATCGCGATGCCCGACATCGATGGTGCGTTGGTCGGCGGCGCCAGCCTGGATGCCGACGAATTCGCCCGCATCTGCAAACTCGGTCGCTGACCGCCCGCTGCAGCGCCTTTCGAGGGTTGCCGGTGCAGGTGAACACAGCGGAAACATTGCTGGAACGTTTGCACCAACTTTTCGTACAAACGGAAGCGACGTTGCTACTCGCGGGTAATGGACCGTGGTAGCCTCGCAGCGCCCGTACTGATCGGGGAGGACAGTACGAGTTGTCGGCAGCGCTTCGGAGCAGCCACATTTCCCTCCCTCCGTTACACCAGGAGGACCATCCACGTGAGGACCACGAAGCGCAGCAAGTTCGCTGCTCTCGCCGTCGGCTTTGCACTGGTCGCCGCAGCTTGCAGCGACGACAGCGACAGCACGACGACCACCGCAGCAACTGAAGAGACCGGCGGTGGCGAGACCACCGTTGCTGGCGAGACCACGGTGCCCGGCACCGATCCCGTCACCGAGGGCGGCGGCACCGGGATCGTGATCGCCCCGGGGAGCACCAACCTCCGCCTCACCTTCCGGCACCGCTGGGAGTTCCCGACCTCCCTCTTGTACGGGGCGGTCAGCGGCGGGCTTGTCGGCGTCGCGCTCGACGGCACCGTCATTGCGATCGACCGGGGCGCCAACGAATCGGCGTACGGGATTTCGGGCGTGCTCGCGTCGCAGATCCTGGAAGGCAGGGTCACGAACGTTCCGCCGGCCGCGCAGGAATTCACGGCAGCGCTGACGCGTGCGACGAATGCTCCGGCCTCGAAGTCCGTGCCGGCCGAGCCCGCCGTCAGCCCGGCGCCGGCCGTTACGGCCGAGCCCGAACCGGCCAAGACCTATCCGCTGGAAGATCCGAGTCCGGGTGCGCCGCCACCCCAGGAC
>ERZ1026800.2123-NODE-2123-length-11324-cov-2.701349_pt1 | contig 11324 bp, 10 predicted proteins | sample MGYA00520873_ERZ1026800 | MGnify/ENA primary metagenome ERZ1026800 (study PRJEB33270, sample SAMEA104284475) | anaerobic digester metagenome | biome: Anaerobic digester microbiome; feature: mesophilic sludge digester; material: Anaerobic digester biomass...
AGGCGACCACCGATTCCGGCGACCACGAAAAAGTGGACGCCATGCATCGGAACTGCTGGTCGGCATGCTCTGGAACGGGTGGACGGCATGCGTCGGAATCGATGGTCGGCATGGGCCGGATTATGCAGGACTGGAAGAGCCTGGAGGACACCGACGTGCGAGAACGGTTGTCGATCCTGAATGCCTATTTCCTTCCCGGGGAAGGGGCGGTGGAGCTTTACAAAGAAATCACCCCGGTGAACACCTTTCGGCTGATCTTGAACCGTTACTTTGGCACGGACCTGAAGCTGTTGGAGGACAGGAGCTACTTTTCCACCTGCGAGCATCCCTACCGGTTCTTGGACGTAACAGACGAGCTGTCCGCAGAATAGTCGGGGTTGCAGAAATATCGGCCTTTTTCGTAGCAGTAGCGACAGCCCCCTAACTCGGGGGATCGGGCCTTCCTTTAGCAGAAACACCAAGCTTGCCAGCCAAAGCACCGTGTAATTGAGAACACGGTTGGAGCGCTTGGTCGCGCCGGAATGCACGGCGGCGATGCCTGGCTGCACCAGGGCGAACGACAAAGGCTCGTTCAGATTCAGACGCACCGACAGAGGCTGGCCCGCATAAACGCTGAAAGTGTTGGCATACCTGCAGCTCACCCGGTAGCGCAGCAGGATCTGTTCCGTCAGCCAGGTGCCGACATCTCTCTGCCACGACAGCCGTCAGGGGGCAAGAGCCAGGGCCTGGATTCCGACCACAATCCACAGCCCGGCAACGGCTGCCGCAAGCTCTGCAGTGGACGCTACCAGGGCAACCACCGCCGCCGACCAGGTGTGAAACAGGGCATAGGGCGATAGGCAGGGCGAAGCCGCCATCGCAAATTTGTAATCGCGCTTGCGAACGGATGCAACGAGGAGGGCGAGGCCCACCGGAATGCTATGAGGCCACAAGCTGGCGTTGATATCGGCGGCAAGGGGCATTACGTCCGGCAGGTGAAGAGGCCACAGGCCGAAAAACAGGCAGGAAAGCAAGAAAGCCACCATTAGCGGCCAGGAGATACGCATTACCTCGCGCAGCCCTCCTTTGCGCCCTGCCTCCACGACCAGGAAGAGCCCTACGACCCAGCCCGTCTGAATCTTGGCCGTGATCAAGAGCAAGCCAACCTGGGGGGGCAGCACGAATCCGAGCAGCGGAATCCACTCGATATTGGCGTTCAGCAGGCAGTGGACCACGGGCGGCGAAAGCAAAAAGATCCCAACCCCCAGGGGGCTTGCACCCAGTCGGTATGCTGTGAAGGCGAAGGAGAGGATGGCCACGACGAAAAGCGCCACTCTGCCCACTTGCGCGGGCAGCACCGCAAAGGGAACCAGCGGCAGCAGGCTCCAGGGTGGAGCAAAGAAGAGCTCGACCGTGTAGGGCGACTCACCCCGCAGCAAGGCCAGCGAGGCGGGGCGGTAGTTGGTCGTCCAGTCAACGCCCGACGGCAAAAAACCGATGGCCGCAGCCGTCAAGGCAATGCAGCCCAGGCAGAGGAAAATCAGCAATCTCGCATTGACTGCTCTCATGGCCTTTCCCACGGCATCGCTCTTGTGCTGGATCCAAGTTTCATCTCAGGTGATCTCCCTCTGGACGAGCAGTCTGTAAGAGCTGCCTGTGCCAAAGACAGGCACTCAAGGCAACGACGATAGTCGCCCAGCGTAACACCCACCGCCTCTCCCCTCGCGATGTTGCCACCGTCACTGGCCGCCCTCCCCACCAGGATTGCCTGTTGCCCATTGTAGTACCACGTTCGGCGCCTTTAACACGAGAAAATCAGGTCCCAGCAGGACTCCATGTCATGATCGTCTGGCATAGAGCCTGCTCGATACCAACCCCCACTTGTTGAGGCGAAAGAGAACCGATGTCCTGAGGACACCAAGACCATAGATCACGGATCTGCGAAAGTTAATCGAAGAGGATTCTTCAATATACAATGTGGGGCACGAAATCTCGCCCACACGGTAGCCGTGGTATATGATCTGCGCCAGCATCTGGTTGTCAAAGACAAAATCGTCCGAGTTTAGCTCAAAGGGCAGGGCTTCCAGGAGATCGCGGGAAAAGGCTCGGTAGCCCGTGTGGTACTCGGACAGCTTGTGCTGCAACAAGATGTTCTGCACAAAGGTCAGGGCACGGTTGGAGATGTACTTGTAACGAGGCATGCCGCCCTTCAGAGCACCTACGCCGAGGATTCGGGACCCGAGGACGCAGTCAAAGAGGTTGGAAGCGACGAGGGAAGCCATGGCCATGATTAGTTTCGGGGTATACTGGTAGTCAGGATGGAGCATGATGACAATGTCGGCTCCGAGGTCGAGGGCTGCCCGGTAGCACGTTTTCTGATTGGCTCCATAGCCCCGGTTCTGGGGATGGATGATGGTCCGAAGGTTAAGGCTCCTGGCAACGTCGGCAGTTTGATCCCGACTTCCATCGTCGACAAGGATAATCGCGTCCACTATCTCGTGGGGGATCTCGTCATAGGTCCTCTTGAGCGTTTTTTCCGCGTTGTAGGCGGGCATGACGATCACGATCTTGCGGCCCTTTAGCATGGATCTTTTCCCCGGTTCCACCGAATCGGTAGCACAACCTTCGTAGTGCGACTTTGTGGTAGAGTCCTCGCTATCATATATGAAGAACCGCCAAGTGTCAAGTAAGACAAAAGGCCCACGGCTAAGCGTTCTTCCATTTGCCAACCTCAGCAATTCTAGATTTCGCACGCTCGATCGCATCCGGCCGCCACTGCTTCTCGAATATCGGCCTCCAATAGGGACAACAATGCGGCGGCACGTCTTGAGTCCAGTCATGCGCTCCACGAACCGGCCATATTTAGAACGGTTAACGGTTGCTGCCAACCTTGGTATGTTTGCTCCCCGCCACAAAGTGTGGTACAATGGGACGTCGAGGACTGGTGGAGAGATGATACCAGAGCAAAAGCAGTGTAGCCAACAAGCAGCGCCGGGAGGGGGCCAGGCGGGTTCCCCTCCTGTTCCATCGCCTACAAGGGCCTGATGCACCATGCATGAGGCCCTTTTTTCATCTACCTGGCGGGGTAGCCGCGGCCCGCGCGCAGCCGGCCAGGGAATTGCTGAGGAGCGCGTATGACTGTCCTGAAACAACTTTATCGCCTGCAGCTTGTAGACAGTGAATGGACGGCCAAGCAAGAGCGGCTAACCCAGGTCGAGGAGGCGCTGGGAGAGACCCAGGACCTGCTCCAGGCCCGCGAGGCGGAGGCCGAGACGGAGGAGGTGCTGGAGGGGCTGAAAAAGCGCCTGCGTTCCCTGGAGATGGACGTCTCTTCGGTCAATAGCAAGCTCAAGATCAATCAGGATCGCCTCTACGGTGGCAAGGTTCGCAACCCCAAGGAGCTCTCCGGCCTGCAAGAAGAGGCGGGCGCCCTGCGCCGCCGCCGCTCCGAGCTGGAGGACCAGGAATTGGAGCTGATGATCGAGATCGAGGGGCAGGAGGCCGAACTGGCGGAGCGGCAGGCTCGCCTGCGCCAGATCGAGGCGGCCTGGCGCGAGGATCAGGAGCACCTGCAGGCGGAGAAAGAGCAGTTGGCCGTTGAGCTGCAAGACCTGAAGGGCGAGCGAGAGGCCCTGCGGGCTCCAATCCCGGCCCGCGACCTGGCCGACTATGACGATTTGCGGCAGCGCTATGGGGGCATCGGCCTTGCCCTGCTCAAGAAGGGCATCTGCCAGGTGTGTGGCGTTGACGTACCCACGGGCGTGGCCGACGCCGTGGCCCGCGGCGAGGGTCGCCACTACTGCCCGGTCTGCAACCGGCTCCTCTACGGAGGATAAAAAAAGAGGCCATTGGACGCCGGCGACCCTCGTCAGCGTCCAATGGCCTGCAGCCGATTCCCCTTTTCTCAGTCCAGGGCCTTGTCCAGCAACTCCCACAAGTCGAGGACGTCGACAAAATAGCCCAGCTCATTGGCCATGCGGCCAGCCCCCCGCAGGAGGGTCGGCTGGCAGGTGGGACAGGCGGTGACGATGGTCCGGGCACCGACCTCCACGGCGTCGCGTATCCTGTTCTTGGATACCTCGACGGCCAGGTTGCGGTCCACGTCCAGCAGGCCGCCGCCACCTCCACAGCAGGTCGAGAAGGTGCCGTGATGGGTCATCTCGATCACTTCGATGCCCAGGGCCCGCAGGATCTGGCGTGGCTCCTCGGTGACGCCCAGCATGCGGCCCAGGTGACATGGATCGTGATAGGTCACCTTCAGGTTGAGGGGTTCCAGGTCCATCTCTGCCAGGCGCTCGGCAACAGCCACCAGGGCATGCTTCACGTTGAGCCCGTACTCGTCCTTCAGGGTCGCCGTACAGGTGGGGCAGACGGTCAAGATCTCGCCGTCCAGGTGCGGGCCATAGACCTGGCGAAAGCGCCCCTGGGCTCGCTCGAACTCGTCCGACAGGCCCGTGGCACCGACGATATAGCTGCAGCAGACCTCATCGGACACCAGGGGATCCAGCCCCACCTTTTCTAGCACAGAGACGATGGTCTTGACCTCCTGGGGCTTGCTCTGGTAGGCACAGCCCAGGTAGAGAGGTTGGGTCCCCACCCGCCGGTAGGGCATCGGCCGGTCAAAGAGCGTGCCTTCCTCCAGGATGCGGGCCGCCGTCTTCTCGTGCTTCGGCGAGACAAAACCCGCGGCCCGTAGCTCTTCACGCACGGCGGCAAAGATGTCCATGTTGGGCAACGCGCAGCGCGACTGGCAGTAGCCGCACATCAGGCAGGCGTCCATGACCTCCTGTAGCTCGGCAGATGGCTCCAGGTGTCCTTCGAGGAGGCCGCGGGCGGCCAACATGCGCCCCCGGCTGGCGTAACTTTCCAGGTGCTTGACCCGGAAGACGGGACATTCTACGCTGCAAAAGCCACAGCGCGTGCGGTTGCAGGTATAGATGTCGTCGATATAGGCTTTCAGGGTTGGGTATTCGGCCATGGGGTCCTCCTTCATGCCTCAATCCAGCGGGACTCGAACTTTTTCCCGGGATTCATGATATTTTGCGGGTCAAAGAGGGCCTTCACGTCCTTCATGTACTTGTAGCCCAGACCGTGCTCGTGCTCGCTAAAGCCACCCAACCGGTCGCCGTCGCCGATGTAGGTGCTCATGGTGCCCTCCAGCTCGACGGCCTTCAGGCTCATCTCGCGCACGTAGCCGTAAAAGTTGCGCACTCGCTCTTCGGTGGAATCGTCGACAAAGATGGCAAAGCTGATGCTGGGGCTCACCTTGTTGGGTGACTCGTTGTAGACGGTCATGCCCAGGATCTGCTGTTCGTACCTGGCCGAGATCTCCAGGAAGGCATGGTACATCTCTTCCAGGTTGCCAATTGGCACGCCCACGTCGGCGGCGCCAAACTTTTTCTCCCGTTGGCTGTCGGGCCACTTCTGTTTGAACGGGACAAAGGCCAGGCGGTGCTTGCTGTCCCAGTAACCCTCCACGATCTCTTGCTCGGAGACCAGCTCGGCCTTGTACTCGTCCTCCAGGATGCGCCGGGCCTTGTTCAGGGCGAACTCGACCACGTCGTCGTCGCCGGCAAACGACAGGAAGAGGATTGACTCGGCCCAATCGGGGACGTTGGGCTCGCGGCCGTACTTCTGGCGGTAGGCGTGGGTATAGAAGTGCAGCCTGTGGCGGCAATTCAGGTGGGCGCTCTCCACGCTGACGCCGCTGGCCAGCGTACGCTCCAACGCGCGGGCGCCGTCGATGAGGGTCCGGAACACCCAGCCGCGTACCTCGCGCGTCTTGGGCAGGGTGACCACCCGCAACGTGGCCTCGGTGACGACACCCAGGGTGCCCTCTCCGGCGACGAACAGGTGCATCAGATTGTAGCCGGTGGAGGAGAATGACGCCTTGCGGTGGCCCAGCCGCACTGCTTCACCCCGGCCGGTGACGACCACGATGTCCGTCAGGCAGTCCATGATCTTGCCGTAGCGAACGCCAAAGGTCGAATCGTTGTCGACGCCGATGCTGGCGCCAATGGTGCACGCTCGCTTGCTCTCCGGTTGGTGTGGCAGCCAGAGGCCGTAGGGAGCCAGGCGCTCGTTCAGCTCCCAGATGGTGATCCCCGCCTGGACGGTCACCGACATGTTCCCGGGATCGACCTCCAGGACCTTGTTCATCCCTTTCGTCTCGATAAGGATGCCGCCCTTCCAGGCAACCACGCCGCCCCCCATGCCCGTTCCGCCGGCAAAGGGAATGACAGGCAGGTTGTGCTTGAGGGCCACCTGGACGATACGCTCCACTTCGCCGGTGTCGTGGGGAACGACTACAATGTCGGGGAAATCGGCCATGTCCTTGAAACGGGGGCTCCAGTCCCGGCTGTAGGACATACGGTGGATCATCGAAGCCGTGGCTCTGTCGCCCAGGAACGCTTGCAGCTCTGCCAGGGCTGCTTCAACCGCACTGTTCGCCATGCTCTCTCCTTTCGGCCGTATAAGATTGTTTAACGTCCATCAGCGGTGCATGAAAACGCAAAGCCTCCGGCTGCCCACACGCAAGCGTCACTTGCTGCCATGCATTCGGAGGCCTTGACTCGTTACTGCCCGTTCCTCGCGGGCGAACGCTTGCGTCCCTGCAAGTCATGTTCTGCCTGGATTATAGGACAGACCCGGTTGGTTGTCAATTCACATCCATCAACTGGCGAGCTCGTTACAGCTCGACCTCAATCCCCAGGCCAAGCTCCGCAGCCCGGCGAAGGATGGCCCCGGCGACGGCGACGTCCTGTACGGCGACGCCCACCGACTTGAAGAAGGTTATCTCCTCGGCCGACTGGCGACCGGGGATGAGGCCGGCGGCCACCTCGCCGATCTCTCCATGGATGTCATCGGCCGCCATCATGCCCTGTTGGATCGGAATGATCAGGTCGCCCGCCTCGGCCAGCGTTGCCGAGCGGGAGTCGACGACCACCCGGGAGCGGGCTACCGTTTCGGCCGGGACCTCTTGCATCTCGGGCGTGTAGGCGCCGATGCCGTTGATGTGGGCGCCGGGCTTGAGCTCGGCGTCGGCAAACACCGGCCGCGTCGAGGTTGTGGCCGTGCAGATAACGTCGGCGTCGCGCAGCGCTTCGGCCGACGAGGTGGCAATGGAAAACGCTTCGGGGATGGGCCGCCCACGTCGCCGCATGTCCTCGACATAAATCGCCGCCGTCTCGGGATTGGCGTCCAGCACCCACACCTTTTCGATGGGGCGCACCGCGCACACCGCTTCCAGTTGGGTGCGGCCCTGGGCGCCGGCGCCCATAATAGCTACCGTGCGGGCATCGGGCCGGGCCAGCAGGTCGGTGGCAACGCCGGACGCCGCCCCCGTGCGGAGGGCCGTCAGGTACGTCCCATCCATGATCGCGTTCGGCTGGCCGGTCTCGGCATTCACGACGATGACCATGGCGTGGATGGTGGGCAGGCCCTGTGCCAGGTTCCCGGGAAAGACAGATACGATCTTGGCACCCATGGCGTCGCTCTTCGCCAGGTAGGCTGGCATGAACAGCGTGACGCCTCCGCGCCCCTCAACCGGGACAGGCGTGCGCAGGGGAACGATGGCCTGGCCCGCCGAAAGCTGGACGTAGGCCTCCTTGACGGCCTGGATGGCCTCGGCCATGGTGATGGCCCGCCGGACGTCGTCGCCGGAGAGAACCCGCAATTTCATCCTTCACCCCCTAGATGATGAACGTCTCGCTCTTGCCCTCGATGCTCCCAAAGCGGTCGTAGGCAAAGGGAGTCAGGTCAAAGTCGGTGTGGCCGTCCAGAATCAGCTCGCTCAGGATGCGGCCGACGGTGGGTGCCTGCTGAAAGCCATGGCCCGAAAAGCCGATGGCGCAGAAGAATCCCTGGGCCTCGGGCAGCGCGCCGATAATGGGGTTGTCGTCGGGGGTGATGGCATACAGCCCGCCCCAGCCGCGGTTGATCTCGCACTCTTCCAGGATGGGTGCCCGGTGCACCGCCTGCTCGATAACCTTCTCCATGAAGGAATAATCCCAGTTGAGGTTGTAGGATGGGGGCTCGTCGGGATCGCTCATGCCCATGAGGATGCCCGGGCCTTCGCCGCGAAAGTAAAAGGCCGTGTCGATGTCGAGGATCATGGGCACCGGCTTGGGGATGGGTTCGAACCGGGCGCTCACAAACACCTGGCGGCGAACAGGCTTGACGGGCAGCTCGAAACCGGCCATGGCCGCCACGTCCGCCGCCCAGGGCCCGGCGACGTCGAGGACGATGGGCGCGTCGATGGGGCCACGGGTCGTGTCCACGCCGCAGACTCGGCCGCCTTCGACGCGGACAGCCGTCACGCGGGTCTGTTCTTCGATGCGCACGCCCAGGCGCCGGGCAGCGTTAGCAAAGCCCATGGCTGCCATGTAGGGGTCGGCGTAGCCATCCTCAGGGCAAAAGGTGCCGCCACGCAGGTCAGAGACGTTGAGATACGGCCAGCGGTGCTTGATCTCTTCGGGCGGCAGGATCTCGACGGGAACGTTATGCTGTCGCTGCACCTGGACGTCGACGAGGAACTTTTGCCAGGCCGCCTCGCTCTGCGCCAGGAAGAGATAGCCCACCTGGCGGAACTCCATGTCGACGCCGAATTCCTCATGGAACCGCTCGAAAACTCGGACTGCCTCCTGCGAAAGGCGGATGTTGGCCGGGTGCGAAAACTGCTGCCGGATGCCGCCCGCGCTCAGACCGGTGGAGGCCTGGGCCAGTAGATCCTTCTCCAGGATGACCACATCCTTGCAGCCTTTGCGTGCCAGATGGTAGGCGGCACTCGCCCCGTTGATGCCACCGCCGACGATAGCTACAGTCGCCGTATCCTTCCACTCTCCCATGTTCGATTTTTCCTCCTGCGTCTGCGCTGGAATGGTTCCATGATAGCACAGAAAAGACGCCTGTTCAAACCGGAGGGGCCGTCTCGGCTGTGCGAATACCCCATCACCCTTCCGCGCTGTGCCGCGGGCCGCGGTTCGCCGGGTTTGGGGGGTTGCATCCACTCCATTTCGTGGTATAATGGACGGGCTGCGGAGCCCAGCTCGCCGGGCGACGGGGAGGGTGTCCATGCGAACTGCCAGAATGGTGTTCGCATCTCTGTTCCTGTCTCTGCTGGCCGGCTGTGCCGGTGCGCAAGACTTGGGACTGCGTATACCGGCTGAAGGAAGCGGCGAGTTGCCGGCCGCCGAAATGGTAGAAGCCACGGACCTGCCGTCCCAGGTGTTGCCCCCTGCAGCAACCCTGGAGAACCAGGACGACGGCACGCCCGTCTCCACAGCGCTTCCTGTAGACACGCCCGCGCCATCGCTCCAGGACCCGGGGCCAACGCAAACGGCCACCTCTCCCGTTGACGTGATGTCCGAAGAGGAGTACACATTTGACCCTGCAGCCTCGCAGGAAAGCCTGGCCTTGTTGAGCAGCTTCCGGCAAAAGGCCGTCCTCAACTTTACCGCCGAAGGCAGTGGCATCCGCAGCAAGGTGACCTACGAGGGTGAGGTGACCACCGATCCAGGCGCACTTCATTCCGTGGTCCGCGTTGAGGGCCAGGGAGCGGCGCAACTGCCCACGAACCAGGTGGAGGTCACGTGGCTGGGCGACCAGGTGTGGGTCAAGATCGGCGTCAAGCCCTGGGTGCCGGTGTCGGCCACGGCAGTACAGAGCCTGTACGGCGCAGAAGTGGTGAATGCCGCGGATCTCTTGCCTTCCATCCGCCAGGCCAGGCGGGTGCTGCCCGACGAGCGGGTGAACGGCATTCCTTCCAGGCACTATGTGTATGACGAGGATAACCTGCATCCGGACGTGGGCATGGTCAGTGCCCGGGGCGATCTGTGGGTGGCGCGGGACGGTGGCTACGTGGTGCGCCTCACCCTGGATGGCGAGGGTACCTATTACGATACGTACGAGGCCAGCGGCACGCTGCGCCTCGTGTACGACTTGTACGACGTCGACGTTCCCCTGAAGGTCACCCCGCCGCGCTGAACAGCGCGGATTGAGCGCCGGATCACGCGGGGCCATCTGCTGGCCCCGCCCTATTCGGGCCTCTATCCCCTTGTCGTCGCTGCCCCTCGGTCCAGCACCGGGGCGGCTGCACCTAGAAGCTGAGCAGCAGCCGGACGATAACCTGGCGCACGACCTCCAGGAGGATCATGGCCACGATGGGACTGATGTCCAGCATCCCGCCGATGGGTGGGATCAGACGCCGCAGCGGCTCCAGCACGGGGTCTGTTAGCCGGTACAGAAGGTCGATGAGGGGATGATTGATGGCCCGCCCGTAGGGATTGACGTTTACCCAGGAGAGAAGCACACGGATCAGGATCAGAAACTGATAGGCCTGGAAGACCAGGGAGACAATGCGTACGACTGTGAACAAGAGACCTCCGTTAGCTCAAATTCTGCACAGGATCGGTTGATCGGGATCAAAGATGGCCCGGCCTATCCGGACCAGGGTTGCGCCCTCTTCGACCGCCACCTCAAAGTCATCCGTCATGCCCATGGACAGGTGACGCCAGGTGACTCTGGGGTGGATGCCTGCCAGCTCGTCCCGCAGGTTTCGAAGCGCGGCAAAGACCGGCCGGACCTCCTCCGGGTCCGAGACGATGGGCGCCATCGTCATCAGCCCCTGGATCTCCAGGCCGGGCAGGGCGACGATTTCGGCCACGGCGGCCAGGAGCTCTCGACGCTGGACGCCGTCCTCCGCCCAACGTTCCGCGGCCAGGCCGTACTTGCTTTCCTCGCCCGAGACGTTGACCTGGAGGAGAACGGGCAAGCGCGCCCCTTCCTCGTCACACAGGCGACTGAGGCGAGCTGCCAGCCTGGCGCTGTCCACCGAGTGGACGATCTGAAAGAGCGGCACCACCTGTTTGGCCTTGCGGCCCTGGACGTGGCCGATCATGTGCCAGGTGATGCCGGCAGGGAGGGCGGGTATCTTGGCTTCGGCCTCTTCGACCCGGTTCTCGCCAAAGTGCCGCAGGCCCAGGTCAAAGGCGGCGGCGATGGCCTCCCGTGGTTGGTTCTTGGTCACCGCCACCAGGGTAACCTGCTCGGGGTCGCGGCCGGCGCGCCGCGCCGCGGCGGTGATTCGTTCGCGGACGGATTGCAGGTTGTCGGCGAGGGCAGTCACGACTCCTCCTCCAGCATCTCCTGGAAGCTGGGAAAGCCAGGCGGGGCCAGCGAATCGAGGCCGCCCGTCTCGATCCGTGTTGCGGTTTCGGCTGGCTGCTGCGCGCCTGGCGCATCGTGCAGGCCGGCGGGCCGTAGCTCCAGGACGGCGACGACGGCGAACCTGCCCGTCTGCCCGTTGCTCGCGCGATGGGAATAGAACTCGTCGCTGTGGCAGGAGG
>ERZ1026800.2128-NODE-2128-length-11299-cov-3.595417_pt1 | contig 11299 bp, 10 predicted proteins | sample MGYA00520873_ERZ1026800 | MGnify/ENA primary metagenome ERZ1026800 (study PRJEB33270, sample SAMEA104284475) | anaerobic digester metagenome | biome: Anaerobic digester microbiome; feature: mesophilic sludge digester; material: Anaerobic digester biomass...
GAGCGGCCCACTTCTGGTCGACGAGATCGTACATCTGCTCGTCCACCGTGTGGCTGGAGAGCAGGTAGTGGACGTGCACCTCGCGGGTCTGGCCCGGCCGGTGGCAGCGGTCCTCGGCTTGCAGCGTGCGTGGACCGATGAAATCGTCCACGTGTTCCGACCATGCCGTCCACTCATCGGAGCGAAGCGACGCTAGCAAGATCATTATACTTCAGGTGGTCGGCATGGGCAAGGGAGACTCGGTCTTGCGCCGGGATTCACCCTTGAGGGTCAGCCATGACGTTCAAGACAATGAGTACAATGGTCCAGAGACGCTGAAGTCAGAAGAGCAGTTCGTGGTGCTCCCTGGCCATCCTTTCTACGGCCGCCAGGTCACCATTCTCGAACGGCGCACCTCCGGAACATACACTCGGTGCGTCATCGAAGACCCGGCCCGTCCCGGCTTTCACTATCACATCCCCGAACGGTGGCTGTCCACATCGCCTCCGCCTCCTGAGCCGATTCGCACCGCTGCCCACTGCCCGATTTGTCTTCCTCTACCTGCCCTCGATAGAATGGTTCAGATCATTCTGATCAGAGACCGCACAGGGAGGGCCAGAGGAGATGATTCCCCCGACGAGCGACATAGGAATGCAGATCTGGAAGCAGTTGCCGCCCAAGAACAAAGCGCGGCTCAGCGAGGGTCTCTTCTTCCTGGTTCTGAAGCAGGCAGGAGGGATTTGCCATGAGCCACTCCAAGGTGAGACCGACTCATCTGAATCGTTCAGCGGTGATCTATGTCCGGCAGTCGTCACCTCAAGCGGTGGAACAACACACTGAAGGTCGGAGACGGCAGTACCAGCTGGTGGAGCGGGCACAACAATTGGGCTGGAAAGCAGCTGAATGTGTGGTCATTGACGATGACCAAGGCATTTCCGGTGCGCAAAGCCACAACCGGCCGGGATATCAGCGCCTGATCTCCATGCTCGCGCTGCGCGAGGTGGGCATCGTGCTGGGCTTGGAGGTCTCGCGCCTGGCGCGAAACAGTCTGGACTGGTACCAACTCCTGGAGTTGGCGGCGGCGTTTGATGTGCTCATTGCTGATGAAGATGGGATCTATGATCCTGGCGAGTTCAATGATCGGTTGTTGTTGGGATTGAAGGGCACCATATCCGAAGTCGAGCTGTATCAGATCCGCTGTCGGATGGTGCGGGGGCGACTGAACAAAGCCGGACGAGGAGAGTTTGCTCTGAGTCTGCCAGTGGGTATGGACTGGAATCCAGCGATGAACAAGCCCCGGTTGGCGGTGGACCAAAGCGTGCGGCACGCGCTCGACCTGGTATTTCACACCTTCAGCCAGTTGCGCTCCATTCGAGGTGTGCTATACTACCTTCGAGAGGCGAACCTGGAATTGCCTTATCAACGGGTTCATCGTGGCCTGGGTCGCCAGATCGGCTGGCGGCGACCAAGTTATGACGCTTTGTATTCGATTCTTACCAACCCGGTGTATGCAGGCGTTTATTGCTACGGTCGACGAGAGCGACGGGTTGACCCGATCACAAAGGCGGTTCATGTACGCAAGCGAGCTCGCAGTGAGTGGGAGGTTTTCCTGCCTGACCATCATGCCGGCTACCTCACCCTAGCCGAGTTCGAGGAGAATCAGCACGTTTTGGAAGACAACCGGCATCGATATCCGCAGAGTCAGGGAGCTTCAGGGCGCGGGCCGGCCTTGCTGCAGGGCCTGGTCTTCTGTCAACACTGTGGCCACAAGATGCGAATTCGCTACAGCAAAGGTACCCCTTACTATGTCTGCGACACGGCCCACCGTCGCTACGGCGACCCAATCTGCAATCGCGCCAGCGCCCAGCGTGTTGATGCGCTCGTGGAAGAGCTCTTCCTGACAGTAGTCAATGCCGAAACTCTGGAACTGTCGATGACCTACGACCAAAAACTGCGGCAAGAAGCCCAAGGGATGGATAAGATCTGGCAGGAGAAGCTCCAGCGACTGGAATACGAGGCCAACCTGGCGCGACGGAGGTATGAGCTGGTCGATCCAGAGAATCGTCTGGTGGCACATACCCTGGAGACCGAGTGGAATGAGCACCTGGTCGCCTTGGAAGAGGCCAAGAGGGCCTACGCAGCCCAACGCTCGACCGCCTACGAGCTGCAGAGTACGCTGGAACAGATGCGACACATCACCGCCCATCTCGGTGAGTATTGGTATGCGGACAGCCTTTCCATGGAGGATCGCAAGGACCTGCTACGCTGTGTCGTCGAGCAGGTTTTCCTCGAGAGCCGCGGGAAAGTAATCCACGCTCAAGTGAACTGGTATGGCGGAGCTATCACTGATCTGGACGTGCCCAAATACCTATTCAGTGCACCGCATATCTACCATCGCATCCGTGATTTGGCAGTCACTCACACCGATACCGAGATCGCAACTGCCCTCAATCAAGAAGGAAAAAAGACGGTCAAAGGCAGGCCCTGGACGGCCAGGCGTGTTATGGACTTTCGCCGGTCAAATGCAATCCCGTCTGGCTTCACAACGAGTACCGAGTTCCGGATCCCAGACTCTGGCCACGTCACCAGCGCCGAGGCAGCAACACAGTTGGGCGTGAGCCAAAGCACAATTCAGAAATGGTGCCGATTAGGGGTGCTGTCTGGGAAGAAAGACAGCACCCAGTCATCATTGTGGATCTACTGGACGGACGATGTCGTGGGCCGTTTGGGTGGAGGGGCAACACCTGATCCAAGGATGGTATCCGTTCGCTCGCTGTGTGCGTCTCAGGGAAAACATCCAGATGAGGTGCTGGCTTGGGCACTGGCCCATGGGCATACGATCTATCGCCTGCGCCGAGGCTCGACGCTGCGCTTTTTCATTTTGCCCGGCGAATCCTCAGTTCCGCTTTAGTAGACGGAGGTGCTCATCATGTTGAAAGGCATCCGATAGGCGTTGTGCACCAGCCGATCCAGGATGGCATCGGCGATCGTCGGATCTGGGAACCGGGCGTGCCACTCGGCTACCGGCACCTGAGTGGCCACCAGCGTCGAGGAGCGGTCGTACCGGTCGTCCAGGATCTCGAGCAACTCCTGGGACTGAGGCCGGGTCAGCGGATCCCGGAGCCAGTCGTCGAGGACCAGCAGCTCGACACGGGCAAAGCCGTCGAGAAGCTCGGGATAGGAGCCATCGGCGTGGGCCAGGCTGATGTGGTGCAGGAGTCGGGAAGTGCGCTCGTAGCGGACGTGGAAGTTGTGGCGGCAGCAAGCGTGGGCGAGGGCACAGGCGAGGAAGGTTTTGACCCATCCATGTAAATGCCTCCTTAAGTGTGGCGGTTTCTCTCCAAGCGCTGGCGAAGGCGCTCAATCAACTCAGGATCATCCTTGATCAGATAGACCTTGCTTTGTGGCTCGCGGAATACGTGGCTGGAGCTGATGGTGCCATCATAGATGCGGCGATAGACCCAGCTTCGGTCGGCCTGTACCCGATTTGCGAGCCCCTTCACTGTCAGATACCCGTCCAATTCCAGAGCGTTCCGGCTTTGCCACAGCTTAAGGTGCCAATCGTGTTCAAGTCGAATGTTCATCACCGTAAGTGGGGAAATGATCAAACGACGGGTTGAACGAAACCCCTCGGCTGTCAACTGTGTGGCAATCGCCTCGTCGTCGAGTCCTTGCTGCCAAAGTGCCTCGATACGTGCCAGTAGCTGTTGATAGTTGCCGGCATCTTGTTGGCGATGAAAGGGAGGTTGGGCATAGGCCACCGAGTAATGGCCCGAAATCCAGACGATTCTGACCTCTACCCTGTCGGCAGCCTGCTTGCTCAAGATGACACGAGAGATCAGGCTACGCAAGAGCTCTTTCTTCTGGGCGTTGGACAGACTGGGCCACAGCTGGGGCAACGTCTCTGAAATGTGTTGGAACTGGCTTCGCAGCTCAGGAGTCAGCTCCGGGGCGGAAGGGGCTTGCTGGAAGCGTTCGTAGTCTTCAGTTGCCGCCTGGAGTTGTTGCAGTTTCTGTTCCCAGCGATGCTCCAGTTCCGCAGCCACCAGCCGGTTGTCTGGATCGACGGCATGATAGTGGCGCTCAGCCAACTGAGCCTCATAGCGGGCTCGCTTCAATCGCTCTTCCCATTGCTGGAGCAAGCGTTGTCGCTCAACTTGCTGAGTAGCCAGGATGGCTTCCAGGGCATCCAACTGGGCCGGCCGGACCGCCTCAAAAAACGCCTGCACGACGACGGCATCAATGGAGGCACCATGGACCGAAAGGCACGTCGCGCCTCCAAATCGTGTGGCCAGCGCAGTGCAAAGGTACCGTGGAGAATGCTTGTAGGTCACGTACATCCTGTTGCCACACATGCCACAGGTCGCCAAGCCCTGTAACAAGGCATCTCCCTCCCGAGTTGCGCCCTGAGCATTTTCAATGTGCCGGCTGTATCGCATTCCGTTCTGGCGCAACCGTTCCTGGTTCGCCAGGTACTGCTCCCAGCTAATGTAGGCGGGATAGACGTCCAACTGGAGATGGATCCAATTTTCCATCGACTTGTGCACCCGACCAGTGGCCGGCCGACCAGGATTGCGCCGGGTGGGATCTCCCTGGGTACGCCCATAGGCAAAAGCCCCGGCGTATGCCGGATTGCGTATGATGTCATAGATCGCCGCATCCGAAGGGGGCTTCCAGATTAGCTCACCACACTGCGGCCCAGCCGCCTGGCGGCGAGGTAAGAGGACGTTTTCATCACGTAGATAGCGCAGGACCTTCTGACAACTGCCCAGTTCTTCAAATGAGCTGAGGACAAGTTCGATGGCGTGGCGAACCTGATCGTCAGGATCTTTGATCACCGTGCCATCCGGCAGACAGAGCAGGCCGGTGGGCAGCTTTTGCCGGTACTCCCCTCGTAACACTTGATTCATCCGGCCTGCATCCAGGCGCTGGCGCAAGAGGTGCAGCTCGGCCTCGCTCATGGTCCCTTTCAACCCCAACAACAGCCGATCATTGTAGAGACAGGGATCGTAGACGCCGTCGCAGTCGGCGATCAACGTCCCAAAGACCGCGGCCAGGTCCAGAAGATGATACCAGTCTCTGTTGTTTCGCGCAAATCGCGAGACTTCGTAGCCGAAGAGAATGCCGACGTGGCCCAGGGAGATCTCCGCTGCCAATTGCTGGAATCCTTGGCGGTATTCACTGCCCTTGCCTGACAGCCCCTGATCGACGTCGATGACGCGGGTGCGTTCCCGGCTCCAGCCCAGTGCCTCGGCACGCTGAACAAGCTGGTACTGGTTGACCTGGCTCTCCCGATTGCGTTCCACCTGCTTGAACGAGGACTGGCGGATGTAGATGTAGGCCAGACGCCGCAAGTGCTCCGGTTTGATTTTGTGTTGTCCACCGACCGCCAGAGGACAGAACGGAGGGTTACTCATTTCGCCCCTCCTTGTCGTTGCCTCGATGGGCGTACACCAGTTGGCGACATACCTGCACGACGGTCTGGAATACCGCTTCTCTCTGTGTCGGCATGAGCAGGTCCCAGACGCCTTCCAGCGATGTCTGAGCCTTCAGTGCTCTCAATTCTGCCTGCATCGGCCTTGGAACGGCCTGACGTGTGTCGAGTTCCCCCATCTCCCGTCACCTCCGCGATCTGGGATGCAATGCGCTCGTACGCACTCACCAATTGTCGCACAGAAGATGGGTTCAAGGGAAATGGATAGATATCGATTGGTTCTGCCGCCCGGTCAGTCGCCGCTAAAGGCACGATTCGCTCGACGTCTTTCTGAATCCAGACGACACATGCACGGCCCAGATATTGCTTGTTGGTGATGTAGATCAGGGGGAGTGTACGACCGTAGAGAGGGTGTCGAGGATCGACGACAGTTACGGTCTCACTGGGAGAAAAGTCCGTATCAATGGGGGTAGTTTCTTGGCTGCGGTTTCCCCACGCCGGTTGGCCCGCAGATCAGCACGTTGCGTTTCTGACGGATGTAATTGCAGGTGGCCAACTCCAGGACCTGCTGGCGGTTGAGTATCGGGTTGAAGTTGAAGTCAAAGCCTTCCAGGGTTTTGGTCGAGGGCACGGCCGACCGGCGAATGCGCAGCGCCAACTGCTTTTGGTTGCGGCGCTCCACCTCGTCTTCCATCAAGCGCAGCAGGAACTCGACGTAGGTCCACTTGCCGTCGATGGCCTGGCGGTTGCGGGCGTCCAGCGTCTCCAGGACGCCCGACAACCGCAGCCGTTTCAGGTGCGGGATGAGTTGGTGGGTCAGCTCCATGACACACCCCCGAACAAGTGCTCCACCACCTCAGCCGCCTTGCGGACAAAGACCTGTGCCGGTGGCACTTCTTCCGGCGCCGCCGGCACCTCCTTATCCAGCCCTTCTTCCAGGACACGCTTGATGGTCGCGTACCCGGCATCGTCGAAGCGCAGGGCACGGGCGCACCCGGCTTCCAGGCGCTCCGGGCCGAATCGCTCGGCCAGTCTCAGCAGCCGGCCGGCGGTACGCAGCCGGTCTTCAGGGCGATGGTCCAACAGCCGATTGACAACCTCTGCCGTGGCCGGTCCAATGGCGCCCGCCTGTTGGCGGCAGTTCTCGCGAGTCAAGAGCAGACCCGGCACCTTCTCGGTCGGCAGGTGAGCCAGATGGGTTTGTCTTTGTCCGGGTCGCTGTGCTCGATCATGGGTGGCCACCAGCTCGTAGTCCGCGGTGTAGATGCGCACCTGGCTCGTGCCACCGGCCACCCACAGCTTCTGGCCCTTCAGGCGCCAAGGTGCCGAGTAATACGCCTCCTGAAACACAACATAGCAGTCGTTGTGAAGCTTGACCTGCTTCCAAACAGCCAGGTCGTAGGGGGTATCGGGCAAGGACTGCAGCAAAGGGCGCTCGATCTCGAAACGCGCCAGCGGCGCCTCCTTGGTGGTGCCGTGTCGCCTCTGTCCCGCAACGTCGTTGACCCAGCGCAGCACCGCCTGGTTGGCCTCCGGCAGACTCACGGGCTCCCGGCCGGCCAGAAAGTTGCGCTTGACGTAGTGCACCCCGCCGCTCTCGACCTTGCCCTTGTGCTTGGGTGTGTAGGGCCGGCAGGCAGCGATGAGAAAGCCGTAGTGGTGGGCACATTCTCGGTAGGAATGTTGCGCCTGAGGCTCGTCCCAACAGGCCCGCACGATGGCCGCTTTGAGGTTGTCTACGACGATTCGTTCTGGCACCCCGCCGAAGAAGGCGAAAGCGTTGCGGTGCAACCTCAACCAGGTCTCCAGCTTCTGGTCGAACACGAACTCGACGTACATGTGCCGGCTCCAGGACAGCGTCATGACAAAGGCCCAGGCTCGGCGCAACTCGCCGGTCTCTGGATCGATGAGCGAGCCGGCAAAGCCAAAGTCCACCTGCCCTTCTTCACCAGGCCTGGTCTCGATCCGGACCACGACTTCCGGAGTAGACGGCTCCAGGGTGCCGACAAAGCGGCGTACCGAGGAGTAGCTGCCGGTGTAGCCGCGCTCTATCAGACGCTGATGGATGGCCGCCATCTCGACACCTTGCTCCCGCAGCCGAACTACCAGCTCCCGGTAGGGCTCCACCGAGGAAGCGTTCTGCGGCGGCAAGGTCGTGTTCATCGTCTCTTTCAGCAGTTTGTGCAGCTCGCCCAGGGGCGGCAGCGAACCTTCCAACAAGCCCTGTCCCGTCGCCCAGGCGCGGTAGCGCGCCACCGTCTTGCGGTTCACACCTGTCACTTGTGCCACAGCCCGGTCGCTCTGACCGTGCTGGATGTGTCGCAGCAGTTCTCGAATGTCCATGGTCTCCTTCCTCTTGCCGGGCATCCCTTCCTCTCTTTCCAGTCTCGCTTCGAGAGGAGAAGTATGCCTCAAGTGGTGGAATTTGACCAGAGCCTCTGTGGCCCACCTTGGCCGACGGTGAGTGGACCAGTTTGGGTGAACATTGCTGGACCAGCTTGGATGAACATGACTGGACCAGTTTGGCCGAACATCCATGGACCAGCTTGGATGAACATCGCTGGACCCATTTGGCCGAACATCTATGGACCAGCTTGGATGAACACCATGGACCATTATAGCCCGGCTATTGACACATCCTGGCCATGAACACCCTGTGGGATGCGGTAGAGTTGATTCGGCAGGAGGAACGTATCCGGCGTGGGCACGCCCCGGCAAACCCCATCGCCCCGTGAAACCTCGCCAAAAGTGATGGGGGCTAGGGTGCGTGCGGCACCTTGGCTACCACACACACCCTGGCTTGGCTCGACTTCAGACCACGGTTGCTAGGTACTCCGCCTCGTACTTGGCCAGGTGCACCAGAGTCAATACCGTCGGTGAACCGATCGACTCGGGGAACACGCTGGAATCACAAAAGTACAGGTTCGGGACGCCTTTTGCCTCCAAATGCGTATCAACACACGTTCCAATCGGAACCGTCGCACTTGGATGAGCCAGCATGATGATATAGTCAAAGATCTTGTTGGGATCACACTTTCCCGCGAGCAGGATTTTGCGGTTCGTCTCTTTCGCAAATTCGAGTTGGTGGCGATCTCTTTCTGTATAGGTTTTGCTCATGGAGCCATCGTCGTAGACATAGCCTTCACCGTCGTCTTTGGTCTTGGCATACGCGAACAAAATCCGGTCGTAGTCGAACAGAGCATACTTGGCCATGCCAATGCCATACTTCATAACATTGGCCCCCAAAAAACCCAAGCGAGTCATCATACAGGAGCCAAAATGCGTCCGGGTCGGTTCATAGTGCATCGTGTGCACCATCGGATGGTCAACCAAATTGCCTTTCTGTCCTTTGGGAACTAGCCCCCAGGTAATGATGCTTGCATCTCCCGCAAAGGTCGTTCCAGCATCCTTCAATCCAGCTTTTCTGGCAATGGCCACATTGCCATAGCCGCCAGCACAACCTACCGCCACTTTCCCGCGTGCCTCAACGACTGACCCATCCTCCTTCTTGCCCCTGAAGCCGACCGCCTTGCCATTTTCGAGGATGGGTTCTTCAACTCTCACCTTCCAAACGAACTTGGCGCCGAGTTTCATCGCGTCCCAGCCAGCATAGGTTGCATCCCATCTAGCCTCATTTGGACAGCCAAAAGAGCAACTCTGACAACCCTTGGGCTTGCAGCGGTCGAATTTGATGTGCTTTCTGGATACTGACATCGGAAACCCAGCTTTGTCAGCCGCTTCCGCAAAGTACAATTCCCCCTCACTCATGAATTCGGGAGGAACAGGCGATACCCAGGATTCCTTCTCAGCCCATTCCCGGTATGGCTCCAGGTCTACGCCCCAGCTCCGCCACCAATCGTAATCTGGACTTGTGGAGAGACCGGCGTAGGTCTTGGAGCCTCCGCCCAGTCCGATTGGCAGCATGAGAGTATCGCCTTCTTTGGTTCTGCTTGGCGAGAATGTAGTCCCCAGTTTGTGTTTCGTGCTGAGCGTTGAAAGGGTAGAACCCAGAAATCGCCTGGAATCATCTCCAATGTCCAGGACAACTACCTTCTTGCCCTTAAGGGCCAGTTCCTTGGCCAGCACACAGGCTGTGGTCCCGGCCCCCGCAATGACCACATCATAGCCTTCCATTCTCTCGACGCGACCGTTTCCGCTTGCCATGTGTTCTCCTCCTTTGTTGATCTAGGTTATGGATGAAACAACCTATCCAAATTTCGCCACACTTCCCGGATCGCTGGACGTCCCAACGACAGCATCGTTCTTGCCGGCAGCAGATTGCTCTATGGCCTCCAGCAGCCCCTGCACCTCCTGGACCACGCGCACCTCTTTGCCATAAATGTACAGATGGCTACTTTCCAGAGTCACCTCAACGACCTTCACAGCCAAGTCGCCCTTCAGCACCGCCATGACCGCTGGGGCGAACGCATCTGCTGCATTTGCACCGGCGAGGATCACGACATCGGGGTGGATCTGGGAAATCGACCGCCGGGCCCGGTCGGGATCCGTTTCCCACCCCAGAATCTCCACACTCTCCTCGCAGCGCAGCACATCCTCAATGCCGTCAGCAAGCAGCGTCTGATCAGAAAAGACCAGCACCTGAGTCTTTTTTCGCCTGCCGCGCCCCTTGTCCATAACACCAGTTTATCACGACACGTGCACTCTGTGGAAGTACTGGTCAACACATCTGGTGAACAAAAAGGGACTATCTTTCGATAGTCCCGATAGGACAGTCTTCCGCCCATCCCATCCCCCAACGGGGGGATACGATCGGCGCATTGGAGTGACACCTGGCCTATTACGTGTCGCCTGTCTCTCCCACCAACCCGTGCCGCACAGCGTGCACCGCGGCCTGGACGCGGTTCTGAAGATGGAACTTGCCCAGGACGTTTGAGACGTGATTCTTGACCGTACCGTCCGAAATGGACAGGGCCTCGGCGATCTCTCTGTTCGACAGCCCTTGCACCAGCAGCTCCAAAACCTCCGTCTCCCGAGCCGTCAGCGGCTCTGGCATCTCGGGTTCCCGCGCTTCCTTCTCGCTCGGATGCTGGAACTCACCCAGGATCTTGGCTGCCACCACCCCGGAGAAGGACGCCTCTCCCCGGGCAACGCCCTCAATCGCGTCGAAAAGTTGATGCTGCCTCAGGTCCTTGAGGAGATAACCCTGGGCGCCACACTTGATCGCCTCAAAGACATCCGCATCATCGTCAGAGACTGTGAGAACAACAATCTTGACCTCTGGCCTCTCCTCTTTGATGCGCCTGACGGCCTCCAGCCCGTCGAGGCGAGGCATGGAGATGTCCATCAAGATCAGGTCAGGCCTGGTCTCCCGCGCCAGTGCAACGGCTTCCAGTCCATCGCTGGCCTCGCCCACCACCATCAGGTCCGCGCGCGACGCCAACACACCGGCCACGCCACGGCGAAACAGAACGTGATCGTCGGCAATCAGGACGCGGATTGTCTCGGACATCGTACTCTCCTCCCGTCTGTTTCAGCGCGGCGCCGGCCCGGCAGGCCCCCGGGCTCAGGCGCCCTCCGGCGCCTCGGCATCGAGGGTGATCGACGCGGCGAGCGTCCCGCTCAGGCTGAACGTGCCCGACATCACCAGCGACAACTTCGACGACATGGTGGAAGACGACGTGCGTGATGGCGTCGCTGCCCGGAATCGATGTGATGGCGTCGGCGACGTTTGCCGCGCCGCTCGGGTCGAGGACCGCAGTCGGCTCGTCGTAGCCGGGTTGCCAGGCGGCGCGACCCGTAATGGCCCCGGACCGGGGGTCCACGGCGATAATCGGCAGTCCCGAGGTCGGTGCGGTGTACTCGTCGAGATTCAGCACGGCAACCGATCCCGCGACCGCACGGTCGGGCCCGAGTGCCGGATCGGTG
>ERZ1026800.2131-NODE-2131-length-11276-cov-2.241995_pt1 | contig 11276 bp, 10 predicted proteins | sample MGYA00520873_ERZ1026800 | MGnify/ENA primary metagenome ERZ1026800 (study PRJEB33270, sample SAMEA104284475) | anaerobic digester metagenome | biome: Anaerobic digester microbiome; feature: mesophilic sludge digester; material: Anaerobic digester biomass...
CGGCCAGCATGGTCAAAACCAGCGCCAACACATATCCCTTCTGCTCGGATATCTTGGGGCCGGCCGGCTCCTTGAGATACATGTAGCTGATGATCTTCAGGTAGTACACCAGCGACAGAGCGCTGTTCAATATGGCCAGCACCGCCAGCCAGAGAAGGCCGGAGTAGATGGCCGAGCTGAAGAGCACGAACTTGCCTATGTATCCTGCCGTGGGGGGGATTCCCGCCAGCGCAAACATGAAGATGAGCATGCAAAACGCTGTTATGGGCGCGCGGCGGGCTAAGCCGGCATAATTGGATATGTCGTCAGGGTCGGTATCGCTTCCCTGGGCCACCATTCCCGCCACCTGGGCCGTGCCGATAAAAGCTCCCGTCTTCATCAGAGCATGTCCCAATATGAGCAGCAGTGCGCCGGCTATGCCCAGATGATCGGCCCGGATCATGCCCATGTTGAAGACATTGACCGGGTCCGCCCCGTAGGCCGCTCCCACCACAACAAAGGCTATGGCGATGTAGCCTGCCTGAGCAATGGAGGAGTAAGCCAGTATGCGCCGCACATTATTCTGCCAGCAGGCGGCTAAGTTGCCCAGCGTCATGGTCACAGCCGCCAGTATGGCGAAGGCCATGTACCACTCCAGCCGCAGAGCCACCAGGGCGATGATGATCACCCGGAAGGCAGCAGCGAATCCCATCTTCTTGGAGCCGGCTGCCAGCAAAGCGCTGACCAGGGCCGGTGCGCCCTCATAGGTATCCGGAGCCCACATGTGGAAGGGAACCAGAGCCATCTTGAAGGCAAAGCCTACGATGACGAAAATCAATGCCACCAGCGTGGCCGGCCCGAAGTCGGCTACCGAGGCTGCGGCGATCTCTGCAAGCCGGGTCGATCCGGTCATGCCGTAGAGCAGCGAGAAGCCGAAGAGCATGAAGGCCGAGGCCACTGAGCCGAAGATGAAGTACTTCATGGCCGCCTCCAGGTTCTTCTTGGTCTTGTCGAAGGCCGCCAGAGCATAAGTGGACAGGCTGGCCAGCTCAAAGCCCACAAACAGGGTTACAATGTCTATGGAGCTTGAGACAACCATCATGCCCACTGTGGCCAGCAGGACCAGCGCATAATACTCGTCCGCTCCCTTTCCGGTGTACTTGGACAGGGAGGCGATCACAACCAGCAGTGATACCACCAAAAAGACGGCCTTGAAGAACTGGGACAGGGCGTCTACAGAGATGGTATCAAAGAAGAACAGGGCCGGCTTGAGGGTCAGATTGCTGGCCACTATGGCTAGGGCTGCCACCAGTCCGGCTGCGGAGAGCATCCCCATCATCTTGCCGCTGTTCTTCATCAAGGACCCCAGCAGTATGATCAATACCGCCAGGACAGTGAGAAGTGCTTCTCCCCAGAGTGGGGCGTAGTGCATCAAATCCACTTCAGATCACCCCCATCTGGGAGAGGGTCATAACCGGCTCCATGAGCTGATTTGCAGCGGTTCCCATCATATCCGTGATCAAGCCAGGCTGCAAGCCGAAGAGCAGAGAGAGGACTATGATCATGGCCATGGAGAACAGCTCATAAGCGTGCGGGTCATGAACATCCATATACTTCTTCAATATCGGTCCGAACATGGCCTTTTGCATGGCCCACAGGTGATAGGCTGCGGTTGTGGCCACGCTCAGGAAGACCACAATCATGGTGTAGGTGGGCAGGCTGGGATATGAGCCGGTCAAGACCATGAACTCGGCCACGAATCCGCTCATTCCCGGCAGCCCCAATGAGGCCATGAACCCGGCCATCATGATCACCGCAAATTTGGGCATGCGATCGGCCAGGCCACCCAGGTCACCAATGATCCTGGTCCCTACCACGTGCTGGATGGTTCCAGCGGACATGAACAGGACACAGGTGATGATTCCATGGGAGAACTGCTGGAACATGGCTCCGGTGACGGACATCCAGGTGAAGGCCACCGCTCCCAGGGTCACAAATCCCATGTGGCTGACGGAGGAGTAGGCCACCAGCTTCTTGATGTCTTTCTGAGCCAGGGCCATGAAGGCTCCGTAGATGATGGAGATCACCGCAATTATGGCGATGATGGTCACGAATATCTTGTCCACGCTGGGAAGCATGGGCATGATGATCCGGAAGAGGCCGTAGCCTCCCATCTTAAGCAGCAATGCCGCCAGCACCACCGATCCGGCTGTGGGAGCCTCCACGTGGGCGTCCGGCAGCCAGGTATGGAAGGGGAAGGCGGGCATCTTGACCAGGAATCCCAAAAGCAGCCCGGCGAAGATGATGTTGAGCAGGCTGGTCGGGAATATAGTCGTATCTGCTGTAGCCGCCAGCAGAGTCAGCATATCGAAGGTCCTTCCTCCCTCCGGGGTCTGATAGGTAAAGTACAGGGCGAATATCGCCAGGAGCATCACCAGGCTGGCCACGTGGGTGTAGATGAAGAACTTGATAGCTGCATAGTCCTTTCTCGGTCCGCCCCATGATCCTATGAGGAAGAACATGGGGATGAGCACTACCTCCCAGAAGATGTAGAAGAGGAAGAAATCCAGAGCGGTAAAGACACCTAAAACACCCACCTCATTGAGCAGGAGCAGGGCGAAGTACTGATTGGGCTTCTTGGTCTCTCCCCAGGAGTAGATTATCACCAGCACCGATACTATGGTCGAGAGGAGAACCAGGGGAAATCCGATTCCATCGACGCCTAGAGTGTACTTGACCCCTATGGAGGGAACCCAGTCGTAGCTCTCCACGAACTGCATGATCTTGGAGGTCTTGTCGAACTCCATATACATCTGCAGGGACAGGTATAAGGGTGCCAGCGAGGCCAGCAGGGCCACGAACTTGGCTTTGCTTCCCGCAAAGAAGGATATCACCGCTCCCAGAAGGGGAATGGCAATCATCAGCGAGAGTGCGTTTGAGATCATACCAGCCCCACCTCCATGGCCTTCATAGCCAGAGCAATAACAACCACCAGCACCACAACTCCCAGTACCAGAGCAGTGACATAGTTCTGCACTATGCCCGTCTGAACCTTTCTTACATGTTGAGCGAATCCCATGACCCAGGACGATAGCCAGTTCAGCCATCCATCCACCAGCTTGATGTCGATCATATTGCAGATCAACGCCGTGCCGTAGACCAGGGTCTCGGCAAACCAGCCGGTGAGAATCTCATGCTGATAGTACCCCTTGAGCAAAGTCTGCCTGAGGGGATCTTTGTCTCCTGTAACCTGGCTGGGATCGAATTTCTTGATTTTATCCCAATAGAACAGCCCGGCAATCAATATGCCGCCTATGGCGATCACTATCGGCAGATAGTGTATATACCAGGGGAGATGGTGCTCCTCTTCTCCGGCATGCTCTCCCTCTGCCGCTGCGTGCTCTTCCTGCGCAGCGCCATGCCCTTCTTCAAGAACATGGCCGCCGATAATGCCAAGCTCGGCAAAGTCGAGATCATAATGCTCGAAGTTGGAGTCGAGATACTCATAGAAGTCGGTCTGAGTGGCAATTCCAAAGCCTGCTGCAAATACGGCAAGTATCACCAGCGGTCCCAGCATAACCCAGGGCGACTCGTGTTTGCCGTAATTGGATCTCTCCTTTCCGGTAAAGACTGAAAACCACATCCTGAAGGTGTAAATCGCAGTCAGGATTGCAGCCACAACCAGGAATATGTAGGGCAGGAAGTTGATCATGGTGCCGTACTCATAGGCGATCATTATGATCTCGTCCTTGGTGAAGAATCCCGTGAACATGGGAAATCCAGCCAGAGAGAGAGAGCCAATGAGCATGGTGTACATTGTCCATTTCATGTACTTTCCAACCCCGCCCATCTCCCTCAGGTCATTGGTGTTGACCGCATGAATGACCGAGCCGGCGCATAGGAATAAGAGCGCCTTGAAGAAGGAGTGGCCTATGAGATGGAACATAGACACGCCCACGGCCATGGCCCCTACGGCAGCTCCCACGCCCAGCCCAGCCATCATAAAGCCGAGCTGTGAGACGGTGGAAAAAGCCAGCACCCTCTTGATGTCAAAGGCGGTAAGGCCCATGGTTGCAGCGAAGAGAGCAGTGAATGCGCCCACTGCTGCCACTGCCGTCAGCCCGTGGGGAGCGGCGTAGAACAGGGGAAACATCCTGGCCACCAGATATACACCGGCTGTAACCATGGTCGCCGCATGGATCATGGCTGAGACGGTGGTGGGGCCCTCCATGGCATCGGGAAGCCAGACATGCAGGGGGAACTGACCTGATTTGCCCACAGCGCCGCCCAAAAGGCCCAGGGCGATGAGCGTGAGCTGATCACCGGGTATGGCAGCAATATTGGCATAGATCACCGGGAACTGCAAGAGGTACTCGCCGGGCTTGAGTGCTATATTCAGACTGGCCAGGTTGTTGTAAAGCAGAATAATGCCCGCCAGGAACAGAACATCGCCCACCCGCGTGGTTAAAAATGCCTTCTTGGCTGCCGCAGCCGCAGAGGGCTTTCGGTACCAGAATCCGATCAGAAGGTATGAACACAGTCCCACCAGCTCCCAGAATATGAAGAGCTGGAGAAGGTTATCCGCAAAGACCAGGCCCAGCATGGAGGCTGAGAACAGCGCCGCCTCTGCGAAGTATCTATCCGCGCCCGGGTCGCCGTTCATGTAGCCATTTCCATAGATGTGGATCAATGTGACCACAAAGGAGACCATGAGCAGCATCACAAGCGCCAGTGGATCTATCAATATGCCCACATTGAATTCGGCAAACCAGTGCATGGACTGATGTACTATATCATGGGGATAGGTCTCAGAGAATATCCCCAGAGATACTATGAAAGCACCAAGGGTCGCCAGTACGGTGATAAAGCCTCCCCCCCGGGGCAGATGCCCACCTATAAAGAGGCATAGCAGAAAGGCCAGTACGGGAAGGGCAACTATCAGATATGCATAATCGGCATACACAGCTTACCACCTCATGGCGTTGATGTTGTCCAGGTCTATGGTTCCATAAAGCCTATACAGTGCAATCAGTATGGCAAATCCGACGCCTGCTTCAGCCGCAGCCAGCGCAATGGAGAACAGGGCAAAGACCTGGCCGTTCACATTGGGCTGGGAGGCCGAGAAGGCGACGAGATTGATGTTGGCGCTATTGAGCAAGAGCTCGATGCACATCATCAGCTTGATACCATTCTTCTGGGTGACCAGGCCGTACAAGCCGATGGTGAACATCGCTGAAGCCAGCAGTATGTAAAGCTCCAACGGTATCATTGAAGAATCTCCCTCCTTGTCATATTCTGTCGCCCTCCTCAGGCCGCCTCCTTACGTGCAACACAAATCGCACCAACCAGAGCAGCCGTCAAGACCAGGGCTAATATCTCGAAGGCGAAGACGTAAGAGGTGAAGATCTCAAATCCCACGTCTCCAATGCCGCTCTCCGGCATCCTCAAACCCTCCCGGGGCTCGAAGCTGTATGCCTGTTTCTGGCTCTCACCCCAATCGGATAGGGAGAGCGAGGCAAATAGAGCCGCCAGGAAAGCCAGGGTAATGATGATGATCTTATACTTCGCCATGGGATTCCTCCAAAATCGTCTTCTTCGTAAGCATTACAGCGAACAACAGCAGCACGCCCACCGCTCCGATGTACACCAGAACCTGGGCCACTCCTACAAATGTGGCATTCAGCATTATATAGAGCGCAGCCACCCCTGCGAATGATCCCAGCAGGTATAGTGCGCTGTGCACTATATTTCTGGCATATACCACCATGGCGGAGAGCAGCAGGATTATAGCTGCTAAGACCAGGAAGGCTACGAGTTCAATGGCAAATCTTATGTCAAAGGCCAGCAGCTTTTCCAGGACCTCCTTGGCCCATGGCGAGAATAAGACTATCAGCGCCAGGCCGCCGAAGATAATACCCAAAGCCGCCAGCAAGACCAGCAGCTCGAATATGGTTCGAATTACATTTGCTCCCGATTTTTCCGACATCAGGCAGCACCTCCTTCCTCAGGCTTGGCCGCGCTGTCGTTCTCTTTCTTGGGGGCAGCAGCGCCTTCTTTGGCTGGCTTCTTGGCTGCGCCCTCCTTTGCTGCTCCCTCTTTAGCTGCCGCCTTCTTGGCCGCCGCCTTCTCTGCAGCAATTCTCTTGGCCTCAGCCTCCAGATCAGCCACCTCTTTGGCAGAAAACCTCTTGGTGGACAGGAAATCAGGGCCTTTTACAAGGTCCTCTCTGTTCCAGCCGGCCATGATCACCTTTTTGCCCATCTTCAGGCATTCCACCGGGCACTCGTCCACACACAGGCCGCAGAACATGCATCTTCCATAGTCTATCTGCGGAAACTGCATCTTTTTGTTCTTGAGGGGACTTCCGAACTTGAAATTGACCATCTCAATGCAGCTATTAGGGCAGACCCTGGCGCAGGTTCCGCAGCCGATGCATATGGTGGCGTCAAGCTCATGAATGCCTCTCTCCGCATCGGGAAGCTCCATCATGAACTCGGGATAAAGCCTAGTGACTTCTATCTCCCGGGTAGCGGTCTTAAGAGGCCAGGTGAAGTTCTTTATCATCTTTCTCTTTAGCATCTTATAGCCACCTCATGCAAAGTAAGACCCTATTATCACTGCCCATCCCAGATTCAGGAGGGACAGTGGCAGCATCCACTTCCAGCCCAGGTCGGTTACCTGATCGATTCTCAAACGGAAGAGCGCAGCCCGGATCAATATCACGAACCAGATCACAATGATGACCTTCATCAGCAGCCAGATCAATGGCGAGACCATATCCAGAAGTGGTATGGGAATGATCGGTCCATGCCAGCCTCCCAGGAACAGGAGTGATAGCAGAATGGATCCCAAAAGGAAGTTGTTATACTCCTGGAAATAGAGCAGACCCCATCTGATTCCGCTGTACTCGGTGCTGTAGCCGCATATGATCTCTTCCTCGGCCTCGCTCTGGTCGAAGGGAACCCTTCCCAGGTCTGTGACCAGGGCGATGATGAAGATTACAAATCCCAGCGGTTGGGCAAAGGCATACCATACCGTCTGGCTCTCCACTATCTCCACCAGATTGAGGCTGTGGGCCATGACTGCTACCGATATAACGCAGACTCCCATGGGAACCTCATAGGCGATCATTCTGGCAATCGCCCGGAAGGCACCCAGGATGGAGTACTTATTGTTTGAGCTGTAGCCGGCCATGAAAACGGCTATGGACATTATGGAAAGAGCTGCTTCCACATAAAAGGCGCTGATATCCATATTGGCTACAACCAGGGGGTAATTCTTTCCTCCGATGTGAAGCGCCCCGAAGGGTATGGCTGCAGCCACGAGCATGGTGCCAGCAGAGGCGATGATGGGAGCCCAGACATAGACGCCCTTGTCAACATCTCTAGGAATTACATCCTCTTTGGTAAACAGCTTGATGGCATCGGCGCCTAATTGCAGAATGCCCCATCTTCCGCCCACTCGATTGGGGCCGAACCGGTTGCAGAAATCGCTCATGACCTTTCTGTCCGCCCAGATCACCAGCATGGCACCGACGTTGACCACAGCGGAAAGCACTGCAGCCCCTATTATGCCTATGATCAGGGCGAATATCGCCGGCTCCTGGGCGGCAAATTGAGTGATGATCTCGATTATTCCGTCCAAATCCTCTCCCTCCTACCTGTCCGATTCAGATGGGCAGCCGTCCATGCTTCCGGTTATTGCCACCGCATCTGCAAGATAGACCCCTTCCAGAACCGGAGTCAAGGTCTGAAATGTAGCATAGAATGGGCCTCTGACCTTTACCCGATAGGGCTTGTCTCCCCCATCGCTGATCACATACATACCCATCTCGCCCCTGGGATTCTCTACCCGATAGTAGGCCTCCCCAGCAGGAATCTTCTTGGGGATCTTGGCCTCGGTCTTTATCGGTCCGGAGGGTATTCTGTCCAGACATTGCTCGATGATATGAATGCTCTCCAGGATCTCCTTCATCCGGACCTCGATCCTGTCCGCAGAATCTCCTCTGGTTCCGGTTATCACCTTGAAGTCCAGCTCCGGGTAGACCAGTATGGGATCCTCCCTTCTCATATCATAGGGCACTCCAGTCGCCCTCAATACCGGTCCGGCGCAGCCGATTCTTTTGGCCGTCTCGGGGGATATGGAGCCGATATTCTCCATTCGAGCATGGTAAATCGGGTCCTGGGCAAAGAACTCTATGAACTCCTCTATGCGTGATTTCATATAGGGCAGATTCTTCTTGCATGCCTCGGCAAAGCCCTCCGGAAGATCGTTTCGCACTCCTCCGAAGCGCACAAAGGAATGAGTCAGCCGGGCACCGGTGACGCTCTCGATCAATGAGATGATCCTCTCCCTGTCGATGATCATGTACTGCCAGGGGGCGAAGCCCACCCCTGCAATCAATGTCAGGAACTCGCCCGTCCCTATCAGATGGCTCTGGATTCTGGATAGCTCTTCCAATATGACCCGGATGTACTGCGCTCTCTCCGGAACCTCAAGTCCCAAAAGCCTCTCCACTGCTCCGCAGTAGCACTCGTTGTTGTTAAGAGACTCCACATAGCACATCCTATCGGTGTAGGTCAAGCCCTGCAGCCAGGATCGATTCTCCATGATCTTTTCTATGCCCTTGTGGATGTATCCTATATCCAGGAAGGCCTTCTTAACCCGCTCCCCTTCCACCAGCACATCGAGCAGGAAGGGGCCGGGAACCATGGCATGCTGGGGACCCAGATGCATGATCATTTCCGAGTCGGACTTGATCTCCATCTCCTCCCTCTCCCGGAAGGTGGGATACTTGGGCCTCTCCTTGGGCACGGTTCCCGCCTCCACCTCGGCGGGAGTGGGCGGGAAGTAGTATTCGGTATATCCCTCCGGTGTGGTGATGGCCACCGCCCTCTCTCCCGTGGTATAGTCGGGATAGCCCTTGAAGTCCTTTCTCCAGGGCCAGGCCCCTACCAGTGGATCGGATAGAAGCAATGGATAAAGTCCGGGATGACCCTCAAAGTTGATGCCCAGCATCTCCCAGATCTCACGCTCATACCAGTTGGCGTTCCAGTAAAGGCCGTTAAGAGATGGAACGGATGGACTGTCCCGGGGCGTTTTGACCTTGAGCATGGCCACGACATTATGAGCACCGTGGCTGGCCATGATCTCCACAACCTCCATCTCATTTCGGGCGATCCAGTCCACGCCAGCACTGCCCGAGTAATGATCGAAGTCGAGCTTGTCCGTCAGATGTTTGCAGACATCCAAGATCTTCTTGGAGTCAATGGTGGCCCAGAGCCTGCTGTCCGATTCCACCCTGGAGTCTAAAACAGCTCCTGGAAATGCGGATTGGATCGAGCTCAGGACCTCGCTTGCTGTTGTCAAGAAAAGATCCCTCCCTCAGTAGTCCCGCCTGTCCTTGCGCTGCTTGATCTTCTCCTGAAGATTGATCAGGCCCTCCAGGAATTGCTCCGGCCGGGGCGGACAACCCGGTATGAAGACATCAATGGGGAAATAATCGCCCGTGTTCTGAACGATATTATAAGAATCATAGAAGGGTCCGCCGGATATGGCACACTCGCCTATAGCGATGCACCATTTGGGCTCAGGCATCTGCTCCCAGAGGTTCTTGAACACCGGCAGGTACTTGCGGGTCAAGTAGCCGGAGATGATCATAACATCCGTCTGTCTCGGTGTGTTCCTGGGAATGCAGCCAAACCTGTCGCTGTCATAGGGCGCAGCGCCGAAGACGAACATCTCCACTCCACAGCAACCCATGGGCTGCATCAAGAAATACACCGAGTTCTTTCGTCCCCAGTTAAAGATATTCTTGATCGGTCCCATCTGGATGATCTGATGAATCTTCTCCGTAGTGGTGAACCAGACCTCAGCCACGGGCTGTCCGAATATGGTCCACTTCTCAATCTCCTCATCGATTGCTACGGGTACGGGTATGACATCGCTTATACCCAACGCAAAGCCTCCTTCTTGATAGCATAGATAAGTCCTACCAGCAGTACCAGGATGAATAGGAGCATCTCGAAGACGGCATAGTTCATCAGCCCGAAGACCATGAACTTCTGCATGGCCTCATTCGCATAGACATAGATCCAGGGATATAAAAATAAAACCTCAACATCGAATATCACAAAAACGATAGCGAAAAGGTAATATTGAACGCTATACTGGATCTTAGCGTCGCGGATTGGCTTCAGGCCACCTTCGTATATCGATAGCTTTTGGCGCTTCGGCCTGTTTGGGGCTATCACTTTGATAGCGGCTAAAGCAGCAATGGGCACTATTGCTCCCATTATCAAAAATATAATAAGTGGTATATAATTAACCACTGCCATCGGTTCGCCGGCCATTGTTTATCCTCCGTAAAAGCTAAACATAAGGCTTGGTATAAAAGGTTTATGAGAAAAAATTTCGCATTGCATAAGTACAATCGCAGTTTTCAGGGACGTTTTGAGGGAATATTATCATGATCAAGGTGATTAAATGGAGATAGTGCATCAATTGCAGTTGGAGCCGGGGATGAGCATCAGTTCCTTGCTGAGGGGGATGAGAAACTGCGGCTTTGGGGCGAGAAGGCTCTCCCAGGCCATGGACATCTACGAAGAGATGCTTTCGAGAGATTGCACCAGGTTTCTGACCATATCCGGCGCGATGGTCCCGGCGGGAATGAGAGAGATAGTCTCCGGCTTGATCAGAGGAGGGCATGTGGATGTGCTGGTGACCACCGGAGCAAACCTGGTCCACGATATCATTGAGTCCTTCGGCTGCCACTGCCTGGGATCTGCGGAGTCGGATGATGCCGCTCTCCGGGAGGAGGGCAAGAGCCGCATCTATGATGTCTTTCTCCGGGATGAGGACTTCGCCACCTTTGAGGAATTGATGCAGAGGATCCTTCCCCATACGGATAAGGTGCTGTCCGGCCGGGAGCTGATGGCGATCCTGGGGAGGCAAATTGAGGATGGAAGGTCCATATTGCGATCCGCTTATGATATGAATGTGCCAGTCTTCTGCCCTGCTCTGCCCGACTCCATGATTGGGCTGCAGGCCTGGATGCATAGCCAGACAAGGAAGCTCAATGTGGATGCCTTTGCCGATATCAAGGAGATGGTAGACATCTGCTATGCCTGCCAGAGAGCAGGAATACTGATTGTAGGTGGGGGGACTCCTAAGAACTTTGCTCTCCAATCCATGCTCCTCTCTCCCAGAAGCTTCGATCTCGCGATACAGCTTACCACGGACACCCCGGAGAACGGGGGGCTCTCCGGAGCCACTCTCTCCGAGGCAGTATCCTGGGG
>ERZ1026800.2133-NODE-2133-length-11271-cov-2.976849_pt1 | contig 11271 bp, 10 predicted proteins | sample MGYA00520873_ERZ1026800 | MGnify/ENA primary metagenome ERZ1026800 (study PRJEB33270, sample SAMEA104284475) | anaerobic digester metagenome | biome: Anaerobic digester microbiome; feature: mesophilic sludge digester; material: Anaerobic digester biomass...
AGCCCAGGCTGCGCAACGACGGCGGCGACCACCGCCGGGTCGACCCCGGTGGCCGGTGAGACGTCGTCGGGATTGGGCACCACGGTGGCATCCCATGCGATGCCGGCCACCTCGGGGTGCTGGAGCGCGTCGGCGAGACCGTGGTTGAGCGTGATGACCGCCACGATGCCGGCAACCGCCGCGGTTGCACCGACCAGCGCCGACCGAGAAGTCCGTCGCGCCGAGCGGCGCCCGCCGTCCAGCGCCATCCGCATGCCCACGCCCACCGTCAGCGGGCGGATGAAGCCCAGCCGGGTGAGCCGCGCGTGCCGCGCCACCTCCACCGGGCGTTCCGGTCCCGCCGCCAGCCAACTGGCCAGGGCCACGCCGGCGACGATCAGCACCATCACGCCCAGCGCTGCCGCGCTGAGCAGCAGCGCATCGAACCGGAACCCGCGGTCCGGGTCCACCTGCGCGGCCAGGCCCACCGGGAACCACCGTGAGGCGATTGCGGCGGTGAGCACCGTCGAGACCACGGCGGCCACCACGGTGAGCGCGTGGGGCCAGCAGGCACACAGCGTCAGCTCGCGACGGGTCATGCCCAGCGCTCGCAGCGTGGGGGCGTCGGCGCCGATGGCGGCTGCCGATCGAGCCATGGCCTGCCCGACGAACACCAGGCCCGACAGTGCGATGATCGCCGCCAACAGCAGCAACATCGCTCGTTCCACGTCGGTGGTGGCGGTCACCCGTCGAGCCGTGACCTGCAGGTCCAGCACCGGTACCCCCTGGAAGACATCGGTGCTCGCATGGCGGCGGAGCGCAGCGACATCGGCCGCGCCGTTGCGCAGTGTCACCATCGCGTTCTCCGCCGTCACGATCTGTCCTTGGTAGGCGGCGGCGAAGCCCGGCGAGATGAACATCCCGCCGGTGAACACGTACGACAGCGAGGAGTGGACGACACCGACGACGGTGAAGTCCACCGATGGCCCGGGTGGCGCCGTCGGGTCGAACGAGCTGTAGGCGTCGAGATGCACCACGTCACCCACACCAGGCAAGACGCCAGGTTCGCCGACGAAGGCGTCGGTGATGACCATCTCGTCGGTCGCCGCCGGGTCGAACATGCGACCTTCCACCACGATCGGCCGGTCGACCGTGTTCAGGAAGACGTCGTCGCCGGGAGCGAAGAGCACGCTGTCCACACCGTCGACCAGCCCGAACACCAACTGCCAACGCGCGATCTGTTCCACCTCCGGTCGCGTCGCGAGGGTCGTCCAGTGGGGCTGCTCGAGGGAGCTCTGCGAGGCGAAGACGACGGCGTCGCTGGCGAGGTTGCGCTCTTCGAGGCGGCTCAACGCCGAGCCGGTGCGCAGTGCCCCGTCGAAGGAGGCAACGGCCAGACCCGTGGTGACGCCAGCCAGCACGCCCAGCACCAACAACGACCTCCAACGAGCGCGAAGGTCGTTCCGGCTCCACAGGCCCACGGGCGAGGCGATCATCACCGCCTCATCCTCGCGAGCAGGCTCCCTCCGGGCAATGGTGATCCCACCGATCACGAGGTGGTGCCAGCCACACTCGGCCATCGCACCCATTGGACCCTGGCGCCGCTCACGGATGCAGGCTCACCCTGGTGGGTGGAGGGTGTCATGGATCCCATCCAGAACCCCGTCGGCGCGGGCCCGCAGTGGAACGGCCATGAGTGGGTCGCTGTTGCAGCGCCACATCAGGAGCGCCCACCTCGTACGCTCGGCCTCTTCCTCGTCGGCGCGGTCGTGCTGGCTGTGGTGGCCGTGTGGGTGCGGCCCGGTGCCGACAGCGGATGGGCTCGCAGCGTCGTCGGGCCGGCGACTGTGCCGACCGATACGAACGTGATGCTCGGCCCCGATACGACGGTCGCGCAGCAGACCGACTCGATCGTGCCACCCGCGCCGGCACCGACCGCGACCGAGGCATCGACAGAACCCTCACCGACCGCGCCGACCTCGCCGACCTCGCCGACCACCGCACCGACGGCGCACACGGCGCCCGACGCCGAGGCCGCGCTCGCCGACGAGAACTTCTTCGTCACCCTGCTGCCCGAGCTGCGCGACATGCCCGCCCCCACGTGGGTCGCGCAAGGGTCGCGCCTCACGTACTACGCGAGCGCTGCGTCGGTGGCCAACTCGTACCACCGGTACGTGGAGGACGAGGAGGGCAACTGGGTCGACCCGACGACCGGCGACCACTACCGGCGTGAGGACATCGAGACCGCGGCCGGGCACGGCTACACGCAGGTCGACGTGGTCGCGCTCAACGACTCGATCGCCGCGCTGTCCATCCGCGCCTTCGGGTTGAGCGACCTGGCGCTCGACAGCTCCGTCACCACGCTCACGTGGGGTGGCGCGGTTGGCATTCCCGGGGCCGGATCGGACTACTGGCTGCACCCGGATGTGCTGGCGCAGATCGACGAGGTCGTCACCGACGACCTGAAGATCGTGCGCATGCCGTACTCGATCGGCGACACGCAGTTCTCCTCGATCTGGCTGCAATCGATCAGCGACCTGGGCAACTACACGTGGGTCTACGACCTCGACTCCGGCGTGCTGCTGCACACGGCGGGCGCGACGCAAGGCCCGCCCATCACCGGCCCGGTTGCGCAAGGCGAGGGTCGCGACGGTTCCACCTTCCTCACGCAGAGCACGCTGGTCAACATGCGCCAGCCGGCGCTGCCGTGGGCGATGGCCGCCGCTCCGGCGTGGGTCGACTCGGTCAACCACGTCGAGTACGACTCCACCGTCACGGTCGACGTCACCGGCTCGCCCATCTACCTCGCGGCCGGCCTCACGGTCGACCGCCGCACCTCGGGCACGGACTGGGCGCGGTACCTGTTCTCGCGCACTCTCTACTCCGATGTCGCACCGTCGGTCACCGAGTACATGGAGCGCGTCGACGGAGCCGCTCAGGTCGGTGGCTTGTGGATCTCGCCCGACGCGCTGGACCAGCTGAGTGCCGGCCAGGAGCTGGACTTCGACCCGGTGACGCAGGCGTCGGTGTCGGTGAGCGCGGTCGACGCCACCGACTCCGGTTTCACGGTCACGATCCACGAGTCGGGCGCGGGCGAGGTGTCGGATCTCGTCTACGACGGGCAGAGCGGATTGCTGGTCGCCTCGTCGTACGCCAACCTGCTGCTCGGCACTCGCATCGACTACCAACTCACCAGCTGGTCGTAACGTGGACGCGACCCGCACCTGTCCGCCGAGCGCCCAGCAGCGCCTGCACCCACGAAGGAGCGAACGCACATGAACGAGCAGAAGACCACACCGCGACTTCCACCTCGCTGGTTCATTCGTCTCTTCTGGTTCACCCATCGACGCGTGTACCGCCTCACGCGCGGCCGGCTGGGCCTGTGGCGCCCGAAGTCGAAAGGGTGGGGGGCGATGAGCGTCACCACGGTCGGGCGCCGCACCGGCCTCGAGCGCACGGTGATGGTCGGCTACTTCGAGGATGGGCCGAACCTGGTCACCTTGGCGATGAACGGCTGGGGCGAGGCCGAGCCGGCGTGGTGGCTGAACATGCAGGCCCACCCCGACGTGCGGATCGAGGTTCCCGGCGGCGGTGGCCCGCGCCCGGCCACCGGCCGCGCCGCTCGCGGTGAGGAGCGGGAGCGGCTGTGGTCGCGGTGGCGGGAGATCGACAAGGACCTCGACGCCTTCGCAGCTCGCCGCCCGACAGAGACTGCGGTCGTCGTCCTGGAGCCGAGGTCGTGAGGTCCGCGGCGCGGGCCGCACTCGTGGTCGTGCTGGCGGTGTCATCCGCAGCGTGCGCGAGCGAAGAACCATCGACCGAGGCTGTGAGCACGGCATCGCCGCCGACGATGGCCACCACCATCGCGCCGGTGGCCTCCTCCGCGCCGTCCACCTCCCGCATCGAGCCGTCGTGGTCGGCTGCACCGCCGCTGCTCCGGGCGCGGTCGGCGCACGGAGTCGTGGTGGCAGCGGGAGCGCTCTACGCGGTCGGCGGCACCGGCGAGGATGGCAAGCCGATCACCGAGGTCGAGCGCTTCGACGGTGCTGGCTGGATCGACGTGACGGTGCTACCGGGTGGCGGCGTGAACGCACCGTCGGTGGCAGCGGTCGACGGGCGCATCTACGTCATCGGTGGCTTCACGGGCACCTCCAGCCGGCCCACCGACGAGGTCTGGGTGTACGACGTCGCCAGCGCGACCTGGAGCACTGCCGCTGCGTTGCCGACGGCGAGCGGCGGGCACGCAGCAACTGTGCTCGACAACAAGATCCACGTGATCGGTGGCGGCACCGCGCGCTCGACGATCTCCGACCATGTCGTCTACGACCCGACCACCGATGCATGGGCGAGCGTGGCTCCACTTCCGCAGGCCGAGGGCAGCCCGGCGGCTGTTGTGCTGAACGAGCAGCTCTGGGCCATCGGCGGCCGCAGCGGCCGCAACGACTTCGGTGACGTGTTCATCTACGACGCCGCCACCGACGCGTGGTCGAACGGGCCGGCGATCGACCCGCGAGGCACCGCCGGCGCAGTGGTCGCATGCGGCACCATCTTGCTCGTCGGCGGCGAGTCACAGGCGACCGACCAGGTGCTGGCCGACGTGTTCGCGCTCGACGGCGACACCTGGGTGCCGCTGCAGCCACTGCTCACCCCACGTTCCTTTGCGCGAACCGTCGTGCTCGACGACGCCGTCTACGTCGTCGGCGGCAGCACCGAGTACGGCTCCAGCCATGCCTCTCGTGGGAGCAGCGCCGTGGAGCGATTCACCACGGAGTGCTAGCCCACGGTCCGGTCGGGAGCACTTGCGACGACCTGCTGGGCCCGCTCTGCGAGCATGCTGCGCTGGTTCACCTCTTTCAGACGTGCGTCGAGCCGGTCGGCGCCGTCGCCGTCACACCGCGGTCGCGACGAAGACGTGGAACCCGTCGAGCTCGGTTGGTGCGCCGCCGTGGTAGCTGCCCAGCACGCGCACGTCGGTGAAGCCGACCGAGGCGAGCAGCGACGCGATCTCGTTCGAGGAGTAGACGTTCGCGACGAGGGCGTGGGTCTCGTGAGCGACGAGCTCGTCGCCCTGCCATTGCCACGCCTGCAGTTCGCGGGTCACGGAACGCTCGGCCATGTCGACGGCGGTGATCCGGTGGCGCAGGGCGTAGTGGAAGCCGTCAGGCGCCAGTCGGCGGGCCTGGCTCGGTGGTGGCGACTCGTCGGCCGGCCGCGTTTGCCACCGGCGCCAACGATCGTCGTCGAACTCGTGGACCTCGTAGTCGAGGGCCAGCACGCCACCGGGGAGCAAGTGGGCGCGGAGGCGGCGCAGGCCTTCGATGTCGTCGGCACGGCTGCCACCGAGCCCGAACGCGCCGCAGCTGATGATGGTGCGGTAGCGGCGCGGCAGATCGAGCCGGTGGGTCGGTTGCACGTACAGCACGGGCTCGCAGCCCGCGTTGCGGGCGGCGACCCGGCAGGCCTCGATCATGTCGGCCGACGCATCGACGCCGTCGACGTCGAGCCCGTCGGCCACCCACGGCACGAGCAACCGGCCACTGCCGCAGCCGACGTCGAGCGCCGGCTGACCGGCTGCGACGTAGGATCGGAAGAACTCGATCTCGGGTCCGTCGAGGTTGAAGTTGGCCCACCAGCGAGCGATCAGACCGTGGTGCCAGGTCGTCGCCGTGCTCGGATCGCGGCCGTGATCGTCGCTCATCGGCAACACGCTAGAGCGACACGTCTCGCCAGCTTCGGTCATTTCGACGCGCCTGTGCCCGTGTGGGCACCAGGCCCGACGAGGAGTCCGCGGTCGCTGACATACCACAGGAACTTTGCAGGTGACTGACAGCCACCCATCAGGTTCGGGTGTTTCAGTGCAAGCATGCAGGGCCTCCGCCGCTCCAACGACTGTCGCATTCGCTTCAACGCGGGCTGAGTGGGTGAGTGAGATGCCACCGCCCGAGGAGTTCGACCGTCGCCGATTTCTCCGTCGAGCCGGTGTCGCAGCGGCACTGGTTGTGAGCTTTGACGATGTGTCGAGCATCCAGGCCTCGGCGCTTCCAGCGATGCGACGCTCGAAGTCACCAGCGGATCGCCTCCGTGCGCTGCAGAGCGGCTTCGGGTCATCGATCGGCCAATGGCAAGCAGGCGACGTACCCCACTCGTACCCCCTTCCGAACGGGACGACGATGTGGATGTTGAACGATTCGTTCCTGTCCCTCGCGCCCAACGATCCGATCGGCTCGAAGTCGACGTTCGTTCGAAACACCGCAATTCTCGAGAACCAGCAAGCCGAGCTCTCACTCCTCGAGTCACGACACAGCTACCTCGACGAAGGTGAGCGGCTTCTGGACCGCTGGTGGTGGTTCCACGGAGGCCACGTCCAGGGTGATCTCCTCTCCGTCGTGACCACCCAGATGGTTCGCAGAGGTCCACGCGGCTGGGCCATCAACTTCGAGCCAACGACAACGTGGATCACCACCCTCCAATGGCGCACCGGTCGAATCCTCAAAATGCAGCCAGCGCCCAACTACGGAGTGAGCCCCATCTACGGGTTCTCAGTCGCTTCCGATCAACAGTGGACCTATCTGTACGGCAACAACCACCTCTATGGGCGCGGGACGACAGAGAACAGAGTTGCGCGAGTCCCTCGTGGCCGGCTACTCGCTGCTCCCACGTATTGGGATGGCGAAGCGTGGACAGCAGACGCGAGCGCTGCGATCAGCATCCTGACCCACGGGACGTTTGCCTGCAGGCTCTTCGTGTTCCGGCATGGCAACAGATGGCTCGCCACCGCCAAGGATGACGAGTTCTATGGCGACGAGATCCTCCTCTTCGAAGCTCCGCAACCGACCGGGCCTTGGCGCATCATCCAAGGTTTCACTCCGCCGACCAAGAGCGGAGATGCTCGAACATGCACCTACGACGCGATGGCCTGCACCCTCACGCCGGGCTCGCTGCTTCTGTGGTGGTCGAACAACGCGTATGACGAACAGTTCGTTCACGCTGAGCCTGCAATGTACCGACCCAGCTTCACCCAACTGACCCTGGCCGCATCCGCTGCGAAACTCTGACGACAACTGTTGTGCCTGGCACCCAGAGACGAGAACGTGTGGTTCGGCCGTCCGTCGAGCTAAGCCGTAGCTCGCGTGGGCCGGTATCGCAGGGCGACCGCCCCCGACCGGAACTCATGGCGATTCACCAGCTCGAGCTGGATGCGTTCGCGCAGACCGGCGAGCAACGTCGGCCCGCGTCCGGCAAGTACCGGCTGCACAAGGAACTCGTACTCGTCGATCAGGCCCAGATCTGCCAACGCGAGGGGCAGCGTCACGCCACCCACGAACAAGCCCTCGCCTGGCTCCTGCTTGAGCTGCCGAACCGCTTGCCCCAAGTCACCTCGCACGAGCTCGGCATTCCAATCGACCTCGCTCAACGTGCTCGACACGACGTACTTCTTCGCAGGGTCGATGGTCTCCGCGAACGGGATCTCCCACTCACCCATCCAGTCAGGCCACTTGCCCGTGGCCGGCCGCCGCCACGCCGACTCCATCATCTCGTACGTCACCCGACCGAAGAGCAAGGCATCGGCTCGCTTCATCTCAGCGGTCCAGTAACGCATCGACTCCTCGTCCGGGGGGAGCCCGGCCTCGTGATGGCAGCAGCCATCGAGCGTGATGTTGATCGAGTATCGAAGTGGTCTCATCTCGTCGCTCTCTCTTGATGGGCACACCCACCCCAGGCCTGCAGCGCGCACAGACTGCCCGCCCGGGACGCGGTTGGCAAGCGGTCGCAGCGCACAGAACAATCGATCTGAGGGTGTCCCCTTCCGCCAGCTGCGGGCAGTCGTTCTGCGCTCCTCGACCCCTGATCGTCCATCCAGACCGACCGGGTTGCTCAGCTGCGTAGCGAGTAGGTGAGCATCGCGTTGCCGGCCGGGGTGATCTGACTGTCGACGAGTCGCAGCCGGGTCAGCGGCACAGTGTCGTCGAAGAGGCGCCGTCCCTCACCGGTCGCTGCCGGGTGCATCGTGAGCGTCAACGTGTCGATCACACCACCGAGGAAAAGCGTGCGGACAGTTTCGATGCCGCCGGCCACGGTGATCCCTCCGCCCTCGGATGCGGCGAGTGCCTGGACGTATTCGATTGGGTCGTCCTCGATGACGATGCTGTTCCAACCGACGTCACCGCGGAGCGTGGACGAGATCACGTGCTTGCGCACCGGGTTGATGAACTCGCCGAACCCGTCACTTGAGTTCCCAGGCCAGTAGGTCGACCACTCCGCCCAGAGCTTGCGACCCATGACGACGTCGGTCACACCTTCGAGCGCCTTGCCCATGGCGGCGCCCTCCTCCTGTCCGAACGCATCGAACTGGAAGAGGTGCGGCGACTCGTTGACCCCGTTGACGGAGCTGAAGAGGTGGGCGGTCACGGAGCGGGTCATGGTGTTCCTTTCGGTCGGAGGTGCGGGGGTGCATCTCTCCGTGTGTCGACGACGTGAACGCCCGAGAATGATCGCCGGTCGTCAACATTTCTCGTCTGACAGCAACGGAGGCAGTCCGAACTCGGCGAACACGCCCGGGCCCATGAAATGCGTGATCGCAGCGATCCGCTCGTCGACGACCTCGAGGACGTGGAGGGCGAACGGCTCCCACCGTCCGGCGCCGGCCGGGTGATACACCGCTGCGGCGGCCCGGCCGTTCGCTGAGGTGATGAGCGCCCGCGAATCGCGACACACGTCGCCGGGACCTCGCCACCACTGCTCGACCGAGACCGCACCCTGCAACCACAACTGGTAGGGAGGCATCGAGAACACAGCGTCATCGGCCAGGAGCGCAACGAGAAGATCCACGTCGTACGCCTCGAACGCAGCCACGTACTCCTTCAGGACGCGGGCCTCGTTCGGGTCGGCCGGTGGTGTCGGCGGGCCCGCCTCGGCGAGTCGACGCCTCCCTCTGGCGAGAGCTCCGTTCACTGACGCCTCCGAAGTGTTCAGCACGTCAGCGCACTCCGCCGCCGACCACGACAACACGTCACGAAGCAACACGACGACGCGTTGTCGAGGAGGAAGCTCCTGGGCTGCGGCGAGGAACGCGAGACCGATCGACTCGCGCAGAACTGCGGCCTCCGCCGGATCGTCTGCGACGAGTTCGGTGGCGATCGGACCGACCCACGCCTCGGCAGGCAGCGTCGCCAGGTTCGGTGGCCGATCCCCGAGCGTCCCGGGTGCCGCGAGATCCATCGGCAGGGCACGGCGCTGGGGCGACTTGGCCATGTCCAGACACACATTGGTCGCGATCCGATAGATCCAGGTCTTCATCGACGAGCGACCGGCGAACCCATCAGCGCCACGCCACGCACGAAGCATGGTCTCCTGGACGGCGTCCTCAGCCTCCGACGCTGCTCCGAGGAAGCGGTAGCAGTACGCCAGAAGTTGACGACGATGCGGCTCGGCCAGTTCCACCACTTGATCCGCCGTGAGGAGCGACGCACGCTGGTCGCAGGGGGCATCGATGATCGATTGGGCATGATCGTCGGACATGCCATCAACGTAGCGAAAGAGCTCGGGCGGCATGCTCGGGCGCCCGTGCCGAGCAGACCACCCGACGAAAAGGATCTTCGTATACCGGACCGTTCGGCGGTGAACAAGAACCGGCCGAGCTCGGCGTGGTCGGGTAGTAACGTCAGCCCAGATGGGCGACAGAACACTGACACTCCCGGATGGCCGAGTGCTCGCGTATTCCGATGTGGGGCCGGCCGACGCTCCAGTTGCGATGTACTTCCACGGCGCGCCGAGCAGCCGGCTGGACCTCCGAGTCGGCGGCATCGATGAGCAGCTGGCGGCGCGTGGCATTCGGGTTGTCTCGCCAGACCGGCCCGGTTATGGCGGCTCGAGCCCGCAACCGGCCCGCGCCATGAGCGACTGGGCCCGCGATGTCGACGTACTTGCGGACCACCTCGGTATCGATCGCTTCGCGGTGTTCGGGGTTTCATCGGGCGGACCGTACGCGGTCGCCGTCGCGGCCTTGCTCGGTCACCGCGTCAACGGCTGTGGTGTCATCGCCGGCGTCACCGACATGGCCTGGGTTCCTGCGTGGGAGGACTACGACGAAGCCGAGGTCGCGCTCATGCGAACCGGCAGCGAGGACGAAGCGATCGCATGGTGCCAGCACAGGTTCGGATTCGACGGTGCAGGGCTGCTCTCGGGTGGAACATACGAATTGTCTGACGCCGATCTCGCGCTGTTCGATGACGAGGCCATGGCGACCGGGTTCATGGCCACGACAATGGAAGCGTTGCGCCAGGGTGTCGTCGGGTTCGCTCAGGACATCTGGTTGCAGGGCCGACCGTGGACGTTCGACCCTGCAAGCATCGTCGCGCCGTGTCACGTGCTACACGGCGAAGCTGACACCATCGTCCCGGTGCGCCACGCGCGACACACCGCAGCCGTCATACCAGGCGCCAGCCTCGTCACGCTTCCCGGTCACGGTCATCTCAGCATCATCACCGAGGTCCCCTCGCTCGTACAGCTGCTCGTCACCGCCACGTGAACGTCCCCCACGTGCCGATCGAGCGCAGCCGCAACCCGGCGGTAGGTGGCAGTCGGCCGTTGCGTGAGCGGGTCGGTGGCAGACTTCGTAGATGGGTTTGTCGAGGGGTGTGGGGTGACGGTTCGTCCGTCGGGCACGGTGACGTTTCTGTTCACCGATGTCGAAGGCTCCACCAGGTTGTGGGCGGCTGACTCGGATGCGATGTCGGCGTCGTTGCAGGTGCACGACCGGATCCTGCGTTGGGCGATCGAGTCGTTCGGTGGCTATGTGTTCACCACGGCAGGCGACTCATTCGCTGCTGCTTTCGCCCGTGCATCGGACGCGGTGGCTGCTGCCGCACAGGCCCAGCGCGAGCTTGCTGGGGCCGCGTGGGGGTCGGGACCGGCTTTGCGGGTGCGGATGGGGATGCACTTGGGCGAGGCCGAGGAGCGCGGCGGCGACTACTTCGGTCCCGTGGTCAACACGGCGGCCAGGGTGGAAGCGGCCGGTCATGGGGGTCAGGTGCTGATGACCGCCGCGGTGCGGTCGACGGCCCGGGCGGAGGCGACCGACTTGGGCGTGCACCAACTTCGCGATGTCGACGAACCGATGCATCTGTTCCAGTTCGGCGAGGGGGAGTTTCCGAGGCTCCGCGTCGTCGATGCGGCGCTCACGAACCTGCCAGCCCGTCCGACGCGAATGGTCGGACGCGACGATGAGGTGTCGAGGGTTCGTCAGCTGCTGGCAGCCAACCGCCTCGTCACGATCACGGCCGTGGGTGGTTC
>ERZ1026800.2137-NODE-2137-length-11249-cov-3.648355_pt1 | contig 11249 bp, 13 predicted proteins | sample MGYA00520873_ERZ1026800 | MGnify/ENA primary metagenome ERZ1026800 (study PRJEB33270, sample SAMEA104284475) | anaerobic digester metagenome | biome: Anaerobic digester microbiome; feature: mesophilic sludge digester; material: Anaerobic digester biomass...
GGGTGGCAGCCTGCTGCTGGTTACCGACGGCTTCCTGGCGCTGGCCAGCGATTATGGCGCCTACAGCGCCGACAGCCTGATGGATGCCGCACGGTCGAAGGGCCTGGCATCACTGGGCGAGGAACTACGCGCGATCGAGGCGGGCGCGGCCGGGATGAACATCGAGGACCAGCAGTTCCCCAAGCGCTGCGGACACCTCGAGGGCAAGCAGATCGTCTCTATCGAGGAGATGGCGCTGAAGGTTCGTGCCTGTGCCGATGTCCGCGACCGGCTCAATGCCGACTTCATCATCAATGCACGGACCGATGCCATCGCGGTAGCCGGCGTCGAGGCGGCCATCGAGCGAGGGAACGCCTACGCGGAGGCGGGAGCGGACCTGATCTTCGTCGAGGCGCCGCAGTCGCTCGAGCACCTCCATGCCCACCACGGCAGTGGGCACGTCGGGGCCCTGCAACCGCACCTCGTCCTCGATCGCGTCGGCCAACTGCTCGATCTGCTCCGGCGACACCGGCCGGCCCTTGCACGCAGCGCTGACCCCCGTGATCAGTTTCAGCCGGTCGAACGGTTCGCGCCCACCGTTGCTCTTCACCACCGTGAGCGGCACCTCTTCGAGGCGCTCATAGGTGGTGAACCGGTGAGTGCACGCCAGGCACGACCGGCGACGACGAATCGCAGCGCCATCGTCGGCCTCGCGCGAATCGATCACCTTCGTGTCGTCGACGTGACACTTCGGGCAGCGCATGGCGAACCACGCTACCTGCCAGCGTCACGGCAGGGTCATCACCTGACCGACCTGCAGTGCCGAACCACCATTGATGGCGACCAACGCATCGACGTACCGCATCTGCGAGCCCTCGCCATGAAAGCGCTGCGCAATCGACCAGATGGTGTCACCCGGCTGCACCACGTAGGAAGCGGCCGAGGAGACGGATGCTGGACGAACCGCGGAGGTGGAGGCAGGTGCACCCCCGCGGTTCGCCAGAACGCTGCCGGCGCCCACCGAAAGGGCAACGACGACGGCGATGAAGACCATGGCGACCATGAGCCGCCGGCGCACGAAGACCTGAGTGGCAGGCCGCTGTTCGGCCACCGCCGCGGCGCGCAGCCGGGCCGGAACGACGACGGTGTACGAAGCCAGTGTTGCGGACATGAATCGTTCCTTCGCAGAGCGTGAGCACATGGGCGGTCGAACAGGTGTTGCACGAACGACTCTTCGCAGTGTGTCACGAACGATTGTTCGACGTCAACCCCGAGGCGAACATTTGTTGCACGAACGGGTGTTTGACCTGCTCGACGAACACGTGTACGCTGCCGCCATGGCCGAACAACTCACCGCCCGCCAACGCGGCATCCTCGACATGATCGAAACCAGCATGCGTGAGCGGGGGTACCCGCCCAGCGTTCGCGAAATCGGCGAGGCTGTCGGTCTCACCTCCCCCTCCACGGTGCACAGTCACCTCGCCTCGCTCGAGCGCCTCGGCTACCTCAAGCGCGATCCGTCGAAGCCGCGTGCCATCGAGGTCCGCTTCGATCCGTCGTCGGGCGCCGCGATCGAGCGCCGCCCGGTGCGGCACGTGCCCTTGGTGGGCGATGTGGCCGCCGGCACCGACGTGCTCGCGCAGGAGAACGTCGAGGAGCTGTTCCCGCTGCCGGAAGACTTCACCGGCGACGGCGACCTGTTCATGCTGCGTGTCCGTGGCGACTCGATGATCGAGATCGGCATCATGGATGGCGACTTCGTGGTTGCTCGTGCGCAACCAACAGCCACCAATGGCGAGATCGTGATCGCCGGCATCCCGGGTGAGGAGGCAACCGTCAAGACCTACCAGCGCAAGGGCAACGTGGTCACGCTGGTGCCCGCCAACCCGAGGCTGCAGCCGATGGTGTACACCGACGGCGAGGTGCAGATCTTCGGTCGCGTCGTCACCGTCATGCGCCGTCTCTGACCCACTGCCACCACACCCCGCCGGGGCGACGGCCCGTCGAGTCGGCCACTCAGCGTTCCGGAGCGCCCCACCCCGAGCCAGCCGGCGGGGCAGGCGGCGCGGCTGGATGCTGCACCGTCGGCGGCTGGGGAGCGCCCGGTTGCGACCACTGCGGCGGTGCCGAGGGCGCGGCCGGCGCGTAGCTGGGGGGCGGCGTGTACTGCGGCTGCGGCTGATAGCCGGGCACGGTGCCTTGCGGCTGGTAGCCGGGCACGGGTGCCGGCGCCTGTTGCCAGGCCGGTACTGCGTTCGCGGCAGCAACCGGAGGGCGCCGCTTGCGCGTGCCCAGCAGGATCAGCAGCCCGCCCAGCAGCAGCCCACCGATCGCCGCCGCGATGCCCGCTGTCTTCATCGATGCTGCATCGACATCGGGGTCGCCACCGACGGCGATGGCGAAGTCGGTGGCGTCGCTGGTCACGGTCAGGCGATAGGTGCCGGGCTCGGCGATGCGCACGCGCTGCGTGGCCTGGCCGCGATACCCACCGGTGGAGTACGACGGGCTGTCGGCGGCGGTGAGCTCGACCACCTGATCGGCGCTGTCGAACAAGCTGAGCGACACCCGCGGCGGATCGTCGTCACCACGGTCGTACGACGCACCGTTGGCCGCGCAGTCACCTTCCACGTCGTCGACCGAACCCTTGGTCTCGAGGTACAGCGTGAAGGTGGCGCGCTTGTCGAACTGCAGCGTGGTGGTGCAGCCGGCTGGCGCGCGGGCGAACTTCTTGACGGTCTCCTCACGAGCGGAGCCGCTCATCGCGATGAGCGCGACACCGGTGCCCAGCCCCACCACTGCCAGGCCGATGCCGGCGAGCACGAGGCCCTTGCCCTTCTTGGCCGCCGGCGCGGCCACCGGCGGCGCGGCGTAGGGATTGGGGGCGGCGCCATACGGCTGCATGCCCGGCTGCGGAGCGGCACCCATCGGTGGTTGTGGTTGATACGACATCACTGCACCCCCAGTCGCGTGGCGACAAGTTCGATTCGATCGTCAGGTTGTACCACGGCGGCGCGCACGTTGTGTGCGCCGCCCGCTCCGTAGAAGTCGCCGGGGCTCACCAACGCCCCGCCTTCGCGCGCCAATCGCTCGGCGAACTGCCAACCGTCGTGCGCGTCGAACCACAGGTAGAAGCTGCCCGCAGGCATCGGCACCTCCAGCCCGGACCACACCGACAGCACGTGTGCCAGCCGCTCCAGGCGGTGCCGATAGCGGTCGCGCTGCAGCCCGACGTGCACGTCGTCGGCCAGCGCAGCAACACCGGCGGCCTGCGCCGGGCCGGGCACCATCATGCCCACGTGCTTGCGCACCTCCTTGAGGTAGTTCACCAGCTCGGCGTCGCCGGCGTGCGCGTGGGCTTCTACGCCGGCCAGGTTGGATCGCTTGGAGAGCGAGTGCACGGCCACGACACCCTCGAGACCCGAGTGCAAGATGGTGCTGGCGGGGCCGTCCCAGGTGAACTCGACATAGCACTCGTCGCTGAACACGGGCACACCGTGGGCTCGACCCCAGGCCGCGGCGGCGGCCAGATCGCTGAGCGCACCCGTGGGGTTCGAAGGGCTGTTGACCCACAGCAGCAGTGCTCGCGCGGCATCGGCAGGGTCGATCGCACTCAGGTCGATGCCACCGTCGGCCGCTGCCGGTACCGGCACCGCCCGGCAGCCGGCCAAGGTGGCCCCCATCTCGTACGTGGGGTACGAGACGGCCGGGTACAGCACGGTGTCGCGGGCGGGCGTGCGCAACCGCAAGTAGTGCGGCGTGGTGGCGACGAACTCCTTCGTACCCACGCACGCGGCCAGCTGCGTCAGCGGCACGTCCACGTCGAAGCGGCGATGCAACCACCCTCGAATCGCGGCCCGCAGCGGCTCGCCGCCGATGCTGGCCGGATAGCCGCGCTCGCTGTCGCTGTGGCCCAGCGCGAAGAGCACCTCGGCCGTCGGCGGATCGCACGGGGTGCCGATGGACAGGTCGACGATGCCACCGGCGAGCGCCTTGGCGAGCGGTACCAGCCGATCGAGGCGGTCGTACGGGTACGGAGGCGGGACGAAACCGGAGGGATCGTTCATGGGATCACCATCCTGCCCGATCACCGCGGATCACGCCGAGTGCACGACGAATTCGGCAAGGCGACCAACGGACGCGTCGGCGAGGCGGGCGCGTACTCGCACACCGTCGGTGTCGTGGAAGGTGGAGACGACCTCGCCTTCACGATGGATCGATGCCAGCACGTCGCCCCGCTCGTACGGCACCATCAGCTCGACGACGGCAGTGATGGAGCGGAGCCGATCGCCCAGCACGTGCAGGAAGTGTTCGATGCCCTCGCCTGTCTGGGCGCTGAGGGCCACCGAGCCCTGGTGGCGCGCTTGCAGATCGGCGGCGACGTCGGGGGCGATGTCGGCCTTGTTGAACACCAGCAGCTCGGGGACCGACAACGCATCGATCTCGCCCAGCACCTCGCGGACGGCGTTGATCTGACCCTCCGGATCCGGCGCGGCACAATCGACCACGTGCACCAGGAAGTCGGCCATGCTGGCCACCTCGAGCGTGCTCTTGAACGCTTCCACCAGGCCATGCGGCAGGCGACGGACGAAGCCCACCGTGTCGGTGAGCAGCACCGGCTCACCGCCGGGCAGTGAGAGCCGGCGAGTGGTGGGATCGAGCGTCGCGAACAGGCGATCCTCCACCAGCACCCCGGCCTGCGTGAGCCGGTTCAACAGCGTCGACTTGCCGGCATTCGTGTACCCGACGATGGTGACCGCCGCCAGGCCACTGCGACCACGGCTCTTGCGCTGCAGTTGGCGAGTGTGCTGCAGTTCGCGCAGGTCGCCCTCCAGCTTGGTGATGCGCCGCATGATGCGCCGACGATCGACTTCCAGCTTGGTCTCGCCACCACCGAAACGACTGCCCACACCGCCGCGCTGCTGCGAGAGGTTGGCCTTGGCGCCGCGGCGCAGGCGCGGCAGGCGGTAGCGCAGCAGGGCCAACTCGACCTGCGCCTTGCCTTCCAGGGTGTGCGCGTTCTGGGCGAAGATGTCGAGGATGACGGCAGTTCGATCGAGCGCCGTACGACCGAGCACCTTCTCCAGGTTGTACTGCTGCGCCGGGCTCAGCTCGTTGTCGAACACCACGGTGTCGGCGTCGACGGCCAGGCACATGTCGCGCAGCTCCTCCACCTTGCCCTTGCCGATGTACCAGGTGTGATCGGGCGAATCGCGACGCTGCATCACGCGGCCGGCTTCGTCGGCGCCGGCCGTGTCGATGAGCAGTGACAGCTCGTCGAGCCCGGCCTCGGTGTCGTCGTCGTGGTGACCGGGCATGGTGACACCCACCAGCACGATGCGCTCTCGTTTGGTGCGCTCGATCAGTGTGGCGCCGAGCGCCTCGTTGTAGGGAGAGTTCATGCCGTGCCTTTCCGCACCACGAGGGTCTCCTGCGCGGTCACACGAACTCGTCGATCTCGACGATGACGGTGGCCACGTACTGTGCGGGGCCGACCAGCGTGACCCGGCCCTGCGATGGGTGGTGCAGACGCACCCTTGCATCGCCGCCATCCATGTGCACCACGATTTCTTCGGTACCCGCCGGTACCAGACCCCACTGCCGCGCCGCCCAGGCGCTGGCGCAAGCGCCGGTGCCGCATGCTTCGGTGATGCCGGCGCCGCGCTCGTGCACGCGCATCGTGATGGCGTGCGCCTCGGGACCGGGCTCGATGATCTCGAGGTTGACGTACGGCACGATGCGACCCAGCGAGAGCAGATCGACCTCGTCGACGTCGTCGACACCCACGACGCTGTGCGGGTTGCCCAGGCTGAGGTGGCTGACGGGGCGCAGCGGGTCGGCGCCGATGGCGTGCCAATCGGCGGGTTCGGCCAGTGGCGCCACCTCGCCCATGTCGACCGACGCGTGCACGACGGTGGGGTCGCTCGTGGGGGCGAGCGTGACCAGCCGCTGGCCGGCGTCGGTGAGGATGAGCTGATCGAGGTGATCGCCTCGGCGCATCGCCACCGCTTGCGCGAAGCAGCGGATGCCGTTGCCGCTCATCTCCGGCCGGGTGCCGTCGGCGTTGTACAGCACCATCCGAGCGGCATGACCTGGCTCGCTCTCCCCCACCAGCAGGCCATCGGCGCCGACGCCGCGACGGCGATCGCACAGGTGCCGCGCGAGCGCCGGCAGGTCGGCCACAGCGGGGTGGAAGGCGACGAGGAAGTCGTTACCGAGACCGTGGTGCTTGGTGAGAGTGAGCTGGGTCATGACGGGAAGAGCAGCGGCACGATCTCGGCGACGGGATCGTGTTCGATGTGCACCCAGCGTATGCGAGGGTCGCGACGGAACCATCGCTCCTGACGGACTGCGAACTGGCGAGTGCGCACGATGATGGCGGCAACCGCCTCGTCGAGCGACCAGGTTCCTTCGAGGTGAGCGATGAGCTCCTTGTACCCGAGCGCCTGGCGGGCGGTGCGCGACATCGGAGGTGACTCGGCAAGCAGCGACTCGACTTCGGCAAGCAAGCCCTGCGCCATCATGCGATGCACTCGCGCCGCGATGCGTTCCGCCAGCACGGGGCGCGGCCACTGCAGCCCCACCTGCACGAAGGGCACCGGTGGGTACTGGTCGAGTCCCGGGCCGAACGAGCTGAACGGGCGGCCGCTGCCGAGCGTGACTTCCAGGGCCCGTGTCACTCGGCGCAGGTTGGTCGGCTCCATCCGTGCCGCTGCGATCGGGTCGAGCGCAACCAGTTCGGCGTGCAGCGCCGGCGAACCCTCGCGAGCAGCTCGTTCCTCGAGCGCCGCGCGCAGCTCGGGCCACCGCCCCGGAACTTCCATCGGGTCGGTGAGGCTGCGCAGGTAGAGACCGGTACCGGCCACCAGCACCGGCAGCGCTCCGCGCCGGGAGATCTGGGCCATCGCCTCGCGCGCCGCGCGCTCGAAGTGGGTGACGGCGAAGTCGGTGCTGGGCTCCGCCAGGTCGATGCCGTGGTGCGCCACCGCACCCCGGTCGGCAGCACTGGGCTTCGCCGTGCCGATGTTCATGCGGCGGTAGACCTGCATCGAGTCGACGGCCAGGACCTCGGCAGCACCGTGACGCAGGGCGAATGCCATCGCCACATCGCTCTTCCCGGATGCGGTGGGCCCGAGTATGACGAGCGGGGTGCTCACCCTGCCGACACAGCGATGCGTCGCCGGTGCACGGGCTCGGCCACCAGCTCGAGGAAACGACCCATCAGGTGATGTGGCGCCGCCGAGACGACTTCGACCGTGGCGTACGAGCCGACCCGCAACGGATGCGTGGGTGTGAAGTGCACGAGCTTGTTCTGGCGTGTGCGGCCCGAGATCACCGACGGGTCCTTCTTGCTGGGGCCCTCCACCACGACCTCCTCGACCCGACCGATGCGAGCCTGGTGCTTGAGCAGTGCGCTGTGCTCCACCACCACCCGCAGCCGCTGGAAGCGCTCGGCAACCACGGCCGGGTCGACGAAGTGATCGACCATCGCCGCCGCCTCGGTGCCCTCACGAGGTGAGAACACGAACGTGTACGCGTAGTCGTACTCCGCTGCCGCGGCGACCTCCAGCGTGCGCTGCAGGTCGGCTTCCGACTCGCCGGGAAAGCCGACGATGATGTCGGTGCTCACCGCCAGGTCGGGTACCGCCGCACGGGCCTGGGCCAGCCGCTCGAGATAGCGCTGGGCGGTGTACCCGCGGTGCATCAACGACAACACGCGGTCGCTGCCCGACTGCAGCGGGTAGTGCAGGTGCTCGCACATCGCGGGCGTGGCAGCCATCGCGGCGAACGTGTCGGGTCGCATGTCTTTCGGGTGCGGGCTGGTGAACCGCATGCGGCGCAAGCCCGCAACACTGCCGACGGCACCGATCAGATCGGCGAACAGCGGGCGCAGCCGGGCGTCGGCGTCGCCGGCCTGGCGAGCGGCCAGTTGCAGATCGCGGCCGTAGCTGTTGACGTTCTGCCCGAGCAGGGTGACTTCCGTGACGCCGTCGGCGACCAGCGATTGCACCTCGGCCACGATGTCGTCGAACGGGCGGCTGATCTCGACACCGCGCACGGCCGGCACTATGCAGAACGCGCAGTGGTTGTCGCAGCCGATCTGGATGGTGACCCACGCGTTGTACCCGTTGTCGCGCACGGCCGGCAGTGCGCTGGGAAACATCGCATGATCGTCGAGCACGGCCGCGTCGAGGATCTCGGTGATCTGGCCGTGCGCACTTGCGTGCTGCACCAGCTCGGCAGCGCGGTGCACGTTGTGAGTGCCCAGCACGACGTCGACCCATGGCGCCTTGGCAGCAACGAGGTCGCGATCCTTCTGCGCCAGGCAACCCGACACCACGATCTGACGGCCCTCGCGCTCGTGCTTCCAGGTGCGCAGCCAGCCCAAGCTGCCGTACAGCTTGTTGTCGGCGTTCTCGCGGATGCAGCAGGTGTTGAGCACCACCACGTCGGCATCATCCTGGTCGCTGACAGCGATGAGCCCATCGGCCTCGAGCAGGCCGGAGATGCGCTCCGAGTCGTGTTCGTTCATCTGACACCCGAAGGTGTGCACGATGTAGCTGCGGCCCATGGCGACGAAGGCTAGCGGCGACCGCGATTGCTCATTCGGGGCGTTGGGCCGACCCGTCGGCGTGCAATGGCATGTACGGGTTGTGGGCGATCTCCCACAGGTGGCCATCGGGGTCGGCGACGTAGCTGGAGTAGCCGCCCCACTCGGCGGGCTGTGGCGCTTTGACGGCCGTGGCCCCGGCGGCCACCCACCGAGCAAACGCGGCGTCGACCTCGCCGGGCGACACCAGGTTCATGGCCATCGTGACCCCACGAAAGCCGCTGCCCTGCGACCCGACGCCGGCATCATCGGCCAGCGCTTCACGCCCGAACAGGGCCAACACCACCGCACCTGCGAAGAAGAACGTGATGGCGTCCTGCGAGTCGCTGGACTTCTGGAAGCCCAGCGACTCGTAGAACAACGACGACACGGCCACATCGGTCACGCCGAGCGTGATGATGGTGACGTGTGCGGCCATGATGATCAGAGCTCGATCGGTTGCTCGTCGGCCTCGGAGAACGCCGCCTCGGCCGGCGCATTGGCATCGACACCGATGCCGGCTTGCACCCGCACCTTCTCCGACACCTCGACCATGATCTCGGGATTCGCGGAGAGGAAGTGCTTCGCGTTCTCGCGGCCTTGGCCCAGTTGCTCGCCGTCGTAGGTGAACCACGCACCCGACTTCTTGATGATGCCCATGTCGACTGCCATGTCGAGCAGCGAACCTTCACGGCTGATGCCCTTGCCGTACATGATGTCGAACTCGGCCTGCCGGAACGGCGGCGCCACCTTGTTCTTGACCACCTTCACCCGCGTGCGGTTGCCGACGATCTCGGTGCCGTCCTTGATGCTCTCGATGCGACGGATGTCGAGCCGCACCGAGGAGTAGAACTTCAGCGCGCGACCGCCGGGCGTGGTTTCGGGCGAACCGAACATGACGCCGATCTTCTCGCGCAGCTGGTTGATGAAGATCATGATGGTGTTGGTCTTGTTGAGGTTGCCGGTGAGCTTGCGCAGCGCCTGGCTCATCAAGCGGGCCTGCAGACCGACGTGCGTGTCGCCCATCTCGCCTTCGATCTCGGCACGAGGCGTGAGCGCCGCCACCGAGTCGACCACGACCACGTCGATGGCGCCGGAACGCACCAACATGTCGGCGATCTCGAGCGCTTGCTCACCGGTATCGGGCTGGCTGATGAGCAGCTGGTCGATGTCGACCCCGATGGCACGAGCGTAGATGGGATCCATCGCATGCTCGGCGTCGATGTAGGCGCAGATGCCACCGTTGCGTTGCGCTTCGGCAACGACGTGCATGGCGAGCGTGGACTTGCCCGAGGACTCGGGACCGAAGATCTCGACCACGCGACCGCGCGGCAGGCCGCCGACACCGAGGGCCACGTCGAGTGCCAGGGCACCGGTTTGGATGGTCTCGATGCCCATCGTGGTCTTCTCGCCCATCCGCATGATGGAACCTTTGCCGAACTGCTTGTCGATGGCCGCCAGGGCCACATCAAGTGCCTTTTCGCGATCGTTGCTCACAACCTGTCTCCGTTTTCTGCCGTGTTGCCCGTGTGGGTGACCGTAGGGAAGGACCGTTGCCGGCCCCGATGAGCGCTACCGCGCCGGCCGCCATGGTGTGACGACCGGTGTTGTAGCGATGATGGGCACCGTACGAAGAGGGTGTGACAGAGTTCCCGAAAGGGGCCCCGACCACCGAACCAGTCGCACGAGTGATGGTACGTGTGTTCGAACAACAGGAGTGTAACTACGAACAGTCGTTCGATCAAGTACCTTCACGCGCGCAGGTGTTGCAACCGCGGCGGCGCTACCCGATCGGAGCCGGCGGGCTCGGTTCGTCGAAGGCATGCGGGAACAGCAGCTGGGCCGACATCCCACGGGTCACCTCGCCGAACTGCCCGGCAAGCGCCACCACCACGTCGTCGAGCGACAGCAGCCCGCTGACCTTGCCACCGCTGACGATCGGCAGGCGCCTGACCGCGTGCTGGCCGAATGCGTGCAACGCATCGCGCACGTCGGTGCCGGCATCGAGGGCGATGACGTTCATGCTCATGACACCGTCGATGCGCGAGTCGAGCGGCAGGTTCTTGGCGACGGCTCTCACCACCACGTCGCGGTCGGTCACGATCCCCACGACGCGCTCGCCTTCGGTGATGACCAGCGTGCCGACTGCGTCACGGGCCATCAGCGCCGCTGCTTGCTGAATGGTGGTGGCCGGCGAGGCGGTGACCGGCGGCCGGACGGTGAGCTCTTCGATCCTCATGACGTTGCCTTCCCCTGTGCGAGATGCTCGATGACTGCATCGGTGCCGGGGAACAGCAACGTGACGTGGCCACTGTCGTCCCACCGCACCATGAACGGTTCCGAACTGTCGGGGCCTCTGGCCTCGAGCACCTCGCCCTTGCGGTCCGGCTGCCCGATCCGATGCCCCTTCACCACTACCTGGTCTCCAGTGTGCGCTTGCATCACGGCCACCTCCAGGACCGCAGTGTGCGCTCAGGCGACCGGTTGCGGCCAGAGCAGGAAGACCATCGGCTGCCGGCCCTCATCGTCACCGGCCGCTGCGACGCCGCGGTGGAGGACCAACGTCGCTGGACGCGACGGTGCGATGAGCGCACGCTGCAACTGTGGACGCACCTCCTGCCGCCTTCCCCACCCGATGGTGGACGCTGCTCGCCGATGGACGGGTGCAATGTGACGTGTGCCC
>ERZ1026800.2140-NODE-2140-length-11238-cov-7.568716_pt1 | contig 11238 bp, 10 predicted proteins | sample MGYA00520873_ERZ1026800 | MGnify/ENA primary metagenome ERZ1026800 (study PRJEB33270, sample SAMEA104284475) | anaerobic digester metagenome | biome: Anaerobic digester microbiome; feature: mesophilic sludge digester; material: Anaerobic digester biomass...
TTTGATATGAGGTAACTCCGCTCTGCGGGTCTGATACGAGAAAGGGTGTAGCAAATGCCATTGTTGCTGTTAAAAAGATGATGCTAAAAGCGATAAATGTTTTCATGTCTTTGTCACTCCTGTTAATACGGTATAGTATCTGTATCACTGACATCTATTCTTAGATTGTCAATTATAATTTCTCCATTGGAGAGCGAGAGTTTAACTTCAAGATTATAGCTACATTTATCTTCTCCAGAAGAGATCTGAACATAGATCTTATTCCCTGAGTTTCCGGTATAGCTAGCTATTAAACTATCTCCATCTACCTCAGTATCATCAGTCACAGCTACAGTAGCTTGAGCTATAGTAGATCCTGAAGGTACAGAGGGAGAACAGTCTATTTCTAGTATCCTTACTTCATCAGAGTGTTTCTTATAAACTTCAGGTTTCATCAGTTATTATGCTCCATCATCACTACAGCCTACAGTATAGGTAATTAATACCTGATCTCCGTCTTCTACCGATCTTGAAGCGCTAAAGTTAACCGCACAAAGAAGAGTTCCTGAAGTTCCAGTTTTAGAAGAACTAGAAGCTATATGCGCTCCGTATACGGTTCCACTAGAGGAAATATTATAAGTTACCTGAGACATAGCAATCTGACCGTTAGAAATACTTCCGTCTACCGCCTCTGGCCAGGTAGCTTCATCTACACTAGTAAAGGCGTTCCAGGTACTTCCCTTATTACCTAAAGTCCATCCAGCAGCAGGATTATTAGTAGCATTCAAACCAATATACCAGGGATCGAGCCTAGTCTGATTTTTAAAGATAGTGTTCAAGATATAGTTGATACCCTCAGTAGTATAGAGGTTAGGCTTCTGATATTCACTGTAGATAAGTTTACCGTCTCTGTAATGCTCTAGATCCCATCTAGAATAGATCTTAATACCATCATGAGGGAGAACTATTCTGTTCGTCCTTATAATAGCCTTGTCGCTGAATTTTGGATGTCTGATTATCATTTTAAAATCCTCCTATAACTTTCTCCTAGAATTGTTTACTCCTTCTTCGTAGTAAAGAAGGAAGTTCTATTTTTAAAGGTAAAATCCTTCCTCTCCTTTAGAGTTAAGAAATTTTTTCCTCTATAGACTAGCTTAATAGCTACTAACCCTAGATCATCTAGAGTCATAAAAATCGAATAATCTGACATTTTGAATTTATCAGATACTTCCAATATGGCTCTTTTAACGCTCTCTCCATTATCTATTACTCTCAAGAAATCACTAACATCTTCGGAAGAGAGCTTCTTAGTTACTCCTAGATCACTAAGCTTGAAAATATCACTAATAGAGAATTGAGTTTTCTTCTTACCGTCTGTAAAATCAGAGAGCTTAAACTCTTCAGATACGGCTACTATTAATTTCCCTGCTACAATGGAAGAGTCTATAAACTTAGCTGCATCTGAGACTGAAAGTGCAATTATAAGATTGCCAGTAGAGGAGTCTACGAATAAAGCTTTATCACTTACTGACTCGATAAAGTTGATTACAGGAGCTTCACCTATCTTTCCTGCTCTGTAGTGAGCAGCTACTCTTTCAGGAGAAAGAGCTGTTTCATAGACAGCTACCTCATCAATAGCGCCATTAAAGAAGTAGGAGTTAGCAAAAGCAGCTAGCTCAACTCCTGCGGAGGAATTAAGAGTACCACTAACGATAGACTCGGATCTTCCTATCTCAACTCCATTGATATATACTTTCTGATAATCTCCGCTCTCCCAGGTAGCTACTATGTGATAAACCTCATCAACTGACATCACTTTATTGTAACAGTATAGTCTTTTTTGAATTTCACTTACTCGAATAGAGAAAAGCGTGTATGGATTCTCTCCACATTTAACCAAGGCAATGTAATGTCCTGTAGTTCCTATATTAAAAACTATATTATGGCTTACGTTAAGAACGCTAGCCTTACACCACACTTCCAGGGTTATTGCAGTTTTTTCTCCAGGGTCATAATTGTTTTCCTTTGCCCTTGAGCTTCCATCAAACAAAGCTGCTTTATTATCCCCTGCTACTAACCCATTGGCTCCTTTTGTAACTCCACTCTCAGGGTAGCTTAAGTGTTTTTCGTTTCCGCTAGAGTCATAAGCTATACTCCCCTCTAGCTCTCCTAGCCTGTAGTATACTGCGGGAGAGTCTGCTAAGACTTCTCTCTTATAAGGAGATAGCCCTTCTGAGACTTTGAATAAATCAGATATGTTTTCTATATACCCTTTTGCAGAAGAGGAGAGATCTAGAAGCTTAATGAGATCTGAAGCAGAATTACTAAACTTAGTAGAATTAACAAGACTATCTGATACCTTAAAGAGATCTGAAATACTCTTAGGGAATTTTCCTATAGCTAGTATTCCCTCAGAGAGTTTAAAAGAGTCACTATTTGCAAACTCTAACTTAAGGAGGGAAGCTTGAGAGTCAGAAGCTTTAAATAAATCACTTACGCTTTCCTCATAGGTTTCAAAAGGAGTATACTGACCTTTAGCTATATCGGTTACTTCATCAGCGGTTAAGACTCTCTTAAAGACTACTAGCTCATCAATAAGACCGTCAAAACAGTGTATCCAGGTGCCCCCGGAATAATTAACAGCACCTATACCCATTATCCCATTTTCTACGTTAATATTGTTTGTGGTATTTCCGGTAAGGTCAGTTCCTACTACGGATCCATCAGCATCCCTAACTCTAATAGCGTAAGACTTATCACTATCATCATAAGATACTGTGACATGATACCAGGTATTAGTAGAGAGTGCAGTAGCATGACGGCTAGATACTTCTTCGCTATCCCCATTATTATAGCCAAGAACAAACATTAATTTCTCATTTCCATTAAAACCCATCCAGAACGAAGATAACCCGTAACCATGCTTACTAAAAATCCCATAGTAAGTTCCAGCTGGATCTACGCTCTTTAACCTAATCCATGCTGAGATAGTGAACTTCTTATTGCTTGTTCCTGATTTAAGAGGAAAGTTAGAGGAGAGATTAGCGTCAGTACAATAGAGAACCTCGTAGTTCGCTTTAGTAAAATCAGCACAACAAGCCCCTTCCTTCTCGTTAGTAGTATCCTCAGCTACAGTATTAATATCGGTAAGCGTATTCCCATTACCGCTAGAGTCTGTAGTTAGCGCGCCACTCTCAAAACGGTAGAGAGCTACTACATCAGGATCGTTTGCAAAGTTGTTAGCCATTCTTCTTAGCTATAATTTTTCTGATAGAGTCTATAAAAGACTTAATTTCCATAGCTATACCAAACCCCTGGCAGATATAAGTAAAGACAGCTAGAGCTAAATCTGCTCCCTGGTTAAGTATATCTTCACCTAACTCAACTCCGAAGAAGTCCCTAACTAGATGTCCTCCGAAGATCCATATCAAGCCCCATACTTTCCTGGAAGCTAGAAAATTTAAAAGAGTACCAGTTACCCGATACTCTTTTCTTATATCTTTCAGGAGAGCTATATATTTAAAAAACTTTAACATCTTACTACTCCTTGTTTTCGTTCTTTAATTTCTGTACTGCTACCTCTATCGCAGAGTTAATCATAGAAGTAGTTACCTGAAGCCCAAGCTCTATTCCCTTTCCTTTAAGATCAACTACAATTTTATTGAAAGCAGCTTTTCTCTTATCCTCATCGGAAACTATAGAGGTATCCTTAGCTATGTCAGCTACTACCTGGAGAGCTACCCCTCCCAAGATCTGTCCGGTAGAACTAAGGAATATCTTTATAAAGGGTTCAAGGAAATCCCAAATTTTACTAAGTACCAATTTAATTTTTGCTGTAAAACTCATTTTACTTGTCCTCCTTACGGAAAAGTTTTTTTAATAAACGGAATAGGTAATCATCCCAATCCCAATAAAAGGTTCGAGTAACAACTAACTTCTTTCCTCTATCGTCTCTCTCAGCTAATCCTTCAACATTTCTTTGCTGTTCACTCTTTTCCATCTGTAACTTCTTCCTTTAAAAACAAACTACGCTCTGCTTCTCTCCTCTTAATGAGTCCGTCTAGCTTCTTTCCTTTAGAGTAAACCCACTTCCCAAACTCTCTAGAAGCTCCTTCGTAGTCTAGAGCTTTTAGTTTCTTTAGCATGGTAGAGTTTATAAAAGCTCCTATGCCAATGTTGAAAACGAAAGACACTAAAGCGCTCCATTGATTACCATTAAGAGGAATATTCCTGGTAATTAAAGCTAGATACCTATAGACCTCCATAAGATCTTCCTGTAAGAAATCTTCAGCTTGTTCTCTAGAGATCTTTCTAAACTTCATAGCATTAGATGTATTTCCGTACCCTATAGTCCATACTCCTCCAGGGCATTTATATCTCTCAAGCTCAAGACCCTCATAAGTTTTGATTATACCTAAACCTTCCTTGTTAATCTCTCTGAAGGACATTACGCTTACCTCTTTAAGAATTGAGAGGGTAGGGGTCAGCTTTTTATACTGAGGATGAAATAACCTACCCTCTCTACTATCTTCTCTTAATTTTGTTTATTATTTTTCGTGAAAATGGTGAGAAGTATAAACTTTATGTTCTCCCTCAAGGGTAGATACTCTTCGGGAAATACCTTTTAGTTCCTGGAAGATACATTCTTGATTTCTATCTATAGTCCTAATTGTTCTTGAAATGAAATACGCTATAACAGACACTACACATGAAATAAACATAGATATTACATAGGCTGCATTGAATTCCATTTTCCCCCCCTTACTGGTAAAGCTCCTGCCTTTCCAGATAACCAGGTCTACCAACTTTAGGCATTTTCTTTATCTCTACTGATTGAGGAGAAATCATAAGGGTAACATAATCTTTAATAGCAGTAGGATCTAGCCGAATGAAATCCTCAATCTTTTCAGCTTTGTTATTATGCTCGTCTATCTTGTCGAGAATATCCTGAACAGTATTGGTATTATTTTGCATATCTTCATAAAGAGCTTTAGCTACACTCCAGTTAGCTTTAGCGTTTCTCTTTCTGATTTTATCAACCATAAACTTCTCGGTGTTCTCTAGCTCGTAAGCTTTAGTTACCCTAGAGGGAGAAAGACCTAAGCTCTTTAACGCTATATCAGATCCGGTAATATTTTCCTTAGGAATAACATTCTCCAGGGAAGGAGGTCTAACTCCCTCACTAGCCCACCTAGCAGCTACCATAGGGTTACGGACAGCTTCAGGCATAAGAGCTTCTATAGCTCTATAAGGGCTATCTTTATCCCTATACAGCCATAAAGCCCTCCCTACTCTAGTAGGAAGATCTAAAGCTACTCCTCCTATAGCCCTTCCGATAGCAGGAGCTAACCCCTCCTCTATCTCAGGAGCTAACTCTCCTACTCCTATAGTTCCAGAAATATTAGCTCCAAAGAGAGTAGGTAACCCATGAAGCACTACTTCAGAGAATTTTCCGAATGTCTTTCTTAAGGTTAACTTAGTATCTACCCCTAGAGTAGTTAGTATCTTATCTAGCTCTTTTATTCCAGGAATAGCAAATAACCCTCCTAGAGCTGTCATATACCCTAACATCCTGGCTAGGACTTCCCATTCTTTCTCCTGCATACTCTTCTTGAGTAAGCTCAAATAATTCCCTAAGAACATTCTAAAGGTAAATAGAGGTGCTCTCCAGGATCTAGCTATCTCAGGTCTGTTAACTTTTGAATAATCAAACTGAGTTTCATCTACAAACCTTTCTGCAAACACTAAGGCTTCATTAGGAGTCATACCCTGTCTTTTTCCTACATCATATCCAGCTATAAGGGCTACAGTTCTATTGAATACCTCAGCCTTGTCAAACATCCAGGCTGCCATTTCTTTAAAGGTAGTTATCTTCTCATTAGTTCCCTGTTCTTCTCCCCTTAAGAACCTAGCCATATTCTCAGCTATCTTCCCATGTTTTACTCCAAAGGTTATAGCTTGATAAAGCTCATGATTCTTTCTTGCAAACCTATCAGGATTGAGAAGATATTCTGAAGCCTGTTTTATATAAAGAGGAATATGAGCTTCAGGAACTTTAAAATATTTAGAAAGTACAGGTACGGTAGTAGTAAGAGTCTGAGTCAAATTGACTAGGGCAGATTTCGCATTAAACCCTAGGTAATAATAGAACATGAATTCTCTAAACTTAACCGCTTCGCTATCATTAGAAAGCACGTATTGAGCATATCTATTAGCATAGTTGTAGAGTCCAGACTCTTTCTTAGGATCTATTGAATCAGTATAGCTATCAAACTCGTAAGCTGCCTTTCTTCTAGCTACAAATCGGCTAACTGATAATATATAGTCAAGGATAGATCTCTTAAGGTCACTAGAGTACCCTGGAACATCTTCAGATCTCAAAAGATGCTTAGTAAAGCCTAATTCCAACATATCATTGTCTACATCAGCGAGAGCATCAAGTATACTTCTGTTTCTTACATTTCTGTATTCTTCTGCTTTCTTTAGAACTTCTCCAGTTTCTACAGTGTAGCCTTTTTTAACAAAATCGTTAGCTACCTTCTTCATATCGTTCTTAGACTCGTAATAGGAGTAGTTGATGATCTTTCCATTAGAGTCTTTTACTAGGACATAGAAGTCTCCAAACCTTGAGAAGGGAACGTAATTTTCCCTCTTCCTAGCATCAATAAGACCGTTAATTTTGTTGATATAAGCTTTCTTCTCTACAGGATCTTTTATATACTTAGCTTTCTCCATAAAAGAAGCTTTAAGCAATCTCCAGCCAAAATCCATAGCAGACTCTACAGAACGATAAGCGTCTATTTCTTCCTGAGATAAACCAGCCTTTTGTAAAATCTGATCTGTAGGATTAAACTGTCCTTTACTCAACCTTGCATATTCCAGAACTTTATGTATATTGTCTTTATTCTCAAGTAAGAGATAAGGGGTAAGCTTATCAAAGAAATCCCATGAGAGCATATCCTGGAGAGTAAGCATATCCCTAGCAGTATCGAAGTATTTTCTAAACTTAGGGAACTTCTCAGCTACCGTAGCAGGAAAGGTAAAGATCTTCTTTACCCTGTTCTTAAACCATTTCACTTCATTAGGTGCAGCTACAAAGCTAATCTTGCCACTATTGATATTCTCAAAGAAAGTTTTAGCTTCTTTTAAAGCGTCCTTTTTCCACATCCACTCCAGGAATGAAGAGAAAGGAAAACCACAGTAGAGCATATCAGGATTGTCTTTTCCAAATATACCCTGGTTAAAGATACTCTTAGCTTGAGTAGGGTCAAAGATAATGTATGAGTCTTTAGCTTGAGGATATTTTGTCTTAAAATCCTCATCATTCAAAGTACTTACATCTTCGAACAAAGGTTTTTTACTAAAACCCTCATACCGATTAATGTAGACTATACCATCGTACCCTTTTTTAGCGAGTCCGTTCCAAAGGATATTCATTCTCTCTGTTTCCTGAACAGCATTATCGTAAGCAGAGAGAGTCTCGTTATCCAGAATTATATGTAGTCTATTTAGCTCATCTAAGATCCTCTGAGGATACCAGTTACTTAGGTCTCGCATCCTGAGAGGGTTCTTGATATTTAAGATTGTAGGCAGTATTCTCCCGAAAGGATGATTCCTAACAAAGAAGTGAGCCTGAGAAAGATTACCGAAGTGAGTACCGAAGGATCTTATTTTCAGAGTATCGAAGGAAGGAAAGTCTACCGCTTTACCCCCTATACCCATAGCTGCGGTTCCATGAAACAGAACTAGTGGATAACCCTTCTCGTCTCTAGGAGCATCAGGAGAATAAGCTTTCTTATCCCCTTTCTTAGTTCCTAACCAAGCCCAAAGCTTAGGGTTCTTAAGATGCTTCTTAAAGATATTGAGTTTTTGAAAATACTTCTGAGTTCGAAGATCCTTGAGGTTCTTTTTATCGCTAAAGGGTTTACTCCAGGGTTTAGGAGTAGACTTCTTTTTCCCTACTTGAGATTTTCCTGCTTCTTCTGTTTGGCTTTCCTCATAGCCTCTAGCAGTTTCGGGGATGGGTTCAGTATCACTTCCGATCCCTTCTCTGGTTTCGTCCACTTTGCGTTCTTGTCCCAAAGCCAACTCACTACTTCGTGTGCTTCTTTTGGGTATGTTTTCAACATATCTTCTTTGCTCTTGAAGCGAGTCCTCATAAAGTTTTCCTCCTTTTTTTCCAAAGGACTGTTTTATCTGATTTTCATATTCTTCCTTTTCAATAAGGCTAGACTCAGACCCAATTAATTTTATCTCACCTACACCTATATCGTCAAATAATCCTTTTAACCTGTGGAATGTCTCAAGGTTTTCTTCAGAACCCCCAAAGAGAAATTGTTTTACTTTATATGTTCCGTCTTTATTCTTCTGAAAATTTATATCAGTAATACCGTTTTTACTAATCCCTTCTTTTATAACACTTTCATGAATATCAGGATCAACACTAAACTCAATATAAGTTCCATTGGGATTATCTGATTTATAGTCTGCTACAATAACTGAGTTCTGTTTCATAGCAGAACCTAAGAAGGAAGCAATCCCCTTAGCTGTGTTTATATCTGTGTTAAGAGAGAATTTAATAGAAGGTTCATAGCTCCCACCGCTCTCTTCACCAATGTAAAGCTGGGGTACAAAGTCAGCTATCTCCATTCCAGAAAAGTAATTTCCTATTAATCCCTGGACATTAGTTGCAAAGTTAGTTACAGCTTTTTCAGAATATTTTACAAGATCGTCAAAAGATTGAGGTTCTGTACCTATCCCCTGAACCTGACCGCTAACTACAATCTCGTAGTCTTTAACTAGAGGAACTTCTTCAGGATCAAAGATTTGTTTAAACTGTTCTAGATTTTGTTCCTCTTGAGTAACTTCCGATACTACCTCTGATACTTCAGGATCATAAATACTAGAAGGAGGCATAGGAAAAACAGCAGGAGGAAGAGCTTTAGGTTTACTTTCTTCTTCTAAAACAGACTCATCCAAAACGGAAGTATCTACAGTAGATCCTCCTCTCTTCTTCATTCTTCCTAAGAGATATTTTAAGAAGCCACCGAAAGGAGTTCCTACTAAAGCCCCTATTGCAGACTCAGGGACTCCTTCATACCACTTTCTACCAGGATCATGTCCTTCCATTGAAGCTTTATTTTGGATTAACTGTTGGCCTACTTCCTGAGGAATTTCACTCTTGAACATACCTTTTACAGAGCTTATAAATTGTTTTAATTTAGTTAGCTCTGTTTTAGGGAGTTTATTTCCTACCAGGTTGAAAGCAGTATCAAGGATAATCTCGTACTTCCCTACCTTCTGAGCTTCCTTCCAGGCTAGCTTATGAGCTTCTTCGGGAGTTTTTCCTTTCTTTAGAAAAGCTTCATTAGCTGAAATATACTGATCTGCCATGTTGGCGTAGGTTTCCATCATAGCAGCAGAACCAGCAGCTACTACTCTTCCAGGCAAACTAGGCATTAATGAGGAAAAAAAACTAGTAAAAGCGTTAAGTCCTGCAAAACCTCCAGCAGAACCTACAGCAGAAGGTACTATAGACTCAAGATACCACCAGGGCTGTTTTAAGAGAGAAGGTTTAGAGATAACTTCTCCTCTTCTTTCAGGAGGAGTTTCTTTTTCTAGCCCTTCTAATACCTTCTTAGTCTCAGTAATAGGCTTAGCTGCTTCTTTAATCTTTTCCAGCTTAGGGGTTTTATCTTCTATATAGGTATCCTTTATTCCCATAAAGGGAACTTCAGCAGCCTCAGGAGGTTGAGGGGTATACCCTGCTTCTATATCCAGAATATCCTTAGTTAACCCCATACCCTGAATCATACTTTTTCCAGAGTAGTAAACCTTCTTTCCTACCCTCTTAAGAGTAGAAAGAGCATCCCTATCATACGGATCAATAAAACCTACTTCTGGATCAAATATCTTTCCTTGTTGTTCTTCAGGATCGAATATTTCCATTACTGAGTTTTTACTCCATATCTCTTTTCATAGGCTTTCATAAAATCTTCCTTTTTAGCTCCTTTGTTCTGAGGTAGATCTTTTAACCTATTAAAATACTGTTCAAAGGTTTCCTTAGGAGAAGCTTTAGCGTTAACATTAGTACCAAATATATTAAATTTTTCTCCTGAATTAACATTGGCATCTACAGTCTTTCCTCTCATTCTAGCTGCAATCTCAGCAGAGAGAGGATCAGTTTCTTTCAGTCTCTTATATCCCTTCTGGAGATAAGCGTTTACCTCTCCAGGTTTATCCAATACTGAAACCTGAGATCCGTCTGGAGCTTCAAGGAATACAGTTTTTCTTACTTCAGTAGGAGCGTTACTAATAGTTCTCAGTCTAGCATCCTCTTTAGCTTTACCTTCTACTGCGGCTTTAGCTATAGGATCACCCTCAGCAGCTCTCATTCTTACGCTCCACTCATTAGGATTGTTTTCTCTTCCCTGAGCTTCTCTTCCCTTTTTCATTATGTCAATAGCTCCTAATACGCCCTTTTCGAAAGCTACAGGGTTATTTTCTTTAATAAAGGCAAGAGTATTCAGATCAGTTTCAGAAAGAGGAGAAGCTTGTTCCTGTCCTTTTGGAACTAATCCTTGAAGCCCTTCTTCCTGTTTTGTACCTCTACTGGCGAGAAATTTAGAATAAATATTAGATACCTTTGCAGATTGATGATTAGTAAGGTTAGTGTTATATTTTTCCAGGAAACCATTAATGTCTCCAAATACCTTATCAAATCCAGGTTGTCCTACATACTTCGTATAAACATCAGCTAATCCTAGCTGGACATCTGCAATATTAAGCTTCCCTTCTTTAAGACCGTTCACTACCCCTACTAAATCCTTCTGGAGTCCTTTTACCCAAGGTTGATCAAAATCCTCAGCAGAAAGTTGAGGAATTGTAACTCCACCTATTTTAGATAGTATCTGACCCATACTATTCCAGGCATTAGCCTTTATATTAGAAGGGATTGAATTATCCTTTACTATTTCTGAAAACTTTCCTAGAGCAGTAGCTTCTCTTGCGTTCTCCTGAATTTTCCTTTTCTCGTCTAATTGTAGAGCTGCTACTCCAAGGTTCATTCCCTGAGAGAAACCAGAGGTTAACCCCCTAAGAAGCATTTCACCTTCATTTGCCATGTTATCTAACCTCCGCGATTTTATCTATCTTTCTGGAGAGAGCTTTCATAGCAGCAGTAAGCAAGCCCATGTGATTTCCAACATTAATAGCCTTCTTATTAAATCCTGAAGTGCTGATCTCTGGAGCTTCTTCAGC
>ERZ1026800.2141-NODE-2141-length-11234-cov-5.919150_pt1 | contig 11234 bp, 19 predicted proteins | sample MGYA00520873_ERZ1026800 | MGnify/ENA primary metagenome ERZ1026800 (study PRJEB33270, sample SAMEA104284475) | anaerobic digester metagenome | biome: Anaerobic digester microbiome; feature: mesophilic sludge digester; material: Anaerobic digester biomass...
TTTTTGCTTCGTTGAAGAACGAGTTCGTTTATCGGACAGTGTTCCCGACACGAAGAAAGGCTGTTTCGGGTATTGCGCATTGGATCGAGATTTGGTATAATCGTTCCAGGCTTCATTCGGGGATCGGCTACCGGACACCGGTTGAAGTGCATGACAGCTATCGCGACGAGACACGGGCAGCGTAAGGGCTGCCACAGATCACTGTCCGAGAAACGCGGGGCTCACCACGGAACCTGTGATGGTCGCCGAGGCGGCTCGTCAGGTTTCGGGCGGCTTGGGTAGTCCAGGAGCCGGTTGGGTTGGCGGTGATCCCCGCCAAATGCACCTTCCGGGAGCGAACAGAACGTGGAACCTGCGTAGGAATGCGTTGTCGACACAAGCGAAGTCGGTAGCCAGGATGGCTTTCGACTGGGAGCGGATGAACTCTGACCACGATGGGCCGGTTCGGTCGCGTGTCGGGTCGATCCCGGCGGTGCGGAGGATCTTCCAGACGGTCGACGCGGCGAGTTTGTGACCGAGCCGTGCGACCTGGCGTTGCAACACGAGGATCTGGTGACGGAGCGCAAGGATCTCAGCGTCTCGGGAATCACCGGCCGCAAATACCCAGCCGATTCGTGTGAGAACGAGGCGTGCAAGCGAGGGAATCAGATCCGCAAGACATCGACGCTACCGATCTCGACGAACACCCAAAATTCTCAGGACCACAGTGCGGATGACTCCTCGGCGCCTGAAGGGTCGATGGGGCCCGTAGTCTGTGGTCATGGCCGTTCCTGCTCTCCAAGAGCTACGAGTTCGCCGTGAGGAGATCCTCGGGTTGGCTGCGGCGCGTGGGGCTCATCGTGTACGGGTGTTCGGATCGGTAGCTCGTGGCGACTCAACCCCCACCAGCGATGTCGACTTCCTGGTCCAACTGGACGACGAGCGCGGGCTGTTTGACCTTGGGGGGCTGCTCATGGATCTCCAGGAGCTCCTCGGTTGCGACGTCGATGTCACCACCGAGGCGGGCCTTCGGCCGCGCGTGGCCGACCGGGTGTTGGCCGACGCTGTTGAGCTGTGAGAGAAGACAGCGATCTCGTACTCGACATGATCGAGATGTGCGACCTGATCCTGGAGCATGCTGCGGATCCGGACCGTATGGAGGTGGACCCTGTCGTTCAGGCGGCCGCGCAACGATGGATCGAGGTGCTCGGCGAAGCTGCCTCGAAAATGTCCGCCGAGGTCAAGGCGGCGCATCCGGAGATCCCGTGGCGAGACATCGTCGGCACCCGAGTGATTCTGGCTCATGCGTACTTCCACATCGATCCGGCCGTCATCGGTCAGGTGATCAGCGCTGACGTCCCGACGCTTCGCCGGCAGCTCGACACAGTCCTCGCTGACCTCGCCGACGGCTGACGGCCGGGACGCCTGTTGGCGCCGAAAGGCCATCCGGCAGCGACGGAGTTCGTTGACGGACTTGTCAGCGCAGCGAATGCGTCCGTACTGGGCGGAGCCGGAGCCGACCGCGCCAATGCTGCGCCGCCAGCCACGTCGATGTCCGCATGTGTCCATGTTCGCACTGCTGGGGGTGTGGGCGGCTTGGGTGGTTGGCGCAACCGCCCGGGTGCCGTCTTGGCCATGAGAATGGCCATGATTGGAACCCTCAATGAGGCTACGAAACCCCTCGAAATTGCCAGGAGGTCGCGGTTGCTAGGGGTTTTCGAGGGTACAGGAGGGCTGTGCAGCCGTCTCGAAAACCGTTGAGCACGCAAGTGTTCCAAGGGTTCGAATCCCTTACTCTCCGCCACCAACATCCCTACGGGGAACTGGGAAGTAGCCGATTTTGGCGGTTGCGAACTCAGTCGAAATCGTGCCTCTTTTGGTGTCGCATCCCATCTGCCATCCCATCCAACGGTTGGGTCTGACAGGGTGGCACACGTGTGCGGGTCACTCAGAAAGCTGCCATCAGGGTCCTGGGAGATCCGACTTTTCCTAGGCACTGACGACACCGGAAAGAAGCGATACCGGTCAAAGTCGGTGAAGGGTTCCAAGCGGGAGGCTGAGCGCACGATGCGCCAGCTGATCGCGGAGATTGAGGCCGGTCGTGTGGAGTCCGGATGGTCCGATCCGACGCTCACAGTCGACCGACTGCTGGAGCGCTGGCAGGCGGCGAATGTCAACGACTGGAGCCCGACCACCGCCCGAGACCACCAACGGACAGCCGAGGGCTGGATCTCACCACACCTCGGCACCGTCAGGATCAGCCGGCTGACAGTCGAACGCCTCGAACGCTTCTACCAAACCCTCCATACCGAAGGCGGCAAGGCTGGCCGCCCGCTGTCGGCGCAGTCGGTCAAGAAGGCCCACAGCATCCTCAGAGCAGCCCTGTCCGCAGCTGTTCGCTGGCAGCTGATCCCCAACGACCCGGCGGTCATCGCCCACACCCCACGAGTCGAGCCCCATCAACACAACGTCCCCGACCTCGACACGGTGGCGGCGATCATCGAGGTGGCCGACCCGAGAATGGCCGTCATCATCCGGCTGGCGATCGCTACCGGCGCCCGCCGAGGTGAGCTCGGCGCGTTGAAGTGGTCCGATATCGACTACCACAAACGGCTGATCACGTTCCAACGTTCGGTCGTCGATGGCGGGCCGGCATCGAAGGTGAAACCAACCAAGACCCGCACCACCGGTATCGTGTCTGTCGGTGAGGCCACGGTTGCTTCGATCGAGACATGGCGGGCCCATCAGACAGCAGTCTCGGAGAAGGCTGGGTTCGGCCCGCTCGACGACGACGGGTGGGTGTTCCCATCCCAGGACTGGGGTCATCCGATCTCGCTCAACCAGATCACCTACGACTGGCGCACCCTCGCGGATGCCCACGGACTCGACGGTGTCCGTTTTCATGACCTCCGCCATGGAACGGCCACACATCTCATCGCGAATGGTACCGACGTGCGCACCGTCGCCGGACGCCTCCGTCATGCCAGCCCAACCATGACACTCGACGTCTACGCCGCCCGAACCACTAAAGCCGACCAAGCCGCCGGACAACTCATCGACGACCTGCTGGACAACCCATGACCAGCCGTCGATTCCACCGCGTTGGCCATTGGCCGCACGTTGGAGGAACGAGCCTGTTGGCCGTCCCATCTCACATCCCATCCAAATGCTGATTTGTGTCCGTGGGGCTCAAAACCCCCGAAACTGCGCGGTGGCGACTCGATCACCGGAAGGCCGGTGCGAATAGAACGGTTTTCTGGGGGGATTCTTGGGTGTCGGCGGGTACACCGCTGACGTGACCGTCAGTGTGGCTTGGTACCCCCCATTTGGTCAGTCCCTCCGCTGGCGTAACCGTCACCCCGCTGTCAGCAACAAGCTGAGTTCGGGCCTGGCGGGCACTGCGATCAATCGGCTCCGGGAACGGAGTCAGCCCGGAAGCCATCACCGCTCGATGATCCACAGCCAACGCCCTCAACCAGTGCCTCGGCCCGACGGATCCCTTCGCATACCTGAACATCGACTTCGCCGCTCCCGAAGTCGTCGAACGACGAGTCCGTCGTGATCGTCACGGTCTTCCCGTCGAATTCGTGCCGGACCGGGACTGGGTCGCCCTCAGTCGTGGAGAACACGACGTCCCAGACGACGGGACTGCCAGCTTCGAACTCGGTCATGAAGCAGTCAGTGCCTTGCTTGGCGATCTGATCATCGAGATCGTTTGAGAGCGATGTTGCTGGGCAAGGTTTGGATTGTTCGCCAAACACCTTCGACCCGTCGGCCCTCGATCCGCCAGCGCCACACCCGGCAGTCAGAACGCACAGTCCAGCCACGGCAACAACCAACGGGAATTTCATTCAGGGAAGGTACCAGCCTCGCCGTTCATGCCAACTGGCTGTCAGCTCATATGGCTCGGCTCAATCGAGGCCGGACCAAGATCCCTGCACCTCCAACAACTCACCAACGATTGGACCTGTTCGGTTCTCCATGAGCCGATCCATGCGCCGGTGTTGGTACGGTCGACGCGATGGGCCGAAGCCAACTCAAACATAAGCGCGGACGTGTACGCCGCCCGACCGTTCTTGAAGCGTTCGGATCTACGGCCCGGCCTGGAATGATGCGACGATCAACAAGACGAGCAGTGAGCGCGTGCGCCGTTCTCTTCGTGGCCTTTCTGAGCGGATGCGGCGAAGAGCACTCGCCGGACGACACCAACCCCGATCCGGGCGCGGTCTCACTCGACGTTGTGTTCGACTCTGGCCCTCCTATCCAGGTTGCGATGGCACCAAAGGGCGGTGGTGTTCTTGTCGGTGGAATAGTCGAGGCTGCGGTCACTACCGGAGCCTGTTCCGTAGATTCTTGTGAGCGTTCAAACCAACCGAGCCTGTCGGGCTCCTACGGGATCTCCATCGGATTCATCACCGACAGTGCTGGCACCGGTCTGCTGCACGTCCTTACATGCAGCACTGACATCGAGCCATGTCCGCCTGTAGACCTATCGGTGGAGTTGTTCCAGGCTGGCGGTGACTATGCACCTATCGCTGTCATCCCACTGAAAAACTATGGGCTGATGGGGTCGAATCCCGTTGTGAACGGCACCATCCGAGGCGAAGGGTCGCCGGTGGTGACCGTCGCCGACGAGGTATCGATGAGTTCGATGGTGTTCGTAGTCGACACGGACGAGGGGACGTTCACCGACAACGACGCGAGCGGCGGGATCGTTGCCGTTTCTCCGGCGCCCGATGGTTCGGTCGTCATGGCAACCAAAAAGGTCGATGTCAGTGTCACCGTCGGCGGCGGTCCCGTTGCCCCACTCCCAGCGCAGCCGCCACCAAGCTTGACTGTGCCCGAAGGCGTGGCAGGATCGAGCGGTGCGGGCGGCAGTTCCCTCGAACCCGGCGGCACGGAAGGACCACCGACCGCCGAAATTGAGATCCTTCGACTCGACACCACCAACGATCTCGGTGTCGTCAGGACAATCTCGGAGGCGTCTCCCTCCACCCAGTTCCTTGCAACACCAGATGGCTTGAACCTGATTGCCACGGGCGACACGATGGCCACGGATGCCGTGACCGAGAAGGAAGTCAGCAGCCTCGCTGAACGCCCTGCAACAGAGGCATCTACGATCACCGCCCAGTTCTGCGCAGGGTCGGTGCCAGGCGCCCTCCTTGTCGATACAACTCAGGTCCTACCGAACCCGCAGTCAACAACACTGTCGTTCAGCGTTCCCGCCGGTGAGATGCTGAGCACTGCCACCTTCGAACAGACTGGCCTTGTGTCCCCCAATGCCGCATGTGCCGTGGGCGACCGTGTTTTCGCGGTGGTAGCCAGAGCGCCAACGAACCCGAGCGACACCCCCAACCAAGAAGAGCGCAGCGGAGCCGTTGAACTCATGGTTCTGTAGGCCCACGGCCCAGGGGGACGAAGATGCAGCGCATCACGAGACCCTTCGTGCGGAGGCCCTCGTCGCCAACTGTGGCGACCCAATCCCCCTCGCGCTGACAAGCCGCTCACAGAGCGAAAGCACCCGGCGGGCCACGGCCATGGGTTAGTTGTAGGTGCCCAGAACGATCAAACCCAGAGGCGTACCTTGCGGAAGGGGCCTCGGGGAGTTCTCCCCATGATACCGGGGCTTCGCTGGCTGCAGGTGTTGAGCGCCCCACCCATCCCACCGTTGAGGTGCCATGCCCTACACCGATTTTCGTTGAAGCACCACCACCGCTGCGACAACTACCAGCGCAGCGGCGACGGCGATGAGCCAGGGAGCAACCGTTCTCGACGCTTCTGGGTTGGGCTGGTCTTGGCCGACGGTCGTTGACTCCGGTGGTGGCGGAGCCGGTTTGGGTGCGGTGGTGGATGGGGGCGTGATTGCCGGTGCGTCGCTGATCCGAAGCCTCGGCTCAACGTAGGGAATGTTCGGAGCGGTCCCGGTTTTTCGTGCGTGCAGTTGGGCGTCGCCCGGCGATGCGTCGGCGGGGACAACCATCTGCACTTCAAATCCGTACTGTTTGTCTGCGTCAACGGTCCCCAGCACCCATTCTGTGTCGTCTTGGGTGAGGATGATCTCGATGTCGGTTGTCGGGCGACCTAGCGCCCCTTCGCCGTTTGGTGGCGGACCGGTGTCGTAGCAGTTGTCACCCCACGCTTCGCCGGTCACGGTCACTTCGCCACCTCGATCCACATCCTGAGGGCTGAACGACATTGATGGGCCCGAACAGTCGGCGGAAGCCGGGGGTGCGGAAACCAGACCGGCAGCCATCATCCCGACAAGGGAAGCGAACACGCCAAGAAGACGGCGTTTGCCGGGTACGGCGCTGCTGGTCATCGCAGGCATCCTCTCCTGGAAGCAGTGCCCGCCGAGTACCGCCTCCGCTAAGACAGCGGCGGTCACGCGCCGCGACAGCACGGGTATGCGGGCGTGACGGTCTCCGACTCGTTGCAGCGATCCCATACTTACTCCGACGGCCGCCGAGCCGCTCGAGTTCCCCAGAATTTGGTCGATTCCAAATTTGCGCCCGCCGGCACTGCCGGCCCCGCTGACCTCGACCGGCACACCGCTATCGCAGGCACCGTCGTACGTGGCGAACGCCTCGTCTCACCAATCTGAGGCCACAACCCACTACCTCAAGACGTGCTCATCGCATTCCTCGCCTTCGTCGCCCAGGTCAGTCCTGCCGGCTACTGGTCGTGCTCGCAGTCCCAGAGGCAGGGGCGGTTGTGGGTCATGCTGGAGTGGTGAACGACGCAGAACGGCCGGGGAGCACCAAGTGAACGAGCCGGTCTACCTGTTCTCGCGGATCGCGTTCCGCCATGACATCGACGAGGCCGACACCCTTCACGCGCTCCGAAACGCGATCGGCCAGTGGCACCTCGATGCCGAACCACCGGACCGTCCCGACGTCCGGCTATTGAGCATCGGCCCGGCCCGAAACGGGCAGCTACTGGAAGTCGCGGTGATTCCGTCGCATACTTCACATCAAGTGATCCACTCGATGAAGCTCCGCCCGAGCACACGGGCCCTGTTCCTATGAACACCAAAACCGCGCCGACACCCACCCCAGAAACACCGCTGTACACCTACGGCGACTACCTCGCCGACACCGACGGGCACCTCTACGAACCCACCGGCACCGCAGTGATCGTCGACGGCAAACACGCCACCATCGCAGCGATCGAGGCCGAAGCCGACGAATACACCAAACACGGATTCGGTCCCTACACCACCCGCACCGCCAGCTGACCACCCCAACACGGGTCCTCGGCTATCTCACATACGGTGGAACCTGCTTGATGTGAGAGGTTTGTCGCGGACACGGGTTGTGAACACATCGTGCTGCGGCCCTCCCCGATCCGACGTCATTGTCAGAAGTCGGGTGGGCCCGCCACGCGACGTTGCAGCCAGCGGCGTAAAATGAGGACCCCATCCCTGGCCTGCTCGGATTGTTTGGACTGTGGTGCTCCGTGCGGTGCCCACGATCACGCAGATCTCTCAGAGCTGCTTGCTGAAATCCCTAACCTTGGGTTGAGCTGGGGCCTCCCATCTGGTCTGTGTTGGCGTGGACCACCCATGGGGACTCTGGCGGTCTTCGACAGCGGCAAGCCCTCGGGAAATCGACTCCCGTCTGCAGCGACGCATCGTCGTGGTGTTTGGCCATGAAATTGGCCATGATTGGAAGCCTCAATGAGGCTATGAGACCCCATAGAATTGCCAGGGCTCCGCGGTTTCTGGGGGTTTTCGGGGGTAGAGGAGGGCTGTACAGCCGTCTCGAAAACCGTTGAATGCGCAAGCATTCCAAGGGTTCGAATCCCCTACTCTCCGCCACTACATCCCATGGGACGACTGGAAAGTGGCCGGTTTCGCCGTCATTGGACTGCGCCGCTGAACTCGATTCCCTCGGAGTTTTGGGTGGCTCTCTCATGGCCAGAGGATTCGCTGAGTATCCGATTCCCGCTAGCACGCGCTCCTTCACCGCAATTTGAGCCACTGGCGGGTACCACTCCGTTGGGGCCCCATCACGCCTGCGTTGGTTCCCTCGGACCGGGCAGCCAGACCTCTGTCACCACTGCGGATAGCGCGTAGGAGCTACACCTCGTGATGGGACTCACCCTATGGCGGCTGCCCATGTCTCCGATCTCTCCCCGCTCGAGAGTTTGGTCGGACTGGTTGAACGTCGCATGTGGCTCCCAAAGGGGTTGCCACATCCGCCAGGCCAGGGGATACTTGGGAGTGCCAAAGGCACGAGCCAGCGGAAGTGAACCCCGGTGCCATCCTCGGACGAGGTGAGCTGGGGTTCTGCGCGTTCAGTCCCAGCGCTCCCTCCCGCTGGCTGCTCCTCGATTGGCCGTCGGCCCCGCCGCCGAGCCGACTCCTCACGGCCATGGCCCCATGGGAGGCAAGAGCGGAACCGACCAGGTAGAATGTTGGGGTGGCTACCACCGCGAAGACCTCCAGTAGGGCAGTCGCAGCTGCGGTCGCCGATGCCCGGCTCGAAGGCATCGAACTCCACCCCGACGCGATCAGCATTCTTGACCAACTCGATGCTGGGCACATCGACTCCGACACCGCAGGTCGGGAACTCCTCGCCCGCCACGGCATCACAGCACCTGCCGGTCACCCCTTCGCCTGAATCAACTTGGCCGTGAGCGCCATCGTTGACCCGTACCTGGAGCCCGGAACCGAGTGCCTTCGCAACAAGCTCGGAATCCGCGACGCGGGTCTGCTCGCCGTCGTAGAGGCCGAGGTCGTCGCCAACCGCGCAATCCGACTTGCCAACAGCCCTGGTCTGGTCCCCCGGACATGGGATTGGACCCACTGGCAGAACCTGCATCGCCACCTCTTCGGTGACGTCTACGACTGGGCGGGCGAGTTCCGAACCGTCGACATCGCCAAAGACGGGCACGGATTCCACCCGGTCTCCATGCTGATCACCGCCACCCGTTACTGCGCCGAGCAGATACGTGCCCTCGCCACTGGACCGAACCCCGGCCGGGGCCAGCTTCCCGCCCGACTCTCAGTCGTTCTCTCGGACATGAACGAAGCGCACCCGTTCCGGGAAGGCAACGGCCGGACACAGCGCGTCCTCCTCGGCCAGATCGCTGAAGTTCATGGCGCTCACCTCGACTGGACACTGATCAGCTCTGAGGCGAACATCGCAGCGTCCAAAGCTGCAGGCAGCGATGAGTACGCCTTCACCGAACTTCTCACCCGTGCCATGCACCTTGCGGAAGACCACTAATCCGGCGGTTGGCGCTTCACCCCGTGCTGGGCAGGATGACGGCCACCGCCGGCACCCCGCCAGCCTGACAAGCCCAGCCTCGGAAGTCCCAACTTTTTCGGCGTTCCAGTCAGTGAAAGTGACTTGATCCCACCGATTAGGTCTCCGGGTATAGACCGCAAGGGTTTCGCGACGTCTGAAGCTGGCCTTGAGGCACTACCGGCGGGGCCGCTCTCCTGTCGTCGGGGGCCGGGCACTCTCTTTGTCCAAGGCCACCGACGGTTCATGAATTGCATGGTAGATCGGCGTCCGGCTGGCGATCCCGGGGTTTCGGCCGCCATTGGGTCTCGTCTCCGTGGCGTTTGATGTAGTGAGCGCCCGACGTCGGCCGCAGCGATATCAACCCTACGTATGCGAGGCCGGAGCGCATCTTGATATCATGGTGTCATGACAAAGCAAACTACGGTCCGTTTGCCGGACGGTCTCGCTGACGATGCAGAGGCTGTCGCCCGGGTTCGCGGCGAGAGTGTCAACAAGCTGATCATCGACTCCCTTGCGGCCGAGATCGATCGGGTCCGCGCAGACGAGAGCTTCACCGCACGGGCCAAGAAGCTGCTCGATCGTGACCAGGAGATCCTCGACCGACTCGCGAAGTGACCCGCTACCTCAGCCTCGCTGAGTTCTGGTTTCTCGCCGAACAGGTCACCGGCGTCGCCGCTGCAACCCTCATCAACGCAAGCCGTGTCGATCTCGCGGACTCTGCGCTCCACGCGCCCCAAGCTGGCTTCGGAGAAACCGAGTTCTATCCCGACCTGCACGACAATGCCACTGTGTTGGCCTGTCGGATCGCGTGGAACCATCCGCTGCCGGACGGCAACAAGCGGGCAGCGTGGGCATGCCTTGTTCTGTTCATTGACATCAACGGCGGGTCATGGAACGACGGGCGGCCCGACCCCAATGATGCCGTCGAAGCGATGCTCGCCGTCGCAGCCCACGACGTCGACGAGACTTGGCTGGCTGCCTGGTTGAAGGACCGCGTCGACCTCCAAGCATGAACTGCGCGGCCACACGACCCCGTTGACCTAAATCCGGCTGGTTACGTTGTGAGCGCCCCCCTTGGCTGGCCCCCCAAGCGAGGCGAACAGCCGGACATTGCCCTCCGTCACCGGTGGCCATCACTGGGGTGTTGGCCATGAGATTGGCCATGATTGGAACCCTCAATGAGGCAACGAAAGCCCTTGAAACTGTCAGGAGCATGCGGTTTCGTGGGGTTTTTGGGGGTACAGGAGGGCTGTGCAGCCGTCTCGAAAACCGTTGAGCACGCAAGTGTTCCAAGGGTTCAAATCCCTTACTCTCCGCCATTCGCAGCCCTACGGGGCACTGGGGAGTAGCCGATCCAAAGGGCTCCCACGAACACCCCCAGCTGATCCCATCTGAGCGGGGCATCCCATCTCTCCCATCTAGCCGTCAGGTTCTCGCAGGATGGGACACATGCGTGTTCGTGCCGAGGAGTTGTCCGGTGCTTCTCCGGCGGCCTGGGCCGGATTTCGGTGATGGGGTTGGTGTTGTTGGGTGCGTTGAGGCTGGCGTTTTCGGTGGGTGTTGGTTGACCGGGGAGCGGTTCAGGCTGCGGTTCGGTACTCGTTGATGAGTCCGGCGCAGTTTGTGTGACGTTGGATCGGTTGGTCTGTGCCGATCGGGGTGACGTCGGCGGTGTCGTTGGGTGCTCGTTGGTGGAGTCCTCGGTGCGGGCGACGGTTGTTGTAGTGCTCGACGTATTCGTCGAGCAGCTGTTGGAGTTGGTGTTCGTTCCAGATGATGGTGCGGTCGAGGAGTTCGTGACGGAGAGTGCGCACCCACCGTTCGGCGTATGCGTTGGCTTGAGGCGACCGGGGCGGTGTTCAGGTCGCGGTGATGCCGGATCCGGCGAGGACAGCGTCGAAGGATCGGGTGAATTGTCCGGCACCATCGCGAATCAAGAACCGGAACCTGTGATGGTCGCCGAGGCGGCTCGTCAGGTTTCGGGCGGCTTGGGTGGTCCAGGAG
>ERZ1026800.2145-NODE-2145-length-11212-cov-2.886062_pt1 | contig 11212 bp, 5 predicted proteins | sample MGYA00520873_ERZ1026800 | MGnify/ENA primary metagenome ERZ1026800 (study PRJEB33270, sample SAMEA104284475) | anaerobic digester metagenome | biome: Anaerobic digester microbiome; feature: mesophilic sludge digester; material: Anaerobic digester biomass | place...
GTGGATGGAGACGACCTCGGACCCGCGAGCAGAACAACCCACGGACGATCGCTGGGACAGGAGCGCCTATCACGGCGTGCTGGGCGAGTGGGTGATTCCGAAGCCGTCCCAATGAATGCGCGTCCGCCGTGACGGAGGAAACCGGCTGCCCGAAGCGAATGCATTTGTGAGACCCGGAAGGTGACCATTGAATAAAGCATTTCTGACAATACTGACAGTGTTTGTGGCCGAGACTGCGGCAATCGGGGCGCAGTTCCGCGAGCTGCCGCTCGAGACGTACCTCGACAAAGTGAAGGGCGGATGGGCCGGTCAGATGATCGGTGTTGCCTACGGCGCGCCCACGGAGTTCAGGGCCTGCGGCCGCATCTACGACGAGGACATCCCGAAGTGGACGCCCGAAAGCATTCGTAACGCCCTTGGCCAGGATGACATCTACGTTGAGTTGAGCTTCCTCGAGGCCATCGAGGAGCACGGGCTGGACATTACCTGGGAGCAGGCGGGGCGCGCCTTCGCGGCCACGAAGTTCCCGCTGTGGCATGCGAACAAGCAGGCGCGCGAGAATCTTCTGGCGGGCATTATGCCGCCGGAGTCTGGCGGAACCAGGCACAATCCGCACTGGGCCGACATAGACTTCCAGATTGAGGCCGACCTGTTCGGGCTCATCAACCCGGGACTGCCCCGGTCGTCGGCGGACATCTGCCACGTGTTCGGGCGGATCATGAACTCGGGCGACGGGTTCTATGGCGGGCTGTTCGTGGCGGCGATGTACACCGAGGCGTTCTTCGAGCCGGATGTGCGGAAGATCGTCGAGTTCGGTCTCACGCAGATCCCCTCTTACAGCGTCTATGCGCGCACCATCCGCGACGTTATCCGCTGGCACGATGAGAAGCCGGACGACTGGCGGGCGACGTGGAAGAAGATCGAAGAGAAGTGGGCCTCGCGCCCCAGCGGCAGATGCTCGGACAAGTTCCCCGGGTTCAATATCGATGCGAGCCTCAACGGGGCGTACATTGTGATGGGTCTGCTGTATGGCGGCGGGGACGTGGCAAAGACGATGGAGATCTCCACGCGCTGCGGGCAGGACTCGGACTGCAACCCTTCCAATGCCGCGGGCATACTCTGCACGGCGCTGGGGTACAGCGGGATTCCCGCCGAGTTCCGCGGAACGATTCCTCAAATCGCCAACGATCGCTTTGCGGAGGTAAAGTACACCTGGAATACGCTGATTCCGGCGTGCGAGAAGTTCGCGCGGCAGAACGTGACACGCGCCGGAGGTTCGGTCACAATGACACGCGGCAGGGAAGTGCTGGTCATCCCGTCGCAGCGTGACAGTACCTCCCACTGAGTCGCACCAGCCCTTGAGGCTGCGTGGCTCGGCAGCCCCGACTATGGACCGGAATGGCAGATAAAGAAGCAGCGGAAGAAAAGAGCGCCGGCGCGCCTCCCCGCCGGCCGCGGCGAACGCTCGCAATCGCGGCGGTGGTGGGCGCGGCCGCTGTCGTCTGCGGGTCCTTCTTCCTGCATCAGCGCGCCGGACGCGATTCCACCGCCGGAGATGCCCCCGCCAGTCCGGCGGCGTCCGCGCCTGGCGGCCTGCTGTCAGCCGAGGAACTGGCCAGACTCCCGGATCTGGGTGACGGCTGGTTCGGAACTCCACGTCCCGGGCCCGGCAACTACGTGCGCCCGACGCCCGAGTACTCCCGGTGGCGCGCCGATTTCGTGAAAGCGCTCGCGCGCCTCGACCGGGGCAAGCAGCATGGCAAGGCGGCCGCGCTCCGCAAATGGTTCCACCGCTTCGAACCTGCTCTGCAGCGCTGGACACTGGAAGGCGGCAGGCGCCCTTCTGTGTCTTTGCTTTTTATGACCCCGTCGGTCCGCAGGCTTGTCTGTGCGCCTCCGCACAGTGCATTCGAGAGGTTCCACGGCTACAAGATCGTGCTGCCGCTGGACCGCCACGTGTTCTACTACCCTGCCGGGCCGGTCGAGGCGTCCAGATATCTGCTGCATCCGGACGGCGTCCGTTACGGCGGACGGCGCGCCAAGGATCAGCCGGACGTTTTTGCGCTATTCCGCGAGGCCGGAGTCACCGACCCCGTGGCCAGAAACGTGCTTCTCAAGGTCTCCGGCCGCGAAGGCGGGTTCGAGGCCGTCAATACCTGGGACACGGGGTATGTTTCGGTCGGCTTCATCCAGTTCACAACCGGCCCGACATCCGAGGGGCGCTCGCTCGTTCGCGTTCTCGAGCGAATGCAGGAGAGCGAAGAGCGCAAAACCAAAAAGAACCCCGCTCGCCGCAACGAGTTTGACTACTACTTCGTGAGGCGCGGAGTCGGCGTCGAGGATGGCAAGCTAGTTGTCCGCGACCCCGCGACGGCGAAGCTGCTCGAGGGCGCGGATGCCGTGAACGCGGTAATCGATGACAAGCGCCTCATCGCCGTGTTCCAGAATGCCGGAGAGCACTCCCGCGCATTCAGAGTTGCCCAGATTCAGGAAGCCTATCACTCGTACTACCTTGCGAACAAGTTCTGGAGGCTGCCGGTTGCGGTCGTGGAAACTTACGTGGACGACTCGCAGCCGCCGGAGAAGAGCTACGTGTACGGCGCCAGGAATGTGCAGCTTGCGATGGCGCAGGCGACCCGGCGCGGCGCGCTACCCGGGCGCGGCGACACGCCAGCGCGCAGGGTTGTCACCCGCCTGCCCGATATCGTTGCGTCCTACAGCGATGCCCTGCCCTCAGAAGGCGGAATGCTCACTCTCACCGACCGGGCTGTGCAGCGCGGAGTCGTGAACGCCTGCCAGTCGTTCGAATCGGCGCTCATCGAAGTCGCTGGCAACAGTCCGCTTGTGATAAAGGACTTCCGGCGTCGTGAGAAGGACCTCATCGCCCGCATCCGCAACAGAATTGACGTGCTGCCGCAGGCGCCTCCTGCCGCGCTCGGGCCGGTCGTGGACGATAAGGAATCGCCTGCGGCGGCCGAGCCTGAGCAGCCTGAGGGGAAGGCAGCCAGTCCCGCCGCGGCCGAAGACGCTTCAGCGGACGCTGCCGGAGAACCGGCCGTGCCGCAACCGCCAGACGAACACGGAGAAGAGCCCAATGAAACACCCGTTCAGGATGCCAGGTGAGACCGGAGGATTCCTGACCATTCGAAGCCCGATCATCGCTGCTGTCCTCTCGATCGTCGCCCTGCTTCTTGCCGGCGGGTGCGCAAAGCAGGCGGACCGCGCCGAAGGCAGGCCGCGCATCGCGCTCGTCATGAAGTCGCTCGCCAACGAGTTCTTCAAGACGATGGAGGACGGGGCGAAGGAGCATCAGAAGCAGCACGCCGCGCAGTACGACCTCATCGCAAACGGGATCAAGGACGAACAGGACGTCACGCGGCAGATTGACCTTGTCGAGCAGATGATCGCCGAGAGGGTGGACGCCATCGTCATCGCCCCGGCCGACTCGAGGTCGCTCGTTCCCGTCTGCAAGAGAGCACTGGATGCGGGCATCGTCGTGGTCAACATTGACAACCGCTTCGACAGCCAGGCGCTTGCCGAGAAGGGCGTGAGCCTGCCGTTCGTGGGCCCCGACAACCGCAAGGGCGCCCGGCTGGCGGGGGAGGCGCTCGCCGCGAAGCTGAAGGCCGGCGACGGCGTTGCAGTCATCGAAGGCGCCCCGAATGCGTTCAATGGAATCCAGCGCAAGCTGGGGTTCGAGGACGCTGTGAAGGCGGGCGGGCTGAAGATCGTCAGCTCGCAGACGGCGTACTGGGAGATGGACAAGGCCAATCAGGTCGTCGCCTCCATCATCACCGGCCACAGCGGCGTCAAGGGCATAATGTGCGCGAACGACAGCATGGCGCTTGGAGCAGTCGCGGCGCTCAAAGCAGCGAACAGGCTCGATGACGTGCTTGTCGTGGGGTTCGACAACATCTCGGCGGTCCAGCAGAGCATCCGGGACGGTAGGATTCTGGCGACGGTTGACCAGCACGGAGACAGGCTGGCGGTTTACGGCATCGAGTACGCGCTCGAAATGATCGAGAACGGAAACACGCCGGCGGACAAGGAGACTCCGGTCGATCTGATAACGCTGGAGAGCCTGCGCTAGCCCGTAATGGAGGGACAGGGGGCGCGTCAGCTTCGGGCGGTTGCGGCGGAATACCTGGCGATGGCGCTCGTGCTCGCCGGGCTCGTGGCGGTCTTCAGCCTCAGCGCACCGAACTTCTTCACCGCCACCACGTTCAGGACGATAGCCAATCAGGTGCCCGCCGCCGTCATCATTGCGGTGGGGATGACCTTCGTGCTGATCATCGCGGGCATCGATTTGTCTGTCGGAGGCGTTCTGGCTCTGAGCGGGGCGGTGCTCGGCATCGGGATGGTGCATTACGGGCTGCCGCTGCCGGCGGCTGTCACGGCTTGCCTCGTTGCCGGCGCCGCCTGCGGAGCGCTGAACGGGCTGGTGGTGATCCGCTGGGCCATTCCGTCGTTCATCGTGACTCTGGGGATGATGGAGATCACACGCGGCGCGGCCTATATGGTGACGGACTCCCAGACGCAGTACATCGGGTCGCGGGTCGAGGTTATCTCGGAAGCCTCGCTGGCGGGTCTGTCGTTTCCGTTTCTGCTCGCGTTTCTGCTGGTCATCGCCGGGCAGATCACTCTCGCGCGCACGAAGTTCGGGCGCTATATGATAGCCCTGGGAACCAGCGAGGAGGCGGCCCGGCTCTCGGGTGTGAACACCCGGATGGTCAAGCTGGCCGTCTTCACGCTCTCCGGGCTGCTCTGCGCGGTGGCGGCGGTCATCAACTGCGCGCGGATGGCCTCGGCCGACCCGAACGCGGGCAGCGGCGCGGAGCTTCAGGCTATCGCGGCGGTGGTCATCGGCGGCACGAGCCTGATGGGCGGTCGCGGCTCGGTCGTCGCCTCGTTCTTCGGGGTGCTGATCATAGCCGTGCTCGGCGCGGGGCTGGCTCAGGTGGGCGCTCAGGAACCGGCCAAGCGGCTGATCACCGGCTGCGTCATTGTGGCCGCCGTCATTCTGGATCACTACCGCCACCGCTGACGCGGCGCGTGCTGCCGAAGGCCGGCTGGGGTCTCCCGGGACTGTCCAACGAAACGATGTTGCGTTCCCTTGAGCAGATGGACTGTCAACCCTTGACGAGAGGTTCACTGGAGTTGTAACGTAGCCTTGCTGTTTGTCTGCATGCTCAACCCCATCGGAGGGGATGAAAATGGGGGCCCAGGTGACACTCCGTCCACAAATCAATCATCGTCCTACTCCTGATCCGGTTGCCGCCGGCATGGAGCCGCGGCCTGAGCGCCGGTTGCGATCGCTCGCTTCAGTGATGCTGCCACTGCTGACAGCCGCCGTGGCCGTCCTGGCCTCGGCTCCTTTGTGCGAAGCGAGCGGGGTGGAACTCAAGCTGCGTGTGGGCGCTTTCGACCCGGTTGTTCAGTCGCCTCCCGTGCTTCCGGCCAGCGTTCGTCCGCTCGCTCAGGATTACCCCACCTCGACAAGCATCTATATCGTACAGTGCACCGGACCCATTCTGCAGCAATGGCGCGATGCGATTGAGGCATCAGGCGCCGAGATTCTGGGGTATCTTCCCGATTTTGCCTATAAGGTGCGTGTCGCCTCTGAAGAACTCAAGGCCATCGAAGACCTGCCATTCGTGCGTTGGACAGGGCCCGTTCTCCCGGACTTCAAGGTGGAGCCTGAACTGCTCGAAGCCGGCAAGCAGGCCAGGCTCCGGGTGGCCGGCTACGGCCCGGACGGTTCGGGCAAGCTGACCGAAGGCGATGCCCGGGTAGCCGCCGCTCTCGCAGCGAACGAGGAAGTCGCGTGGGTTGAGGAGTACACCGAACCGCATCTCTGCAACAACGTCGCGCGTGAACTGATGGGCGTGCTTCCTGCGTGGCGCGACTATGGGCTTTACGGGTCCGGACAGGTGATCGGCGTCTGTGACACAGGCCTTGACACGGGCAGCTCCAGCGGCCTGTCTGCCGATTTCGCCGGCCGTCTCAGGGCCGCGCTTGCCTATGGCCGCTCCAATGACTGGAGCGATGCCGACGGCCACGGCACTCACGTCGCCGGGTCGGCCCTGGGCTCCGGCGCTCTGTCCGGAAGCGTGCCCGCATCCCACAACTACGCGAACTCGTTCGCGGGTGTCGCGCCCGAAGCCGCCCTCGTTTTTCAGTCCGTGCTCGACGATTACGGGACCCTCGGAGGGCTGAGCGACTACAGCTTCACGGACATACTCGGGGATGCCTATGACCGGGGTGTTCGGGTTCACACGAATAGCTGGGGCGAATCGGCCAGGGGCCGGTACAAGATCCTGTCTCAGGTTGTTGACGATTTCTGCTGGCAACATCCCGACATGCTCATTCTGTTTGCGGCGGGCAACGACGGTGTGGATGTTGATTGGCCGCCGGGCGTGGTGGACCTCGGCGCCGTCGGCGCCCCCGCGACAGCAAAGAACTGCATCACTGTGGGCGCCAGCGAAAACCTGCGAACCACAGGGGGTTTTGCGGGCGACACCTGGTACGAACTCTGGGGGACGTCCTATCGCAACGCTCCGCTTTCCACCGACAGGACTTCGGACAATGCCCGGGGCATGGCGGCGTTCTCGAGCCGAGGGCCGACGCTGGACGGACGGATCAAGCCCGATCTCGTCGCTCCCGGGAGCAATATCGTCTCTTCCCGATCCCACGACTACTCTGCCGGCTCCGGCTGGGGTGTTTACGACAGCCATTATCTGTATATGGGCGGCACGAGCATGGCCACGCCGCTGGCGGCGGGGGCGGCAGCGCTGGTGCGGGAGTATTTCGTCAAGCGCCAGAGTGTCGCAAACCCTTCCTCTGCCCTCATAAAGGCCGCCATGATCAATGGCGCGGAGGACCTCTACCCCGGGCAGTTCGGGACGTCGGACTTCCTCGAGATATCGCGGCGGCCGAATGTCGTTGAGGGGTGGGGGCTGGTGGACGTTGCTTCCGCCATGTGCCACGACAACGTGCGAACGCTTGCGTTTACTGACTACACAGCCGGGCTTCGCACAGGTCAGAATACATCCTACTCGTTCACCGTGGCCGACTCGTCCGTGCCGCTCCGGTTCACTCTCGTGTGGAGCGACTACCCCGCGGCGGTTGAGAGCTCGGTCACACTTGTGAACGACCTCGACCTGGAGCTTACCGGGCCGAACGGTCTGGTCGCTCTCGGAAACGGGGCGGTGGACCGCCGGAACAACGTTGAAGGCATTGACATCGCCGCGCCGGGGCCGGGCATCTACACGCTGAGGGTGCGCGCATACAACGTGCCTCAGGGACCTCAACCGTTCGCGCTGGTCACGACGGGCGGGTTTTCCTCCACCGTAATCAGAGGCCGCATCGCCGATGCCGAAGGCAGGGGCGTGGCTGGAGTGCAGGTCACCATCGGCCCGTCCCAGGTCTCTACCGATGCGGACGGGAACTACGCGCTGCGCGTCACGGCGGGAACGTACACCGTTACCCCTTCCATGACGAACTGGACATTCTCCCCTGCCAGCCGAACACTCACCGTTGCCGCAAACGGGCTTGCCACGGGGGATTTTGTCGGGACGGGCGCGGCGGCGTCGGTGGAGGGGGGCGTAAGCCTGCTCGATCCGGTCGTCATCGAGTCGCCGCACCCTTACGGCAACAATCTCAACCGGGTGTGGACAGTTCAGGGAATCCCGGGCGCCTCGTCCACCAGCGTTTACTTCGATTACATCGATCTCGAACAAGGGTACGACTTCCTGTATCTTCAGGATGCGGCGGGGAACACTGTTCAGCAATGGACCGGATATGAGGCTGATGTCCTCTCCGACTCCGTTCCCGGCTCAAGTTGCCGCCTCGTGCTCAGTTCCGATTACTCGGTGGCATACGACGGCTTCCGGACCTTCGGTGTTATCGGTCAGCGAGCTGGCATAACGGTGTCGGCGCTGCCCGGCTCGCTGAGCGCCGCCACAGACGCCGCGGGACATTTCCGGATTGACGGGCTGCTGCCCGGTTCCTACACGATAACGCCCGGGCTCGAAGGGTGGGCGTTCTACCCGGTTCCCGAGCCGATTGAACTTGCCGCTGGTGAGGTGAACTCGGACATCTACTTCATCGGATACCCGGAGGCTGAGGTCAGCGGCACGGTCAGGAGCCACTCAATAGACACGGTCAGTCAGGCTGTCGAATCTCCGCATCCGTACACCAACAACTACTCCAACACGTGGACGATCAGCGCGCCGGCGGGCGCCACCGCGTTCTCGCTGCACTTCAACTACATCGAAACCGAAGATGGCTACGACTACGTCGAGATTCTCGACGCCAGCGGCGAGGTGCAGAGTTCGTATTCGGGCGACCATGCCGATCTCTGGTCTCCGTGGGTGCGGGGTGGTTCTGTCCGGGTTCGTCTGCGGTCGGATAGCTCCTTCGCGAACTACCGCGGGTTCCAGATAGACTCGTATAGGGTGGCGGGGCAGGATGTCCCGATGGCGGGGGTGCGGGTGACGGCCTCGCCCGGGGGCCAGTGGGCGCTCACCAACGCGAGCGGGAACTACCGCATCCAGGGTCTTGAGTTTGGGGAGCACACGATCACGCCGTCCCTCGCCTCATGGACGTTCGATCCCCCGTCCGAGGATGTCTATCTCAGCTTCGATGAGCTGGTGACCGGGGTAGATTTCCTTGCGCTGGAGCCCGGCTGCATCGCCGGCAGAGTGCAGCGGATCGCGCCGCGGGCCGTGTCGGCGACTGTCGAGAGCCCGCACCCGTACTCCAACGGCGAAGACCGGCTCTGGACGGTGCAGGCGCCCGAATCCGCCACGGCCCTGCGACTGCACTTCGCCACGGTGGACACGGAGCAGGATTACGACTTCTTGCGCGTGCTCTCACCATCCGGAAGTGTGCTCCACGAGTTCACCGGCTTCAGCGAAGATGTTTGGACGGAATGGTTTGACGGCAGCGCTGTTGACATCCATCTCCAGGCGGATTGGTCCATAACCGCCTACGGTTTCCGTCTCGACGGGTACGAGTATGTCACTGCTGGGGCGGGTGTCCAGGGGGCCAGCGTTACAGCCACCAAACCGGCGGCCGCCGGTGGGGCGCCCCCGATTGAGGTGAGCGCTGTAACAGCCGCTGATGGTACGTACTCCCTGACCGGGCTGGAGGCGGGGATCTACGAGGTCCGTGCATCCGCTGGCGCACACGAGGTGACCCCAGAGGTCGCTTACGTCGCGGTTGAGGCCGGCGTTGTTACCGGGGACGAGGTTTTCTATATCGAGCAGTCTTCGCCATCCAATGTCTCGTCAACTCCCGGCGTGGCTCCGCTGCCCCTGGGTGGTCAGTTCACCGTCCAGAGCGTGTACACCGACGCCGACGGCGCGTCCGATATAACAGGCGCATACTATCTGCTCAATACGGCCCTGGCGAGCGCAAACGGTGTCTTCCTGTGGTACGACACGGACGCGGATCGTCTCTGGATGCGTGACGACTCGGGCTCCAGGTGGCTTGGCGGATCAAAACCCGGCACGGACAGTGTTATCGAAAACAGCGCCGCACGGATCTACTGCGGGGGGACGACGGCCGCTATGGCCGATGGCACCCTCACGGTGCAATGGCGGCTCGGAATCAAATCCGCGATGGGCGGTAAGTCGCTTCAGCAATGGATGTACGTTACGGACAGGGCGAAGCTGACGGATGGATGGGAGGCCGTGGGGAGTCCCGTCGCAGTTGCCGTCAACCGGGCTCCCGCCAATGCCGGGCTGACGCCGTCGAGTGGAATGCTTCCGGTTCTCAGCCCGCTTGTTCTCACCGCACGGCATTCGGATCCGGAGGGCGCTGCGACACTCAGAGGCGCGTATCTCCTTTTGAACGAAGTCCTCGAAGGCAGAAACGGCGTCTATCTGTGGTATGACCGCTCCGTCAACAAGCTCTACCTGCGCGATTCGGCAAACGCGAGCTGGCTCGGGGGCGCCGCGCCCGGTTCCAGCCAGGTTCTGGAGAACGATCATTGCAGGCTGCACTGCGCGAGCACGACTGTCACTGCGGATGGCAATACGCTTCAGATCAGCTACGGAATTGAGTTCAAGGCGGCGGCGGGGGTACGCAGTCTCAAGGCGTGGATGTACGCAATTGACGAGGGCGGCCTGAAGGACGGCTGGGATCAGATGGGCACGCTTACTGTGGGCTCATCCGGCCAGCCACCGCTTAACCTTGACGTCACGCCCGCGACAGGGAGTCTCCCGGCGGAAGCGCCGCAAACGCTCACGAGTCGTCATTCCGACCCGAACGGAGGCGCGACGGTCAGGCACATCTACCTGCTTCTGAACGAGACACTGGACGGCAGGAACGCCGTGTACTGCTGGCTTGACCAGTCCGCCAACAGGCTCTACCTGCGCGACTCGGCGAACGCGTCGTGGGGCACGGGGGTTGCTCCCGGAACGCCCGTGTCTCTGGAAAACAGCACGTGCAGGCTCTACTGCGGAGAGACGACCGTCGTGCGAAGCGGAGTGGATATTGCGGTTAACTGGCGGCTGGAGATGAAAGGCGCGGCTCTGGGCCGAACCCTCAAGACCTGGATGTACGCGATTGATGATACTGGACTCCGCGACGGCTGGGACCAGGCCGCGAGCTATGTCATCGGAGCCTCCGTCCTGAACATCTCGCTCTCCCCCGTGGACACCTCTGTCCCCACCGATGTGGCAACGACGTTCACCACCCGCAGCCTCGCGCCCAATGGCAGGGCGGCGACCAGCGCTTACCTCCTGCTGAACTCGGCAATCAACCCGGGCGGCGGCGTTTACCTGTATTACGACGGTCCTTCGAACAGGCTTTACCTTCGTAACGACGCCGGAACAGGCTGGCTCGGGGGGTACGCCCCGGGCAGCGCGAACTCGATCAGCAACAGACTCGTGACTGTCAACTGCGCCGCCAGCACCGCCACGATGAACGGGGGCCAGCTCGAAGTGCGGTCCGATCTGCGGTTCAAACCCTACGCCGCCGGCCGCCAGTTCAAAGCGTGGATGTACACGATGGACGACAGGGGCGGCAAGGACGGCTGGGACCAGATGGGCGTAATTACCGTCGTCACACCTTGAGCATCGGGGGGACCGGGCTGGCGGCTGCGCTGGACGGGCGCGAGGCCCGGAGCACAGCCCCTTGTGAGCGTTTCTGCCGCAGTGTTCCCGCAGCTTCTTGACACCAGCCGGGCGGCGCGCAATACTTCGAC
>ERZ1026800.2147-NODE-2147-length-11211-cov-3.822357_pt1 | contig 11211 bp, 16 predicted proteins | sample MGYA00520873_ERZ1026800 | MGnify/ENA primary metagenome ERZ1026800 (study PRJEB33270, sample SAMEA104284475) | anaerobic digester metagenome | biome: Anaerobic digester microbiome; feature: mesophilic sludge digester; material: Anaerobic digester biomass...
CACCTATACCGGCCGCTTTGAGGATTTGTCGAGATCAAAGGTTTACAAGGGAATGAGAACCATCTAGGATGACGGATGAACAATGTTATTTCCTTGGCATCAGTTCCCAGTGAAGGTTTGATCCCACATTTGGATTCAGGTCAGGGCTATCGGTAACAATATACTCACCATTATTGTTTGACCATGCATAGTTGTATCCGCTTGGCAGTTCCACTTCACGGCCCTCATGCGGATCGTAGTACCTGTCAATTCCGAGGATATTGTCACTGAATTGACGGGAAACCCTGTCATAAACCTCGCCGTTTGCTTCAAACCTGGCGAGGTTTTCTTCCCGCATCTGGTCGCTCATCCTGCTGAGCATTCGGCTGAATTCACCGATGTTCCTGATGCTTGTTATCTGTTGCTGAGCCAGGTAAACAATAGTGTTACTGTATTTGGCGTACCATCTGGGGTTAATCTTAAATGAAGAAACGATAGTCTGGAATCTTAGTACATGACAAAAAATATTATCTGATTGATTGTTAATATGTTATGATGTTTTTGTTAATAAATACAGTCTGAAATATTAGTATAAAACCCTGATATTCAGTTATTTAGTATTGAACTACCAATACTAATAATAACAATGAGTATCAAGGTTGAAAACAAAGTTACAGTTTTATCAGATACGTTGAAAGAGTTCTTTGGAGATAAGATGAATCTGGCACGTATTAAGTTCTTTGGTTTATTTATCAGTTCGTTATGCAAGGTGCAAACTGTTTGCTTCGAGAAATTGGCCTGTGGTTTTGGCTGCGATGCAAAAGCGGAGTCATCACTTCGCAGAATACAGAGATTTATATCAGAGTATTCATTGAACTCAGATCTGGTTGCCAGGTTTATATTTTCGCTGCTGCCCCATGAACCACCATACAGGCTTGCATTAGACAGGACAAACTGGAAACTCGGGACAAAAAACATCAACATCCTTACTCTTGGCATTGTATATAAGGGAGTAGCCTTCCCGATCCTGTTCCAGATGATGCCAAAGTTTGGGAACTCCGCGATGCAGGAAAGAATTGATTTAATTGGCCGTTTCATCAGTCTTTTCGGATCCCAAAGTATTGAATGTCTGCTGGCCGACAGGGAGTTTATCGGGGACAAATGGCTTGAATATCTTAACAAATCAGGCATTAGGTATCATATTCGCATACGGGAAAACTTCTGGGTTGAATTGCCCTCTAACGGGCATGTGGTCAAAGCTTCCTGGTTGTTTAATGGTCTCAGGGTAAATGAATGTGCTTTTTACCGTAAGATTGTCAGGGTCAATGGGCAGCTTTGTTATCTCTCGGCATCTAAAGTAATTAACAAGGAAAATGTCCCGGAACTTCAGATTATAGTTTCGTTCAATAAACCAGATGAGGCTCAGGCACTTTATAAAGAAAGATGGCAGATAGAATCTGCATTTAAGGCCCTGAAAACCAGTGGTTTTAATATTGAAGACACTCATCTGACAGATACTGAACGGGTAGGCAAACTATTTGCACTTGTTTTAATTGCTTTCGCGTGGGTTTACAAAGCAGGAATATATCTTGACGCTCTCAGGCCAATCAAGATCAAGAATCATGGCAGAAGAGCAAAGAGTCTCTTCAAATATGGCCTCACTTATATTTCCAACTTGCTTTTTAGCAACGATATAGATAAATTTACCCAATGCTGTAAATTTTTGTCATGTACTTAGTCTTTTGTTAATAAATTCATTTTCTGTTAATATCTTATGCTGCCTTTTTGTATAATTCTGCCGGAATTCTCCTTCCGATACCCTGGTGATGCAATTCGTAATTGTAATAGCTGATATACTTCTTTAATCCCTGGTATAGTTCCAGACCATCATTCGCCGGATTCAGGTAGACGTAATCATATTTCAAAGATCTCCAGAACCTCTCTATGAATATATTATCAATGGCTCTGCCTTTACCATCCATACTAACAATGATGCCTTCTTTTGTCAAATGCTCAATCCAGTCTTCACAAGTAAACTGACTGCCCTGATCAGAGTTTATGATCTCCGGTTTGCCATGTTCTTTAATAGCTTGTTTCATCACCGATAATGAAGCTTCAGCATCAAGAGTATTGGATATCCCCCAGCCAACGATATAGCGGCTGTAAAGGTCTATTATAGCCGTTAAATAAAGAAAGCCGTTCTTCATGGGAATATAGGTTATGTCGATGGCCCAGACCTGATTTGGGCGTTCAATCTTCAGCCCCTTCAACAAGTAAGGGCGAATATATTTCACAAGCCCCAATTTGCTCAGGTTCCTCTTTGGATATATTGCCATCAACCCCATCAGCCGAAGAAGCCTGCGAACTCGTTTATGATTAGCTACAATTCCCAGACTCAACAGCAAGTCCTGCATACGCAAAACTCCCTGAGTCGGATGCTTCAGATAGTGCTCGTCCATGATCCGCATGATCTCGAGATTATCTTTTTTCTCCCCCTGGGGTTTATAATACAAACCACTTCTGTGAACCGATAAAAGTTCACATTGCCGCCGGATGCTCAGAACATGCTCACTGTCAACAATATTTAATCGTTCTCTCACAGTCCAATTTTGCTTAGATTTTTTTTTAGAAAATCATTCTCTATTTCCAACTGGCCGATCTTAGCATAGAGTTTTTCTACATCAATTTCTTTTACCGTTTCTTTCGATTGCTGATCGAATACCTGAGCAGAATTCTGTAAAAACTCCTTTTTCCATTTACTGATTATGTTAGGATGGACCTCAAAATGTTTTGATAATTCAGCAAGTGACTCACGCTCTTTGAGCGCCTCAATTGCAACTTTTGCCTTAAAGGCTCCTGTAAATTTCCTTCTTGTTTTCTTCATAACGCACTGGTAAATTTAATTGTTAATTTTCATCTAAACCAGTGGTCCGAATTTCGGGTAGTATTATAAAGAACTCATGAAGATAATCAATAAAGGTTCACATACTTCACAGACATTCCGGACTGCCTACATTCTGTTAAATTGTGATGAAGGCAAGTACTCCCGGGAAGTGACCAATGAAGAGATAAGTAAAGTTCTTAAGGTAGGCATGCGTACAATAGACAGGGTAAAGAAGAAATTCATAGAAGACGGCCTTGATGCGAGCCTGGAGAGGCGACCAACCAGCCGGATATATGATAGAAAAACAGATGGAGATCTGGAAGCCAAATTGGTAACCCTATGTTGCAGTGAACCGCCAAAAGGATATGCAAAATGGTCATTACGATTATTGGCAGATAAAATGGTAGAATTAAAATATGTAGAGAGCATTTCTCATGTTACAGTGAGAAGCGTTCTAAAAAAAACGAACTTAAGCCTTGGAAAATAAAAGGTTGGGTTATTCCTCCGGAACAAAGTAGTGAGTTTGTTGCAAATATGGAACGGGTATTGGATGTTTATAAAAGACCTTACGATAAAAATTATCCGGTAGTTTGTATGGATGAATCACCAAAGCAGCTAATAGAAGAAGCACAACTATCGATTGGAATGAAGCCAGGTCAGGAGGCAAGGGTAGATTATGAGTATATACGGAACGGTGTTGTGAATATATTCATGGCAAATGAACCACTGAAAGGGAAGCGTTTTGTTGAAGTAACAGAATTTAAAACCAGGAAAGATTGGGCAATGTTCATAAAGGAAATTGCAGATGAGCATTACCCCAAAGCAAAGCGGATAACATTAGTGATGGATAATTATAATACTCACGGAGCATCGGCTTTATACGAAACTTTCAGACCAGAAGAAGCAAAAAGGCTATGGGACAGGTTTGAATTCGTATATACACCCAAACATGGCAGCTGGCTTAATATGGCTGAGATAGAGTTGCATGTACTAAACGGGCAATGTTTAAACAGACATATTTCCACGATGGATAAAATAAAAGATGAAGTAGAAGCCTGGGAATACAACCGGAATAACAAGAAATGTAAAATAAACTGGCAGTTCACAAACAAGCAGGCGAGAGTGAAATTAAAAAGATTATATCCGTCAATTTACAATTAACATAACACTAGCATTCAACACTAGTTTTCAATTCTTACGCTCTCAAAAAAAATTGAAAATCTTCCTCTGTCTTCATTACTCTGTTCATCATAATGAACACCTAGTACTTTTTTGTTTTCACAATCAACCTCATATATTGTTAAATCATCACCTTCACGAGTTGATACAAGGAGCATAAGGCCATCACCGGTTTTCACGTCATCTTCATCTCTAATATTTACTTCAGCAATTAATGCAACGGCCAGGTTGAGAGGGTCTTTACATTTTTCACGTATTAATTCCGCAAGTAGGTTCTTTGCAGGAATACTCGACATAATCTCGTCCGAGATATTTGTAATTGAAATAACATTATCAAATTTTTTTAAGAATATAACCATAGAATTAATTTGACCGGTCATTTCAAATGTTTGCTTTGCACATTTTTCCATTGCTGGTTTAAATCTAGTTATGTCCGAATTCATGATTCATAAAATTTTCTTTTGGAATTATTTAAAGTACTGCCCTCTTAATCAAGGATACGATAAACAGAGCAGTACATTTTATTTGTTAAAATGGGAGTTCATCATAACCATTAAGAAATTTCACGTCTATCTTTATACATGTTAACCCTTTTTTAGTAGCAGTAAGTCGTACATCTTTTGTTTCATAGGTAAAAGTTAGGGACCAGTTATTTCTTTCTTCATAATCAATATCATTTAAATCCATGTTTATTTCTTGTGGAAGGAAATGTCGATTATTCTTGAAAAAACATACAGCTTCATGCTTAAATCTATCCAACAGATATGGATCGATTTTTGACGAATCCGATATGTTAAGCTTAAAATAATATTCATATCCTTCCTTAACTAATTTTGATTCCCCTTTGGAACATTCATATAGATAGACATAGTTATTACAAGCATCATTATCTTCGATTTTTACTTTAAAAACCTCTTCAGGGTACTCAATAGATAGTTTTTTTATTTCATCAAGAGCCGTTTTTCCAGTCGAAGATATTATCAGCTCGTCCGATATAAGGTTTGTGAACCTTAAAGGAGTTTCTTTTTCTAAATGCTTCACAATTACTTTTTCCCAAAGTTCCTTTGAAGCTTTAACCTTTGTGTAAAATTTGTCTGGCATAGTTTTATTTTTTAATAGAATTATTTTTAAAGGCCTGCTGAATTAGCTGGCGTGCATATGTTGCAATCTTTAAATACGATTCTTCAGCTTTCTTGCTGATCTGTTCGTATAGGGTTGAATCCACCCAGATGTTAATTCTTCGAAAATCTTTTCTTTTCATTTCACTAATTTTTTTATGAGATAATTTTTTTCTTTTCTTATAAATAGTCTGATTGATTAAAAAAGTCACAAAAAACTACTATTGTGATCAAAATAAAACATTATGCCCTTGTATGTGTCAGATATACAAGGCAATATTATATAGGAATATTTTATTTTTTTCAAATATCCAACTGCATGGTTCTTAAAAGAACGTCCTGACTTACGAGTTTAATCGTTGTAATACATTTTTTAATAGATCCTATCTAAAAGATCCTATGTGAGTATGTATTAGATAAGGATGGCGGTATTTTTATCTGGAAGGCCGTAAAATCGTTAAGTTAATTGAATTTACTACCATGACATTTACCTAAAATGGAAGATTCTCGTATACATCATCTTGGCCCTTATCTGAAAGGTCTTTCTTGATTTCCATTTCTTTTTTCTTAACAGAATTTTTTCTTTCATAATCAACGATAACCATTGATGTGAATCTTTTTGTTGCCGTGAATTTATGAATGTCGTTCTCCCAATTAATAGTATAATAGGATACAAACCCATCCTGGTCTTCCTTGTCATTTGGAAAATCAAAAACAATATCTTCTTCATCAGTCTTCTTAATAATATCAATTCGCTGAAGATAGATTTCAATTTGCTTTAGGAAACGACTCGTCAATGAGTTGTATTCTTCATCCTCAATTACTGGGAAAAGAATCTGATAATGTGGAGCCATATCAACATATTCGTATATCCCGTTTCTTAAAATGAAAGTATAATCTTTAGCATCTTCATAATCATCATCAATCCAGGTACAACCGCTAAAAGTTACTTCGGGATGACTCCTGGATAATTCTGCTAATGCATCGTTTAAATAAGTCTTTGAACAGTGATAAAAAGTTACTCCCTTTTCAATGCTTACAATAGAATTAAACCATTCCTGGTTAAATGTACTTCCGGTTGCTAGTAACTCCGGATTTGTACATGATACTTTTGTCCCAACATAAAATCCCATATTTTTAAAATTTAAGTAACTGTTATTTTTTCAATGCTTTCATTTCTAAAATGCAGGGTGTAACGGCCAAATATCAATAGTTATATAAGTTAAGCCCTGCCTTGTCGCTTTAAATCCAGTTTTTTCTGTTGCATATGTTACTATGTAAGATAAACCTTCAATATTTGCCACTTCTTCATTCTTACACCCATTAAGAGGTACGTCCAAATGGATTTTTTTAGGATTTGGAGTATCAATTCTTCGATATATTTCTGTAAGCTTCTTTTTGAACTCTCTCAGTTCATTTACATCATAGCCTTTCTTGTCATTCGCAATGACACAATAGAAATATTCATAACCTTCAAAAACTAATTTGGATACCCCATTTTTGCATTCGTAAAGTTTAACGAAGTTGTTCCAAAGGTCTTTACTATCAGTTTTTACACGAAATGTATGTTTCGGGTAATCTTTAGATAACTTTAAAATAGCTTCCAAAACATCATTACTTTCATCTGATTTTATCACAATCTCATCGTTCCATATTTCAATTACTTCGAAATAACTTTTAAACTGGAATTGTTTCGCTAACATATCTTCCCAGAAGCCAGGATTGGCCTTTACAACTGTTACATCAGGCGCTATCATGATTTTGAATTTTTAATAAAATTATTTTTTAATGCCTGCTGAATAAGCTGGCGAGTGAATGTTGATATTCTCAAATAAGATTTATCGGCCTGCTCTTTTAATTGTTGATAAAGGGCAGGATCTGTCCAAATGTTTATTCTTTTAAAGTCTTTTTTTCTCATGTGTAAAATTTTAAATGCAATTATTTTTCATATAAATACTTTCATGTGTGGAGAAAAAACACAAAAAGATCACTTTTTGCGGTAAAAAAACCTCTTTGTGGCTGTATGTGCTAAATACACAGTCAATTGCATTTAACTAATTTCTTTTAAAGTCCTCATTATTATCGGCTATTCCCTCTAGCAAGTGAGTACCACTTTACGAAAGCATACATTTTTTATTGATTTTCCTGGAAAGAATGATCAGCTTAAAGTATTTATAGAAAACGGATGTATGACATGGAAAATAGAAATGATAATAAAACAGGTAGAAAAGATAAGATTATAAGTCTTAGAATGAAACGAGAGGATTATCTCGCTTTACAGAACATAAGTAAAAACAAAAGGTCTGATGTTTCAAAAATCATCCGAATAATACTTGAAACAATTTTGGAGATGATAAAAGAAAATAACTCTAAAAGTAATTCGATATGATTTGGGAACTGGATATACTATAGACGACTCTGCGTATCCATATATATGTCTTATTCATCTGGACAGATTGAGTATTACTTTCAGACATTGGTCTGGGTCAACATTTCATGATACAAGGAATCCGGATAATATTCCTTTTGAACAGGTGTTTGAGAATATTACTCTCATTCACGATAATACTACTGGCTTAGGGTCTTTTTACCATAGTTTTAAGGTGCTTTACAAAGGATATGTCATTGGGAGACTCCATTCAGCAACAAAACTGAAGAAACATGAAATACAGTTTGATTTTGCTAAGGAAATTTTTTATTCATTTTCATCAGGATTCTGGTATGAGGTTTTTGAGGCTATTGAATCGGAATTGGGCCTTATTTACAATAACATTCAGTATGTAGAAATATCCATTGACACAAATAAAAATATTGTTTTACAATTCGGCTATCTCTACCAAAATACAATCAATAACCAACTAAGATCTGGTAATTTATACCAGATGCGTAAAAATGTAATGGTTAATGTAATGAGCAACGGGTCATCTTACATTGTTGCTGGTGAAGGAAACGAAATAGCCATTTACAATAAGTCAAGGATTGCAGAGGATTTTATCTTAGAATATTTCAGGAATAATGGTTTGTCCGGCGAGACTATTAGTCGAGTCGAAACCAGACTAAAATGGAATTATATCAGATACTTACGTAATAAGAAGAGGTTTGATATTACGGTTGAAACGCTACTTGACCAGAAGAAACTTGCAGAAATATTCAAGATTTCAAGCATCAATAAAATAGTGTTTTCAGATTTGGAACATAAAACCTATGATGACACAAGAAATGCCCATTATCCTAAAATTAGTATTATAGATGACCTTCCAATAGATACTGCTCGAATCGGTATTTTAAATCCAGATTTAAGAATGAAACATTATGTGAATGATTCAGTTGATGAGAACATACTTCGTCAGAATTATTACAGGTATCTGGAGACTGGTAATTGCAGGTACTTTCGCAATTTCATTTCTGGCGGAAAAGTTGCCGGATTCAGGAAGGACAGGATGGAGTCCTTAATTATTAAATTCAGCAATAAATATAAGGGCAACCGAATCCCTGAAGTTAGCAAGAGAATGGAGGATGCTTTATCAGTGATATCTGGTAGGATTTTTTCCTGGCCGGAAGGTTTAATTCAATTTTTAGTGTTAAAGGTTAGGTTGACTCTTTTGAGCATTTTTTAAGTATGTTATTTGTAAGATCTTTTTTAATTGCGTATTACAGATGCCCCTGAATTTAGCGTACGTTAATCCAGGTTGATACGTACTATAATTGACTTTTATGGTACTAATTAAACGGCAACAATTTGGATAATAATAAATTACTAAGCTTCATTATTCTTATAAACATCTGATCCTTCAAACGATCAGAAAAAATATATTGTGTGAGATTTAACTAAATGTGGCACCCACACCATCAATACCAATGCGTATAAGTTTTTTATCAAATGAATTAAAGATATGTATTACAATAGGACTGCAGAAGATTTTTTGGAAAAGAGCCATTTCCCCCTACAAACCACAAAAGAATTCCTTCAATGAAGTTATCCCCAATTTGCTTAAAACATTAAAAAATAACTTAGTAGATACGCTATCACCGCGCTCAATACGGTTTAGTGTAACTTTATTGATATTATTTTCAGCTGCAAAATTTTCATAATTTGGATTCTTTTCTTTTCTAAGCTTACGTACTCTTTCTCCTATCAACTTCAATTTCTGATCTACCTCTGAATAGGATTCAACAACCTTCTTTGGTTTCATTGTGTGATTTTTTATAAAAGTAAGAAAAACATAAAAATATATGTACTTATTTATTAAATACATATAGATATATGTATTTTTGTAATATGCAGAACAGACCAAAACTTATTCAGTTATCCATCAGCACAGATGAAAATTTCCGTGAAAGATATTTTGTTATAGCAGAACTAAGAAAAGGGCAGGAACCAAGATTATATATTATACCACTCCCTGATTGGTTAGTTTTCTTTTCTGAGAAGTATCAATACAATTGAATTAATCTGAACTGAGTTGATGATATGTAAGATGATTCTGGTATCAATTTTAGGGTATACATGAAGATGATACATTTTTCAGATATAAAACCGCATAAAAATGGCCAAAACGTATTAAAAATAGAGTCACACTAAAAATGATACATATGGAAGCTTTAATTTACAGCCGGGTTTCAACAGAATCTCAAGATAATCAAAGACAGATCATCAACCTTAAACAAGTGGCGCAGCAAAAAGGCTGGCATGTCAGAAGAACCTTTCAGGAGAAAATCTCCGGAACCATTAAATCCGGATCTAGGAATGAGTTTAAAGCATTATTGGATTACATAGAGAAAACACCAGTTCCAATTGTTATGGTGTCGGAAATATCTCGAATTGGTAGAAGAGTAGTTGATGTCCTGAACTTTGTGGAACTGCTTCATGAAAAGGGTATCGCACTATATATACAACAATTCAATATGCTTACCATGGATAATGGTAAGGAGAATCCTGTTGCAAAAATGTTGCTGCAGATGTTGAGTATCGGTGCAGAAATGGAGAACAGTCAGCGAAAAATTCGTCAACGTGAGGGAATCCAACTTGCCAAGATAAAGGGCATCTACAAAGGCCGTATTAAGGGGGCAAAGACTGCTCCTTCAGACATGTTGGACAAATACCATAATATCTCAGACCTTATCGATAAAAGCGATTTGTCAGTAAGACGGATTGCCGGAATTACCGGACATAGCGTCAATACTGTACGGAAAATAAAACAATTGAAAGAGATTTGATTGAAAACTTCATAATCGCTTTCATTTGTTTGAGAGAAGATGCTATGGCATCCTCATCAAAATATAGTAAGTATCTGCAAAGTTTATAACTTTAGTGGTTATTACATATTGATATAATGATTGTTAACTAAAATATGATAATATGCCAGCCAACACAAGAATCATCTGTCCAAAATGCGGTCATGAATTCAACGTTGAGGATGTCCTTGCCCAACAGATTGAAGAAAAGTACCGCAATGAAATGAATCAGAGCATCACAAAAATTCAGGAAGAATATGCTTTAAAAGAAAATGCCATCAAGCAAAAGGAAGCTGACCTCAAAAAACAACAAACCGATATCGATGTAATAGTATCTGAAAAACTGAAATCTGAATCTGATAAAGCAGCCAGGTTATTAAAAACCCACTTTAAACAGCAGTACGAAGAACGTTTAAAAACTCTTTCTGAAGAAGCCGACTCTGCCAAAAAGGAAATATCTGATTTGAAATCAGCAAAAATTGAAAACGAACAGTTGAAGCGGAAACTGAAAGATCAGGAACAAGACCTGGCATTGAAATATGAACAACAACTGTCAGAAAAACTACAGCAGGAGACTGTGAGCATCCAAAAAAGAGAATCGGAGCGGGTTGAACTGAAATTAAAGGAACGTGAAGAACTGATCGGTTCCCTGAGAAAACAGGTTGAGGAAATGAGCCGCAAAGCAGAACAGGGTTCCATGCAAATGCAAGGAGAGGTTCAGGAGTTGGCAATTGAAGAAATACTCAGAAACCTGTTCCCGGTGGATTTAATTGAAGAGGTTGGGAAGGGCGTTCGGGGTGCTGATACAGTTCATAC
>ERZ1026800.2153-NODE-2153-length-11204-cov-1.821973_pt1 | contig 11204 bp, 10 predicted proteins | sample MGYA00520873_ERZ1026800 | MGnify/ENA primary metagenome ERZ1026800 (study PRJEB33270, sample SAMEA104284475) | anaerobic digester metagenome | biome: Anaerobic digester microbiome; feature: mesophilic sludge digester; material: Anaerobic digester biomass...
CTTTTGTATTTTAGCCTTGATCAGCTCAACATTCTCATCCATTTCTATCACACACAATCATCTATATCTCCGTGTATTTTATCTTTTCTTCCAGTTCCCATCTTTTTAATATGGCTTCATCGAATTGGCCTAGGGGATACCATGGCCCCTTCTTCTCAGTGCCCTCAAGTAGCCTATAGCGTTTCTCATTTATCCCCCTTGGCGCATATAGAAGTTTTCTTTTTTTAGATAGTACTTCAATAGATTCTTTAGTTTCTTCTAAAGTAGTTTTTAAAATTTTAATGTGTTTTTCTTTCTCATCGACAGTGCTCACCAGATCATTAATCTCTCGGTCCTTGATAGATCCCCGTACCTCGCCATCTTTTTTCAGGCCTACAACCCCCAAATAAGCCGTCCAACCAGCTCCTATCACCAGTCCCTGCAAAAAGCTTTCTGTTAAGAGTGCAGCGAAAAAAGCACCAAGGATTAAATACAGTAAAGCTGCCAATCCGAATTGACGCCACCTCTCCCTAGATATCCATGCTTGAAGGTTGTTTGTCGTTACTTCTAATTCTTTGGCCGCTTTAATATTGATTTCATTTGATTCTTTTTCCCACAATTTACTGAGTTTCTTTTTAAACATTTCGAGTCTAATTCCTTCTGCATCTAAACTAACACCACCTGAAGTTCCAGGCATAACTGCCCCAATCAAGGTATAAATGGTGACAAGGGCACCCATTAGTCCGCTTAGAGCTATTAATATACCTTTATCCCAATCTTCATGCTTTCCTGAATACCATGGAAATATTTCCCCCAATTGCTGAAAGGTCTGATTTTGTTCTGATGCACTATTCCCTTCTGGCGACTGACTCGGCTCCTTTATTTCTTGATCTTTTGCGCTAATAACTGTAACAACGTAATTTTTATCTGATGCTTTGTTCCCTTCTGGCGACTGACTCGGATCCTTCGTTTTTGCTTGATTCGCGTCTTGTGCAAAAACATTGACCGTTAAAATTAAAAATATCAATATTATCCGAAATAATTTTTGCCAGTCCATCAATTATTCCTCCGATCAATTGCATTCAATTGGATTACAACAAGTTACAGAGATGATATTTATGATAATAATGAGTTCATATCATAAATATTTTTTGTTCCCCCCCACTAATCAGTTGCTAAAAACTATGCATAGGCATAAGAGCACACCTTTCACCAGGCACCGCATAACTTTAGATACTTTGCCCTCCCAACCCCCTTAAAATGCCTGCCGATCCGGTTGTCAAATGGGAGGAGTTTTTGCGCTCCCGCTACTGGGATGATCTCCTGGAGCTGGCCGACTCCTACCCCGACGAGAGAAGCTTAACCGTCCGGTTCTCCGACCTGGATCGCTTCGATCCGGAGTTCGCCGAAGAGCTTTTAGAGGGGCCGGATCCTATCCTGGAGGCGGCTCATGCAGCTCTCTTGGAGCTGGACCTGCCCATGGATGTCTATATGGAGCGGGCTCACGTGCGGATCGTGGAGCTGCCCCGCCATTTTAAAACCCGGGAGCTAAGAAGCGATCACATCGGCAAGCTCCTGGCCATAGACGGCCTGGTTAGAACGGCTACCGAGGTCCGGCCCAAGATAGTCTCCGCCGCCTTCCAGTGCCAGAGATGCGGCTTCACCTTCTTTAAAGAGCAGACCGGCAACAAATTCGAGGACCAGAACCTGAAGTGCATGAACCAGGCCTGTGACCGGGGCGGCCCCTTCAAATTGTTGCTGGCCCAGTCCAAGTTCGTGGACGCCCAGAAGATCCGGGTCCAGGAGTCCCCCGAGGAGCTGCGGGGAGGCGAGCAGCCCCAGACCCTCGATGTTGAATTGGAAGACGACCTGGCGGGAAGGATCTTTCCCGGCGACCGGGTCATAGTCAACGGCATTCTCAAGTCCTACCAGCGCTCCTCCCCCCAGCAGGGCAAGAGCACCTACTTCGACCTCTTCCATAAGGGGGTCTCCGTGGAGATGAAGGAGCAGGATTTCGAGGAGATTGAGATAGATCCCGAGGAGGAGAAGCTGATACTGGAGATGTCCTGCGATCCGGAGATCTATGATAAGATCCGTGGCTCCATCGCCCCCTCCATCTACGGCTATGACGATGTCAAGGAGGCCCTGGGCCTGCAGCTGGTCTCCGGCTTCGAGAAGCACCTTCCCGACGGAGCCCGCATCCGGGGAGATATCCACATCCTTCTGGTGGGCGACCCGGGCATAGCCAAGTCCCAGCTTCTGCGCTATATGACCAAGATCTCGCCCCGGGGCATATACACCTCGGGCAAGAGCTCCACCTCGGCGGGCCTCACCGCCACTGCAGTCAAGGACGAGCTGGGCGACGGCCGCTGGACCATAGAGGCGGGAGCCCTGGTTTTGGCGGACAAGGGCATAGCGGCCATAGATGAGATGGACAAGATGGACAACGAGGACAAGAGCGCTCTGCATGAGGCCATGGAGCAGCAGACCATCAGCGTGGCCAAGGCCGGGGTCATGGCCACCCTCAAATCCCGCTGCTCTCTGCTCGCCGCCGCCAACCCCAAGCTGGGCCGCTTCGACAAGTACGAGCCCATTGCCCCCCAGATCAACCTCACCCCCGCCCTCATGTCCCGCTTCGATCTCATATTCGTTCTGACCGATGATCCGGACGGCAATAGGGATTCGGCCATAGCCCAGCACATCTTAAAGAGCAATTATGCCGGAGAGCTGGCCACCCAGATCGAATGGAATGCGGATATCTCTCAAGAAGACATAGACAACGCTATGGTGGTGATCAAACCTGCCATAGATCCGGAGCTTCTGCGAAAGTATGTGGCCTATGCCCGGAAGAACATCTTTCCCACCCTGACCGATGAGGCCAAGGATTACTTCCTCAAGTACTATGTGGGCCTGCGGAGCCAGGGGCAGGACAGCAACAAACCGGTTCCTGTAACCGCCCGCCAGCTCGAGGCCCTCATCCGGCTGGGCGAGGCCAGCGCCCGGCTGCGCCTCTCCCCCAAGGTCACCCTGGAAGATGCCAGGAGGGTGGTCAAGATACTGGAGGCCTGCCTGAGAAAGGTGGGTATCGACCCGGAGACGGGATTTTTGGATGCAGATATCATCGCCTCGGGAACCAGCAAGAGCACAAGGGATAAGACTAAATCGATAAAGGACATCGTGAGGGAGGTCTGCAAGGAGCAACAGGGATTGGCTCCCTTGGAGACCGTCCTGGATCTGGCGGAGCAGGCTGGAATCGAGAGAGAACGGGCCGAGGGAATAGTAGAGCGGCTGAGGCGGGATGGCGACCTCATAGAACAACGACACGGTATGCTCAGGCTTCCATAGCACCAAGCAGCACAAGCATATTCCACGAAATCTGAAATCCAATCTGATAAATGATGAACATGTCTGAAGAGACCGAGAAGAAAGAGATGTACCTCAAGGCCTATGAACAGGGTAGAGAACGTCTCATTGCTGTATGCGACTGCGATATCCTGGGAAGGACGTTTTATGAGGGTCAATTGAGGATAGATGTCAGCCCTGACTTTTTCGGCAGCGAGAAGGCCTCCTGTGCTGAGATTGAGGCAGCACTGGCCTCGGCCACCATGGCCAACTTTGTGGGCCATAAGACCGTCCAGTATGCCATCTCTCTCGGCTATATAGAAGAGGATAACGTCCTTTCCATAGACGGTGTACTCTACGCTCAGATGGTGCGAATGTGAAGCAAGCCATCTGTCCCCGCTGCGGCCAGCCCACTGAGGATGGCCTCTGCTCACGATGCGTGCAGGAGACAACAGAGCTGGCCAGCTGCCCCAATCAGGTAGAGGTGGTGATATGCTCAACATGCGGCTCCCAGCAGATCAATGGCAAGTGGCAGCTTCCGGGCACCCTTCCCCTGCAGGATCTGGCGGCACAGGCAGCTGCAGATTCTATATGGATCCATAAAGAGATGAACCAGCCGCAGATCGATGTAGACCTCAAGGCGGCAGGAGCCACCCGCTATCTGGCCAGTATCGATGTTAGGGGCAGTTTCCGGGGAAGGGATTGTCTAGTGCAATGCGAGATTCCCGTTCGCATCAAGAAAGTGGCCTGCGAGCGTTGCAGCCGCATGGCCGGAAAATACTTTGAATCAACTGTGCAGCTTCGGGGCAGCCCTGAGCGGGCCATAAATCGGCGCGAGATTGAGGAGGCCAAGAAGATGGCCAGGGATATGGCCGATTCCGCATATCGGGGAGGAGACCAGCTCTCCTTCATTCAGGAGATAAAAGAGGTCAAAGGTGGCCTGGATATAATCCTGGGCTCGACTCAGCTCGGAAGACGCATGGCCAAGGCATTTGTAGAGCGCTTTGGCGGCAGGCTTTTGGAGACAGCCAAGCTGGTGGGAAGGAAGGACAACAGGGACGTCTATCGCACCACCCTGCTGGTCAGATTCCCCAGGCTCAGCCGTGGAGATATAGTCTCCTCTAGGGGTGTATTATCCGTAGTATCCGGATTCGACGGTAAAACCACACTGATCACCTCCCTCCGGGAGGGTCGCAGGTCCTCTATGAGCCAGGAGATCTCTGAGATGGCCCAGATCCTGGGAAATAAGGCCGATGCTTTATCGGCAACTGTAATCTCCGTGGATGAAGACGTCTTGGAGATCATGGATCCGGAGACCTTTCAATCAGCTCTCGCGGCTCGCCCCAGGGATCTGAAGGTCCAGCCGGGAGAGGAAGTTAAGGCAATAAGAGCAAAGGAGGAGTTTATAATATTGTAAAGAATATTATAATTGTGAGCAGATCTAATGGATTAGTGTCCGGACCCAATTCCACCCAAAAAGTTCTTAAACTAGTTTTATGCAATTCTACACAGAGAAGCGCGTATTTATGCTTCAAATCACATGATGATTAAGCCTGGGCAAAGCCTGGGCGATGAAATGCCAGCCAAAAAAGAGTAAAAGTGCTCATGTGTGGGCATTTCTATCAGATGTCCCCTAACATTGATAGACGGACACTAGAATAGTTGGATAAACCTCATATTCACCTCATTCACTGCTCACTGCTTGCCTGTAAGGCGGCATGGCTATATACGCGGCGCTGGGTCGCGGATCGGCCTTGGCAGGCCGGAGATAGCTTTGCATTTATGGTTGAGTGTGACTTTTATCAAACTATTTTAAAATAAGAGGTGTCTTAAATGCAAAATGTTGATACAACTAAATATGTTATTTATGCGGATATAACTGCGGAGGGAATAGTAGAGAGGCCGGATGTGGTCGGAGCCATATTTGGTCAGACCGAAGGCCTGCTGGGATCAGATCTGGATCTTAGAGATCTTCAAAAAACAGGAAGATTGGGCAGAATAGATGTGCAGATCACCTCCAGTGGGGGAAAATCCAGCGGCACCATCTCCATCCCCTCCAGCTTCGACAAGGTAGAGACAGCTATTTTGGCGGCAGCCCTGGAGACCATCGACCGGGTAGGGCCCTGCATCGCTCGCATTGCAATCAATCGCATCGAGGATGTGCGCGCTTCCAAGAGAAAGTATGTCATAGAGAGGGCCAAGCGCATCCTGGTGGAGATGTTCGATGAGAACATCCTGGAGACGGAGGAGATCACCGAGGAGATCAAGCAGTCGGTCCGGGTGGAGGAGATTACTCATTTGGGCAAAGACAACCTCCCAGCTGGCCCTAATGTGCTGGACTCGGATGCAATCCTGGTGGTGGAAGGCAGAGCAGATGTGCTCAATCTTCTCAAATATGGTATAAAGAATGCCGTGGCCGTGGGCGGGACCAATGTGCCGCCCCATATAGCGGATCTATGCGCCAAGAAGGTGGTGACCGCCTTTACTGATGGCGACCGGGGCGGGGAGCTGATCATCAAAGAGCTGCTTCAGGTGGCGGACATAGACTTCGTGGCCAGAGCCCCGGAGGGCAAGAGCGTTGAGGATCTGACCCAGAAGGAGATTGTGCGAGCACTGCGCCAGAAGATACCTGTGGAGCAGGTTCTGGACCAGTACAAGATCAAGAGCCAGCCCAAGAAGAGACGGGAGATCACCACCAAGAGAAAGAGCCTCATCCGAGAGAAGCCCTTGTGCGTGCGCAGCACCATGGAGAGGGCGGAGGTAATCGCACCGAGAAGGATCATGCCCCGGGAGGTCGTGGCCAAGCCTGAGCCAGCCATTGTGGAGACGGAAGTTGTCGCCCATGAGGCCGCTCCGGAGCCCGAGCCGGAGAGAGAATGGTTTAGAGCTCATATGGAAGAGCTGGATGGTACGCTCTCCGCCAGGATCATGGACAGGAATCAAAATGTGCTCAAAGAGGTTGCCGTCAGGGATCTGGCCCGGGAGCTCAAGGATGCCAATGGGGACGTGAGCGGAGTGATCTTCGATGGCGTGGTAACCCAGCGCATACTGGACATAGCGGCAGAGAAGGGCCTGGAATATCTCATTGGGGCCAAGATGGGCAATGTTGCTAAAAGCCCCTCTTGCATCAGAGTTCTGACCAAAGAGGCCTGATCATTTCAGCCTCTTTCCCTTTTCCGAAAATTTTTTCTCGCCTGATGCATGGTCTTATCTTTAAGCGGCTCGATTTCGAGTTAGTCTGTTCAGGAGATGTTACATTCAATGGAGTTCAAGCAGTGCATTGTCATCCGAGAGGATCTCAAGCTCTCCTCAGGCAAGCTTGCAGTTCAGGTGGCTCATGCTGCGGTCATGGCTGTGGAGAGGGCAGAGAAGATGGATAGATCTACTGTAGCCGACTGGAAGAGTGAGGGACAGAAGAAGGTGGTCTTGAAGGTCCCCGGTGTGCCGGAGCTCTTCCGGCTGCGTGAGGAGGCGGATCGAGCCGGAATAGCCAGCGCCATTGTTGCAGATGCGGGTCTGACCGAGATTCCAGCCGGTACCATCACTGCTCTGGGGCTCGGCCCGGCCCAGGCCAAGCTCATGGACAGGGTTACAAGCAAGCTCAAGCTGGTTTGAGGCGACTAAAAAGTGATATCAAGCGCTGCAAAAGGCGATAGATGATGATTCCTGCCAGCGAGATGGATCGCTCCCTGGGAATGGAATATTACATCACCGATGCCCCCGGATGTGGAGGAAAGATCAAGAGCTGCGCCGGGGATTTCATAGTCTCGGAGCTCTTTTCAGAAAGGGCATATGAGGGCGGCAGGTACCTGATAGTGGAGGTGGAGAAGACCAACTGGGATGCGCACAGGCTTATCCGGGAGATGGCCAGGATCCTACGCATAAGTCAGAAGAGGTTCTCCTGGGCCGGCACAAAGGACAAGAAAGCTGTCACCAGCCAGCGCATCAGCATCATGAACCTGGAAGAAGAGGAGCTATCCCGGATCAGCCTGCCGGACCTGAAGATCAGGATTCTTGGCCGCTCCAACCGAGGAGTGGGGCTGGGAGATCTTTTGGGCAACCATTTTTCAATCACCATCCGCGATCTTTCCTGCCCCGAGCCAGAGGCTCGATTTGCCGCCATCACCCGCCAGATTGAGGGTCATGGTGGCATCCCCAACTACTTCGGGGTGCAGAGGTTCGGAGAGGTCCGACCTGTGACCCACAGAGTGGGAGAAGCCCTGGTGCGGGGGCAGTATGAAGATGCAGTCTTCATCTATCTGGCCCAGCCCTTTCCCGGAGAGCTGCCCGAGACCATCATAGCCCGGCAGGCCTTGTGGACCGGCCGAGATATTCCTACCGCGCTGAAGCAGTTTCCGGAGCGCCTGGGCTTTGAGACGGCCATGCTCAATTATCTGGTGGAGCATCCGGGAGATTATGCCCATTCTTTTGATGTGCTCTCACCCAACCTGCGCCGCCTCTTCGTCCATGCCTATCAGTCCTATCTCTTCAATAAGATCCTCAGCCTTCGTCTAGGAGCGGGAATGCCTCTCAACCGGGCGGAGGTAGGAGATGTGGTCTGCTTCGCAAGAGACGGCCTTCCGGATATGGGCCGGCTGCAAAAGGCTAACCCGGAAAACCTCTCGGCCATAAACAGGCTGATAGAGAGGGGCCGATCTTTTCTCACCCTGCCCCTGATAGGATTTGACACCGAGCTGGCGGGGGGCAGGGAGGGCGAGATTGAGCGGGCTGTGCTGGCCGAGGAGGCCGTCTCAGAGGAGGACTTCCGGGTGGCCGGGTGCCAGGATCTGGGATCCAAGGGTACCAGACGCGCTGCCCTCTGTCCGGTATTGCCGGAGATCACCTTATCCGGCAGCAGCGCAAATCTGCAGTTCCTTCTGCCCAAGGGAAGCTATGCCACAGTGCTATTGAGAGAGTATATCAAGGGCAATGAATACAGTCATGATTCAAGAGAGAGAGTTTCAGCCGAGGAATGATGCCAGTGCAATTGGAATTAGAGAATCCATACGTTGTGGTCTACAAACAGATCCATGCCGTGGTTGACGACGAGGGCCGCAGGTTGGAGCTTATGGAGCGCTCCAACTGCTATGGAGGATCGGCCTGGGCCAGGTACCATTACTGCCGCGGTCCCTTGGTCAAGAGCTGTCGCAATATCGGGGAGTGGTTTAGATATGCCATCGAACCCGGAGCAGTCGATCTGGATCTGGTCTCCTCCAAGAGGTCGGCTGGCATAGAGTCGGTAGTAGTCAATGGCAAAGAGGTGGAGGTTACCTACGCCGGCCTGGGCGGAGGGGGGGTGGGGGCTACCCTCAGCCGGGCCGGAGCCGAGGATGTGCTGCGCTATGAGGCAACGGAGAGCGGCGGAGGCAGGGTGGCCCGGGGAACCATAGTCCTGCCCCGAAGGGAGAGGATGATCATCGGGATAGACGACACCGACTCCAAGACCGAGGGAGCCACCTGGAGCCTGGTTCACAACATCGCTCAGAAGGTGGATCGAAAGGAAGCCCGCTACATCTCTCACTCCCTGGTTCAGCTCTTTCCCGTGCCCACCAAGACCCAGAACTGCGTGGCCACGGTGGTGGAGTTTGCATGCCTGCCGGATAAGGCGGAGGGAATGCTCTCCGAGTTCAAGGCATTGCTGCGCAAGTATTCCGTCTCCTCCCAGACCGGGATGGCAGTCTTCCGGGACTATGATCCCTCCTCCCTACTGCCCTTCGGGCAGCGGTGCAAGAGAGAGAGGGTGCAGTATGAGGATGCCCTGGAAGCGGCGCGGGACAGCGGGGTGCAGATAATGATGAACGGCCAGGGGCTGATCGGAGCCGTGGCTGCCCTTCCATTCTGCGCCCAGCCGGATGAATCGGTTCGGCCTGATGAATCCTTGAAGGCCTGAATGACATGAACGGCCTGGAAGCTGCCCTCCGGGCGGCGGAGGATGCCGCCGTGTCCGTGCGGACCTATGTGCCCGGCTATCCCATAACCGATCTGGCCCAGGCCCTCCGCTGCCAGATATCGGTCAATGAGAAGGTGGCCCTGGAGATCGCCCTGGGGGCCTCAGCCACCGGCCTGCGGTCTCTGGTTGTGGTCAAGCAGGTGGGCATGAACCTGCTGGCCGATCCTCTGGTCATTTCCGCCACCCATGGCATAGGCTCCGGTGTGGTGGTTTTGGTGGGGGACGACCTGGGGCCTCGCCGCTCTCAGGCGGAGATGGACAGCAGATTCTACGCCCCCCTCTCTGAGCTGCCGCTGCTCGATCCCAGCAGACCCGGCCTTCTTCATGCCTCCCTTCTGGAGGCCTACATCCTCTCGGAGAAGCTCAGAGTTCCGGTCATTGTCAGGGTGACATCCCGACTTCTCGCCGCCCAGGAGGAGGATATCCCATCCCGGCCTCTTCCAATCACAGGGCAGAGGTTTGAGAAGGAAAACCGGGAGCTTACGGCAAAAGGCCGTCACCAGAGACACCATGATCGGATCATGGCCTTTGCCCAGGAGGCATCCGAGTCCTCTCCCTTAAACCAGGTGCAGATTTCGGGCGATGTTGGGATCATAGCCAGCGGCTATCCCGCCCGCCTGGCCCAGGGGCTGGGGGTATCGGTTCTGGCTCTGGCCTACAGCTATCCCCTTCCGGGAAGGCTCCTGAGCCGCTTCATAGATGGACATAGACTTATACTGGTGGCAGAGGAGCCGGAGCCATTTTTGGAGAGCATACTCTCCGAAAATCCCAAGATCAGAGGCAAGCTAACCGGCCACCTGCCCCGGGGAGCCCTGGAGCGCTCGGACATCATCCAATCCCTGGAGGGGCTGGAGGGCAGGCCGGATAAAATGCCCCAGGCATATGAGAGCGTGGCGGAGAGGGGGTATGAGGGCGTCTGTCCGGACTGCCCCTTCCGGCCCCTCTTCTCTGCCCTGGCAAAAGTGGATGCGCCCGTGGCCGGAGATGCCGGCTGCTCCATACGGGCCACGCGGGAGCCGTTCTGCTCTGCGGACGTGGCCTACGGCCTGGGCTCATCGGCTGGCGTGGCCTCAGGCTTTTCCGGCAAGGGCATAGCCCTGATGGGAGACTATGCCCTGGCTCACTCCGGCCTGGCGGGATTGATCAATGCCGTCTGGCAGAAGCGCGATCTTCTGGCGGTGGTGCTGAAGAACGATGTGGCGGCAATGACCGGATTTCAGGAGGCTCCCGATCTATCAGGCATTTTAGAGGCACTGCTGCCCACCCGCTACCTGGATCTGCCCGCTCCGGAAGAGGAGGTTGAGACCGTCCTGCAAGAGGAACTGGCCCGCCAGGGCCCTTCCGTTTTGGTGGCCCGGGGCAGATGCGTGATGAAGAAGGATAGCGGGAAAAATTAAAGAAATTATTTATTCCCACAAGTACAAGATAGCATCTCATGCCCATTTTGCGTGAAGACAGGGACATCAAAGAGGCCCTGACCAGCTGCAAGAATATCTGTGTGGTCGGCATCTCTCCCGATCCCTATAAGCCCAGCTATTTCGTCTCCGATGTGCTGCAAAGCCGGGGCTTCAAGCTCTTCCTGGTCAATCCCAAATATGCCGGACGGACCATTTTGGGGGAGAAGGTCTATGCCTCGCTAGATGATGTACCGGAGGAGATCGACATCATAGATGTATTCCGCCGGCCTTCCGCCGTTGTTGCTCTGGCCGAGGAGGCCATGAAAAAGGGCTTCAAGGTCTTCTGGATGCAGCCGGGCACAGAGAGCCCGGAGGCCATAGTCAAACTGGACCGGGAGGGCTACCGGGTGGTGGCGGGAAGGTGCGCCAAGATCGAATCGGGAAGGCTGCTTTAAGCCTCGATTCAGGCGCAAATTGGATTCGCTTTTTCAGTCCAATCTGCTATGGCAGCTCTGGCTAAAGGAGCAGCACCGGCA
>ERZ1026800.2154-NODE-2154-length-11202-cov-3.349887_pt1 | contig 11202 bp, 8 predicted proteins | sample MGYA00520873_ERZ1026800 | MGnify/ENA primary metagenome ERZ1026800 (study PRJEB33270, sample SAMEA104284475) | anaerobic digester metagenome | biome: Anaerobic digester microbiome; feature: mesophilic sludge digester; material: Anaerobic digester biomass | place...
TTTCTAATTAGCCTTAATATTATTCGTTTACCCGTCTTGGCGAACATTCCGTTATAATACAAGCCCTATGACAAATATCTTTGATAAATGGCACGAAAGCCTGACCAAAACGCGCAATGTAACCTTTGGGCGCATTGCGAACTTCTTCGGTACTACCGAGATTAATGAGGATTCCTGGGATGAGCTAGAAGCCTTGCTGATCCAAGCTGACTTAGGCGTGGAAACAACATCCAGCATCATCGAGAACTGCATGGAAAAAGTGCGGAAGCAAGGACTGACGCGCACCGAACAACTTTATCAACTCGTAAAAGAAGAATTAATTAATCTTTTAGATCAGCCAGAAGAACCAGATCTTTCTGCAGAGCCTACCGTTATCATGATTGCGGGTGTCAACGGTTCTGGAAAAACCACCTCGATTGCAAAGCTGGCGGCGCGCTACAAAAAGATGGGGAAAAAAGTCCTCCTGGTTGCAGGGGATACTTTTAGGGCAGCAGCCGCCGATCAGTTAGAGATTTGGAGCGAACGTGTTGACGTTCCTATTATTACTTCCACGCCCAATAGTGACCCCGGCGCGGTAACATACGATGGCATTAAGTCAGCGATTGCGCGGCGGATGGACGTGGTATTGATCGATACAGCTGGCAGGTTGCACACGCGCTATAACTTAATGGAAGAAATCAAGAAAGTTTACCGTGTGGCTGGCAAAGCTCTGCCAGGCGCCCCCCACCATTCATGGATCGTTTTAGATGCCACCACGGGGCAAAATGCGCTCCAGCAAGCCAAGGCATTCCAGCAAGCTGTAGACCTAAATGGTGCCATCCTGGCAAAACTAGATAGCTCTGCCAAAGGTGGGATGGCTTTTGCAATCAAACACCAGCTCAATCTCCCGATCCTTTACGCTGGATTAGGCGAAGGAATGGATGACTTGCAGCTTTTTGACCGCAATGCCTTTGTAGATGGCATCCTAGAACGCTAATTTTGGAGTAAAAAATGTCTGATTTATCTGACCGCATCGAAGCCTTAGAGACTCAAAGCCATGCACTTCAGGAGCATCTTTGACTTAGCCGTAAAAGAGCAAGAACTGCAAAACCTTCAACAACAAGCAGAAGCACCAGGATTTTGGGATTCTCCAGAAGCTGCTCAAAAGGTTATGAAGTCCATCGCGGAACTGAACAGCACAATCGATGAGTGGCACAAACTGACTTCCGATATAAACGAGCTCAAATCACTACTTGAACTGGATGACGGCTCTTTAACTACGGAGATTGAAAGCCAAGTTGAAATTCTTGAGCAAATCTTGGCGCAAAAAGAAACTGAGCTGCTATTCTCTGGCAAGTACGACAAAGGAAATGCAATTTTAGCCATCCACGCCGGGGCTGGAGGGACTGAAGCCCAAGATTGGGCGGAGATGTTAGAACGAATGTATTTGCGTTGGGCAGAACAGCATGGGTATAGAACCGAAATCCTAGACCGGAGCAGCGGCGAAGAAGCCGGTATCAAATCGGTAACCATTTTAATACAAGGCAAGATGGCTTATGGATACCTCAAAGCCGAAAAAGGTGTTCACCGCCTGGTGAGGCTATCCCCTTTTGATGCCGCCCATCGCCGGCATACCTCCTTTGCTCTGGTAGAAGTTTTGCCAGAGCTGGAAGATAACGAAGAAGTCGTGATTCATCCCGACGATATCATCATCGAAGTCTATAAATCTTCGGGAGCTGGCGGGCAAAACGTTCAAAAGAACATGACCGCTGTGCGCATTATCCACCTCCCCACCGGATTGGTCGTCACATGCCAAAATGAGCGTTCTCAAACTCAGAACCGAGAGAATGCGCTCAAGGTTTTACGCTCCCGTCTCTTTGAACTACAAATGCAAGCCCGCGAGGAAATGGTATCGGAGCTAAAAGGCGAATTTAAAAAGGTGGAATGGGGCAGCCAAATTCGGTCTTATGTGTTGCACCCATATCAAATGGTTAAGGATCACCGTACTGAGTACGAGACGTCTAACACGCAAGCTGTTCTTGATGGTGATCTAGATAACTTTATGGAAGCTTACTTACGCATGAAGTAGGTTAATCCAAAAGCTTAGCCAATTTCACCATTTCCAAATCGAGTTCTTTCTTGGTATTAACCACTTCTTCTAAGGGTGTAGTTGCAATTTTCCCGTGCATTTGACCTACCAAGACGCCAAATTCTTGCCGATCGATGGCTTCAACAGCCTCACAGCCAAAGCGGCTTGCCAGCGTGCGGTCGTATGCACTGGGATTGCCGCCGCGTTGAACATGTCCAAGGATAGTCGAACGCACACTAAATCCTAAACGTTCTTTGTTGCTGACAAAAAATTCCGTCAAAGCTGCAGCGTTGTAATCGGCGCCTTCGGCGGCAACCACAATGGCGTGGGATTTGCCATGCTCATAAGCAAGCTGTAAAGTTTGGGCAACTTCTTCGGGATTAGTCGGTACCTCTGGCAGAGTGATGGCTTCAGCACCGCCGGCAATGCCAGCCATGAGAGCTAAATAACCGCACTTGCGCCCCATCACTTCGACGATAAATGCCCGCTGGTGGGAAGAAGCTGTCACTTTTAGGCGGTCGATAGCTTCTAGAGCAATATTCAAGGCTGTATCCACGCCTATAGTGATATCCGAACCAGAAAGGTCGTTATCAATAGTCGAAGCAATCCCAACCACAGGGAAGCCTAAACGATGCAATTCATAATTACCAGTTTGGGAACCATTACCTCCAATAACAACTAATACATCGATCCCAGCCTGATTTAGATTTCGAATTGCGAGTTTTCTGCCTTCGACCGTCATAAATTCTGGGCAGCGTGCGCTCCCCAGTATCGTACCGCCACGCTGGATAATCCCACCCACATCGCGTGTGGTCATTTGATTGATATTACCAGAAATAAGACCTTGATACCCGTGCAAGACGCCATACATCTGCCAACCCTTGCTCACACCACAACGAACCACTGCTCGGATGGCTGCATTCATACCAGGGGCATCACCGCCACTTGTCAAGACCGCTACCCTTTGTGTCATTTTTCACCTCATAGGACGTTTCAATAAAAAAATAAGTGTTTGTAATTATAATACCTGAAGAAAGTACGCCGGAATTTGATGGATAATTACTAGAGAGGAATGATGTCCAAAGATATTTTAGTTTCTATAGTAAGTGACGATATTTATTCACAGAACTGGATGTGTTTGCTCCTCGTTCGCGATTGGCGCACGCGTGTGATTGCTGAACTCACGCTGCATGATAACCTCACCAGATCGATTAAACCGATGCTCCCAAAGCCAGATTTGCTCTTGGTAGACTTGGATACAAACCAGGACTGGGCTCGATATAGCCAACAACTTAATGAGCTAACCCAAATAGCCAACCATCCCAAAGTGATATTCATTGCTTCAGATACCAACTTTCGCTTGCTCAGAAAAACTGATCCAAACCTTCTCAATGGCTATCTGCTCAAACAAGAGATTTCAACTTCATTGGCATGGGCATTAACTTTTGCCTCAGAGGGGAATTTTGTTCTCACCCCTGGCGCTGAAGAAGCTTACTACCAAAATGATATTGCCTTACCACCCAACAAGATGATTTTGCGTGGCAGGACCTTTTCTGGATTAACTACCCGGCAAGAAGAGATTGCTCGCCTGGCAATTATCTTCTCCATCGGCAGGCGAGACTTGGCAGATGAACTGAGGATTTCGGATCAATGGAGCTATGGGATGGTCAGTGAGCTATATACCCGGATGGGATTAGAAGAGATATTCTCCGGGGAAATAGATCCCTATCAATATTTGCAGGACGACCCTGTTATCCGCTCCCACATCGAAGAAATTGTTGAGCAGTTAGGAGATTCTAAAAAGGCACGCGATGTGGAAACCTTGGCTTTTCACCTCATAACGATGCCGATTATAGAAAGCTAATCGGTTAATTTATACGCAATTCTGCTTATTTTTCAGGGCTAGGGCTCATGAGGATCGCCCGGGCGGGTGCAGCTTCTCTGCCCACTAGCTTAAGTGGTAGGCAAATCAAAGTATATAATCCAGGTTCAACCGAACGCAAATCCAAGCTCTCAACGATGACTACATCATTACTCAACAGAATCTCATGCGTTGGGGCTGGGTCTTTGAAAGGCGCGATGGAAAGATAATCTATCCCGACCAGCTGTACACCCTGATCCACCAGCCACTGGGCAGCGCTGGCTTCTAAGGCGACATAATCCTGCTGAAATTTAGAAGTACCCCAAAGCTGCGAATTTTTAGTCTTAAAAAGGATCCGGGCTGCATTAATTTCGCATACATCTTGCAAAATATCAACAGTAATCAAATTCACATCTGATGGGATCGCTACAACCTGAGCTTCCCCCACGAAAACATTCAAGCTCAAACTATCAATCGGTTTACCTTTAGGTAAAAAATGCAACGGTGCGTCGATATGCGTACCGGTATGGATACTCATAGAAAGTTCAGTGAGGTTTACCGAATCGCCCTGTTCGATGTTCGCTGCCCAATGTAGCCTTAATTCTGGGTCCCCCGGCCAGAGCGGCAAGCTTTCGTCGATGCCTATACTGATATCAAAGATCGCCATTTTAGGCTCCTTTAGGTCATTTTCTGAGATTATACCTACAAGCGCACAAAGTTTGAGAGTTTTTTAGAGAGTTTAGCAATAGAATAAATTGAAACCTGAGAGGAATAAGGGACTTGTATGGAAAAAGTATATATCGCTGGGGTTGGTCAAACCCCGGTTAGAGAAAATTGGGAGAAATCTCTTAAGGAATTAGCTGGAGATGCTGCGCTCATGGCTATTGAAGATGCCGAGTTGGGTTACCCGGAGGGCATCTTTATTGGAAACATGATGTCCGGCACAGCTAATAAGCAGTTGCAGTTAGGTGCACTCATTGCTGATTGGATCGGTGCGCACCACAAGGAAAGCCTAAGCGTCGAGTCCGCCTGCGGTTCTGGAGCTGCTGCTTTTCGGGCTGGTCTGATGGCTGTAGGGTCAGGAGAGCTTTCTTCTGCGCTAATCATAGGCGTAGAGAAGATGACCGATTCGCCCATCAACGAAATAACTGCCAGCTTGGTAACAGCCTCGGATGCTGAACTTGAAGGCGATTTTGGTGTCTCTTTTGTGGCGCTAAATGCATTATTGATGCGCCGCTATATGTTCGAATATGGCTGGGAAGCGCGGGATTTCTCCGGTTTTTCGATTAATGCCCATGCAAATGCGGTGCACAACCCCAATGCGCGCTTTCACAACAAGATTAGTGCAGCTGATTTTGAACGTGCCGGCATGGTCTGCGACCCGATCAATTTGCTGGATGCTTCCCCAGTGTGCGATGGTGCAGCAGCGATTTTTATTACCAGTTCACGCCCAAATGGGAAGCACCGCTCTGTAAGCGTGGCAGCATCTGCAGCAGCAACGGATACCATCTCAATTCAGCACCGCGCAAACCCCATGCAGCTTTTCGCTGCACGGGAATCCGCTCGCAAAGCGTATGCCCAAGCCGGCATTAGCCCCAAGGATATCGGCGTATTTGAATACCACGATGCTTTTTCAATTATGGCAGCCTTAGCCTTAGAATCTTGCGGTTTTTGTGAGCCTGGTCAAGGTCCACGCATGGCGTTAGAAGAAAAAATAAAGATTGATGGGGAAATCCCTGTAGCAACCATGGGAGGATTGAAAGCGCGTGGTCACCCCGTTGGTGCGACTGGTATTTACCAACTTGTCGAAGTCACCTTGCAATTACGTGGAGAGGCAGGTGCTACCCAAGTCCAGCGCAACCGCTATGGGATGGCACAAAACATCGGCGGATCAGGCTCGAATATTTTCACCCACATTCTCAGACAAGAATGATAAAATTCTCACAGTGCCGGTGTTCAAGAGCACCCTAAGGAAACAAATACCACTGGATAATATATCCATTGGCTGTAGAATCCGTTGGGTACTATTGAACACCATTGCAGAGTCACAACCAGCATAACTAAGGAGAGCCCTCATGATGGAGTTCCATGTTTCCCGTGCAAGCCGCGATAAGTATCAGTTCGACCAGGTCTTATTTTCACTAAACGGTAACGTCATTTTTGCCAATTTTCAGGCTGCGCGCCAATTTGCTGCGCAAATTAATGCTCAGAAAAAACCGGGGGATAAAGGCTTTGTTTCCCCAGGCCAAATTAACGCCTTAGGATTGATTGACGAGATTTTTCATCTTATCGTTTCGGAATACTATCAGGAATATGGAAAGGACATTCGCGAAGCACTCTATACTGAGCTGATCTCTAAATTAGGTAAGGAAAAGGTTGAATCCACCTTGGAAGCTTTTTTGAACGAGTTTCCACCTGTGGAAGTTTATCAGGGCAAGATAAGTTTAAAAGATTATCTCGCTGGCGAAACAGAGGGCGTTTCACACTATCAGTTAGCACTCGAAGAATTGCTGATGCTCTGGTTAACTAACGCTAACCCAGCAGCTGAACCTTATTCTGAACTTTTCGACGACAGTAAGCTCCAAAAAACCACTGCTTACGATCAAATCATTGATGGCATCAAAGTGTTCTTTAAGCAGCAACCTTTCTTTGGTCCTGAGAATCAGGACCTTGTCACAATGTTGCGCACGCCTGCCATCGTTGTGCCGCAATCCTTGAGCGGTCAGTTAGAGTACATCCGCCAACATTGGGCGAAATACTTAGGCAAATTCCTTTATCGCCTGCTTGGCAGCCTTGATTTGATTAAGGAGGAAGAGCGCGCTATTTTTGCCGGCCCAGGGCCTACGCTGGTGCCGGACTATGCAAGCCAGGATCTTGAAGTAGAGCGTTTTAGCCCTGATAGCGATTGGATGCCAAGGGTAGTGATGATTGCCAAAAACACTTTTGTGTGGCTCAATCAGCTTTCAAAACAGTATCAACGCCCAATTGAGCGTCTCGATCAAGTACCAGATGAAACTTTAGATCAATTAGCGCGTTGGGGCTTCACAGGCTTGTGGCTGATTGGTTTATGGGAACGCAGCGAGGCTTCCCGCCGCATCAAACAAATGTGCGGCAATCCGGATGCAGTCTCCTCAGCCTATTCGCTGGCGCGCTACCAAATCGCCGAGCGTTTAGGCGGAGAAGCCGCTTATCAGAACCTCAGCCATCGTGCCAGCCAGCGCGGGATTCGCTTAGCGAGTGATATGGTCCCCAATCACATGGGCATTGACTCAGATTGGGTTTATGAGCACCCAGACTGGTTTATCGGTCAGAGTTACAGCCCATTTCCAAATTACACTTTCAACGGACCAGATCTCTCCCAAAACCCAGATATCAGCATTAACATCGAAGACCACTATTACACTCGAAGCGATGCTGCCGTCGTCTTCAAGCGCTATGACCACCGCAATGGCGATACGCGCTTCATCTATCACGGAAATGACGGCACCAGTATGCCTTGGAATGACACGGCTCAACTCAATTACCTCAACCCAGAAGTACGCGAAGCTGTCATCCAAACCATTCTTTCGGTAGCACGCAAATTCCCCATCATTCGCTTCGATGCAGCCATGACCCTGACAAAAAAGCATTACCAGCGCCTTTGGTTCCCGCAGCCGGGCACTGGAGGCGACATTCCATCGCGTGCTGAGCATGCTATGACCAAAGAGGAATTTGACCGTGCCATGCCTAACGAATTTTGGCGCGAGGTGGTCGAGCGCGTGGCTAAAGAGGTCCCAGATACACTCTTGCTGGCAGAAGCTTTCTGGCTGATGGAAGGCTATTTTGTCCGCACCTTAGGAATGCATCGCGTGTATAACAGTGCGTTTATGAACATGCTGCGCAACGAAGAAAACGATAAATATCGCCAGCTAATTAAAAATACATTGGTTTACGACCCGCAAATTCTCAAGCGCTACGTTAACTTTATGAATAATCCAGATGAAAAAACTGCGGTAGAACAATTTGGCAAAGGTGATAAATACTTTGGTATTTGTACCGTGATGATCACCATGCCAGGGTTACCGATGTTTGGGCATGGACAAATCGAGGGTTATGCCGAGAAATATGGCATGGAATATTACCGCCCCTATTGGGATGAAACCCCAGATTATTATCTCATCCATCGGCACGAAACCGACGTTTTCCCTCTTGTTCACCGCCGGCGCGTTTTTGCCAACGTGGATAACTTCAGACTGTACGACTTCTATACGCCTTCAGGAAGTGTGGATGATAACGTTTTTGCTTACAGTAATACCGAGGGGGGTCAAGCGGCTTTAGTGGTTTACCACAACCGCTATGGCTCCACCTCGGGTTGGATTAAAACCTCGGTGCCTTATTTAGTGAAAGGTTCTGAGAATGCCCATCTGGAGACAAGTGAATTAGCCGACGCGCTCCAACTCGGCGGTGATTCCAACACTTTTGTGACATTTAGAGATTACATCGAAAAACTCGAATATATCCGCTCGGTGCAGGATATTCGCGAACATGGGATGTTCTTTGCTCTTGACGCTTATAAGCATCACGTATTCATGGATTTTCGGCTTGTGAGCGGGCGGGAATACGAGGAACTGAACGCACACCTCAATGGCAGAGGGGTTTCCAACTTAGATGTCGCCAGACGGGAAATCGTGCTTGGACCAGTGTTGCAGCCACTTGGGCAAGTCATCAACCCCACTAACTTGAATAACCTGATTGAATTAGCGCAGGAGAGGGAAGACCCAACCTCACTCGAAAGCTTACTCCGCGTTAATTTAGATCTGATACGCCAAGCTGGCTACGCTATGCAGCGCCAAGGGCTTGCGTTAGGCAGCGATATGGAAGCAGCGAGCAAACATCTCGAAAAATGCTTAAGGCAAATTCTTGACTTAGAAAACTTAGATAAAAAATTAGGACTTTCCGGTAAAAAGATTGCGCCGCTCCTAAGCAAGGCTTTGCAAGAAATCGATCCGCGGGCTAAGTTTGTGCTGCTTATCTGGAATTTCCTTAGCAACTTGGCTGGTCCTGCTAATGAAGCAGAGAACACGCAAACCGCGCGACGCTTCTTAGATGAAGAACCAACTTCGCAGTTGGTGACAGAAACTCTAAAGGGTTTAGGTTTCGGCGATTACGAAGCTTACAAAGCCTGCCAAGCTATTAAATGGTTGTTGATTAACACGAACTGGCTAAACGAAAAAGATTTGACGCCAAGCAAGCTTCTAGAGCAGTGGCTGCAGGATGAGCAATTCAAAGAATATCTGGAATTAAACGAATATAACCAGGTATTTTGGTTCAACAAAGAGAAATTCGAGTCCATGCTTTGGTACATGCACATTGCCACGATTTTACGTTATGCATCTGATCCAAGCATTTCTTCGGTTGAACAAGTTGAAGCTATCTTGCGGGTAGAGCCTATTTTCGATGCGCTGCAAAAAGCATTTGCGCAATCCGAATTTCGGCTCGATCAACTCCAAGCAGCGCTGAATTAAGCGGCTTTCTCAGCCTGAGCGCGCATCATCGTCTGAGAGAAGACGGTATCGCCCCTCAGGCTTGTCTTTTCGCTTTGCACGCGTTGGAGCAAATCGGTAACAACTGACCTAAGCTCGGCGCCCGTTGCCCGTTCGGTTAGGTAAACCGCTTTAGCGGCATAGGCGATATTGTTTTGCGGTTCTAAGCGGTAGAACTCATCATGGAAAAATCCGCAAGAAGTGAACATTCGCTGCCGTTCATATTGCGCCGAGAGCAGATCTTGAATGGTATTCAATTCCATTGACGTGAGCCTTCTCCCTGAAAGCTGGTAACACAAATCTTGCAGTGTGCGCTTGCCCCAAAGTACCTCGATGTACCGATGCCGAAGCTCCCACGGTTCGGGAAAAATGGGTGAGAGCGTTTGCACATAGAGTGTATCCAGCAGTACTGCGGTACGGTCAAGAGCGTCCCTCAGGGCTGCTTTCCAGACAGCGTTCGGTGTGCACCCACAAGCTTGCTTCCAACGATCTACACCATGCATACAGGACCAGGAAGAATTTTCCACGAGTCGAGCTTTGGTGGTTACTTCATGCTCTTGCAGCCACTTAGCCGGATAAGTCCATTCAATATTCCTACGCGTGCCGGCACCGTCCATCAGATAAGAAAGGAAATGATCTCTAAATGGTTGATGATGCCCATAAAGCTCACCATCGCTGGCAATTAGTACCAATTCATTGGGGTTATCAGGGCGGGTACGGAGAAGATTATCTAAAAAGAGGTCGCCATTGACCGTTGCGCTTGGATTAAAACTAACCTGGGTGCTCAGTTCCTGGTCATAAGTAAATACGATAAATGGCTCCCGCCCATTAGGTAAATCGATCAGAAAAGGACCCCGGCTTGTCTCTTCCGGAATTACTTGCCACGGGGCTAAAATTGTAAATTTAATGCCGCAATCTGAGAGAACGCATAGCGTTTCTAGATCTACAGCAGTTTCAGGCAGCCATAGCCCGTCTGGTTTATGCCCAAAGCGATAATAAAAATCTTCTATCCCCCAGCGCACTTGGGTGATTTTATCTTCTAAGGTGGCTAAAGGCATGATGAGATGGTTATATCCCTGTGCCATCCCATTCCCAACCCCAAAACGGTGGTAATTCTCCTGCTCCTGCTTGATGATCATATCGCTCACTTCAGGATCAAAGTCAGCTAACCAATTGAACAAGGTGGGGCCAACGTTGAAACTGAGTTTCTCAAAATTTCTCGCTTTAGCGTTAGGTTGATAACACTCAAAAAGTATTCGCTCATTCCAATTCCTGAATGGTTCTGCGCCAGTTTCGTCAGGGATATAGTTTGAAAAGGGGTCTTCCCGCGGGGGTTGATAAAAATGACCATGAATGCAAATCTTCATAATTTTTCTTTAAATTCCTTTTGTCTGTGGAATTAAGTAATCAATGTTCTGATGGAATCTTGCAGGATTTATACCAAAAATGCGCGGAATGGAATCCAATGCACAAATTTGATTTTCAATAAAATAATCCATCCAATAAGCTGTGCGGGGAAAATCATGGTGCAAACTTCGTATCAAACGCAGCCAACGTTGCAATTGGTTCGTATTCACAGCAAAAAAACTGCGTTTCTTTCGCAGTTTTTGAGCAATAATCTGTAGTATCTCTAGCAAAGTGAGATATTCGGGTCCACCGATTTCAATGATGCTGTTTTCGGTTGAAGGCATATCCAATGCCCACAACATACAGGTCACCAGATCTCGTACCCATAAAGGCTGTAAGTTGAC
>ERZ1026800.2156-NODE-2156-length-11192-cov-3.268052_pt1 | contig 11192 bp, 8 predicted proteins | sample MGYA00520873_ERZ1026800 | MGnify/ENA primary metagenome ERZ1026800 (study PRJEB33270, sample SAMEA104284475) | anaerobic digester metagenome | biome: Anaerobic digester microbiome; feature: mesophilic sludge digester; material: Anaerobic digester biomass | place...
GCCAAAACGCAATTATTATAGAATTAGATTACCGATAGACAAAATATCGAACGTGGTTCGAGAGGTTTTTCCTTCATGCTGATTGCCTTCCCAATTTCAACAAATTTTACCATGCCATAAGTATCAGGATCCGTTACTAGGTGAGCATCATCCGGACGTGCGCCAATACCGCGCGGATCTTTCCAATGTGTTGTTTTAATGGTTTATCGAGTCCGAATTCTAACGCTCAGCGCGACAGAGTGAATTGGTCATCCCCGCTGCAGAATTGCCGTTGTTTCTAAATGATAGGTCTGCGGGAACATATCAAAGAGATGCAAATCCTCTAGTTTATACCCGGCAGCGCAGAGATGCTTGAGATCGCGGGCTAAGGTGCTCGGGTCGCAGCTGATGTAAACGATGTGTTCAGGGGATAGCTTCTCTAGGCTCTCGCATGTTTTGGGGTGCAGACCGGCGCGTGGCGGATCAAGGAGTACTAAGTCCAATGGCGGGAGCTCACTCTCAAGCGCGGGCAGCACTTGCTCGACTGGTCCCTCATAGAGGCGCACGTTATCGTAGGAGTCTAAATTGTTGGCAAAGTCATAGCAAGCTGAAGGTGAACTCTCGATAGCGATGAGCTCGCGGCTATGCTCTGCCAAGAAGAGGCTGAAAAGCCCCGCACCGGAATAAAGCTCTAATGTATTGACGGCGATCGTTTGGGGCAAGTGGTCGAGCACATATTCCACAAGCTTTTCCGCCACTCTGAGGTTCACTTGAAAGAACGATTCCGGAGAGAGACTGAGCTGGCGCCCTAAAACCTGATAGGTCAGTTGGTCATGGCCAGCAAGGGTCAGGCAGCTCCCATCCGGTTTAAGATAGCACACTGAAATTGGCAGATCCAGGCTGAGCTCAGGACCGAGCTCGTCGTTACCTTCCAGCACCAGCATCAACTCACCAAAGCTATCCTCACGCAAGGTTATGCGTGTAAGCCCAGACTCTGCACCGAGGTCAATCTGTTGCCAAAGTGCATTGATCCCCTCTGTAGGCAGGTGGCATTCCTGAATTGGCACAACGCTTTTGCCATCTATGTCCATAAACCCTAAACCGCCTTCTGGGGCTGGATGAAATTGCACCTGGTTGCGGTAATTCCACGGAGAAGGGCTGGAAGTAATTCCACCACTGGGTATGGCGCTGAAGCCGCCCAGGCGATCCATCTGGTCCTGCAGGATGGCGAGCTTCGCTTGCAACTGGGCATCGTAAGGGATATGCTGGTAGTGGCAGCCCCCACAGGTGCCAAAATGTTTGCAACGAGGTTGGATGCGCTCGGGTGAAGCCTCAAGGAGGTTGATCAGCCTGCCACGAGCAAACTTCTTTCCCTCCTGGACGATCTGGAGCTCTACCACTTCTCCAGGCAGGGTGAAAGGCACAAACACTGCACGCCCATCCGGCAAGCGCCCAATGCCATCGCCACCATAAACTAATTTATCGATTCGAGTGCGAACTTTTTCTGCCAAAATTACTCCATTAAAAAGCCTGGAGGCTTTCCAATGCACTCCAGGCTCTTGTGCGTTAGCTGAAGTTCAGGCGATCTTCAGGTATTCCTCAAAAGCATCCAGCAGCTGGTTGACGTCGTCCATAGTTGTGTCGCCCATGGTGGCAATGCGGAAAGTTTTGTTCTTCAAATCGCCGTAACCATTGGCAATACGCATGCCTTTGGTCAGCAGGAATTTATTCAATGCTGAGATGTCAATTTCGCGGGTGTTTTGAATCGTTGAAACGGTCTTGGAACAATACTCTGGCTTTGCCAAAGCTGGCATATCGTGCGCCAGCATCCAGCTTTGCACGCGCTGTGCCATAGCTGTGTGGCGTGCCCAACGGTTTTCTAAACCTTCAGCGAAGATGCGTTCTAATTGCTTGTCTAATCCATAAATGATCTGCATTGTCGGGGTCATAGGGGTGCTATCTTTGATCCGGTGCTTTTCGAGCAGCAGCAAGTCAAAGTACCAGCCGCGGTTAGGGACGGTTTCGGCTTTTGCCATAGCGCGATCAGAAACTGCGGCAAAGGACATCCCAGGTGGGAGCGCTAAGCATTTTTGCGAAGAAGTTAGCACAAAATCTAAACCCCAGGCGTCTGTTTCGATTTTTACGCCGCCCAACGAAGAAACTGCATCCACCATGATGAGTGTATCAGGGCTTGTTTCGTGGATTACAGCGGCGAGCTCTTTAAGAGGGTTTTCCACGCCGGTGGATGTTTCGTTGTGCACAATCGCAACAGCTTCGTAATGCTTGGCTTTGAGAGCATCGCGCAACATCTCGGGGGTGTGGGCTTCACCCCAAGGCACATCCAGCCGATCTACGGATTTGCCATTAGCAACGCCAACTTTGTACCATCGGTCCGCAAAGGCGCCATTTACCAGGACGAGCACATCTTGGGCAACAAGGTTGCGCATAGCTGCCTCTTGCATTCCAGAACCGGAAGCAGGGGGCTGAAAGACGCGGTTTTGGGTGAGAAAAACTTTCTGCATGCCCTCGGCGGTGCGCCGGAAAAGCTCATCAAATTCTTTACTTCGGTGCGGGATCATTGGCTGGGTCATGGCTTGCATCACTTCTTCGGATACATCCACAGGCCCGGGAATAAACATATGGCTCATCGTATCTCCTTTTAGAACTATTTGTTCGGTGTTAATGCTTGAAATTTAGACTTTTAAGGTGAGGTGATTGTCGTCTATACTCAGGCATTGCTCCTCTCTATAAGTTGTAGTGCCTGTATTATACTTCTTGATTGACGGATGGTGATGTTGTAATCAGAAATTTAACTTATTCCAAGCAAAAAATTACACTTGCACGTTTGAAAAAGAGTACTTATAATTATTGTTTATTCGGGTGGTTAGCTCAGTTGGTTAGAGCGTTGCGTTGACATCGCAAAGGTCGTAGGTTCGAGTCCTATACCACCCATTGGAAATCATTTCCAAGCGCCCATTTACAAGAACAAAAGGCGCTCTAATTTCTCGAATTGTAAATTTGGCAGCCATTTCTAATTCATAGGAATAGGTGTAAGTCCTCCCACTTATCCAACGCATTTGAAATATTTACTAAGTAATTAAATGAACATAACCGGAAAGATAGGATTAAAAAATAATTAATGTAGGAGGTAAATGGAAAAAAATAACCCAAGATATCTATAGTTTCTGTCGTTAGTTAATTGTTTAAAAATTTCAGGAGAAGAGATGAAAAAAACAACAGTATTCGCATTTAGCCTATTGATCGTGCTAAGCATGGTTTTGTCAGCATGCGGTGGAACGGCAACCGTTACAGAAGCGCCTACCGCTGAAGAAACGAAAACAGAAGTACCCCCCGCAGAAGAAACTAAAACTGAAGCTCCAGCAGAGACCGAAGCCCCTGTTAGCCAAAAAGACACTTTCATTTTTGGGCGCGGTGGCGATTCGGTCCAACTGGATCCAATCCTCGTAACAGATGGAGAATCTTTCCGCGTCACAGGGCAGATTTTGGATTCCTTGTATAAATTTGAGCAAGGGACCACCAACCCTGTACCAGCTTTAGCAGAATGTACACCGAATGAAAATGCCAGTGTCTGGACGTGCGAATTACGCGAAGGCGTTAAATTCCACGATGGAACCGATTTTAATGCCGATGCGGTAATTTTTAACTTCGAACGCTGGCGCTTTACGGATAATCCCTATCACTTCCCCAGCCAAGTGTTTGAATATTATGAGGCAATGTGGGGTGGTTTCGATGAGAATAGCAAAATCACCGCAGTGAACAAAATTGACGATTTGACCGTTGAATTTGTGTTGGCTGAGCCTATGGCACCCTTCTTGGCGAACCTGGCGATGGATTCATTTGCTATATCGAGCCCGGCTGCAATCCAAGCTGCCGGCGAAGCTTACGGCACCCCAACCGTTGGTGCTGTCGGTACTGGTCCATATAAGTTTGTTTCTTGGGAAGAAGGCACCGAGATTAAACTGGTTGCGAACGAGGATTACTGGGGAGAGAAACCCAAGGTCAAGAACGTTATTGTGCGCGTTATCCCCGATGACTCGGCTCGCTTCTTAGCTTTGCAGGCTGGTGATATTGACGCTTTGGAGCAAGCAGTGGTGGAAGATTTAGAGACTGCAGAAAACAATCCGAACTTGCAAGTGCTCACGCGCCCGGCTCTCAATACGAGCTATATAGCCTTTAACTTCAAGATTGAAGAATTCCGTGATATTCGCATCCGTGAAGCGATTGCCCATGCAATCGATAAGCAAGGTTTGATTTCCAACTTCTATGGAAAATATGGAACCGTTGCGACAAACTTCTTACCGCCTCTTTTACTCGGTCACAACCCAGATATAGAGGATTGGGCTTATGACCCTGAACTCTCGAAATCCTTGCTGGCTGAGGCTGGCTTCCCCGATGGCTTGAGCGAAGTAACGATAGCGGAAGACGTCATGGATGCCGATGGAAATGTGGTCTATACTGCCGGGCAGAAGATCCCCTTGAGGCTCTATTACATGCCTGTTACACGCTTCTACTTCCCAGCTCCAAAGGAAATTGGTGAAGCCATGGCGGCAAACCTTAATGCTGCTGGCATCAAAGTTGAACTTTACCTGGAAGGCGATTGGCCCACCTACTTAGGTGCACGGCGAAATGGCCTTCTGATGGGTCTGTACATGCTCGGTTGGGGTGGGGATAACGGCGACCCGGATAACTTCCTTGGGTACTTCTTTGGGAATGCACAGGAACCGGTTCAGATGGAAGGTTGGTACCAGAATAAGGAGTTGGCAGACTTGCTTGATCTGGCAGTAACCTTGCCCGACCCTGAAGAACGGGCTGAGCTCTACCGACAAGCCGAACAAATGCTACACGATGACGTAGCCCGCATTTGGCTTGGCCACAACAATACACCCTTAATCCTTTCAATTAAAGTGCAAGGGTACGTTCCACAGCCAGTTGGCGCTGAAAATTTCGAGTACGTATTCTTCTCGGAATAATCATGCGTAGTGAGGCGTCAACAGATAAAAATTAGGTAAATTGGATGAGGGGCGGTCTTGCACCGCCTCTCATTCTTAGTATCTTAGGAGCGAGGTAACCTTGGGTAAATACATACTCAAAAGGCTCATTACGGTGATTCCTACTTTGATCGGGGTGACATTGATCATCTTTCTGTTCCAGCGCTTGATTCCAGGCGACCCGGCTGTGGCGATGTTGGGTGAACATGCTTCTGAAGAAAATGTTGCCCGTATTCGTGAGCAATTTGGCTTAGACAAACCACCTTTTTTGAATCGCGACGCTTTGGTGGAAGGAGATTTGGCTGGCTTTTTTGATAGCCAATATGTACGTTACTTTGACCGGCTGCTCCATTTCGATCTTGGCGATTCGATTCACAGGCGCATTCCTGTGGTAGATACCATAAAGGAGCGCTTCCCGGCTACCATTGAATTGGCATTATTAGCTATGTTGATCGCCTTAATTGTCGGCATCCCGATTGGAATTCTATCCGCGGCAAGGCGAAACTCTCTGATTGATGGGGTAACCAGAATTGGATCACTTATCGGGGTCTCTATTCCAATCTTTTGGCTTGGAATTATGGAAATCATGTTTTTTTCGGTAATGCTTAAATGGCTGCCTTCGGGAAGCAGGCTTAGCCCTGGGATGACCATCGAACCAGTGACAAATTTACTCCTTCTAGATGCTTTGCTTACCGGAAACGGACCTGGTTTTTGGGATGCACTAAAACACATCATCATGCCGGCAATTGCCCTGGCGACTATCCCGACTGCAATAATTACCCGTATGACCCGCTCCAGTATGTTAGATGTTTTGCAAGAAGATTACATTCGCACAGCCTCAGCGAAAGGATTAGGAGAGCGGGTGGTGCTCTTCCGGCATGCCCTTAAAAATGCTTTCTTACCCGTGATTACCATTATTGGTATTCAAATTGGGTCTTTATTAGCAGGGGGCGTGCTCACAGAGACGATATTCTCTTGGCCCGGTATCGGCAAATGGGTCTACGACTCGATTCTCGGCAGGGATTACCCCATAGTTCAGGGGGTTACCTTATTGATTGCCGTCGTATTTTTACTCGTGAACTTACTTGTGGATATCTCATACGCAATCTTAGATCCGCGTATAAGTTATGAATGAGGGTGGCAGAATGACAGAGATTATCTCAGAAGATCAATTGCTTACAGAATTCGCAGTCCGCGAACATCGTTCACTCTGGTTAGATGCCTGGCGGCGCCTTATTGCTAACCGCACAGCCATTCTCGGCTTAGTGATTGTGGCGATTTTTTTGCTCACCGCTATAGGTGCGCACTTTTTTTGGGAGTACGACCCAGCCGTTGACCTTGACTATAACGCAAAGCTCGTAGCCCCCACATTTGTAAGAAATGAAGAGGGTGATCAAGTTCACATTTTTGGGACTGACAAACTCGGGAGGGATATCTTCCGCCGTGTGGTGCATGGAGGCTGGAATTCGCTTCGCGTGGGGATCATTGCGGTTAGCATTTCACTGCTTATCGGTGGGATATTAGGTTTGCTTGCCGGCTTTTTTGAAAGCACTCACTTGAATGGCGTCGAACAAGCTGTACTTACTTCGCTTTTGGGGCTGGGCTGCGGCGCACTACCCGCTTGGATCGCCAACCAGCCTTTCCAAGCGTTATTATTCATGCTATTAGGTTTAGGTTCAGCCCTGTTTAGTACATTTATGGCTCACCGCCAGAATTTAAGGAAAGTCTTGTTTGGTGTGATCGGCATGGCAATTGGAGGGTTACTGGGCTTATTGGTTGCACCGCTCGTGGGATTGGTTTGTGCTGTGGTTGGATTGGGAATTGGCATCATTCTGGCGAAACCAATTAGCGGAAAGGCTTTCTCGAGTTTTACTATGCGAGTGATGGATATCATTTTATCTTTCCCAAGCTATTTGTTGGCTATTGCCATTGTGGCTTTCCTTGGGCCTGGGTTAGAAAAGGGCATGATCGCGATAGGGTTTGTAGGGATACCGGTTTATGCGCGCTTGGCACGTTCAGCTGTGCTTTCGGTGAGCCAAAAAGAGTACGTCTTAGCCTCGCAATCTATTGGAGAATCGCATGGACGCATTCTCTTTCGTCACATTGTGCCGAATATCCTCTCCCCGATCATTGTTCAAGCTACAATGGGTTTGGCTGATGCGATCCTCTCGGCGGCGGCGCTCGGTTTCTTAGGTTTAGGAGCTGTGCCTCCTATTCCCGAATGGGGGGCGATGTTAGGCGATAGTTATAAGTACCTTTCCAGCGGAGCGTGGTGGGCAGTGCTTTTCCCCGGTCTGGCGATTATGTTTAGCGTTTTAGGTTTCAACTTACTCGGGGATGGGCTGAGAGATGCCTTAGACCCAAAGATGAGGCTGTAAAATGGATGCGAACAGTTCAGCCCAACAAAAAAATAATGTGCCGTTGCTCAAAATATCGAATTTGCAAACCCGGTTTCATACGCAAGATGGCGTAGTGCATGCCGTCAATGGGATTTCTTACAGCTTAAATTCGGGTGAAATTTTAGGTGTGGTTGGGGAAAGCGGCTGCGGCAAGAGCGTCCACGCACTTTCGATTATGCGCCTGATCCAAATTCCGCCGGGTGAAATTGCGGATGGTGAAATTTGGTTTGAGGGGCGAGATCTGCTGAAACTCAGCGAAAATGAGATGCGCCATCTGCGCGGCAGAGATATTGCGATGGTTTTTCAGGATCCGATGACTTCGCTCAACCCTGTTTTTACAATAGGTTTTCAAATCTGTGAAGCTTTGATGCTGCACATGAATATGACCCGAAAACAAGCCAGAGAACGAACCATTGAACTCTTGAACTTAGTCGGTATTCCTGAACCCACCAAACGGATCGATAACTACCCGCATCAGTTCTCCGGTGGTATGCGTCAACGCGCTATGATTGCAATGGCGCTATCTTGTGAGCCAAAGTTGCTCATTGCAGACGAGCCAACGACGGCATTGGACGTTACGATTGAAGCCCAAATTATCGATTTAGTGATGAAATTACAAAAAGAAATGGGCATGTCCGTCATGTGGATCACGCATGACTTAGGCATCGTGGCTGAGATGGTGCATAAGATCAACGTGATGTATGCTGGTTTTATAATCGAGGAAGGGCTCGTGGATGATATTTATGATGAAACCTTGCACCCTTACACCAAAGGACTATTGGGCTCCCTGCCCAGCATTGACGAAGCTCCTGGCACAAAACTCATCTCGATTCCAGGCTTACCCCCTGATCTGATTGCTTTGCCAAGCGGTTGTCCATTTTATGCTCGTTGTACGTATAGGCAGGACCATTGTCGGGAAGAGCGTCCAGTGCTGGAAACAGTGAACACGAATGGGCATGCTGTGGCATGTTGGCGCTGGCGGGAGATCTAATCGAGGAAGAATGATGTCGCAAAATAAACAGTTGCTTCAGGTACAGAATTTAAAAAAATATTTTCCAATCTCTTCCGGCGTGTTATTTAACCGGCAGAAGCGATACGTGAAAGCGGTGGATGACATCAGCTTTGAGGTGTATGATGGCGAGACCTTAGGGCTGGTTGGGGAAACAGGCTGTGGAAAAACCACTGTTGCACGTACTTTGCTCCAGCTCTACCGCCCAACCTCTGGGCAGATCTTGTTCGACGGGATCAATTTGACCGAATTGCCTGAAAATGAAATGCGCAAGATTCGCAGCCGGATGCAGATGATTTTTCAGGATCCGTATGCGTCGCTAAACCCGCGTATGACCGTCGGGTCAATTATTTCTGCCCCGCTGGATGTGCATACGCAAATGTCTCGCAACGAGAAGCGCGAAAAGGTGCAAGAACTTTTACAACTTGTTGGGCTAAACCCGGACTTTGTCAACCGCTACCCGCACGAATTTTCTGGTGGCCAACGCCAACGTATTGGCATTGCCCGAGCTCTTGCACTAAACCCAGACCTGGTTGTTTGTGATGAGCCAATTTCCTCCTTGGACGTCAGCATCCAAGCGCAGGTGGTCAATTTGCTGGAAGAGCTGCAAAACAGATTGGGAATGACTTACATCTTTGTGGCGCACGACCTGAGCATGGTGCGGCATATCAGTGATCGCATTGTTGTGATGTACTTAGGGAAAGTGATGGAACTGGCTGACCGCAATGAAATCTATTTGCGCCCTCAACATCCGTATACCAAAGCGCTCATGTCTGCTGTCCCCATCCCTAACCCTAAGAAGGCACGGTCTCGCCAAAGGATCATCTTACAAGGCGATATCCCCAGCCCTATCAACCCACCCAAGGGATGTAACTTCAACACGCGCTGCCCGATCGCCCAGGATATCTGTTTTAAAGAAGAGCCGGTTTATCGCGAGCTTGCGCCGGGGCATTTTATCGCCTGCCACTTTGTATAAGTAGGATAAGTTCAACTTCTTCGCTGCACCTGAACAGCATTTTCTTGGTGGAACTTGGCTGTCTCCTTGACTCTCCTTGTTTAACTCGTTTATTGGAGCCGTGTAAAGACATCAAAAATGCCGTAGGTTCAGGTCCTTTGGCGCTCATTGCCCCCTTCCCTACAAGGTGTTTTTATTTTCCTAAGGATTATTGAACACTATGGCATTTCCAGCATTTGCTGCAGGGTGTAGCCAGGCGGACGCATCGAGATGCCCTCGATATTGGGCGGAAGCATACGCGGCAGGCACAGCGGGCGGGGATCGAGCCAGCTGGTGAAGTTTTGCTCCATTGGCTTGGTGACGCCGCCCCAGGCTAAGGTGATCCCGAGCGAACTGATGGTATATGGATAAGCACTGCAAGTTTCGAAAGGCCAGGCTAAGGCGTAAGGCGTGAGCCCCATCTCGGCTTGCATGTCACGAATTGAGCGCTGCAAATCTTCTGTTTGTTCGGCAGGCGTAATCTGGCCGAAATCCTGGTGAGAATAGGAATGCGTGCCGAAGGTAAAGTAACCGGTTTCTAAGGCTTCGTTGAGGTCTTCCCAGCAACCGCCACCCCAACAAACCCCGCTTTCCATCGCGCCGGTCCAGATGAAGGCGATCATGTGCGGAGCGTAGCCATACTCCGCTTCCAGGTCTGCAAAGGTGCTGGCGATAGAAAGGGGAGAGCCGGCATGTTCATCGCTGATATCGGTGGTGAGAATGACAGAGCAGCTGGGCAGCGCGAGCCAGCCCTGCACAAAGCCTTCCACCTCGTGCAGCGTGGCAAAGTGATAATCCTGCTGCATCAGATATTCCACCTGCGCGCGGAAAGCTTGGGGGTTCATGCTGTATCTGCCGTCATACATGGTGTAGGAATCCCCATGATATTCCAGGGTTAGGATGTCCTGGGCACTGCCGCAGCGCTCCAGGCGCGCCTCGAACTGCTGCCAGTAAGCATCGCTCAGGTAAGCTGCTTGTACGTCCCCATAGGTTTGCATGCGGGCGGTGATGCGCTCGCGGGCGGTGCCGCTGGGCAGCTCTAATGTTGCGGTTGAGGTGGGCTGGGGCAGCGGGGTGATGGCGGCGGCGGGTGGCTGGGTGGGTGGCTGGAGCGTTTCCGTATGAGTGGACGTGGGGGCGGGAGGCTGGCTGGTGCCAGTGGATGTGGCGGGTGAGGGTGTTTGGCTGGGCGGGAGCGACGTTAAAGTTTGTTGGGCGTAAGCCAAAGCGGTCTGGTGGGCTGCTGTGCTGTGAGCGGCAGGCAGAGTTGCCATGGGTAGATTGCACGCCGCGAGTAGTGCGAGGGCAATTAGGATTAGCAAAGCTTTTCTTGAAATCATCTTCATGCAATTCTATAGACGTTTGCTAAGGCTTTTTTGTTTCAAATACATTATACAGCCTGCTATCACGTAGCAAAATAACCTTTCCCACTTGCGCATCTTCCTAAAAACAGGTAAGATAAGCGTAATTACATCAGCGTTGACGCGGGACGAGTAAGCAGAGTTCCAACCCCAGAGAGGCGCTACCAAGTGCAAATGCGCCGGCAGCCTCTGCCCAAAACCACCCGCCAGCTTGAACCTGAACAGGCGCACGCCCCACTAAGGCAAACGGCAGCTCCGTTATCGGCAGCACGAGATACCCACAAGGGTAATCTGGGTGGAACCGCGTGAGAGACCTCTCGCCCCAGGGCGCAAGGTCTTTTTTATTTAACAACAAGGAGGCAAGTATGTCTAAACAAGAAGAATATGAACACTCGCAGCTTTACCGTATCCGGCACTCAACGCCGCATATCATCGCCGAGC
>ERZ1026800.2170-NODE-2170-length-11145-cov-3.698040_pt1 | contig 11145 bp, 8 predicted proteins | sample MGYA00520873_ERZ1026800 | MGnify/ENA primary metagenome ERZ1026800 (study PRJEB33270, sample SAMEA104284475) | anaerobic digester metagenome | biome: Anaerobic digester microbiome; feature: mesophilic sludge digester; material: Anaerobic digester biomass | place...
CCATCAACTAATCCGCTTGGCAATGTATTTAACCAGTAGTAGATATATTTTAATAAGGTTTTGTTTTCGTCTTTTGACGTAATCATTTTCATTGCTGATGATTTTGCTTTAAAATCAAAATCAACCCACTTGTTCGCTGTTGTAAAATCATCAAATATTATTACTGGACTTTCAGAAGCTTTGTAAATTCCATCAGTCTCATCTGTATAACCAAGAATGAAAGTTTTTCCCGCTGTTAAAACAGGAGTTGCGTATTCATCCCTGTATTCTGTTGAACTTACAAGATAATTTGTTGGTTGTTCATAGTCCGCAACGTCTCCTAATTGCTTCCATTCAATATTAATACCATCTAATAATTTCGAAATGAAATTGCTGCTATTCTCATCACCAATGATTTTTATAGTTTCGTCAATCTTTGCACGAAGTGAATTAATGGTTTTTATAGTATTGGAAACATCAGTGTTTAAGTTGGAAATATTAATCTGCTGACGATTCTTGTTTTGTTTCACATATTCGCTTACCGAAAGATTATAATCATTTTCAGTAATTTTTGCGTTGTCAACTGTCTTAGCCACAAATTCCACGTCTGCTTTACTATCGAATAATTCCATTATTCTATTGATGTGGGTGTCGGTAAGTTCATTGTTGTTGATAACCTTTTTAAAGAAATCCTCACCACTTGCATCAATAAATTGTGTCTTAGTATCAGTCTTGTGTTTTGAAAGGACCAAAATATTTACAGAAATAGTAGTGCCGTAAAACAGATTTGGAGCTAAAGAAATTATGGTTTCTACAAAGTTGTTATCCACCAAGTACTTTCTAATTTTCTGCTCTGCACCGCCACGGTAAAAGATACCAGGGAAACAAACAATAGCAGCCTTGCCTTTACTTGAAAGATAACTTAAAGCATGTAGTACGAAAGCAAAATCTGCTTTTGATTTAGGAGCCAAAACACCAGCAGGTGCAAAACGGTCATCATTTATTAAAGTTGGGTCATCGTCACCAATCCACTTTATTGAGTAAGGCGGATTAGAAACAATGGCATCAAATGGTTTTTCATCGCCATAGTGTGGGTCAATAAGTGTATTACCAAGGGCTATATTAAACTTGTCGTAGTTGATGTTGTGCAAAAACATGTTCATACGAGCAAGGTTATAAGTCGTATGGTTTACTTCTTGTCCATAGAAGCCTTCTTCAATTATATGATTGTCGAAGTGTTTTTTGGCTTGCAGAAGTAAAGAACCTGAGCCACATGCAGGGTCATAAATTTTATTTACGGCTGTCTGCTTATGCATTGCAAGTTGAGCAATGAGTTTAGATACATGCTGTGGCGTAAAAAACTCACCTCCTGATTTGCCAGCATTGGCGGCATAATTGGATATTAGAAATTCGTAAGCATCGCCAAAAAGGTCAATTTGATTTTCTTCAAATTTTCCAAAATCAAGCTCTTCAATTCCTTTTAAGACTTTAGCCAAAGTACTGTTCTTGCTTTCAACGGTATTCCCAAGTCGTGTACTTGTTGTGTCAAAGTCGGCAAACAATCCTTTTATATCAGATTCGGATGGATAACCGTTTGCAGAACTTTCAATAGCGTCAAAAATGGCTTTTAAGTCTGTATTCAGATTTGGGTTTGTATTTGCTGTTTTAGCAACATTCACAAAAAGTTGACTGGGATAAATGAAATAACCTTTGGTTTTTATTGCATCGTCTTTTATTTCTGGTGTAATATCCTTTTCAGGGTAGTTTGCATAGTTTACGCTTTCATCACCACCTTCAATGTAATTGGTAAAGTTTTCGCTAATAAAACGGTAGAAAAGTGTTCCTAATACAAACTGTTTAAAGTCCCAACCATCAACTGAGCCACGTACCTCGTTTGCAATTTTCCAAATTTTATTTTGCAATTCTTGCCTTTGTGCTATACTTGTCATTTTGTTTCCTTTATTAAATCTTGTGGTTTAACTCCTAAAATCTCAGCAATTTCAAATAGAATTTCAAGTTTAGGTTGCTGTCTGTTTTGCACATAACCATTAACCATGTTATAGCTTTTACCTAGCTTTTCAGCAAGCCATTTTTGCTTGATTCCTTTTTCTTCTAATACTTCCTTTATTCTATTCATTGATTTTAGAATTGAATCCCCAAAAATAGATTTTTTATCTCGTTTTACAATATAAAAAGTACTACTTCTGTTGTTAGTTCCGAGTGGGTAGGCAAAATTGCACTCTTTGGCAAGCTTTGGATTGAGAGTTGGCATGTGGGGCTTGCCAATGTGTGCAATGTGGGTGGGGTTTTCTTCTTTTTTGCGGGTGGGAAGAAAAAAACAAAATAAATTTCCATCAAATTTGCACTGTCCTGTCAAAAAGCTAAATCCTTTCTTTCGTTATTTATTATCGCTATCGTATCTGTCTGGTCGTCTGTCTTTTTACACTTGTTGCCAACGGTGGCGGTATGGCCAGTAAGGGATTGCGGAGCGACGTTCCTATCAACCGAGACGAAAGATTGATGCGGGTGATGAACTTCGTAAACCTCTGAAACCCTTATTGGCTATACCGCGTGTTAGCACACGTAATTTTTATTTCTTGTTATGTTTTTCCAAAAATACAAATGTTACTTTATCGGACAATTGTTCTTTCTTAAATTCCTTATATCCAATCTTATTATACAAATATAAATTCTTTAGACTTTTTTCTCCTGTATATAATTCATATCTATCACAATCAGAAAATCTATCCTCAATTGCTTGCATTATCTTACGGCCAATTCCTTTGTTTTGAAAATCTTGATGTACAATCAAACGACCAATAAAGCAGGTTGAATTATCAACATAACCTCTAACTGAGGCTATTATTTGATTATTAATCACACCTTTAAGAATGGTTGTTTTTTCGTAATCCTGCCTAATAGATGCTAAATCTTGAGTTAATGGCGGAATACTATAATCATCAACTGATTTTGCTTCTGAGATATAACAATCCTTTTGTAGCTCTAAAATTGTTGACAAATCTGAAAATTCGGCAGGTAATATTTTTAAATCTGTATTAATCAAACGTTCTACCTCTGAGATAGGAACATGAGTACGTTCAGAAACTTGTTGAATTGTCATTCCTTGCTTGTAAAATCGAAGTACAAATTGTTCTAAAGTCTCTCCAACCTCAATTAGATGATTATCTGGGTCAAAAAATCTAATTGTTTTTTGTCCCCAAATCTCTTCGACTAATTCATGTAGAAATTTTACATTATTTTTTTTTAAATCATTATAAACCTTATCAATATCATCTGTTTCATAACACAACTCAAAACGATTTACAGATTTATCCTGTGTTTTATCTAATCCCAAGTTACACGGAATTACATGATTATCTCTAATCTGCCAAATAGCAAATCCTGATTTATAAATAATATTTGTTCCAAAATCGAGACTTATTTGTTGTTTTAAAACATTGGAATAGAAATCTTTTGAAATCTCAATATCCTTTACAAATAAAACACTAACTAAATTTTTCAATGTCATGATACGGATATTTTCAATGTTGCGAGTTTTTTTATTATGTGTGCTAACGGTTCGCAGCTATGCCCAGTAGCCGTTTTGCGGGCTTCGTCACTGTCCAACAGAACAAGGTTTCTGCGGGGTACACGGTTTCAAATTGCTCTTTCATAGGCTATTGGGCATAGGTGCTGTTATGCAACGCTATTTTTGATTATTCAGCATTTCTTTTATTCCACCAATTGAGCTTAGGATTCCTGTTGCTTCAAATGGTATGTAAATCGTTTTGTTATCTTTTCCAGATACCATTTCTTGCAATGTATCAATATATTTGGTAGCAATTAGATAGTTAATCGGGTCACCATTTTTTGAACTAATCGCATTCGTAACAAGTTTAATTGCTTCTGCTTCAGCTTCTGCCGTTTTTATTCTGGCTTGAGCTAATCCTTCTGCTCTAAGAATCTCAGATTGTTTTTCTCCCTCAGCTTTTTTAATTTCACTTTCTCTAAATCCTTCTGCTTCTAAAACTTTTGCTGTCTTCTTTCCTTCTGCATCTAATACAGCTGCTCTCCTATCTCTCTCAGCACGCATTTGTTTTTCCATTGCTTGCTTAATATCTTCAGGCGGATTAATGTCCTGTAATTCTACACGATTAACCTTTACACCCCATTTATTTGTTGCATCATCAAGGATTGTACGAAGCTTTGAATTAATGGTATCACGTGAACTTAAGGACTCATCCAGTTCTAACTCACCAATCACGTTTCTTAATGTTGTTTGAGTTAATTTTTCTATTGCATCGGGCAAATTTTCAATTTCATAAATTGCTTTGACTGGATCCATAATTTGGAAATAGAGTAATGCGTTAATTTGAACATTTACATTGTCCTTTGTAATAACATTTTGTTTTGGAAAGTCATAAACAGTTTCGCGAATATCAATTCTGGATTTAGTACTAAATCTAATGTGTTTTTTGTCATCTGTACCTTCAACAACATATCTCCAGGTAATTTCTCTTGGCTTATCAATGATAGGCCAGATTATGTTTATTCCAGAGTGTAATGTACGACTATACTTTCCAAGTCGTTCGATTACTATAACTTCAGCTTGTTGCACAATTTTAAATCCTGCAACTGCGAAGATTAAAACGAAAAGAGCAATAGCTCCTGCAATGATAATAAGTCCCATAACGAATTAATTTAAAGGTTTAACAATTAAAACAATACTTTCTATTTCAACAACTGTGACAATAGTCCCAATTTGAATTATTTCATTATTTAATGATTTTGCTTTCCAATCATCACCATCTATTTTAATCCTACCTGTATTTTTTATAGGATGTATTTCCTCTGTTACTGTTCCATTTTTATTGATTAAAGCATCTTGGTTGGTTTTGACTTTGTCTTTTCTATAGCCATATTTTGTAATAATTGGTCTTATCAAAAAATAAGTAAGAGCAACTCCAAATGCAAATAATAATATTTGCCATTTTACTTCCAATCCAAAGTAATTACCGATTGCAGCAAATATAAATCCGATACCAACTGCACCAGAAATGAATCCAGCAGTGAAAATTTCAGCAATAAACGCGATTATTCCGATTGCTATTAAAATGTGCCAAGTTTCCATTTTTAAATTATTTATGTTGATTGTCTTTTCTTCTCATAGTGTTGCATAACGTTTCTCAGCTATACGCAGGCAGGGATTTTAACCACTGAACTTCCTACGAAGAACTGAACTTCAAATTTACCACTTTCCTGTCTTACGAAGCACGAACCCCCTGCTTGCGTATAGGTGATGTTATGCGGTCGGCTTTCATTTTCTCTTCTTTCTCGTTAATTTGTCAAGCAAAGTTACTAAATTTGCAGTCAAGCAATTTCAATTTTTGAATTATGAATTGTGATTTGAATTCAAGTATTCACCTGTAAGAAGTTACTAATGACAAAAAAGAAATTGCCCGTTCGTTTTACGGGTCAGCACTTTACTATTGATAAAGTGCTAATAAAAGATGCAATAAGACAAGCAAATATAAGTAATCAGGATACGGTTTTAGATATTGGGGCAGGCAAGGGGTTTCTTACTGTTCATTTATTAAAAATCGCCAACAATGTTGTTGCTATTGAAAACGACACAGCTTTGGTTGAACATTTACGAAAATTATTTTCTGATGCCCGAAATGTTCAAGTTGTCGGTTGTGATTTTAGGAATTTTGCAGTTCCGAAATTTCCTTTCAAAGTGGTGTCAAATATTCCTTATGGCATTACTTCCGATATTTTCAAAATCCTGATGTTTGAGAGTCTTGGAAATTTTCTGGGAGGTTCCATTATCCTTCAGTTAGAACCTACACAAAAGTTATTTTCGAGGAAGCTTTACAATCCATATACCGTTTTCTATCATACTTTTTTTGATTTGAAACTTGTCTATGAGGTAGGTCCTGAAAGTTTCTTGCCACCGCCAACTGTCAAATCAGCCCTGTTAAACATTAAAAGAAAACACTTATTTTTTGATTTTAAGTTTAAAGCCAAATACTTAGCATTTATTTCCTGTCTGTTAGAGAAACCTGATTTATCTGTAAAAACAGCTTTAAAGTCGATTTTCAGGAAAAGTCAGGTCAGGTCAATTTCGGAAAAATTCGGTTTAAACCTTAATGCTCAAATTGTTTGTTTGTCTCCAAGTCAATGGGTAAACTGTTTTTTGGAAATGCTGGAAGTTGTCCCTGAAAAATTTCATCCTTCGTAGTTCAAAGTCGGGTGGTTGTCAAGATGATTTTTTTGGTTTGGTGTCGTCTTTTAAGCTGCCGCATAACGGATGGCGGTATGGTTAGTTGCCGATTTCGAAGCACTTTCCTATCAAGTTACAACTACTTTTGATACGAGCTGTGCCGCTCGAATACCCACTGCACCGGCAATTAACTATACCGCGTGTTGGCAACTGGTGTTCATTCATATCCGTCTGTTTATCATTTATTTAGCTTTATTTTTTGTCATTCTCAATCTGCACCAACCTATCAACGAAGCACAAATTTATTTTGTTTTTTTGAGCGTGGGCAATCCTAAAACCGTCCTGAAAGGCGGTTACTCGGGCTGGCATTTGCAAGCTCTTTGACAAAGCTTTGGTTGAAGCGTTGGCTTGTGGGGCTTTGGCAATGTGCTTGCAAATAGGGTGGGCTTTTATCATAATTGACCTCCAACTCCCTTAAATTTCTCTACAAACGAAACTAGCTTTTGAAAAACACTCTGCTTTTTAGTCAAATACTGTGGATTTAAAGGACTCATTTTCGGTAAAAGAGCATTAAGTTCTGTTCCGTTTTCACTTGCATATTCACGTCTTAAAGAAGTTAATATATAACGCTTTGCTTCCTCTATATTTAGATTTTCTTCAGTGATTAATTCCAATGCTTCCGCTTTCTGCTTGCTTTGAGCAAATGCAAAAAATGAATCTATAACATTCGCTTTGTCTTGTAGCGTGTCAAGGTCAGTCTCATTTATGAAATCAACAACTAAACTTTCTTTTGCTCTGTTCCCAACACTTGCACGAATTACCCTGCGTATTTCAGTAATTAAAGTGTCTTTGTCTTTTGTTTTCTTATTATGTTCAAAAATTAATTCAAGAATGTAATCAAGGTTTATTTCTTGTGATTTTAGTAAGTCAATCTCGAAAACTACATCATCCCAATCAATTTTTGATTCCTCTGATTCTTTCCCAAATCTTTCACGCCTTAACCAGTCACGTATATCATTATAAGTTGAACGGTAATCCTGAACAGTTCTTTCTTTTAGCAATTCAATTTTTTGCATTGTGGCAATATCCTCATCTGTTACAAAATGAGCTTTTTTAAATTCTTCAATTGCCTCAGGATTATTTATGTCAATTGCTTGAAATGCTTTAAGGTGGTTAAATTCATCGTAATTCTGGAGTATGTTTTCTACTCGCAAATATTCTCCGAATAGTTTTGCAAATTCCTTTTTGTCCTTCTCTTTTACAATTTCGTCAGGATTAGGGAATTTCTCATTTAACTCTTTTACTACTTCAACATAACCTCTGCGTGCTTCACCTGTAACAATGTCTGTGAAACCCTCTAAATATTCTTTGTAGCTCTTTTCAAGAACCACATTCTTTGTATTGCTATCCCCGAAAAGAGTAATGGCATCAACTGTTGCTGTTTCTAAATTTCTAAAAGTAACAATATTCCCAAAAGTTTTTGTGGCATCATAAATACGATTGGTGCGTGAAAAGGCTTGAATTAAACCGTGATAACGCAAATTCTTGTCAACAAAAAGTGTATTGAGTGTTGGAGCATCAAAACCTGTAAGGAACATACCAACTACAATGATTAAATCAATCTCTTTGTTCTTTACACGTTTGGCAAGGTCACGATAATAATTCTGAAACTCATTGCTGTCAACTCCATAACTGGTTTTGAAAATGGCGTTATAGTCATTGATAGCTTTAGTTAAAAACTCTTTTGCACTAATATCCATTGCAGAAGGTTCAAAAGTCTCGTCAACTATTTCACCTATTGCACTCTGCTCTTCATTTGCAGCAAAAGAAAAGATTGTTGCAATTTTTAATGGCTTTTCGCTCTCTTTTTGTAGGTTGTTTAATTCCTCATAATAACATTTGGCTGCATCAACACTACTTACGGCAAACATGGCATTAAAGCCTTTGTTGCTTCCTTGATTTCTGTGGGTTTTTATCTTGAAATTCTGTAAGATGTATTCGGATATTTCTTTGATGCGTTTTGGATGAAGTAACGCTTTTTTGTTTTCTGCTGCACTTAATTTTTTCTCATCTATTTCAGTTTCTATACTCTTAAACTGTGGACGAACATCATTATAGTCAACTTTGAATTTTAGTACTTTTTCATCTCTAATCGCATCCGTAATGACATAAGAGTGCAATTCACGACCGAAAACACTTGCAGTAGTTTCAGCACCTAACGCATTTTGAGGAAAAATGGGAGTTCCTGTAAATCCGAATTGATAGAATTTTTTAAACTTCTTGTTTAGATTCTTTTGTGCTTCTCCAAATTGAGAACGATGGCATTCATCAAAAATGAAAACCACTTGCTTTTGGTAAATAGCTAAATCACCTTCACTTTTCATGAGGTTATTTAGTTTTTGTATCGTAGTTACAATAATCTTATTGTCTTCCTTTTCAATATTTCGCTTTAAACCTGCTGTACTATCTGAACCATTCACACTATCGGGTGAAAAACGCTGATATTCTTTCATAGTTTGAAAGTCCAAGTCTTTACGGTCAACTACAAAGAATACTTTATCAATAAAATCCAATTGGGTTGCTAAACGTGCCGCTTTAAAACTGGTAAGCGTTTTTCCTGAACCCGTGGTGTGCCAAATATAACCGCCTCCTTCATTGGTTGACCATTTCTTAGCCAAATACGAACTTTCAATTTTCCATAAGATTCTTTCTGTTGCTGCAATTTGATAGGGTCTCATTACAAGTAACGTATCGCTTGTATCAAAAACAGAATACTTTAATAAAACTTCCAAAAGTGTTTTTCTCTGGAAAAAGGTACTTGTAAAATCTTTTAGGTCTTTAATCAGCGTATTGTCAGCCTTTGCCCAATTCATGGTAAAGTCAAAGCTGTTTTTGTTTCGCTCAACGGTGTTTGCAAAATATCGGCTGTCAGTACCGTTTGAAATGACAAAAATCTGAATATATTTATAGAGCGAGTTATTACTATTAAAACTTTCTTTTGAATATCTGTGAACCTGATTAAACGCTTCACGGATAGCAACTCCACGTTTTTTTAGTTCGACCTGAACCAAAGGCAATCCATTTACTAATATTGTTACATCATAACGATTGGCATTTGTTCCTTTCTGTTCAAATTGTGAAATTACCTGTACTTTATTTCGTGTAATATTCTTTTTATCTACCAAGTAGATGTTTTGGATATGACCATCATCAAAAACAAAATCGTAGATATAGTTGTCGTGAATTTTTCTTGTTTTTTCTACAAGGTTATCACTTGGCTTATCCAAATATTCTTCAACAAAACGAGTCCATTCTCCATCCGAAAATTCCATATTGTTAAGCGATTGTAGTTGCTCTCTAACATTCGCAAGCATTGACTCTATCGAATTCAGGTTTATCGGATTTTCATAACCTTGATTGATTAGGTCTTGAATAAATTCCTTCTCAAGTGCCGCCTCTGTTTGATAGACAGCAGGAGCCTCATTCACCTCAAAATACTTGGTAAATTTATCAAGTACAATAAAGTTATTTGATTCTGCTATGGTTTTATATTGTGACATTCTGTTCAGTTGTGCTTGTGTTAATAGTTGGTTTGAAGCCGTACAATCTTTTAATTTCATTTACAAGAAAACCCAATACTCTCTTGTCATTTTCTTCAACAATTGAAATTTCTTCACCATTGTGTTTTGAATGACTTGATAGATTAATTATTCTTCTGTAATACGCTTCACGTGATTCTTGGGGCAAAAGTTCCTCCCATTTATGATACCCTAGAAAAGTGGAAGTCTTTTCCAATATGTTGCGCAGAAAGTTGAAATGAAACTTTTTTATTTCACCTGACGGTTGTATAGCTTTCTCCAATTCAGATAAAAGAAATAAGTGATATGAGAAGGGAGAGTCGTTTTTAAGTTCACCGATAGAAAAAGTACCATCATTCAACTTTTCTAAAAGCCATTTCTTAGTTTTCGCAACCCTATTAAATTCATTGAAAATTACATTGTAGAATAATGGATTATGGGTAGTGATAATGAATTTCAAATCCGAAGTACTTGATTTTATTAATTCTGAAATATTCACAGCCAATTCAATAAGATGTGTATCATCTAAAGAGCTAACAGGGTCATCAATAAAAATATATTCTAGCTTATCATATTGGTCGGTTTCACGATTTTCTTTTTCTGCAATATTTAAAACACTTACAACTTGTTCCATTAAACTAAAAAAAACACTCCAAATAAAACAGCTTTCTTCACCTTTAGAAATTTTCACAAATTCAGTATCACCCTCATTACCTCGTTCAAATGAAAATCGAACCTCTGTAAATTCTTCATTGAATTGCGGAGTTAATTTGTCATTAGTCAATAACTGAAAATTTTCAACAATATTGCGGTCTTGACCTTGTTCTCTGAGTACCCAATTTGTAAAACTGTTGGGTTGTATTTTTAGCTTTCTGTCTGAGTCCGCTTCCAAATCATTATCCCAAAAGAATAAGTCTTCAGTAAAAGCATTATAGTAAAGTATTTTAATACCTGAGTCTTCTTCCTGTTCTACTTCAAGTTCTTTTGGGGCTATCAACTGTTTAAATTCACGTGATAAACGAGTTTTACCTGAGCCATTAAAAGCATAGATTAGCTGTACTTTTTTATCAGCGTCTTTAAGTGCCTGTGCTATTTGTGTTAACGATTGTCCCATTTTATGATTCTAAATTATTCTTAGGAAAGGTCAATAATAAATCACGGTAGTATTCGTATTGTTTCTCACGAGCTGTAAGCTCTGCTGTAAGCTCTGCTGTAAGCTCTGCTGTAAGCTCCTTGAAATTATCGAGTATGGCAACTATTTTCTTTTGGATTTCCAAAGATTTTTTTGGGTCTTCTGGGCATGGGATTGGAATTTCTTTATTTGAATAATTACTAATCCACTGTCGCTTGTGGTCACCATCAACT
>ERZ1026800.2171-NODE-2171-length-11138-cov-2.145309_pt1 | contig 11138 bp, 12 predicted proteins | sample MGYA00520873_ERZ1026800 | MGnify/ENA primary metagenome ERZ1026800 (study PRJEB33270, sample SAMEA104284475) | anaerobic digester metagenome | biome: Anaerobic digester microbiome; feature: mesophilic sludge digester; material: Anaerobic digester biomass...
CCTGTGCATCGGTCGGGTGCCCCGTCGCCCGTGCTCACCGCCTTGGAGGGCCGTGCGCTCGGCGAGCTGGGCGCACTGCAGCTGGCGGCGCCGCTCTTGCGACGACTGCCCAAGGGTGATGGCCACCCGGTGCTGGTGTTGCCCGGCTTCACCGCCGGAGATCCGTCCACCGCACCGATCCGCAGCATCCTCCGCCGCCTCGGGTACCGAACCTACGGGTGGCACCTGGGGCGCAACCTCGGGCCCACCCCGGAGGTGATCGACGGCTTGTTCGAGCGGCTGAGCGCGGCGTTCGAGCGCGACGGTCGGCCGGTCAGCCTGATCGGTTGGAGCCTCGGGGGCATCTACGCCCGGGAATTGGCCCGGGCGTCGTCCGACCGCGTGCGACAGGTGATCACGCTGGGCAGCCCGTTTCGCATGGACAGCGACGGCCGCAGCGCTGTGTCCGGCCTCTACGAGCGGCTGGCCCCCCGGCCCCCGACCGGGCGTCGGCCACCCACGCGGGAGTCCGACCGTCCGACACTGGAGGTGCCGGCAACCGCCGTCTACACCCGAACCGACGGTGTGGTGCGCTGGTGGCAGTGCCTGGAGGGGGAGGGGCCCCACCGCGAAAACATCCGGGTGCTTGGCAGCCACAGTGGGCTTGGCCACAATCCGGCCGTCGTGATGGCGGTCGCCGACCGCCTATCGCAGCCCGCCGACGAGTGGCACCCGTTTCAAGCGCCCCGGTGGGCCGCAAGCTGGTTTCCGCAACCCACCAACTGGCGGGAGCCGGGCTGACGAGGATTCCCCGGCTGCTCCTCAGCGGGGGCGGTCACCGATGATCGAGGCTCGCTCCATGATGCGGACGTCGGGGAAGTAGTCCGACGACGCGTAGTGTTGAACGGCCCGGTTGTCCCAGAACGCCACCGAGTCGTTGCGCCACTGGAACCTGCACTGGTACTCGGGTGCGTCGGCGTGGCGGCACAGCTCGTCGATCAGGGCGATGCTCTGGGCTTCGCTCATGCCCAGGATGTGGCTGACGAAAAACCGGTTGACGTACACCAGCTTGCGGCCGGTCTCGGGGTGGGTGCGCACCACCGGGTGCTCAACCACCGGGTACTGCTCGCGCAGCTCGGCTTTGGCCGTGTCGTCGAGGTGATGGCCGAAGGCCCGCGAGAAGTCGTGCACGGCGACCAGGTCGTCGATGCGGGCTTTGGTGTCGTCGCTGAGGCCGTCGTACACGGCGGCCATGTCGCAGAACAACGTGTCGCCGCCGGTGGGTGGCACCGACACGGCGTGCAGCACCGCACCCAGCGACGGTTCTGCGCGCGCCAGGTGACGTCGGAGTGCCAGCCGTTCTCGTAGCCGCCGGTGTCGGCGCCCTTCTCGAAGCGCACCAGCTCGGGGTGCTCGGCGTTGGCCGAGAGGAACGGGTGCACCTGCAGCTCGCCGAAGCGCCGGGCGAACGCCACGTGCTGGGCGGGGGACAGGTGCCGGTCACGGAAGAAGATCACCTTGTAGGCGAGCAGCGCCGCCCGCAGCTCGGCGATCGTGTCGTCGTCGAGGTGGGTGGTCAGGTCGACGCCGGACAGCTCGGCGCCGACGGTGGCACCGATCGGGGTGGCCTCGAATCGCTACCAGTACAGCTCCGAGAGCCGCGTGCGCTCCCGGGCCAGGTACCCCATCGGTCCCACCATCGTGGTGTAGCCGGGCAGGTGAAATCGCAGGCCGCCCAGCGCCTCCGCCGGGTCGCTGCCCCCGGTGTTACTGCGTGGTTGGGTTGGGTGGCGGTCACGAGTTGCTCCTGGCGGCTGGTAGGTCGAGGGTCGCTTTGGCCGGTGGCCTCAGGGCTCTGCGTCGGGGTGAACGGTGGCCCGTAGGGCTTCCAGTGAGTTGTAACGCGGCGTCCAGCCGAGCAGTTCACGTGCCTTGGTGGTGTCGACGATCGACGGTTGCGCAACCGCCTCCACCCAGTCGGTGATCGGCGGGAGCAGCGAGCTTCCCGGGAGCGCCGTCAGCCCCCGAGCCACGGTTCTGGCCACGACACCGGGGATCGGCACCGGGGTGAGGCCGAGCTCGCGGACGAAGTCGGCACCGGTCACCACGCCGTCGCCGGCGATGTTGTAGGCCCCGGGTGGGCCGGCGCCCACGATGCACCGCACCAACGCGGTGCCCACGTCGGTTTCGTGGATCAGATGCATCGGGATGGTCGGGACGGGGATTGGCAGGGGCACGCTGACGCGGTCGAGCGCAGCGGTGCCCACGCGGCCGAGGGCGGCGACCAGGCCGGGCAACTCCTTGGCCCCCAGCGTGTGAGGCCCAACGACGATCGGCGGACGCAGCAGGTAGAGGGCCAGCTCGGGGTGTGCGGCCGCCTCCTCGCCGATCAGGTGCTCCAGCTCCGCCTTCTCCTGGGCGTAGAACAGCCGGTCGGCCGGGCGCACCGGCCAGTCCTCGGTCATCGGCGTGGGGTTGTCGTGGTGGAACCCGTACGCCGCCACCGACGAGGCGTAGACGAACCGCCTGGCGCCGGCGGCGGCCGCCGCTCGAAAAGCGTTGAGGGTGCCGTCGACGTTAATGGCACGGATCGCCTCCCTGGATGCGGACCCGGTGATCATGAAGGCGAGGTGGACGACGACGTCGGCGCCGTCGAAGGCCTCCGCCAGCGCGTCGGGGTCCCGCACGTCGCCCCGGCGGTAGGCCATCTTCGTCCAGTGGTGCGCCGCCGGATCGAACGGCCGGCGGGCCACGCCGACGACCTTTTCGATGCGGTCGTTGGCCTCGAGCAACGGCATCAACCCAAAGCCGAACGTGCCGGTCGGCCCGGTGACCGCCACGGTCAGCCCGGGCTGGGTCGATTGTGATGTCCGGGCGCCGCTGGCCTTCGACCCGCTACCCGGTGGGCGACTGGCCATGGGCGCACCCTACCGAGCTGGCGGCGGGGCCGATCGGCGAAACCGACGGGTTCGGTGAGCTGTCACAACTCAAGAAGGAAGCGGAGGGCTCGGTCGAGTGCTCCCACTGAGGACGTATCTAGAGCGCCCTCGACAGCGATCGGCGTAACAGCCACGCCCCCAGCGGCAAGAGCACAGCGGTCATGGCGAGCAGCACGCCGAGCTGGGGCAGCACATCGCTGATGGTGCCGCCGCGCCGCTGGATCTCGGAGTAGGCCTCGTAGGCCCAGTGGTGAGGGGTCAGCGCCGAGACCTTCATCAGACCATCGGAGAACAACTCGAGCGGAAGCATCGACCCGCCGAGCGCAGCGACGACCAGCCCCAACCCGATCCCAACACCGTTGGCGGCGTTGGCGTTGTCCATCAACGAGCCCAGCACCATCGCCGCCGATGCGCTGACCGCAGCGAACGCCGCGACCACGCAGGTGGTGGCGAACGGATCGCCCCAGTCGACACCGAAGAGGACGGCGGTGCCGATGACCATGTAGATGCCCTGCCCGAACGCGATGCCGAATCGGCCCAGGGTTTCGCCCCCGATGACCTGCACCGAACTGACCGGGGCCGACAACTGGCGACGGGTGACGCCCAACTCGCGGGACTGGATCAGCATCCCCGAGCCGGTCAACGCGGTGAGAAAGATGAACAGCGACAACTGCTGGGCGGCACCCAGGTCGAACTGCCCAAGGCCGGAGAACTCCTCGCCCAGGTCGCCGTCCACCAAGTCGACGCTCAACGTCGGTCCTGCGTCCTCGGCCGCCGTCAGGGCCCGCTCGACCTCTTCCGGCTCGACCTGCTGGGCTTGAAGGGCGTCGCTCGCAGCCCGGCGCAACGAGAGCGAATCGAGCACCGACCTGACCGTGGCCGTCGTTGCCTGGCCACCGGCCTGGCTGCCGGGGATGATCGTGATCTCCACGGGTTGTTGCGCCGACCAGCGGGTCTCATCGTCGGGGTCGACGATCACGGCGGCGTCGGAGCGCCCGCGGGCGACAACCTCCTTGGCCCGAGCTGCGTCGTCGCTGCGCTCCACCGCAATTCGCTGGTCGTCCAGCGCCGAGGCGAGGCGGTCGGACAGCGGCCCGGAGCCGGTCAAGATCAGGCGTCCCGCAGCTCCGGAGTCGCCGAACTGCAGGCCGATCGCAACGACGAGGAGCATCGGGAGGACGAGCACGAAGAAGTAGTTGGAACGATCCCGGAAGTACCGCTTCAGCGCGATGCCGGCGATGGCGACGACCGGCCTCATGTCAGCATCCGGTGCAGGTGGCGATCGCGCTGACGGGAACGAGCGCTCATGTGAGCGCCGTGTCATCGCCGAGGGCCATCGAGATCGCCAGCGCACCCACCCCAAAGGCGGCGAACACCGCCAGCGGCCCACCGAGGTCGGCGACCTGTCCGCCACCGCTGGTGATGCCCAGGCCCCGGATGAACGCGGCTGTCGGCGTCAGGTCGGAGATTCGGCCCAGCAGGCCAGATCCGGTGATCGGGAAGAACGACCCGCCGAGCACGCCCATCAGGATGCCGATCATCGCATTGGCCCCTTGTGCCTGCTCAGAGGTGCGCGCCACCCGGGTGATCACCAGCACCAGGCTGGTGACGGCGACGACCGCAGCGACGATGACCACGCCCACCGGAATGAGGTCGCCAAAGCGCACACCGAAGAACAGCGAACCGGCGCCGAGCAGTACCGACGTGGCGACCACCCCGAGGATGAGGCTGACCAGCACCTTGGACAGGATGATCGAGCGGGGTGGAAGCGGCATCGAAACCAGCCGCACCAGCGTGCCCTGCTCGCGTTCGGCGATGTAGGCGATCACACCGAACCCGACCGTGAAGAACATGAACAGTGCCGCCTGGCCAGCGACCAGATAGCCCTCCATCGTGAGTTGTTCGTCGGACGCGGCGCCTTCCTTGGCGGTCAACACCGCTGGGGCCTGTGCGACAGCCTGAGCCACCTCGGGCAGCTGGGAGGTGGAAAGCCCCACCGCCGAGCCGGCGCTCGCCGCCTGGGCGCTGGCGGCCACCCGCTTGAGGTAGCTCGACACGATCGAGTCGACCACGCTGGCCTCCAGGCCGCCTTGGCCGAGCTGCAGGACCTTCACCTCCGGCGATCCGCCGGTACCCACAGCTTCGACGAACCCGGTCGGAAACACCACCCCGGCGGTGATCGACCCCGATTCCACTTTGGCTGACAGCCCGTCGGCCTTGGCCGGCGGCACCAAGGTTGCGGCGATGTCGAGGTCGTCGATGCTCGACAGCACACCCACCAGGCCCTCGGCGATCTGATCGCCGGGTTCGGCTGCCACGATCACCGTGATCTTTCCCAGCGACTCGGAGGATCCCAGCCCAGAGAACAACAGGTTGAACACGAACATCAAGATGATGGGCACCGCAAGGCCAAAGATGAGCACCGACCGGTCGCGCACCCGCTGTCGCAGGTCGCTGAGCGCCATCGTCCATACAGCCGATGCGTCCAAGGTCAGTTTCGCAGTGCTCGGCCGGTGAGGTTCAAGAACACCGATTCGAGGTCGGGGCGAGCCACCTCGACGTCGGTGATCGACATCCCCGACGCGCTGGCGATTCCGACGATCTCCGCCAGCGCGGCCGGGGCATCGACGACGATGAGGTCGATGCTTCGACGGTCGTTGGCGACCGAGCGCACCGGATCAAGTGATGCGAGCGCGTTGGTCACCCCGTCGAGGTCGCCGGTGCCCTCGAGGTGGACCCGATCGGTCTCGCCGGTCAGCGCCAGCAGCTCATCGCGTGTTCCCTCGGCCATCATGGCGCCGTGGTCCAGGATGCCGATGCGGTCGCACAGCCGCTCGGCCTCCTCCATGTAGTGGGTGGTGTACAGCACGGACATACCCTCGCCGGCGAGCGCCTCCACCGCTTCGAGGATGGAGTTGCGCGACTGCGGGTCGACCCCGACCGTGGGCTCGTCGAGGATCAGGAGCTTTGGCTGGTGCAGCAGCCCGATGCCGATGTTGAGCCGCCGCTTCATGCCACCCGAGTACTCCTTGGTGAGGTCACCGGCCCGATCGGCCAGGCCGATCACCTCGAGCACCTCGTCGGTGCGTCGCTTCAGCTCGGCTCCCCTCAGCTTCTCCAGACGGCCAAAGAAGCTGAGGTTCTCCCGGCCGGTCAGGTCTGGGTAGATGGCCAGCTCCTGAGGGACCAGCCCGGTCAACGCCTTGACCGCCACCTGTTTGGGGCCGACGCGCTGGCCCCCGAGGCGAATCTCGCCGCCATCGCACGACAGCAGTCCGGCGACCACGGAGATAGCGGTGGTCTTGCCGGCTCCGTTGGGGCCGAGCAGGCCGTAGGTCTCGCCCTCCTCGATGCGAAACGAGACGTCGTCGACCGCAACCAGGTCGCCAAAACGACGGATCAAGCCATCGACGCTGAGTACCGGTTCGGGCATGCGAGCAGCCTTTCTCGCGTGTGAACGCCACATGTTGTCAGACGGAACGCCGGTCGGGGCGCGAGAAGCCGGTTGCCCACCGCTAGGGTCATCGAGGTGAACGACAATCCAGGGCCGGGGACGGGGCGGAGCACGGGGCAAAATGGGAGGGACCACGACGCTCTGGTTCGGGCTCCCATCATCGTGGTGCGGGTGCTGGGCTACCTCACCTACGCCTACCTGATCGTCGTCGAAGTGATACTCGGGCTTGCTTTCATCCTGCGCCTGCTCGGGGCCAACCCGACGAGTGACTTCGTGACCTGGATCTACCGGAGCGCCGACCGGGCGATGAACCCTTTCCGCGGCATCTTCGAACCGATTCAGCTCGGAACCAGCAGGCAGGCGGTCCCGGCGGTCTTCGACACCTCGTTCTTGTTTGCAATGCTGATCTACGGGATCGTCGCCATCGTCATCCATATGGGGCTGACCTGGCTCGGCGGTCAGATGCATCGCCTCGACGCCAACCGAGTGCGACAGGAACGCCTGGACGCCTACAGCGACGCTGCGGAGAGCTACCGCAGTGAGCGGCCCGACGTCATGTCCCAACGGCCCGACGTCATGTCCCAGCCCGCCGATGACCCCAACCCGACCACCCCCTACCAACGGTGAGCGGCCTGTCCAGCGGTGCAGTGCGCACCGCCACCATTGTGGTCCTGGCGGTCGTCGGCGCACTGGCGCTGACGTCGTGTGGCGAAGATGGTCCCGTCGACAGTGCTCTTCAGTCGGCGTCGAGCCTGGCGGCCGATGTCAGCATTCCCGATGTGAGTGCACCCGACGTCTCGCTGCCCGACGTGACCGTGCCGGCCGTGACGACCCCGAACAATCCGCAGACCACGTCGGCTCCGCTCAACGACGCCCCTGCAGCCGACCCCGACCAGAGCGATGACGGGCTCGGCGCGCTGGCCATTGCGCTGTTGGTACTCCTCGCCCTCGGAATCGTCGGCACCGTCGTTGCGCTGATGCGCAGTGGCAGAGACTCGTCCGATGACGAGGCGCAGAAGACCAGCCGGCTCTACGCCAACCTGAACCGACTGATCGATGACGGCAACTGGGCGATGCGCCAAGCAGCCGAGGCCGTGCAGGCCACCGACCTCGACCGGGTGGCAGCCGTCTGGCCCACAGCCCGTGCCCACTTCATCGACATTGAGCACAGCGCGGCCGACCTCCACCCGGATTCGCCGGCAATCACCGAAGCCGTCCAGCGGGCCGGGCTTGCCTTCGCCGGATTGCGCGGCGCCCTCGATGCCTACACCGACGCGATTCGGCGAGGGTCGCTGGGGCAGCTCGACGCGCTCGGCCCGCTGCAAACGCGGGTGACCGAGCGACAGAATCACCTGGCCGTTCAGCTGCAAGCGCTGGTCAGCACCAGCAGCGCCACCCCTGGCGAGTGAGATCGACGCGCCACTGCGACGGGCCAGCGTCTCGGTGGTGGAGTTGCCGACGGTGTGTTTGTGACGGGGGTCCGCCGGGGACCTGGGGAGAGTGACCGACATTCGACCAGCCGATGCCACGCCCACCCAATCACCCGAGGTTGTGTACACGATCGGCCACGGCACGCTGAGCGCCGATGAGCTGGTGACGTTGCTGTCCGACCAGGGCGTCGATCGGCTGGTCGACATCCGGTCCTTTCCCGGTAGCCGACACAACCCGCAGTTTGGCCGCGAGGAGATGGAGCGTTGGGTGCCCGAGGCCGGGATCGACTACCGCTGGTTGCGGGGCCTGGGCGGTCGGCGCAAGCCGACGGACGACTCGCCTCACGTGGCGCTACGACACCAGGCCTTTCGCTCGTACGCCGACTACATGGAGACTGACGATTTCGCTGCAGCTTTGACGGAACTGCTCGCTCTGGCAGCGGAACGGCCGACGGCGATCATGTGCAGCGAGTCGGTGTGGTGGAAGTGCCACCGTCGGCTGGTGTCCGACCATTTGGTCCTGGTGGAGGGGGTTCCGGTGCGCCACATCATGCACACCGGCAAGCTGATCGACCATCCTCCCCTCGCCGAGGCCAGGATCGAGGGTTCAGAGCTCGTCTACGACCAACAGGTCGGGTGAACCCATCGATGTGGGGCGCCGGATGCCGGATGCTGGATTGCTCCGATGGCCTGAGCCGTCGCACGGTCGGAGGCTCAGGGCCTCACGGTTAGTCAGGGTGGCGAAGGACGACGGCAGCGTCGTCACCGTCGAGGCGGAAGCCGATCGTCTCGGTGAGAAACAGCTCCACGCTGTCGCCATCGTGATGGCGGTAGCCCAGAGCGAGGTCCTCGGAGGCCTCCAGGTGGTGGTCGCCTCCCTGCATCGAGATGACCAGCGCGCCGTTGACCGTCGGCGCCCACACCAGTGGACCGCCAGTGATCTTCCGCAGGTGGTCGAGCACGAAGCCACCCTGATCGGTCGTCTCCATGACACCCCGATAGCAGCGTGGGCCGAGGGCCAGGCCGTAGGGGCCGCCGACGCCGGCGTCCCGCAGGATCGCCACCGCATTGGCGACGACGCTGGGGTACTGGGTGTAGTCCGGCGAAATGTCGAGCGCCTCGTGTGGCGTGGCGGTGGCGATGCCGACGGTGGACACGCCGTCGATGCCCTGGAACACCAGACCGTCCTCGGCCGCAGCGATGTGTCGGGCGGCCTCCCGCAACGGATCGAAGTCGACGTCGACGGCGCCCCGTTCAAGGGCCTCGATCTCTGGTCGGGCCATCGTGAAGCGGCTGTTGAGCTCGAACATCGGCATGGTGACCACGCGGGCCACGCTGGCGTCGTCGCCGCCAACCCGCTCGATGCGGCCGGTCGGCAAGCATGTGGCCCCGGTGGGGCCATGAAAATCCATCAGACGTCGGGCGGCCAGGAAGATTTTCAGGTTCTCGGAGGCCTCCTCGTCTAGCGCCGCCCAGGCGGCGGCGGAGATGGGGGCAAGCTCTCGGTGCAGGCGGTTCACAGTGAATCGGTTCCTTTCAGTCCACCGATACCGAGGCCGACAGACCTGCGGGGCTCGATGGGGCGTCGGGTGTGGTGTCGGCGGCGTCGCCGCCATCGCTGGCCTCCTCGACCGCCAGCAGCGGCCGGTCGGTGAAGAGGTACGTTCGCAACTGCTCGTCGAAGCCGGCGTCGCGGCGGCGCAGCCACTCCAGGTTCATTGCAGCGTGCTCCTTTTCCTCGTCGCGATTGTGGGCGAGAAGCTCGGCGAGCGACTCGTCGTTGGTGGCCTCCACCCGCTGGTCATACCAATCGACCGCTTCGAGTTCCTCCATCAGCGAGACGATCGCCCGATGCCGATCGACCGTGGCCTCCGACAGCTTGTCGGGGTCTTCGTGAAGCTCAGCACTCGATCCAGCCACGTGTGCACCTTTCGGGTTCGTCGTGTCGGCGGTCAGAGCCGCCTTCTCACGTTCTACCCGCTCCGCCGACGACGTACGCATCGACTCGGAGAAATCCACGTGTCCGGGCTCTAACCTGCCTCGATGGATCAGAACGCTCTGACGCCGGAGACTCCCCGATGCCGGTGAACGGTCCGACGAGCCACATCGTGGCGGCGAGCGTCGGGACTGCGGCCTTGACCGGTCGTCGGGTGATCATCACCGGTGCCTCATCGGGGATTGGGGAGGCGATCGCTCGTTCGCTCAGTGCCTCGGGCGCCACCGTCGGGCTACTGGCCCGGCGGGTGGAGCCGCTCGCGCTGCTGGCGGGGGAGCTCGGCGGGCCGTACCGCAGCGCCGACGTGGCCGACCTCGGTGCGGCGGCCGTCGCAGTCGAGGAGCTGGCTGATGAGCTCGGGGGCGTGGACGGCCTGATCAACAATGCCGGGCGCATGGACCTGGGATCGCCCAGTGCCACCGATCCGGAGGTATGGCGAGCGGCCTACGAGGTGAACGTGCTCGGCCTGTTGGCCACTACCCATGCCGCCGTTCCGCACCTGCGCCGCAGCGCCCATCCCAACATCGTCAACATCTCGTCGATGTCGGGGCGCAGGGTCGCCAGCGTCGACGGTGGGGTGTACGCCTCCACCAAATTTGCCGTCCACGCGCTGGGTGATGCGCTGCGCATGGAACTCCAAGGCGACGGGATCGCCGTGACCACCGTGTCGCCCGGTTTCGTGCGCACCGGCCTGGCCGATGGTCTCGACGACGAGCACCGCCGCAGCTGGCAGGCCAGCGCCGCCGAGCGGGGCCTTGACCCCGAGGTGATCGGTGACGTCGTCGCCCACCTGGTGTCGCTTCCCGTCGGCGTGTGCCCGGTCGAGTACGCGCTGACCGCCACCGCCCAGGTGCCGGGCAACTAGCGCCGAACGTTCGCCCTCAGGCGAGGTAGAGATCGAACGCGTCGCTGATCGCTTGACTCTCCTGTCGACGTGCCCAGCAAGGTGTCATCGGGCTCACCGGGACGGACAGGGTTCCGATGCGCGTTAGGTTGAAAACTTCGCTCGTGCCCATCTCGGGGTTTGGGCACAACAGGAAAGTCCCCCGCAATGAACACCCCCACTTCCTCGTTCCGCGCGCTTGGCGTGCCCGACGAGCTCGCCGCCGTGCTCGAGCGCGCCGGCATCTCCACTCCCTTCGATATTCAGGTCGCTGCAATTCCCGATGCGCTCGCCGGACGTGACGTCCTCGCCCGTGCCCCAACCGGCTCCGGCAAAACGCTTGCCTTCGGCCTTCCGCTGGTGGCCCAGGTCGGCCGTGGCACCAGCCGCCGCCCCCGTGCCTTGATCCTTTCGCCCACCCGCGAGCTGGCCGAGCAGATTCGCCGCGAGCTCGAGC
>ERZ1026800.2172-NODE-2172-length-11135-cov-2.980741_pt1 | contig 11135 bp, 9 predicted proteins | sample MGYA00520873_ERZ1026800 | MGnify/ENA primary metagenome ERZ1026800 (study PRJEB33270, sample SAMEA104284475) | anaerobic digester metagenome | biome: Anaerobic digester microbiome; feature: mesophilic sludge digester; material: Anaerobic digester biomass | place...
ATGAGCCCTGCATTGTTTCTCGTCATCGGTTTGGTGCTCAGCGTGATCGGATCGCTGGTCGCCTGGTTGTTCCTCCGAGACCGGCCGGCCTCCACCGATGCGATGGCCGACTTTCGTCGCACGATGTCGGCGCTCGACCCCAACGGCCCCAAACAACCACGCGATCGCAACGGGTCGAAAGGTTCCTCACGGAAGCGCTGAACGGCCCGATGACCGCCTCGTCCTGAGGCGGTTGTGGTGCATACGTGCCTCACCGGCGCGTCATGGGGCACGATAGAGCCCTCGGAAACATGAGTCCTCGGTGACGAGGCCTGAACACTTCGGGCAACCCCGACCCATCCCACCGGCCGAACGCCGACTTGAGAGGACAACCCACTGGCACGCGACCTGGCCATCGACCTCGGTACCGCCAACACCTTGGTGTACGCGCGGGGTGAGGGGATTGTCCTCAACGAGCCTTCGGTGATCGCCATCAACAGCCGCACCAAGGACGTGTTGGCGATGGGGCGCGAGGCCTGGCACATGATCGGGCGTACCCCTGCTCACATCGTTGCGGTTAGGCCCCTGCGCAAGGGCGCGATCACCGACTTCGAGGTGACCCAGGAGATGATCCGTCTGCTGTTGAAGCGGGTCGGCGTCTCTCGGTTCAATCGACCGCGCGTGGTGATCTGCGTGCCGTCGGCGATCACCCCGGTCGAGCGCCGCGCGGTCATCGATGCCACCAGGCGGGCGGGAGCGGCCGACGCCCAACTGATCGAGCAGCCGATGGCTGCTGCGATCGGTGCCGGGCTACCCATCAACGAGCCGATCGCCAACATGGTGGTCGACATCGGCGGAGGTACCTCGGAGACAGCGCTCATCTCGATGGGCGGCATCGTGGCGATTCAGGCGGTGCGGGTCGGGTCCTTCGACCTCGACGCCGCCCTGATCACCTGGATCCGTCGCGAGTACGGCATTGCGGTGGGCGAGCAGACGGCGGAGGAGATCAAGATCACGATCGGCTCGGCCTATCCCACCGAGGAGGAATTCCAGGCGGAGGTGCGGGGTCGGGAGCTGATGTCCGGCCTGCCCAAGACCGTGCTGATCAGCCCGGAAGAGGTGCGCGACGCGCTGGCCGAACCGGTCGGTGCCATGGTGGATTCGGTGATCACCTGCCTGGGGCAGGCGCCGCCGGAGCTTGCCCAGGACTTGATCACCCAAGGCCTGTACCTGGTGGGCGGTGGATCGATGCTGCGAGGCCTCGACCGTCGGTTGGCGCTGGAGACCGAGGTGCCGGTTCGTCAGGTGGCCGAGCCGCTGGAAACCGTCGTGCTGGGAGCCGGCCGGGTCATCGAAAGCTACGAGGCGCTGCAGGCGATGTTCATGGACGCCCGGTGAGGGGTTTGAGCCGGGTCGTTTCGGTACGGCGGGCGTCGGAGGTTCATGGACGCCTGGCGGGGAGTTTGAGCCGGGTCGATCCTTCATGGTGATCGGGCGCTGAAGTAGGGTTCGCCCCACTGTTCCGGGGGAAGGGGAAGGGGGACGCTATGCCGCAGTTGGAAGCGAAGGATGTAACGCTGCGCTTCGGCGGTGTGGTCGCGCTCGATTCGCTGTCCTTTACCGCTGCGCCCGATTCGATCACGGCGTTGATCGGGCCGAACGGAGCCGGCAAAACCACCTTGTTCAACGTGGTGACCCGCCTCTATGAACCAAATTTAGGGTCGGTGCTGCTCGATGGGCAGGAGCTGCTGACGACCAAAGCTCACGACATCGCTCAGCTGGGCATCGCCCGAACCTTCCAGAACTTGGCGTTGGTACCGGGACTGACCGTGCTCGACAACGTGATGATCGGCGAACATTCCAGCACGACCGGCGGGTTTTTGATTTCGTTGGCAGGCCTGCAGTTTCTCGGTCGTGAACAGGCGGCCCGCCGGCGGGGCATGGAGCTGCTCGACCGCCTGGGGCTTGCCCAGTACGCGAAGTCGCCCGCAGCCGGGTTGCCCTTCGGCACCCTCAAGCGGATCGAGCTGGCCCGGGCATTGGCATCGAACCCCACCACGTTGCTGCTCGACGAGCCGGCGTCGGGCCTCACCCACTCCGAGGTGGACGAGTTGGGCGGCCTGATCCGATCGATCCGCGATGAGTTCAAGCTGACCGTGCTGCTCGTCGAGCACCACATGGGCATGGTGATGGAGATTTCGGATCGGGTGGTCGTGATGGAGTTCGGAAGGAAGATCGCCGAGGGCGACCCGGCGACGGTTCGGGCGGATCCGGTGGTCATCGAGGCCTACCTGGGGGCGTCGTGACCGATCCGCTGCTCGAAGTTCGTGACCTGACGGCCGCCTATGGGCCGGTGCAGGTGCTGTTCGGCCTGGATCTGGTGGTCAACCCGGGCGAGTTCGTCGTCATGCTCGGCGCCAACGGTGCCGGCAAGACGACCACGCTGCGGGCGTTGTCCGGCCTGGTTTCGGCCCACGGCACGATGAACTTCGACGGCTCATCGATCCTCGGCGACCGCGCCGATCAGGTGGCCAAGCTGGGCATCGCCCACGTGCCCCAAGGCCGGGGCACGCTGTCGGAGCTGACCGTCGAGGAGAACCTGGCCGTCGGGGCCTACCGGCGATCCGACAATGAGATCGACGACGATGTCGCCCGCTGGTTCGACACGTTTCCCCGCCTGGCAGAGCGCCGTCAGCAAACAGCCGGCTCGATGTCGGGCGGCGAGCAGCAGATGCTGGCGATCGCCCGGGCGATGATGTCTCGGCCCAGGCTGATCCTGTTGGATGAGCCCTCGCTGGGCCTGGCCCCTCTCATCACCAAGGAGGTGTTCGAGCGGCTAAGCGCCATCAACAAGGCCGAGGGCCTGGCGGTGCTGCTGGTCGAGCAGAACGCCAACCTGGCGCTCGAGGTGGCCGATCGGGCCTACGTGCTCGAGGCGGGGAAGATCACCGATCAGGGCACCGCTGCCCACCTCATGGCCAGCGAATCGGTCCAACGGGCCTACCTCGGAGTATAAGAACGATGAACCTGTTGTGTCCCACCGTTCCTCAGCTCGTGGCGGGAGTGTAGAGAACTCATGCACCTCCTCCTCGCGTTCGACACCGAGTTCTTCCTCCAGCGCGTCTTCGCCGGCCTCGAGTCGGGCGCGGTCTACGCCATGTTGGGCCTCGGCCTGGTCATCATCTACCGCAGCTCAGGTCTGCTGAACTTTGCCCAGGGCGAGATGGCCATGTTCAGCACGTACCTGGTGTGGGCGCTGGTGGGCAAGGACAATGGCGGCGGGCTCAACGTGTGGCTGGCCTTGGTGATCGCGATGGTGATCGCCTTCGTCGGTGCGGCGGCGATTCAGGCCCTGGTCATTCGCCCGCTTGGCGACCCCCACCTCAACCCGTTGGCGGTGGTGATCGTCACGATCGGGTTGTATTTGGCGATGCACGAGTTGCCGGCGCTTTTCTGGGACTCGGCCAACCACCGCCTGACCCCCCTGTTCGGCACCGGTTCGATCGACATCGCCGGCACTGCGCTGACCTATCGGGCGATCGGCGCGGTCGCGCTGCTGCTGATCCAGGCGGCGGCGTTCTGGGCGCTGCTGCGCTACACCAAGTTGGGTCTGGCGCTGCGGGCGGTGTCGACCAATGCCGAGTCGGCCAGCCTCAGCGGGATCCCCGTGCAACGCACGCTGATGTTCGGCTGGGGATTGGCCGTCAGCATCGGCGTGGTCGCCGGTGTCACGACGGTAGGGACAGCGATCTTCGACCCCAACTTCATGCTGGTCGTCATTATCTATGCCTTTGCGGGCGTCACCTTGGGCGGGTTCGACAGCCCGCTCGGCGCCGTGGTCGGTGGCCTGATCGTGGGCCTGATCACCGAAACCCTGCCGTACTACGTCGATGCCATCGGCGGTGAGTTCCAGCTGATGCCGGCATTCGTTCTCATCCTGGTCGTGCTGCTCGTGCGGCCCCAGGGATTGTTCGGCCGCAAGGAGGTGATCCGGGTATGAACGACTCCGATCCGATCACCGCCGCCGGAGCCCCGAAGGCCGCCGCCTCGTCCGGTTCACGCCCGGCGTCGGACGCAGCAGACCTCGACCGGCTGTTGGCGCCCGATCGCCGCAGCCAGCTGATCAAGGGCATCGTCGCCCTGGTGCTGGCGATCATCGTGTTGTCGCTGCCCTTCCAATACGCCGACTTCCAGCTCGACCGCTTCGCCAAGGTGATCGCGTTTGCGATCGCCGCCATGGGTCTCAACCTGTTGACCGGGTTCACCGGCCAGGTGTCGGTCGGCCACGCCGCGTTCTTCGGCGTCGGGGCCTACACCTCGGCCATCCTGGTCAACGACCACGGGTGGCCGCTGCTGGGGTCGGTCGTGATCGCCGGGCTGGCGGCACTCGTCGTCGGCGTCGTCGTCGGCCTGCCGGCGCTGCGCATTCGTGGCCTGTACCTCGCACTGGTCACGCTGTCGCTGGCCATGTTGTTCCCTCAGGTGGTGAAACGCCTTGCCTGGCTCACCGGGGGTTCGGAAGGCAAGCCGCTGCGTACCGGGGTCGACGTGGGCAACGGCGTGATCAAACTTCGCACCGTGCGCTTCGACGCGCCGTTCGGCAATCTGTCCTCCTCACAGTGGACCTTCTACGTCTACCTGGCGATTGGCGCCCTGGTGTTCCTCGTCTCGTCCAACCTGATCCGGTCGCGGATCGGGCGGGCGATGGTCGCCGTGCGCGACAACGAGATCGCCGCCACGTCCAACGGCATCAACCTGGCCTGGATCAAGGTGGTCACCTTCGGCCTGTCCGCTCTGCTGGCCGGGGTGGGCGGGGCAATGTACGCCCTGAACGAGGGCAACATCGTGCCGGACAAGTTCGGCGTCGAAGACTCGATCTACCTGCTGGTCGCCGTCGTCATCGGCGGCGCCGCCAGCCTGTGGGGCCCCGCGATCGGGGCGATCGCCATCGTGTTCCTGGCCGATCTGGTCCCCGAGAACCTGCAACCGGTCAGCCGTTTGATCCAGGGGGCGCTGCTGATCGCCCTGATCATCGCAGCGCCGGGTGGGATCACGGGGCTGGCCAAGCGGGCACGGGCTGCGGTGCAACGTCGGCTGAAGTCGTTGCGATCGTCGGCCTCCGACTCGTCGGAACCGACAACACCACCACCTGAGGAGCCGCTGAACACCCAGCGGTCCTCGCCAGAGATTTCCACCGAGGAGGAAACAGAATGACCAAACCACGTAACTGGCGACGTTCCCGGCTGCTGGCCGGCGCGTTGAGCCTCACGATGATCGCCGCAGCCTGCGGCGGACGCGACGATGGCGATAGCGCCAGCGACACCACCAGCGACAGCGGCGGGGAGGAGGCCGCAGGGGGTGACTCGATCATCGACACCTCGATCTGCGCTGATTACCAGGCCACCGAAGGGGTCACCGACGACACGATCAAGCTGGGCACCTCGATGCCCCAGTCCGGCCCGTATGCCGTATTTGGCGGCATCCTCAACGGTCTCAAGGCCTACTACGACTACCAAAACTCCCAGGGTGGCATCGACGGCCGCAAGATCGAGCTGATCGCCTACGACGACGAGTACAAGCCGGACCGCACCTCCGACAACGTCAAGAAGCTGGTCGAGGAGGACAAGGTCTTCGCGCTGGTGTCGGTGCTCGGCACCCAGAACAACCTGGCAGTGCGGGACTACCTGGACGAGAACTGCGTGCCCAACCTGGGCGTCGCCACCGGCTCCCCGCAGTGGGGCGAAGCGGTGCAGTACCCGTGGCTGCAGGGTGGCATTCCCTCCTACGCGCTGGAGATGAAGCGGCTGGTCGACTACCTGGAAGAGGTGGAGCCCGACGCCAAGATCGCTCTGCTGCGCCAGAACGACGACTTCGGGGACGCCTACGAGAACTCCTTGGAGCTGTTGACCAAGGACAACGACATGGAGCTCGTCGCCACAGAGACCTACGACGCCCAGGCGTCGACGGACACCAAGGCTCAGGTGGACAAGCTGGCCCAGAGTGACGCCACCGTGTTCGTCAACGGCGCCTCCGGCTCGCAGTGCCCCAACACGCTGAAGTTCGTCCCCGACAACTGGGACGTGCTCACCTACGTGGGGATCACCTGCAACTCCAAGCTGGCCCTGTCGCTGGCAGGCGGCAAGGAAGAGGGCATCATCTCCACCCAGGCCACCCTCGACCCATCCAACACCGAGGACCAGAAGGACCCGGCGATGCAGGAGTTCCTCACCGAATCTGTGAAGCACGGCCTGACCGCGGACGAAGCCCAGCTGGGCGTTGCCGCTCTCGGCTGGAGCTTCGGCGCCATGACGACCGAATTGCTTGAGAAGTCCCCGGAGCTCACCCGTGAAGATGTGATGAAGACCGCCTGGTCGATGGACTCCGACGCGGTCGGGCTGATGTTGCCCAACTCGGGCCTCGTCACCGATGGCGGCAATGACCCGTGGCTGCTCGAGTCGCTGCGGATCGTGAAGCGCACCGACGGCCAGTGGGTCGAGGCGTCCCCGCTGAAGGACTACAACGGCGAGTCCAACGACTTCGTCGGCGGCTAGATCCCGCCTGGATCGTCGACCCCTGGATGCGGCTCCGCCGGTGGCGGAGCCGCATCCAGCAGGTCTTCGGCCCCCTGACGAACCTGCCAATCCCGGTCCTTGAGGGCTGCGACGAGGCGCCGTTCGACCTCCGGCCCCTCAAACGCTGCGAGCGCCAGCACCGCCCGACGTCTGACCGTCGCCACGTCGTCGTTGGCGGCGAGGACCGCGTCGGCCCCGGATGGATGTCCGATCGAACCCAACGCCGCCACAGCGGCCTCCCGAACCAGCTTGTCGGGGTGTTGCCCAGCGGCATCGGCCAGAGCGTCGACCGTGGCGCGAATCGACGGTGCGGCGGGGTCGCCTTCACCCAGCGCGGCCGCAGCGGCCTCGGCCACCAGGTGGTCGTCGCCGGCCAAGGCCTCCCGCAGCGCCTCGCTCAGCGCCTCGTCGCCGACAGCGGGATGGGCAGCGGCCAACCGTAACGAGCACAGCCGAACCCGCTGGTCGTCGTCGCTCAGCCCTTCGATCAGGTCGGCCGAGCCGAGCCTGTCGTGTCGACCCAATGCCAGTAACCGGGCGCTGCGCACCACGCCGGTGGGGTGCGTCGACGCGACGGGGGGATCGCCGAGGCCGTCCCAGCGCAACAGCTCGGCCCGCTGGGTATCGGCGTTTCGGCCGCCGCTCACCCGATGGTGCGGTCGGCGAACAGGCCGATCGTGAAGCCGATGACGCCGGCGACCACGGCCATCGCTGCCGCCAAACACGCAATCATCACGACGAGCAGTACTGCAGAGCGAACCCGGGAGCCCCATCCGTCCCCTCGACGCCGACCGGTCCAGAGTCCAAAGACTTCTCTCAGGGGCGGGACGGGGATGAAGCGCAACGTGGCTGCACCCGATCCCGAATCGGTGAGAGGCTTAGGCTTCACCCCGAACAGCAGGTAGCCCGCGACGAGTGCGGTCACCGCCACGGTTGCGAGCCCAACGATCAACATGAACATGACAGGCCCCAGCGTACCGCCCCCAGAGGGTGACCCCGGCGACGGTTCGCCGACCGTGGTCGAACCAGCCGATGCCGACGTGCAGCCCCGCCAAGGTCGGCGTGTGCCCCGCTGGGTGGGATGGGTTGTCGGCGTGGTGGTGCTGATGGTGATCGGTGGGGCGATCGGCGCCAGCGCTGCGATCCGGACCGACCAGGTGCTCTTCGAGCCCGGAAGCGTCCGCGGAACGGCCGGGCTGGTGGAGGTGTCCGGAACGAAGAGCTACCCGATGAAGGGCGATGTGCTCTTCGCCACCGTGTCGGTCCGCCAAGCGACGCTGTTCGATCGTGTGTTTCGGCGTCCCCTCGACGACACCCTGCGCTTCACCCCGATCGATGAGGTCTACCCGGACGGCGACAAGGCCGCTGTCGACGCAGCCAACGAATCGGCGATGGACGATTCCAAGACGGTCGCCAGCGTCGTGGCCCTGCAGCACCTCGGCCGCAAGGTGACCTTTACCGGCGACGGCGTTGCGATTGTCGAGGTGGCGCCCGAAATGCCGGCCGACGGCCTGTTGAAAGCCGGTGACCTGCTGGTCGGCGCCGATGGCCAGCGCTTGGAACTTACCGACGACCTGCACCGGATCCTCGAGGGAAAGAAGCCGGGCGATTCGGTGAAGCTCAGCGTGGTGCGCGGCGGCGCTCCGTCAAGCACCAGTCCCCACGGCGAGGATGGCAAGAAAACCGGTGGCAAGGACGACGGCAAGGACGACGGCAAGGACGACGGTGCTGACACCGACCCGCCCGCCGAGCAGTCGGCCGACGAGGAATCGGTGATCGTCCCGTTGGTCGCTGCCGACGATGGTCGTCCGGTGATGGGCGTGCAGGTGGCCGACTACAACCTCGACGTCGAGTTGCCGATCGACATCTCCTTCGACTCCGGCGAGGTCACCGGGCCGTCGGCCGGTCTCGCATGGACGCTGGCGATCGTCGACGAGCTGACCCCCGATGATCTGACGATGGGCCAGCGGGTGGCCGCCACCGGCACGATTGGGCCGGACGGTGCGGTGGGCCCCATCGGTGGCTTGCCCCAGAAGACCGCCGCGGTTCGACGGGCTGGGGCAGAGCTGTTCTTGGTCCCCGAGGGCCTGCCGAAGGAGGACCTCGTCCAGGCGAAGCAGATCGCCGGAGACGAGGTCGACCTGGTCGAGGTGGCCACCCTCGACGAGGCCATCGACGAAATCGAGGAGTTCGTCGGCGCCTGAGCCTTGAGGGCATCCACCGATGAGCCCATCGGTTGGTCGTACGATCGCTGGCATGGCTGAGCCCATGAGAACCCCAAGAGGGGGACAGATCGACGACCTCGAACAACGCGAGTTTTCGCGCGCCAGGAAGGGCTACGAGCCCTCCGAAGTACGCGCCACCCTCGTGCAAACTGCGGCTGAGCTGCGCCGCCTGCGCGCCGAACGCGGTCGTCTGAGCGACGAGCTGGCGGCAGCGCGCGCCGAAACCGAACGGGTCCGGCGTCAGGCGGAGTCGGCACCGGTCGTGTTGCCCGACGACGCTGAGCTGACGCGCGTGCTCGGCGAAGAGATGGTCAAGCTGCTCGACGATGCCCGCACCACCGCCGCCGGCATTGCCGAGCGCGCCGAGGAGGCTGCGCAAGGGGCCCGCTCCGCAGCAGAGGCCGAGGCGGCCGAGCGCTTGGAGGGGCTCGACGAGGAACTGGCCGAGCGCCGCGCCGAAGCCGAAGCTGACGAGCGCGAAATCTTGGAACGGGCCAACAACGTGCTCGCCGAGCGGACCGAGCTGGCGGACGAGGCCGCGGCCGAGCTGAAGGCGCAGGCCGAAGCCGAACTGGCCGAGGCCCGCCAAGCGGCCCGCGAACACATCGAGGCGGGTAAGGACGAGGGCCGCCGCCTGGTCGTCGAGGCCAAGACGTTCCGCGAGCGAATCCTGCGCGACCTTGCCGGTCGCCGAAAGCTGGCCCGCAAGCAGCTCGAGTCGATGCGGGCGGCCCAGGAACGGCTGCTCGGTGCGTTCACGGCGTGCGCGGTGGCGGTCGAGTCCGCCACCGGCGAGCTGCACACGGCCCTGCCTGAGGCCAAGATGGCGGCGGACGACGCCGCCAAACGAGTCACCGACGACATCGAGGATGTCGTCGTAGCGATGGAGGCGGCGATCGCCACCGGCGAACTGCCCGCTGTCGTGTTGGGAGAGATCGGGCGACCGGACCTGTCCGGGCGGACCGCGCTGACCTCCGCCGCTCTCCCCGTGCGCCATGATGAGGCCGAGCTCCCGAGCGGCGTCGCCGAGGCTGCGGACGACGACGGGACGATCGAGCCCCAGGACGAATCGGACGGCGTCGAGGCGTCGGCGAACGAGGACGACATCGACCACCCGACGGGTGCCGAGGACTCGGCCGGGTCGGCCGATGATGCGGAGACCGACGGGACTGCCAACGGCGAGCCCTTGGACGAGGTGACCACCGGCGAACACCCGATGGTCGGTTCCGAGCTCGAATGGACCTCCCTGGACGTGGCCGACCTCCTCGATGAGTCCGACGGCGCTGAAATGTCCGCGGCCGAGAGCCCATCGGCGCCGACCGGCCGGGAGCACCTCCGCCTCGTGGCCGGCTCGACGCCCCCACCGGCCGAGTCGGACGAAGAGCCGAATTCGGCTGAGCCTGCAGCGTCCGATGCGGAAGCAGCGGGTGGGGTAGGTCGTGCCGCTGACGCTGTGCAGACCGACGGCGGTGCGGTCGCCGTCGTCGATGACCCAGCCGACATCGAGGGCGCTGTCGGTGATATAGCCGACATCGAGGTGGGCGACACCGTTGAAGACGACATCGAGGCCGAAAGCGAGGAGCCGGCGGTCGTCGGCGACCTGTTCGCCCGCTTGCGGGCCGAGCGGGACCAGGCGGTCGCCCAGGCCCGAGAAACCTTGGGCGTGGACGACGCTGCCGATGCCGAGGCTGGGGGTGACCTCGACGGGCAGCTGACCGGCGACGATGACGAGGTGGACCCCCTTGAGGCCTTCGAACCCGCCGACGACGAGTCATCGTCAATCGTCGACGCAGAAGAGGCCGACGAGATCCTGGACCACCGCGACGACGCGATCGGTCCCATCGAACGGGGCGTTTCCCGACGGGTGAAGCGTCTGGTCGACGACGAACAGAACGAGCTGCTCGACGCGCTTCGCCGCAGCCGTCGCAACATCACCGTGAGCGGCCTGTTGCCCGACACGGACGAGCAGGTGGGTGCCCTGATGGAGTTGCTCGGCGCCGACCTGACCGACGCCCGCCTGGACGCGGCGTCGTGCCTGTTCACCGACCTTCGCCGGGTCACCGCCCCCGGCATCGTCCTAGACGGCGCCGACCTCACCGCCGCACAGCTGGACGGCGCCGACCTGACTGACGCGTCCCTGAACCGCGCCCGCCTGGAGGGCGCGAGCCTGCGCGGGACCGTCCTCGACGGCGCCCGCCTGACCGGCGCCGACCTGCGCGCCGCCGACGCGACCCGCGTGGGCCTGACCGGCGCCGATCTCACCGGAGCGGACGTCACCGAGACCGTCCTGGCCGGGGCAGAGTTCTCCGGCACCCGGTTCGCGTCCACCACGGGGGCCGCGATCGCGGTGTTCCACGCC
>ERZ1026800.2174-NODE-2174-length-11131-cov-2.403671_pt1 | contig 11131 bp, 8 predicted proteins | sample MGYA00520873_ERZ1026800 | MGnify/ENA primary metagenome ERZ1026800 (study PRJEB33270, sample SAMEA104284475) | anaerobic digester metagenome | biome: Anaerobic digester microbiome; feature: mesophilic sludge digester; material: Anaerobic digester biomass | place...
GTGCACGACCTGGGGATCCGCCGAGCAACCACCGCGCGATCCTTTATGGTGCTGCTGAGCGTCCTGATGGCAATTGGGACAGCGCTGGTTTGGGGCTTGGGAGGCAGTATGGTCATTGCCGGCGTGATCACATTGGGCACCATTATTGCTTTTGCGAGTTACTTAGCTCAGCTCTATGGCGCCTTTCAAGCGCTGGTCAATGCTCCTGTGGAGTTTGCTACCTCGCTGGTCAGTTTTGAGCGTGTATTTGAGGTATTGGACCTGGAGCCTGATATCCAAGATCCGGCTGAGCCTATTCAGCTGGAGAAGGTGCGCGGGCAAATCAGCTTCGAGGGCGTCTGGTTTAAGTATCCTGAGGGCAGGAGAGGCTTATTGCAAGAAGTCTACCGCCCGAACGTCCCTGAACTGGTGATCGAAGAGCTGCCCATTGAGAGCGCGATTGCCTTGCCGCTGCCGGTGGAAGAACCCCGTAACCAAGCCAGAGAGTATGCCTTAGAAGATATCAATTTGGTGATTGAACCTAAACAGTTAGTTGCGTTGGTTGGCCCCAGCGGCGCTGGGAAAACCACACTCACTTACCTTATGCTGCGCCTATACGACCCGACCCGCGGCGTCGTCAATTTGGATGGGCATGACCTGCGCAGCCTAAGCCGCAAGGATCTCACCAACGCCATTGGCATGGTCACACAGGAACCCTACCTTTTCCACGATACTATTTTGGCAAACCTGCTCTACGCTAAACCCGATGCTACCCGAGAGGAGGTGGAGCGCGTGGCACGCACTGCCAATATCCATGATTTTATTAGCGCACTGCCGGATGGTTACCTCACGGTAGTAGGGGAGCGCGGCTACCGCATGAGCGGCGGCGAAAAGCAGCGCTTAGCACTGGCGCGGGTGCTGCTCAAGAACCCGCCGATTATGATCCTGGATGAAGCCACCAGCTCTTTGGATAGCGAATCCGAGGCACTCATTCAGGAAGCTATGGCACGCGTATTCACGGAACGCACCAGCGTTGTGATTGCGCACCGCCTGAGCACGATTCTCTCGGCGGATGTGATTTTCGTGATGGATCGCGGACGGATTGTGGAGCGCGGCAGCCATGCAGAGCTGTTGCGGCTGGCTGGGTTATATGCTGAGCTGTATGAAACCCAGTTCCGCAAGCAAGGAAGAATGGGGGAACAATAATGTTAGCCGTTTGTGGATTTTTTCTTCTCCCATTAGCGCATTTAATGGGTATAATATAAAAAGAAAATACTTAAGCTGAATGAGATCAAGCAGCCAATCGAAATAGTGTTTTCTTTAAATAATTCAGTTCGTTTTAACACTTAAAACCAAGTGTGGAGACAAATGAAGGTCTTCAAACCTATAAATGTACTATTCATAGTGATGCTCACTACGGGCCTGGTGGCTTGTAGCAGCGAAGCCCCAGATCCGGAAGCATTGGCAGCTGAGCAAACCCGCAATGCTGAGCTGCTAGGAACTTATCAAGCCAACCAGCAGATAGAAACAAACGGACAGACGGATGCGTGGGTGCCTAATAGTACTCCAATACCTACCAATTCTACAGTTTCATTAGGTGGAGCTGAGGAAACCCCCTTACCCCCGTTGCAAACCCAAGGAACAATGCCAGTGGTAGCAACGCCTTCTGTTGAGCCCAACCGAACACCAACCCCCACTCGGACTACTGCCGTGAACACCCCCACTCGGACTGGTGCCGTGCAAACCCCCACCCGGACTACTACCGTGCAATCTCCCACTCGGACTACTACCGTGCAAACTCCCACTCGGACTGCTGCTCTACCTTCTCCCACTCGGACTGCTACCGTGACAACCCCCAATCGGACTGCTACCGTGCCCACTCCTACTCGAACTGCCGTCCTACCTACGCAAACAGCCCCGGTACCCCCAGGGTGGGAAGGTGAATGGACGGTTTTCCTTGGTCAGGAAGGGGGACCCTACACCCTCGGAACACTTTCAGTAATAGTAGAAGGGGAGAACCTCACTGGGCAAGCCATCCTCGCTGGTGTCTCTTACGAATTCAGTGGGGAGATCAATCAATATGGGCAATATGTGCTTGGGGACTACACCCAAGATACAACCGCAGGCTGGTTTTACTGGACGCTGCTTTCCGACGTGCAGTTTGGCGGCACGTTGGATAATAATATCGGCTTTTGTGCGACTAAAGGAGGAACCCAACCCCCTGACCCGTGTGTTTATTATTTGATTTCTTGATAAATTAAAGAAATTTAGGGTGTTGAAAAACATTGGTTAATCGATTACACCCAAATTTTTCAAAGTTAAGAATTTCAATCTGCCCTCACCCTGCCCTCTCCCAGCTCCGAATCCCGTTCGTTTTTTAGCGTCAATCTGCTGGGAGAGGGTGGTTCTTTTGCAGGCGGGGGCGGCCGCCCCCGCCTGCAAACATCTTTCCCCTCACCAGCGTCGGTCAGGCAGGTTAAATCTGAAACCAGCCGCTGGGGAGGGGAATCAAAGGGGAGGGGTTTATGAACATATTGTGTTCTTCTTGAATATAAAGTTGTTGATTTTTTAATGTTCTGGACATTTTCAACACCTTCAGAAATTGGCCCTTGATTTTTTAAAAAATCAGTTATACTATATGTATACGGTGAAAAATTTTTAGTCATGTTTTTCAAGGTATTTGCGTTTTCTGTTTTTTTGTATTAATCGGTTAATCCCGGAAGCTGGAGGAAAAATGAAAAAACGCACAAAGTGGATTATAGGGGGTGTGTTGATTATTTCGTTAATTGTGGTTAGTTCAGTGTATGCCTTTAAAAAAGGCAATGTCGACGGTGTATGGGGCACCATTGACCCCTTACAAAACCTGGATGTCATTGGCAAGATTGGTCAAAATCCTGGATCGGGCGGGTGGGTTGGCGTAGGCGATAACCTCCGCACTTACAATGCTACCATACGCAGAAATGCCAATATTTGTTATGGCGATACAGATGGCAGTGACACCTTTGATCTGAGTGGATATACGGGTTTCCCAAGTGGAACCGTAATTGGCTTGGGGTCTCATAGCGCCACATGCAATGGCAATGATTTGATCATTTCTGAATATGTACACACTTCTGGGGGGTTACGTGTTATTGAAATTTATAACCCAACGGATTATGCCATCTCCTTACTGGGTTATAAAATCCAAATTTACTACGATGGCAGTACATCCGCCAGCACGACGATTGCATTAACCACGACCGCAACTCTGGCGAGCCATGATGTCTGGGTTGTATCCAGCACTGATATTTCTGACACAGACGATCAAATAACTACCAGCCTAAATTTCACCGGAAATGACGTGGTTGCCTTAGTGCGTGGTGGCACTGGTTATACCGGCGCAGAATGCGATAACTGGGCTACGGGGCCTACAGGGGGCACTGACCCTAATGGTACTCCGACAGCGTGGTCGCAAACTAATCCTGGTGTACAAACTGGTTCAAATACGGACTGGAACCAGGTGCGCTATGGGAGACCAGGGATACTTGCATATCTTAACGACTGTCCAAGTAGCAGTGATACAGCGGGTTTCTTGCTGCAAAGTGGATTTGGATTCGATGGGGTGGATCCCGTAACGGAAGACTATGACATAAATGAAGCTTTTGTCTTAGGTGTCTTCTGTCACTATAACCGCCCCATTTATTCACAAAGTAATCAAGGTAAGCTGCAATCAGTTCCTTTAAATGTAACAGTGAGCGGTTTAAAATGCGATAACGGGCAGCCTCCGGCCGGAGGCGTTAGTAGTATGACTTTTACTTACTCCATGCGCTTGGATGAAACCACTAATACAAATGTGCCCATTAACAAATGTCCTTATCCATCAACGGTTTCTTGTTCCGATGCTGTCTTTGTCTCGCAGCCGCCTGCCAGCCAGCAATTCACCTGTAGCTACGGTGATCCTGGTTATACTACTGAGGTCAAGTATACGATTGCTCCGTTGGGATTTATGGCACGAAACACCGATGGAACCTGCCCTACCTGGGACGCGGCTCAAGCTAAACGGGACTTTATCAGTAATGAAGGCACCACCAACTGTGGCTGCTTGTATGGCATGATCACAGATATGATTGTCACCGAGGTCGAGCTGCTTTACTTCAACGCCCAACCTGGTGCAAGCGCCATCACACTTCAGTGGGCTACTGCCACAGAGCGAGATAACTATGGCTTTAACCTCTACCGTGCGACCTCCGAGGAAGGCGAGCGCACACGCCTGAACGAGGAACTGATCCCCAGCTTAGTGGCGCCTGGCAGCCCTTACGGAGCTGAATATGAATTCGTGGATAGCACAGCTGAAGCTGGCGTGCAGTACTTTTACTGGCTGGAAGATGTGGATATTTACATGAAGTCCACCTTCCATGGCCCGGTCACGGCAATTTTGGAATAAGTTAAAGCCCTTTGAAAACCTACTCCTTATCTTCGGCTGCTTTTGCGGCGCTGAGTGAAACCTTGCTGCAGGCTGGCACCGCTGTTCGTTTCCGCGCAAACGGTGCCAGCATGCTGCCTCTCATCCAAGAGGGTGATATTTTGCTGGTAAAGCCAGTAGCACCTTGCCAGATTCGTGTGGGTGATGTGGTGCTCTTCATAACAGAAGAAGGCCGCCCGTTGGTACATCGCGTTATTAAAAGACAGAAGCGGGCACAGTGCTATTCCTTCCTTCTCAAGGCTGACCAAGCCTCGGAAGAGGATGGGCTGATCGCGCAGGAAGGGGTGCTCGGACGGCTGGAATCGGTTGAGCGCGCGGGTAGGGAGATTAGCATGCGCCGCCTGGCTTACCGCATGATGGGGTTAGGCTTAGCGTGGCGCAGTCGAGGGCTCAAGCTGCCACAGTTTGGCGGGCGAGCTAAAGGTGCTCTCTTGCGTCCAAAACCAGAGACTTTTGGGGAGAATGAATGACGGAAAAACGTTATCAACGCAATGAAGATTTTATCTTCCGCAAAATCGTCGAGGAAATCATCTTAGTACCCATCAAGCAAAATGTAGCTGAAATGGAAGCAGTTTTTACCTTAAACGAAGTTGGAGCATTTTTGTGGGAACAGCTTGGTCAGCCGCGGTCCTTGAGTGAACTGCACAATGCGGTATTGGATGAATTTGAGGCAGATCCTGCGATTGTGCTCGAGGATATTGAAGCCTTTTTAAATGAGGCTGAGGCTTTTGGGGCGGTAAAAGAGGTGCTTGAGTCATGATTTGCGAAAACGAGCAAGGGCTCACTTTTGACGAACTCACCGAAACTATTTGGGGGCCGCTGCGCACCCGGCGCTACCCCATCAGCGGCACGATTGAGCTGACTGAACGCTGCAACTATGCTTGCGTGCACTGTTACATCAATCAGCCAGCCGCCAGCCCGATTGCGCGCCAGGCAGAGCTGACTACGGCTGAGGTGAAGCACATCTTAGATCAATTAGTGGATGCCGGCTGCTTATTTCTACTCATGACGGGGGGTGAACCCCTCATCCGGCCGGACTTTATAGAGATCTTTCGCTATGCCCGGGAGAAGGGCTTGCTGGTTACCCTTTTTACCAATGGTTCGATGTTAACGCCAGAGATTGCAGCTGTGCTGGCGGAGTACGGCCTCAAAGGGATTGAGATTAGCATTTACGGAGCCACAGCGGAGACGCATGAGCGCCTAACGCGCGCTCCTGGCTCTTTTGAACGCAGCATGCGCGGTATCCAAACAGCGCTGGCTTATCACCTGCCGCTTAGTTTAAAGACGTTTGTGCTTTCGCTCAACCAGCAGGAATTACCCCAGATGCGGGCTTTTGCGGCTGAGCACGGCTTGAATTTTCGCTATGACAGCTTGCTTTGGCCGCGGCTGGATGGCGAGGGCAGTCTGCAAAACCCTTTACAGCTCAACCTCGAAGAAATGATCCGCTTAGATGTGGAAGACCCGGAGCGGTTGAGCGCCTGGAAAGATGTAATTAGCGAGCGGAAAGACCTATTAGCGGATAAGGAGCATATATTTTCTTGCGGTGCAGCTTACCACGCCTTTCATGTTGATGCACATGGCAACCTCAGCCCTTGCGCGATGGTACGCAATCCGTGCTATAATTTATGTGATATGACCTTCCCGGAAGCCTGGGAAAAATTAGGACAAGTCCGCACGCTAAAAAGACAAAAACAGGTTGAATGTGTAGATTGCAATTCGTTTTTATTGTGCAATCAATGTCCGGCTTGGTCACAGGTTGTACTCGATGATCTCGAGACGCCAGTTCCATTTTTGTGTGAATTGACCCGGCGAAGGGTTCAGGCTATTGATCAGGCCTTATAATCTTATGGAGGAATTATGGAAAAAGTAAAAAAGCCATATCAGGCACCCAAGATTGAGAAAGTACGCTTGGAGATGAAAAATGCTGTGCTGGGCACTTGCCATACCAGCCCTTTGCCGACAGCATTTACGCCTCAAGGATGTGATGTGCTATTCAAGGGCTGTTATCAAGGCCCGGGGCACTGAGATCCAGAGGAAATGAGCAAGCAGAGAGAACATTTTAAGCTATCTCCTGCTGCCAGATTACCAAGCATGAATTTGGAAAAGGACTTTCTTTGGGGGTTGCGGGTTGCACAGTGCACCCTGTGGTATTGGTCTGATAGCCCATGGGTGCATGCTATTGCACCACCCCATGAGGATGTTTTTGGCATATTTACAACAGCCGAGGAGGAAAAAGCCTCGGCTGTTTCTCGTCAGCTTGTATTGCAGGTAAACCAAGCAGAGCTCTCCCGCGAGTTGCGCTGGCAGCAGCTTGTTTACCGCACCAAGATTTGGGAACTTTGGAAGGACGCCCAAGATTTCTTGGTTTTCTACAATCCCATACAGCCCGTGTTGCGCGTGTTGCGGGTGGCACCTGATTTTTCTAGTGGGCAGATTTATGGAGACTTCCGACCCGGAGAGCTGGGTGCGGACCAAATCTTACCGAAAGAACTTGAGATTGTCTTATTTGCCAATTGGCTTGGCAGCTTTGGCGATCTCATCTTGCACGCTGCAGGGGTGAAGGTCAATGGCGCTGGCTATGCCTTTGTGGGGCATTCAGGCGCTGGCAAGTCAACCTTAGCCGCTCTCCTGGCTCCGATCCCTAATGTTACCCTCTTAGGGGAAGACCAGGTAGTGCTTCGTAAACAGGCAAAGGACTTCTGGATCTACGGCACGCCTTGGCATTATTCTTCCAGCCGTTGCGCTCCTGAGGGCGCACCACTTAAGGCACTGTTTTTTCTTGACGGAAAAGGGGAAAGCACGCTGCAAAGTATTACACCTATGGAAGGCGTCTCCCGGTTGCTGCAGACCGCCTTTGTACCCTTCTACCAGCCCCAATTTGTGCAGCTTATCTTGGCTAACTTGGCAGACTTAGCTCAACAGACTCCTTTAAAAACTTTTAACTTTGATAAGTCTAGCTCTCCGCAATATATTCTTAGCCGCCTGTTGATATAATTCATATTCGAAACATGAGCAAGCCAGAAAGGTCTGGGGTTTGCAAAGGAGCTTTCCAATGAGAAAAAAATTAACAATTTTTAGTTTAATTTTGCTGTGCGTTTTTCTCTTAGGGAATGGCATTCCAACTGCGCGTGCAGCTCTGCAAGCCCCGGGGGTAAAGCTAGTTTCTGCTTCTGATTCTGGGCTAGTTTTTGAAGTTACTGTGCCCTGGCAATCATTGATTTCACAAGAAGTTCAGGTAGAGGGGAAACCCTATACCCAGATCACCTTATCAGGATATGAACAATCCCTTGAAGAAGGTGCTCCCCAGGTTCCTATGCTGGTGGAAACTATCGGAATACCATTTGGCGTTGAGCTTGAGCTGGAAGTTACCCCTGGAAAGGCACATACGCAAACTTATTCCGCACAAGTTTTACCTGTAGAAACCCAAAAGACTAATATAAACGCACCATCAGAAGGAGCACAGTTTTTCGATACTTACAGTACCATCACGGAGAGAATTGCGGATCCGCATTTTTATCTTTCGGCAGAACAATACCCGGATGTTTTGGGGAAGATTAGTAATATTGGCACAATTCGGCAGCAGCGCGTGGTTGGCATAAGCCTTTATCCGGTGCAAGTTTCGCCATTGCAACAAAAGGTTACCATTTATGAGAGCCTGCGAGTAGAAGTTAAATTCAAAGGTAATGTTGAGCTCACGCAAAAGGGATTTCTGAAACCGGAATCGGCACAGTACGAAAGATTTTTTGAGAGCACTTTATTGAATTATGATGTAGCACGGGATTGGCGCCAAGATCAGCCCGCGGAAATCACTGCGACCCCTTGGCTGCCGCCCTCGCCGGCGTGGCGGATCACTACCCGGCAGGAAGGCATTTACCGCCTGACTTATGATCAGCTGGTAGCTGCGGGCGTCCCTGCAAATATGATTGATCCGACAACTTTACAGCTCTATCACCTTGGCAGCGAGGTGGCTATTGCGGTCGAAAGCGCACTTCCCGATCAATTTTTAGCTGGAGATTCTATACTGTTTTATGCACAGGCCGTCCAGAGCAAATACACCTCAGAGAATGTTTACTGGTTGACTTTTGGGAATGATGTTGGGAGAAGAATGGAGGTAGTGGATGGGGCTCCAGATGAAGCGCCAATTGCAGAGGCATACTCAGCCTCGTTATATCATGAGGCAAATACTAATTACATTCCTTACATTCAAGCGCCAGATGATTTTGAGCATTTTTTGGGGGAATATGTTTACCCAAAACAAACAGGGCATGAGAGCATAACATTGAATTTTACGGTAGATTATCCAGGTAGTTATCCTGGCATACTTACAGCCTCGCTCTATAGCTACTTGCATATTCCAGAACACAGGGCAATTGTTAAGCTCAACGGGGAAGTCTTGGGTGAACCAATTGCTTGGGGGCCTTTCGAGTTTGTGAATGTTTCACTTGAGCTCCCCGCCGAGGGGATAGTCGCTGGAGATAATACCGTCGAGTTTACGACCGATTTGCTTGATGAAATGTATTATATCGATTGGGTTAATTTTGCCTACAACAGGGAGCATGTGGCTATCAATGACCTCCTGAGCTTTGAGATTTCTACGCCTGGCAGTTGGAACTACACAGTGCATGGCTTTAGCACGAATGAAGGGCTGCAGGTGTTTGACCTGAGCGATCCGGTACAGGTGCAGCGCGTTGAAAACGCCACCATTGAGCCAGAAGGCTCCCAATATATGCTTAGTTTTTCGGATGACGTAGCAGAGGCTGGGCGCTATTGGGTTGGCACGGGGGATGCTTTCCTAACTGTTTTGGGCATTAGTTGGGATGAACCTTCGGACTGGCAATCAAGTTCTCATTCTGCAGACTATCTAATAATCACCCACGGCAGTTTTCTTGAGCGAGCAAATCAATTGGCAAACTACAGGCAGGATCAAGGCTTACGCACAACTGTGGTTGATGTGCAAGACCTTTACGATGAGTTCAATTACGGTATCGCAAATCCAGCCGCTATCCGCGACTTTTTAGCGTTAGCGTATTTCACCTGGCAGGCGCCTGCACCTACTTACGTAGTTTTATTTGGTGATGGAAATTTTGACCCCAAGAATTATTTAGAATTTAACCGCATAAACCTTGTACCACCATACCTTTCAGTTGTTGACCCAAATTTGGGGGAGACTGCCGCAGATAACCTATACACAACTCTGATTGGAATGGATGACCTCCCTGATATAATGTTGGGAAGGTTGGCTGTTAATACAATTAATGAAGCGCAAAACGTTGTCAATAAGATAATTGCCTATGAAGTGGAGCCGGCTCAGGGTGACTGGAAGCAAAGGGTGTTAGCTATCGCCGATAGTTACGAATCCGGCTGGCCATTCCCGAATCTTTCAGACGACTTGCTGCGCGAAGCGTTGCCAGACAACTATGAGGCCGAAAAAGTATACTTAGGCGTGACACACCCAACGCTCAATGAGGCTCGGGCTGCTATTATTAACGGGATCAACTCAGGGAAATTTCTGGTTAATTATATCGGTCATGCTGCGGTCAACATGTGGTCTGCACCTTATCCGGGGATGTTTATTGTTGCAAATATTAACTCTTTGGACAATCAAGGAAAATATCCCATTGTGTTATCTATGACTTGTTGGGATGGCTATTATATTTATCCAAATAATAACGTAAATTATAAATCTTTGGCAGAAGAACTCACAAAAGTAGCACAAAAAGGAGCAATAGCTGCTTGGTCTCCAACTGGCATAAGCGTTGCACGCGGGCATGAATATCTGGACCGTGGCTTTTTTGATGCCATTTTTGCCCTAGGGATGACCAATTTGGGACAGGCGACCAGTAACGGGAAATTGTATTTATGGGCAACGGGGGCTTATTTAGAGTTGTTAAACACCTACCTTCTTTTTGGAGATCCAGCAAGCCGCGTAGGGAGTGATTTTTCTGCAATGGGTGATTTTTATAATGTGAATGAAGATGAGGTTCTCAGTGTGCCAGTGGAGCAAGGCGTTATAGCAAATGATATCTTCCCTCTGGATTCCTCCATCACAGCAGAGTTAGTGCAATCGCCAAGCCATGGCACGGTAGACTTCGAACCAGATGGCTCTTTTACATATGTCCCTAACAGCGATTATTTTGGGAGTGAGGCTTTTAGCTATAGGTTGTACGATGGGGAACGCTACTCTAATACAGCCGGCGTGCGGATTTATGTAAACTCGGTTAATGATCCACCAATAGCGCTGGACCAGAATTTGAGAACATTCATGAACGATCCGCTAGAGCTTGAGTTGGTCTTTGTAGATGATGGCGGGGGAATTAGCATTTCTGCCAATGGGCAAAATAACATAGCCCATTACAACCTGCATGATAGTGGGTACACGTTTTCTATATCAGAGCTGGCCCATGGTGGCAGCCTTGAAGGGGAAGCACCCATTTTGGTATATAGACCGAAACAAGATTATATAGGTGATGATGGGTTCACATTTACAGTAAATGATGGTGAATATGAGAGCAATCCCGCGGCGATCACGATTACTATTACTAATAAATACACAAACTACCTTCCCATTATATCTAAATAATAAAGCAACTTTCGGAAGTGATTTAGCTTGAACGCCTAAGGTGTTTTTATTTTTCTGGATGAGGAGTTTAATCCATGAAATTGATGCAAAAACTTCACAAAGAACACAAT
>ERZ1026800.2179-NODE-2179-length-11108-cov-3.627903_pt1 | contig 11108 bp, 11 predicted proteins | sample MGYA00520873_ERZ1026800 | MGnify/ENA primary metagenome ERZ1026800 (study PRJEB33270, sample SAMEA104284475) | anaerobic digester metagenome | biome: Anaerobic digester microbiome; feature: mesophilic sludge digester; material: Anaerobic digester biomass...
ATAAGTCCCTCTGGATGGAAAAAGGTTTGAAATATGATTATAACCGAGTTTCCCGGGAGGTACTGTTATTTTGTTGGACGTGAAGCACCTGCACAGTTATAATCCCATTACCAATTGAGTAAACCGATCACCATGAGCATTTCTGCAATTCTGACCTTAATCATCACCATAATTGCTGCTGCCCTTTTGATATCAGAACGGGTGAGGGCTGATTTAATCGCCCTGTTGATTATGGTGGTGCTTGGCTTGAGCGGGCTGGTAAAACCGTCAGAGACATTCGCCGGATTTTCTGGAACAGCAGTGATGACCATCGTGGGCATTTCAATCATTTCTGAAGGCTTGCGGCAAACCGGCGTGGCATTATGGTTGGGTAAATGGATGCGACGTTTGGGAGGAGAGAATGAAATCAACCTGATCCTGGTGACCATGTTGATTTCTGCCGGATTATCCATGTTCATGAACAATATTGCGGTTGTGGGGGTGCTCTTTCCAGCGACCATGGCTATTGCCCGGAGAAGTGGCGTGCCAGCCTCCCGGTTGCTGCTTCCTTTGGCATTTGGCACCATGTTGGGCGGTATGGCGACCCTGTTGACGACCTCGAACATCATTGTAAGTGGATTGTTGAAGGAAACCGGAATCCAACCTTTCGGATTGTTGGATTTTTTACCCTTGGGGCTGCCCATTGTGGCTGTTGGAGTGCTTTACATGCTTTTCTGGGGCAGAAAAATGCTGCCGAATACTTCATCGCCCAGTGTCCAACAACACCAACAGCTGAACCAGCGATTGACCCAAATTTATCAGCTGCGAAAAACACTTTGCGAAGTGGTTGTGCTGCCTGGATGTCCCCTGGCGGGCACACGCCTGGAAGATTCAAGCTGGGCGTACCAGACCGGCACGAATATCCTCAGCATCCAGCGGAATGGAGAGGTCATTCTGGCACCAGGACCAAACGAGACACTTGAAATTGGTGACCATATACTTCTTCAAGGGAAACCCACCCGGGAATGGTTGGATTGCAACTGCCTGGAAATCAACCCCCATCCCGTCCTGCCTTCCCCGGTCAGTAATGAAAATATCACTCTGGCGGAATTGGTGGTAGCACCCCATGCTACATTGATTGGGCACACTCTCAAGGATGTCCATTTTAGGGATAAATATCATTTAAATGTCATCGCTGTCTGGCGGTCTGGGGCTCCCATATCCACTGGAATTTCCAATATTAAACTCAAGTTCGGTGATGCTTTATTGGTTCAGGGGCTGGCTTCGGATATTCATGCGCTGGGAGATCACACTGAGTTAATGGTCCTGGAAGAAAATCCGGATGCTGTATTGAAACCGGGTCGACTCTGGCTGGCTTTGGGAATCATGTCGGTGACATTGGGGATTGCGGCACTGGGTTTCCTCCCTGTGGCACAGGTTGTCCTGGCTGGAGCGGTTCTGATGTTGTTGACAGGCTGCCTAAGCATGAATGATGCCTACAAAAATCTGGAATGGAGATCCATCTTCCTGATTGCCGGCATGTGGCCTCTGAGCACAGCCATTTTGTCCTCCGGTCTGGCAGATGAAATCGGAAAATTGCTCACCATCCACCTGGGAGCAGCAGAACCCTGGCTGGTGGCACTGGTTTTGATGATGATTGGCATTCTGCTTACCCAGGTGATGAGCGGGCAGGTAGCTGCCCTGGTAATCGCTCCACTGGCGCTGGCGGCAGCGTCCCAACTGCAGGTTGACCCGCGCGGGCTGGCGATGGGGGTGGCATTATCCTGTTCCCTGGCATTTCCGACTCCTTATGGTCATCCGGTGAATCTGATGGTGATGAATTCAGGCGGATATAAATTTAAAGATTTCTTCAATGTGGGCGCACCGCTTACAATTATTCTGGTGGTTCTGATTTTGGCAGGATTAATTCTATATTGGGGTATTTAATGATCAGCAATGCATACTTTCGTTATGAACTTATGGCTCAAGACGGGGATGCCCGGTCGGGTGTTTTTTACACCCCACATGGTGAAATTCCCACCCCTGTATTTGCTCCAGTGGGAACACAGGCAACTGTAAAAGCCCTCACCCCGGAACAAGTCAAGGGGACAGGTGCTTCCCTAATTCTTGTAAACACATATCACCTTTATTTACGTCCGGGTGCGGACCTTGTGGCTGAGATGGGTGGTCTGCATCCATTTATGCAGTGGGATGGACCCATCCTGACGGACTCGGGAGGATACCAGGTCTTTTCACTGGCTGAGATGCGAAAAGTTGATGATGAGGGTGTGACTTTTAAAAGCCATATAGACGGCTCCACCCACCGTTTGACTCCCGAGAAGGCGACCAAAATCCAGGAACAATTGGGTGCAGATATCATCATGGCATTTGACGAATGTGCACCTCCTTATGATCGGGGATACAACGAGATGGCGATGCAGCGCACCCATGATTGGGCGGTTCGCTGCCACCAGGTCCATGATCGTCCAGACCAGGCTTTATTTGGGATTGTCCAGGGGGGTGTTTTTCCGGATTTGAGGAAACAATCCGCGGAGTTTATATCCGGGTTGGGGTTTCCAGGTCATGCTATTGGAGGTTTGTCGGTGGGGGAGACCAAAGAGGAAATGCACGCCATGATCGAGGTGGTGAATGGCATTCTACCGAGAGACAAGCCGCGTTATTTGATGGGCGTGGGCACCCCGGAGGACCTTGTCAATGGAGTCATGCGCGGTATTGACATTTTCGATTGTGTACTGCCCACCCGGCTTGCCCGCCACCAGGCTGCCATGACCATGACTGGACGGTTAAACTTAATGAATGCAACTTTTGCCCGTGATCCTCAGCCAATTGATCCGGAATGCGGTTGTTATACCTGCCGGCGTTTCAGCAGGGCATATATTCGACACCTGATTATCGCCAGGGAAATGCTGGCAGCGACTTTAATATCCATCCATAACATCCATGTATTGGAAGATTTGATGTTCCGGGTCCGGCTGGCGATTCAAGAGGGTGTATTTCAACAATTTGCCAATGATTTTTTCAAAAAACAGGAGATGACGCAATGACATTGCTGCAGGCAATCATTCTGGGGATTATCCAGGGTTTGACGGAATTTCTTCCCATATCCAGTTCGGCTCACCTGGTTTTGGCACCATTTTTATTCAATTGGAAAATCCCTTCGGAACAAATATTTCCATTTGATGTTTTGGTGCAGATGGGCACCCTTGTGGCGGTGATAATCTATTTCAGGAACGATTTATGGATCATCATCAAGGGTTTTCTCAATGAACTGTGGAACAAAAAGCCTTTTGAGGGTGAACCGGCGAAATTGGGCTGGCTTTTAATCCTTGCCAGCATCCCGGCTGGAGTAATTGGCATATTCCTGAAAGAAGCAGTTGAACGGGCGTTTTCGAGTCCTGCAGCAACATCATTCTTATTATTGGGAACTGCAGTTTTACTGACTGCTGCAGAATTGTTGGGGAAGCGGAATCGTGACATGGAAAAGCTCAACTGGCTGGATGCTTTGATCATGGGGATTTTTCAGGCTGCAGCTGTTTTTCCTGGCATTTCGCGCTCCGGAGCGACCATTTCCGGCGGTATGTTCCGCAACCTAAATCGGGTGACCGCGGCACGTTTTTCCTTCTTGATGTCTGTTCCCATCATGCTGGCAGCGGGTGTTTTGGGAGTGGTGGATTTGTTGGAAGTTCCCAACCTGCAGGAATTTCTGCCGGTTATGATCATTGGTTTTCTGGTGGCTGGATTGGTAGGCTATTTATCCATTCACTGGTTGTTAAAATTCCTCACCCGCCGCCCTCTGACCTGGTTCGCGGGTTATTGCGTCCTGGCGGCAGGTACCTGCCTGCTGGTGTATTATGTCTAGATTGATCCTGGGTGGTTTGATCCTGTTTGGATTTCTCGCATGCCTGGCAGGATGTTCATCACCCCAGCCAGCCGATATATCGGATATGGAAATCATCCATGTGCAATGTTCAGCTTCATTGGAGTGGATGGGTGAGGCGATGAACCAGTGCGCCTTATCAAATGGTGTTCAATTACTGGTTAATCATGTCACGTCAGGAGAAATGGACCTGTCAGAGGCAGATATTCTGATCGGTTGGGGAGTGCCGGACGAGGTTGGTGATTTTCCTGTAATTATTGGGGAAGATGAACTGATTATGGTTGTTCATCCTGATAATCCAATCAATGAATTGACAATGGCACAAGTACAGGATATTTTCTCGGGTTCAGCCCGCTCCTGGCAGGCAATATTTGACCAATGCCCGGAGTGCAGCCAGATTGATACAAGTGATTACGCAAACCTGCAAGTAAATATATGGATCCCCCCGCTCTTTGATGAAACCCGGTTGTTGTGGGATAAAGTTGTCATGCATGGCACCAATTATTTGGCAACCGCGAAACTGGCAGCTGATGCAAGTCAACTGCAAGAGTTGATTGCTGACGACAAATCTGCGATAGGATTTCTGCCAGGGCATTGGTCGGACCGCCCGGTGAAAACAATCCGGATTTCCGACCTGGAAAGTAATTTACTTCAGCAGCCTATTCTTGCGATAAGTTCTGTCCGGTTGAAGGACCGGGCAGAACATTGGCTGAGCTGTTTACAGAATGAAATTGGCAAATAAGAAAATCGGCTTGCACCTGTTCATGTTTTCAGTATAAAATAAATCAGGGAAAATCATTTTCCATCGCGTGAAATCTGGAGGAGATCAATGGCTGAATTCGAACGATATGATATTTATATGCTGCTCAATCAGTCAGGACCATTATGGCTCACCGGAATTGATCTCAGCGGGATGGATTTACGGGGAGTCAATTTAAGGGGTGCAACCCTGATGCGCGCCAATTTGAGCAACTCCCACCTGGAAGGGTGTGATCTGCGGGATGCGAATCTGGGTGGAATCAATTTAAATGGAGCATTTCTGGTTGGTGCAGACCTGCGCAAGGCATCCCTTAAGGGAGCCCAATTACAGGGTACGGATTTACGGGAATGCAACCTGGCTGAGGCTGATTTATTTGAAGCAGATCTTTCGGGTGCAAACCTGCTGGCAGCCAACCTGGGGGGTGCGGATTTAACAAACGTAAATCTAACCAATGCCAACCTCCTCAATACCAATGTGCCCGATTATCGGATTCTGCGGGCAAAGTCCCTGTCCGGTGCAACCCTCCCGGATGGGACAAAAATTTAAGTAATAAAATGCAGAAAAATTTTGGATTATCCTGATACCATCCAACACTGGACAGAATGGGAACCTTCAGGTAAAATTGCCCTCCGAGTTCAAATGTAAGTTTATCCGGAGGAAGTACTTTGGCAAACATCAAGTCGCAAATTAAACGTAACCGGCAGAATGAAAAGCGCCGCCTGCACAACCGCTATTATCGTGGCTCTGCGCGTAAATTTGTTGGCAAGGCGCGCCTCGCCATCAACAGCGGAGATCCCGAGGCTGCGAAAGATGCCGTGGAACAGGCTGTCAGCGCCCTGGACAAGGCTGCTGAAAAGGGTATTATTCACAGGAATAATGCTGCCCGCCGCAAAAGCCGGTTAATGAAGCGCCTGGCAACCCTGGCGAAGTAATTATTGCGTGCGCCCGGCTTGTCGGGTGACGAACAATCTTACAATCGGCGGGAGTGCCAACGCTCCCGCTTTTGCATTCATCGGAGAGCAATGTTCGAGCAAGAGCAGCAAAAAATAGACAGCTGGATCAGGGAATATTGTGATGAGAATTCACTGCCTGATCCTGTTCTTCAATGGAGCTGGATACCTTTCAGCGGGCATTGGGGTATTTCGACTTCATTTTTCCAGCTCGCCGCCCAGGAAGCACGTTTAGTGAAAAAAATTAATGTTCCCCAACGCGCAACTGAACTTGCTGAAGATATCGCTGCTGCCTTGGGAGTCCCCGAGGGCTTTGATCGTGTGGAAGCGGTCAAGGGATATCTGAATATTTATTTCTCAACTGAAAATTATGCCCGTCGCGTGATTGACACCGTATTGGAGGAGGGGGGGGAATTTGGTCGCAGTCCACGTAAGGGGCAGCGCTTGATGGTGGAATTTTCCCACCCGAACACCCACAAGGCTTTTCATGTAGGGCATTTACGCTCCGCAATTCTGGGGGATGTGCTTGCCCGTTTGTTGGATTTTTCGGGCTGGGATGTTGTCCGGGCAAATTACCCCGGTGATATTGGTCTGCACGTTATTAAATGGCTGTGGAATTATATGACCCGTCATGCTGGTGAACGCCCTTCCCGGGATATCACCCTTTGGATGGGTTCGATTTATCTTGAGGCAAACCGCCGCCTGGAGGAAAATCCGGAATTGGAAGCAGAAGTCCGGGCGGTTTACTCGCGTTGGGATCAACGCGACCCTGAGATTGTAAAACTCTGGCAGGAAACCCGCCAGTGGTCACTGGATGGCTTTAAGGAAATGTACGATCTTCTTGGCATCCACTTTGATGTGTATTACTTCAACAGCATGGTGGAAGAAGATGGCAAGCAAATTGTGAACGAATTAATCGAGCGCGGCATTGCCAGGGATGAACGCCCGGATGGTCCGGTGATTGTCAAGCTGGATGAATTGCTTGGTTCCAGAACGGACAAATATCGGGTACTGGTCATCCTGCGCTCCGATGGGACTGCTTTGTATGCCACCGAAGATATGGCGCTGGCAGTACGGAAATTCCAGGATTATCCCGATTTACAAAAATCCCTCTATGTGGTGGATGTTCGTCAATCATTGCATTTCCAGCAGGTTTTTAAAACCCTGGATTTGGCGGGTTTTCCCTGGGCAAACCGCTGCCAGCATATTCCCTATGAACTGGTCAGCCTGCCGGGGAATGTGGCGATGGCATCCCGTGAGGGTACGGTGGTGTTGTTGGAGGATTTAATCCGCGATGCGACCAACCGAGCGCTGGATATTGTGAAAGTTAAAAACCCGGATTTGCCTCAGGAAGCACAGCAGGATGTGGCAAAGGCGGTGGCGCTTGGCGCCATACGCTATTCGATGGCTGCGCGCGAAAACACCAAGATTGTGACTTTTGATTGGGACACCGCCTTGAATTTCGAAGGTCAGGCAGCCCCATATATCCAATATGCCTATGTCCGGGCAAACAGCATTTTACGCAAGGCAGGTGCTGATGTACCCGGATCAACCCCTTTGCAGGTGGAACTTGTCGAACCGGAAATTGTCCTGGTTGATCTGATATCCCGGTTTCAAAGTGAAGTTCAACGCAGTGCAACAGATTTAAGCCCGCTGGGAATTTCCAACTGGCTCTTTGAATTGGCGCGGGCATTTAACGATTTTTACAAACAGTGTCCAGTTTTATCAGCAGAGGAACCGTTGCGTTCCACACGTCTGCGTCTGGTTATGGCAACCCGCCAGACCCTTGCAAACGGTCTGGCTTTGCTGGGCATCACAGCCCCACAAGCGATGTGAAGATCATTTCACATATTTAAGGAGTGTCTGTATGGCCATTCGTACTCTCATAATGGGCGCCGCAGGGCGCGATTTCCACAACTTCAATGTTTTTTTCCGTGACAATAAAGACTACGATGTTGTGGCGTTCACAGCAACCCAGATCCCGAATATCGAGGGTCGCCGCTACCCGGCTGAACTTGCGGGTTCCCTCTATCCTGAAGGAATTCCGATTTATCCGGAAAGCGATCTGCTGGATCTTATTAAGAAACACAATGTGGAACAGGTCATTTTCGCTTACAGCGATGTTCCCCACGAAGTTGTCATGCACAAGGCTTCAATGGTCAATGCTGCCGGTGCTGATTTCCGTTTGATGGGACAGCACACAACCCAGTTGAAGTCCACCAAACCAGTGATTTCCATCTGTGCAGTCCGCACTGGTTCCGGCAAGAGCCAGACCACCCGCCGTGTCTCGGAGGTTTTACGGGAAATGGGCTACCGGGTCGCAGCGATCCGTCACCCAATGCCCTATGGCGATCTGGTCAAGCAAAAAGTACAGCGCTTCGCCACCTATGCAGACCTGGATTACCACGAGTGCACCATTGAAGAGCGTGAGGAATATGAACCGCACATTGACAACGGTGTGATCGTCTATGCCGGTGTGGATTATGAAGCCATTCTGCGCCAGGCAGAGCAGGAAGTGGACATCGTTCTTTGGGATGGTGGAAACAATGACTTCCCGTTCTATGTTCCTGATCTGGCAATTGTGGTCGCCGACCCCCACCGTCCGGGTCACGAAGTTTCCTACCATCCTGGTGAAACCAATATTTGGGCAGCGGATGTATTTGTCATCAACAAGGTGGATACCGCAGACCATGATGCCGTCACCCAGGTGCGGGATAATATTTCCAGAATCAATCCCAAGGCAACCATCATCGAGGCAGCTTCACCATTGTTTGTGGATGATCCGGAAGCCATTCGCGGCAAGCGCGTCCTGGTTATCGAGGATGGTCCCACACTGACTCACGGAGAAATGGCTTATGGTGCTGGTTGGGTGGCTGCCCGCCGCTTTGGCGCTGGCGAAATTGTCGATCCCCGCCCGTTTGCTGTCGGAACCATTGCTGACACCTATAAGAAATATCCCAAAACCGGTCCCATTCTGCCTGCCATGGGTTATGGCGAAAAGCAAACCCGCGACCTTGAAAAGACCATCGACCGCGCTGATGTGGACCTGGTGATTTCTGGTACGCCGATTGATTTGACCCGCATCCTCAAAGTTCGCAAACCAATGCAGCGTGTCCGCTACGAACTCCAGGAGATTGGTCAACCGACATTGGAAGACATTCTAAAGGCAAAATTCGGCAAATAACTTTGTTGAATCTGCGATCAATGATTTGATCGGGATTCCTCACTGGACTGTACGTGTGACAGGGATCAGGAGAACCTCCTGGTCCCTGTTTTCTGGTATACTCTCAAAAGTTTATGAAATAAGTGTTTACCGGGATCGGAAGTAGAAGAAATGGTTGGGCAGGATGTTCATTGATCAGGCAATAGTTTATTTACGCTCCGGCAAGGGTGGAGATGGTTTTGTGCACTTTCACCGAGAAAAGTACGTCGCCCGGGGTGGACCGGATGGAGGTGATGGAGGGCGCGGGGGGGATGTAATCCTGCAGGTGGAGCCCAGGATGAATACATTATCCTCTTTTCGAAGAAAAACCAAATTTATTGCCCGGGATGGTGCCAAGGGCGGCATCAATAATATGACTGGCAAATCTGCAGATGATCTGGTAATCCTTGTCCCGCCCGGGACCCTTATTTACAACGATGCCACTGCTGAATTATTGGCGGACCTGGTGGAACCGGGATTCCGCTTTCGGGTGTGCAAGGGCGGGCGCGGTGGGCGCGGCAATCAACATTTTGCCAGCCCGCGCAACCAGGCGCCGCGGATGGCGGAAAAAGGCGAACCTGCCCAGGAATTTACCATCCGCCTCGAGTTGAAATTAATTGCTGATGTCGGCTTGGTGGGTGTACCCAATGCAGGCAAATCCAGCCTTTTGGCAGCAGTGACCAATGCCAGACCCAAAATAGCTGAATATCCATTCACCACCCTGGAGCCAAACCTGGGCGTGGCAGAACTTGACCTGGATACGCAGTTGATCCTGGCTGATATTCCCGGCTTGATTGAGGGTGCTCATCAAGGTGTGGGGTTGGGGGATGCATTTTTACGCCATGTGCAGCGGACGCGCGTCCTGATTCACATTCTCGATGGATTGGCTGAGGATCCCGTGGCAGATTATAGTCAGACAAATAATGAACTGGCACTGTTTGATCCAGCGTTGGGAGAAAAATCCCAAATTGTGGTTTTTAACAAAATGGATTTACCTGAGGTTCAGGATCGCTGGAAGGATGTCAAAGCCCAGTTGAATGCCAGGGGGGTGGAGGTGTATCCGATATCAGCGATGGCACGCACCAACCTGAGGGATTTACTCTGGCAAGCCGTGGAATTATTGCGGACTGCTCCCGAGCCGCAGCCAACGACTCAAGTGCCGGTCTATCGTCCGGCAGTCACACCTGATCCCACGGATTTTTCCATCCGACGGGAGAACGAAGGATCCTGGCGGGTTGAGGGTGATGCCATTGAACGAGCCGCAGCCATGACCTTCTGGGAATATGAAGGATCAGTCCGGCGTTTTCAACGGCTGATGGAGAGACTGGGTGTGGAAGCAGCATTACGCAAGGCTGGCGTCCAACCAGGTGACACGGTTTTCATTGGTGAATATGAGTTGGAATGGCAGGAATAAGCCAGATTTTCCTTAAGAAAGGAAATTCACAATGCGCCTTGGATTATTTGGTGGAACCTTTGATCCGCCCCACCTGGGTCATTTGATCCTGGCTGCCGAGTGCCTTCATCAGTCGGATCTGGATGGGGTGCTGTGGATCCTGACGCCAAATCCTCCCCATAAGCAAGGGCAGACCATCTCTCCATTGGAGAACAGACTCGCCATGCTGCAGGCAGCCCTGGGTGACGATCCTGGGTTCAGCATCTCCCGGGTTGAAATGGACAGACCAGGACCACATTATGCGGTGGAGACTGTCAGGTTGCTGGCAAAACATTATCCGAATACAGAACTGATCTACCTGATGGGTGGTGATTCCCTGCGCGATCTGCCAACCTGGCATGAGCCGCAACAATTTATTGCTGCATGTGATGAAATTGGGGTTATGCACCGTCCTGATGTAGAAATTAATCTGTCAGAATTGGAGGTCACCCTGCCGGGTTTGCTAAAAAAAGTTCGATTTGTGGAGACTCCCTTGATTGAAATTTCTGCCCAGGATATCCGCCATCGGATCCGGGCTGGTCTGCCATATCGTTATTATTTACCCGATTCTGTTTATCAGTGGATACGAAATCATGACATCTACCGTTGAGAATCAACGTCATTACAAAACAGGTGCAGCGATCTTATTGAATGCACCTTTTTTTGCAATTGTTTTCAGCCATTTGATGACTGACCTTTATATCGGTCAGCGCTCCATTTATCTGACTTTCCTAAGCGAACCTTTGGGTTTAACCAATACCATGTTGGGAGCGGTCATCACTGCTGCGGTGGTGACTGCTCCCAACATGGTATTGGTTAAACCCAAAGGTTCGCTTAGGAAAGTCAGATAAATGGAGCGCTGACCGATATAAAGGTCAGTCATCAAA
>ERZ1026800.2189-NODE-2189-length-11076-cov-2.690565_pt1 | contig 11076 bp, 15 predicted proteins | sample MGYA00520873_ERZ1026800 | MGnify/ENA primary metagenome ERZ1026800 (study PRJEB33270, sample SAMEA104284475) | anaerobic digester metagenome | biome: Anaerobic digester microbiome; feature: mesophilic sludge digester; material: Anaerobic digester biomass...
GGCATCCAGGCTGGCGCCGCCGACCAACGCACCGTCGATGTCGGGCATCGCGAAAAGGCTCGCCGCGTTGGACGCCTTCACGCTGCCCCCGTAGAGGATCCTCACCTGCGCGGCCGCCGCGATGCCGGCGTCCGCCAGGCCTACGCCGACGAGCCCGACCCGAGGCCCAGGGCAAGGATCCCCAACGCGTCGCTCTTCGCGTTCAGTGCGGGAGCGAACGATTCCGACAACAGCGACAGCGGAAGGCGCGTCACGAGGATGAGCGAAAGGGCGGTGAAGAGCGCGATCGCGTACGAGCGTGGTGGGAGCCGCCAGCGAGCCGATCGAGCGCGGAGACGAGCGGCCCCATCGGATACAGGACGACGATCGGCCACGCCTTCGCGAGGTCGCCCTGCTTGGCGGGCATGCCGCAGGGGGCGCCGAGCAGCAGGAGTCCTCCCCAGGAGATCGCCCACGTCAGGGCAAAACACGCCGAGAGAGGATGCCTTCTCACCCCCACGCCGACCCTCATCGAACGCCTCTCCCGCCCGATCCCCCAGTCGGCCTGACGCACCGAGCGCCACCTGCGCGGGCTGCGGTCTCAGGTCACTGCGGGGCTTCTGGCCGCGTCAGGTCGATGTGCGTGGTGGGCGGAGCTCCCTGGGGCGGAGCTGCCCGGATCAGGCGCCCCCGATGACCCGATCCAGCGCGGCTCCTCGATCACGCGTCTGGTCGTCGCCGGGGCCGCTTCGCTGGCGGCTCATGAAGCGCACGAAGGCGTACAGCCACAGTGCGAACAAGACCACGAACTCGATCACGAACGGCCACGCCGGCCAGGTCATGTCGCCGAGCAGCGAGCCGGCGAAAAGGAACTGCAGGATGAAGAAGACGCCGCCGACCGCGAGGCCCACCTGCAGGTAACGGTTGTGCAGGCCGCCGTCCCACTCGCGCGCGGCGTGACGCACGAGGAGCGCCGCGAGGCCGGCGAACAGCAGCAGGATGAGCAGCTGGCCGGGCCAGGACGTCATCACGTCCTGCAGCCAGCGTGCCCAGGCGGCGTCGTCAGGATCTGCGATGGTGATCAGGATGAGCAGCCTCATGTGCCCTCCCTCCAAGGGTTCGCGCGGCGTGAGCCAGCTTCGCCTTCAGCATACTGCGCGAGCGGCGACTCTCCGGACCGTTCGCGCGGTCGAGGTCGCGGAGAGCGGCGTGACGACCCTGGGCGCCTCCTCTGCCGAGTATCTCGTGCATGGACTGCCGGCCCCGCGGGGTCCACGTTTTCATCTTACCCACCGGAACGGTCGGAACGACGTGCATGTCAGGCATCGGACCGCCCTGCCTGATCTCCATTCGTGAGGAACCCGACGATGCGTGAGTCATGCCGCCGGCCCACTCCCTGCGCGCAACGCGCTGCCGCGTGCATCGCCTCGCCGGAGTGTTCGACTCTCGCCACGGGCCTGGCGTCAGCCGACGGCCAGAACGAGCCGGCGGGCTCATCGGATCCGAGACCGCGGCTCCCGGGACCCTCGACCGGCCCCCGCGGCGACGGCGACCGACCTCGACAAGTTGACCGCAGGAAGGAGCTCAGTCCTGAGTCAATCCGTCGGTCCGTCCGCCTGACGCGCCGCGCTCATCCTGCGCGGGCTCCGGCTCTGCGGCGCCAGAGAAGCCGTCGATCGCATCAGGTCGCCGGACCTGCTCGACAGACCCGGCGGCCGCGCACGATTCTCCGGCGCCGGGCAGGAAGGGCTCGTACATCAGCAGGGCCTCATTGGCGACGAGGAACCGCTCGGTGGTGACGGCAGAGGTCCCATCCGACTCCAGGCGCCACAACTCGTTGCGGCGCACGAAAGTCGCGGGTCCGTCGCGCGTTATGCGGTGCGCGCGCTCTTCGATCGCATAGTGCACCTGCGAAGGTCGGGTCGCGGTCCATTCGCCGGCCAGGTGCGTCTCGCCGACGTCCAGCGACAGCCTGAAGGAGGCGGAGGTCGGGTTCACGATCTGCAGGTCCAGGACGGGCCACGCGCACGTTGCCCCGCTTCCGAACGGCACCGTGCGTCCCGCATCGGGGAAGACGTCGTAGCCGTGCCGCCACCGCTCGACCACCTCGAGCGGAGTGTGCAGGGTCATCCAGAAGAGCAGGTTCGTCATCTGGCACAGACCGCCACCCACGCCTGATTCGAGTCGGCCCCTGTTCAACACCAGCCCATCCACGAAGCCCCGGCGCCTCGTCGGTTTGCCCACGAGCCTCCAGAACGACATGCGCTGCCCCGGACCGAGGACAAGCCCATCGAGTCGTTCCGCAGCGAGGCGCAAGTTCACCACCTTGTTGCGCTGGAGCCGCTCGTCGAGACGCAGCAGCGGCCTGAACAGCGGAGTCCGGTGCGTCGCGATCACGTGAGGGAACGGATCAGACACGCGCGTGCGAGAAAGCTCGGAGCGCACAGACCACCACTGCATCTCACGGAGGAGTCGTCGCACTGCGGGGCCGGCGAGGGGACGCAGTGCCCGGCGGACGAGATCCTGGCGATCACCCCTCACGAGAGCGCTTCCCCCCTCGGCTCCGCCCAGGCCCGTCCTCTCGAACACGCTGCGCAGGGGCTGACGCGGCCGGCCCTCCGGTGTGCGGCAGACATCGTGGTGCTCTGCTCGATGCGCCTGTCCGCCGCACTCATCGGCCGTCCCCCGCGCAGAACGGCCGGAGCTTCTGATGCGCGACGGCGAGGATGCCGATTCCCTCGCGCGCAGCCAGAAGAGCAGCGCAGAGCGGAACGTGCGTAGCAGGCGACGCCACACCCCGTCGCGCAGCGGCTCGGCCACCTCGGGGAGCGCCTCCGCCTGCGTCGAGCCCGGCGTTTCGGTGCACAGCCTCGGCACGACAGAGCCCCCCAACCGCCGCCTCAGAGCGATCGTCGATGGTCACGCCTGCCACCTCGCTCTCGCATTGCGCCCCCATCCACAGTGTACCGCCGCGGCCCAGGCGCCGGGCAGATGACGATAGATGCTGTGGCGCACGTACCGTTCGCGGTCTGCGCGGACTGCGGTCTCAGGCAGCCGACAGAGCAGCCGGCCGCGCCAGGCCAACGTGCTTGCCGGGCGGACCGCTCACTGCTCTGCAGGGTGTGAGTCGAAGGTGGGGCGCCCCGTGAGATAGCCCCGCGTCCGCCGGTCGCACCACCGGCCAGGTGTGGCTGCCGTCGCCGGCGGCTAAGAGCACGTCGTCGCCGATAAGCGCCCAGCCGTGCTCGACATCGCTGAACGAGACCTGTTGCAGCTCGTGATCGCCGCCCGCGTTCTGCGTCTTCCAGCTCACCCCGCTTTCCGTGGCGGCAGCGATGAGGTCGGACCGGACGACCAATCCACGTGCACTACCACACGCGTGGCAGAAGGCAATATCTCACCTCCGCCATGTAGCCCGAATAGCCCGGCAGTTCGAGGTACAGGGTCCGGTCTTCCAGAACGGTGCGGACCACGAGAGCCCCCGCTGTGAACACGGCCGGGATCAGCGCCCACCAGGAACCCAGGCCGACAGACATGGCCGGCGACGAGACGATCAACCCGGCATATCCGGGGTGGCGTACGAACCGATAGGGCCCCGAAGAGCAGACCGAATGACCACGATCCTCCTGAATGCGGACGACCCGGGCGAAGAACCGATTCGCGGACATCGCCCAGCTCACGACGGCGTAGCCGGCCAGGATCAGGATCAGGCCGGCGACCGATACGGCCGGCGGAACGCTCGACCAGCCGAATCGGAGGTCAAGACCCCCGACCACGAGTATGAGCAGCGTGGACAGGGTGATCGTGGCCATCACCACCCTGTCCCAGCCCTTCGTGTCCTCCCTGGTCTCGCCACGCTCAGCGATCGACTCCGGGTCGCCCCGAAGGATGACGACGGCGTTGAACGCGATGGCTCCAAAGAAGATCGCCAGGACGGCCCACGCCTGCCACCAGCCCAGAGTACCGGCGGGAACGAACATGGCCAGAGCCAGGAGCGCCCCTCCTGCAAGGAGCTGCAGCCCTCGCCTGAGGACCCCTCTGGCGGTTTTGGTCTGGCTCACTCTCGCCTCACTGCTGGTCCGCCTGGCGCATCGCGACCAATCTGCGAGCGCCGCGGAAACGCCAGGCCGCGACGCTTCGGCGACCAGGCTTGATTCGCGCGTGAGGCGCGGGCGGCGGGGCCGGGGTCGCTACGCGTGAGGACGCCGTCGCCTCACCGACTGCATCGCAGACGTCGACGGTGTCGGCCAGGCAGACGGCCGTGTCACACAGCACAGAGCAACTCCTGGGTGCACTCGATGTCGCGGGCGATGCAGCGGTTCTTGACGGCGCCGGTCATGACCAGGTCGACCTCCGTGCCGAGCAGTTCCTGCAGCACCTCGACGAGGTCGACGTCGCCCTCGCCGGGGCGGAAGTCCTCGCGCAAAGCGGAGCCGAGGAGATCGAGCCACGAGACGCCGTGCTCGGCGCACAGGGTGCAGCGATGGTCTCACGTTCGTCTTGCAGCACATCGACCATGACGACCGGCTCCGACCTTCATGCTACCCGGGCACGCGGCCCACGGCCACGGTGGAGAACGACCCACGCTCTCCCCTGTCGTCGGACCGACGCACCGCCCGTGACCTGCACGGGCCGCGGCCTGAGGTTACTACACAAACCGTTGACTGCGTCAGGTTGACGCGCTTGTCAGACGCGCGCCGATATGTGGTAGCATTCATGTGCTACCGCGATGCAGGATGAAGGAGGGAGCGATGACCCGCGGACTGAAGCTCCGCCAGGCGGGCGGTTCGATCAGCGCCACGCTGCCGAAGGACATGGCCGATCGCCTGCACCTCGAGGCCGGTGACACGGTGCTCGCCGTGGAGACCGAGCGCGGCATCCTGCTCACGCCCTACGACCCCGAGGTGGAGGAGGCGCTCGCCATCGCCGGCAAGGTGGCGGGACGCTACCGCAACGCGCTGCGCGAGCTGGCCAAGTAGCCGGTGGCGGGGCGCAGCGGAGAGCCGCGCTGGGTCGACCGCCTGGTCGTCGAGGCCGTGCAGTTCGACCTCATCCGCGAGCACGGCGGCATGCCCGGCCTGCGCGACGAGCACGCGCTGGAGGCCGCCCTCGCGCGGCCGCGGCAGCGACGCGCCTACCGCGCCGACGCCGATCTCGCCGAGCTGGCCGCGGCCTACGGACACGGCCTCGCGACCGGCCACCCTTTCCACGACGGTAACAAGCGCATCGCCTTCGTCACCATGGCCGTCTTCCTCGAGCTCAACGGAGTCGAGTTCGAGGCGGATGAGCCCGAGGTCGTCACGGTGGTGCTGGCCTTGGCCGCCGGCGAGATGACGGAAGAGGAACTGGCCTCCTGGGTGAGAGCGAGGATCCCCGTAACCGGGCAGGCGTCCGGCTGACACGTTCGCGTATCACCTTCGCGCCATCGGCGAACCGCTTCGCACCGACATCTGCTGCGCGTGGGGCGCAGACGCGTGTCGGGCGCTGGCGTTCAGCCCGCAACGTATCCGGCAGATCGGATGAGCCGCCCGACGTCACGCAGGCCGACCCTGCCCTTGAAGAGACGGTTGTCTCGGTTGACTCGCGTGAGAGCGTCGCTCAGTTCGTCCACGTCGCAGGCGGCCAGATCAGCCGCGCTCTCGCACCCCGCCTCGACGAGCCAACGGGCGGTCGTGGGGCTGACCCACTGCACCCTGCAGAGGTCTGAGTAGCGGGCCAGCGAGTCGAGCGTGTCCAGGCTCGCACCGGTGGAGTCTGCGAGCGCCTCACGGCTTCGGTGGTCGCCGGCCTGTGCGAAGAACGCCGCCGTGTCCGCTATGCCGCGACTCTCGAGTCCGGCGATGTCGCCAGGAGGCAGCCAGTCGAAGGCCGACAGCGCGGCGGGCTTGGGGAAGTAGCTCTCGATCTCCCGTCTGAGCAGGGTGAGGTACTTCGTCTCGAGGCCCGTGGACCGGGCGACGGAATCGAGCCGCTTCTTCGTCCTGAGAGAGTCGCACAGCTCGGCGAGCGTGCTGACGCCGTGTGCGCCGAGCGCCGACATGGCTGAGTCGATCCCGTCGACCAGACAGGCACGGCTCGGCACCAGGTCGGTCGCCTCGATCCGCCGCCTCAAATCGGCCAGAGTGACGCCGGCGTCATCGATGTGGTAGGCGATCCGGGCCACCTCCAGACACGGCCTACGCATTTCCCGTCTGACGCACCGCGGATGAGCTGCTCTCGTCGCGGTCGGCGCGCTCTGCGGCGAGGCGGCCGCGCTCGAGGACGTCGACAAGAGGGTCGACCGCGTCGAAGAACCCGTCCGCGCAGTGAAGCACGGCGGCAGGGTCATCGGCGGCGATACGCGGACGGCCGTCCTCGCCGAGCCTGAGGGGCTGCATCACGACTTCCCGGTACGTGCGACTGTACACGAAAGCGCACAGTATCCGGACTGTCCCGGCACCACCTCACACTCGAGGGACCGCACCTGACGCACGGCGCACAGGTTGTGCGCGGTGCGCCCGAAGTCAGTGTCGGCGCTACGGCGCATCAGGGTGATGCGCTTGTCAGAGCCCCACCCCATCGATGCCTCAGTCGAACTCCTGCGCGTACACCGTGAAGGCGCCGCTGTAGCCGACGGCACCCGGATGGACGCGCTGGGTGAGTGTCAGACGCCACTCGTGCGGTTCGAGACCGGCGAAGAGCGCGGAGTCGTCGCGGGTCGAGAAGTCCTGCGACCAGGAGGAGATGCTGGCGCCGGTGGTGATGGAGCCGCCATCCTCTGAGGCGCGCGTCGCTGTGAGCTCGAAGATGGAGCGCGCATCACCCGGGTCGTTGAGCGTCCACGCGACCCGCAGTCCGCCGGCCAGGATGGTGACGACGAGCGCCGGCAGCGTGGCACGTGCCGGGACGAGCCCGCCTCTGTGGTGGCGCATGCGACCTCCCCCTCGCTCGCGACAAGGTGACCCTGACGCACCGCGTGCAGCCTGCGCGGGCTGCGGTCCGAAGCTACTCCAGAGACCGTGCGGCGCATCATCGTGAGCGCAGGCCGCTCAGCGAAGGATCAGGATGAGGACCGCAGTGACGGCGACGGCGCCCGCCAACCACCCCAGCGCCCAGACCCAGGGGCGCCTGCGACGCCGCGAACCCTCGTTCGCAGCGCCGAACACGGACGCCGACAGATACGGCTGGCAGCGACCCCCGCCGAGAAACGCTGACTGGGCCTCGCGCGACTCCGTCCCCGCCTCATTCGGCTCTTTGTGTTTGGGCTCCGAAGCCGTCATCGCGCCCTCCTATCGTCCGCGTTCTTTCATGTGTACCCCGGCGAAGCAACCTGCAGCGCAGAGGCCCACTGGCAGACCTGCCTGCCGGCGACCGGGCTGATGCCCTTGTTCGGCCCGCGACTGCAGGCTCACTCCAGTAGTCCCGCAAGTCGCTGCCCGAACAGCGTCGCACTCTTTGGCCCGTTCGCGGTGACGACGTTCCCATCGACCGTGACTCCGGGGCCCGTGTAGGCGGCGCCGGCCATTTCGATGGTTCGCGCTTCGGTGCCGGCCACTGTCGCCTTGCGACCCCGGAGCACACCCGCGTTGCCGAGGATGACCGGAGCCAGGCAGATGGCGCCGAGCACCTTGTTGCCGTCCGCCGCTTCACGGGCGAGCCGGAGCGCGTCTTCGTCGCGCCACAGGAGCTTCGAGCCGCCGCCGCCCACGAACACGATCGCTTCGTAGTCTGCGGCCCGCTGAGCGTCGAGCGGCACCTTCGCGTACACATGTCCGCCGCGCGACCCCGGGCATCTGCCGACGTGCGTGCTCGCGACGACGACATGGTGCCCGCCGGCCTGCAACGCCGCCCGGGTGTCGAAGAGCTCCTCATCCCGGAAGCGCTCGGGTGGTACGACCATCAGGACTCTGGCCACGGAACCTCCCCCCGCATCGCGACAGCTGGGCCGCGTGGAACGTGCTCGCGCTTCAGCTGCACTCCAACTGCTTCTCAGTCTGGCCGACGGCTCCTGCGCGCTCGGTGTTGCTTTGAGACAGGTGACGCGCTTGTCAGGAGCTCAGCCTTCATCGTCGAGCCCACCTCGAAGCTCACTACGGTAGACGTCGGTGGAGCAGTCGAGGCGGCTCCATGAAGGATCGTGGTCAGAGCGGGGGCAATCACCCAGGACCGCCCCCCGCCGCCCATAGGCGTCGATCGCCCCGGGTCCCGGAAAGCCGTACATGATCGGAACCCCCCGCGACGAGCCGCATGCGGGACAACGGACAGGCTTCCTGCTTGCGAAGCACGGCGCTTCCGGGTTCACGGCGGCCCTTCGTCGATGGCATCGTAGCGCAGTCGTCCTTCACGCAGCGTCGACGGGGCCGGCTTCGGCGTACTCGTGGGGCGTCATGTAGCCGAGCGAGCTGTGCGGATGTTCAGCAAGGTACTCGACGCGGAAGCGTTCGAGGAGCATGCGGGCGTGGGCGAGGCTCTACGGGGAGACACTGACGCCGGCGCCGGGATCGGGGGGCATCCCGCATCATCTCACCCCCCATGCCGGTTCCGTCCAACGCTCCGCTCCGGCGGCCGGCCGTGCAGCGGACCGTCCGCTGCACCCGAGCGCCATGTGACCTCTTGCTGCCACAGTCCAGGATAGCTGACCACGAAGCCAAAGCGGTTCACCTTGAGAGTCCGCACGAAGCGTCCATCGCTTGACTCGTAGCGGTATTCGCCCTCGCCTTCGCGTCGATAGCGCTGTGGCAAGAACTCGAACACAAGCGACGGGAAGGAGAGCCAGGCGGCGTTCACCTCCGCCTCCTCCCCGACAGCCAGTGACAGCCGCCGAATCGGCAGGAGGTTCGTAGACGGGCTGAAACCCAAGTCAATGTCGGTACAGCCGGCGACGGCCGCGCAGTCCTCGTCGTTCAGGCGCCAGCGCCGCTTCTCGTCCACCACCACACTGAGATGGATCTCCCGATCCCCGATCGACCCACCGATGTCGGCCCGCCTCGTCAGCCAGTCAAGACCGGCGACCACGAGGTAATCCAGCCTGCAAGGCCGCCCAGAGTGCGAGAACACGGCTGTCCCGCTCAACTCCCACCCATCCTCAAGCCGGATGAGCCTGCCAATCTCGTGGCCCGGAAGGTCGAGCCTGCGCCAGAGGATGGATTCACTCATTGCTCACCCACCGGGCTGTTCACCGGCGACATGACGCACCGCACGTGACCTGCGGCCCGCCAGGCGTGTCTGGTCGACGCGCTTGTTGGACGGACAGCTGTCTGATCACCGGTTGCGGGTGAGTCGACGGTGGCGAGCCCTGTCAGATAGTCCTGCGTGCCCGCCGGCCGCACCACCGACCACGTGCGGCCGCCTTCGCCGGTGGTGAGGAGCGCCTCGTGGCCGATGAGCGCCCAGCCGTGCTCGGCGTCGCTGAACGAGACCCGCCGCAGTTGATGGTCGCCGCCCGCGTTCCGGGCCTGCCAGGTCGCCCCGCCGTCCGTGGTGGCGACGACCGTACCGCCGTAGCCGACCGCCCAGCCGTGTCGGGCGTCGGTCGCCGCGACGGCGAGGAGCCGACCGTTGCTGATGCTCACGGACTGCTCGGTCCACGTGCGGCCGCCGTCGGTGCTCGCGAGCAGCGAGGCCTGCTCATGGGCGACGCCGCGGCGCACCGCCCATCCGTGGTTTGCGTCGCCGAACACGATCGCCCAGAGGTCACCGGCAATGATGTCCCCGTCGGTGCGACGGTTACGCTCCTCCCAGGTCGTACCGCCGTCGACACCGGCGACGATGAGGTCGGACGCACCGCAGACCCATACGTGGGCACCCGCGCAGGCCCGCGGCGTGGGGCCTGAGACAAGGCCACCGCTGTGATCACCGAGGTCGACGTTGCAGCCGGCGAGGGTGATTGCGACGAGCATTGTGAGAACGACGACCCTGACGCACCTGCGTAACCTCACCTTCGCCCCTGTTCCGTCCGACATCAGTGAGATGAGCCGCGAGCGACGTGAGTCGGCTCGACCTCATTGTTGGACAGACAGCGCTACTCCGTGAAGTAGTCCGTGTCGATCTTCTTGACCTCGTAGCTCGCCGTCGGGCTGACGCCGAGGTTGTGGTCGATCATCAAATCCGCCAGTTGCGCACCGTCGATGAGCACGATCTTGTTGTCGATCTTCGAGACGTACTCGCGCGCCTCGTTGGAGAAGGAGGACGTGGTGATCATGATGCCCTTCTTCGCGCGCTGACCCTGAAGAGCACCGGCGAACTTCTGGACCTCCGGTCTGCCCACGCCCGCTTCCCATCGCTTGGCCTGTATGTAGATGATGTCGAGACCGAGACGGTCCTCTTTGATGATGCCGTCGATCCCCTCGTCACCGCTGCGCCCGACCGCGCGACCGGCATCCTGTCTGCTGCCGCCGTACCCCATCTTGAGCAGCAGTTCGACGACAAGCTTCTCGAACAGACTGGGCGAGGAAGCCTTGACCTGCTGGAGCAACTCGCCCGCGAGTGCATCCCGAAGTCGGCCGTAGGCTGACTCGAGAGACTCTTCCGGCGTGGTCTCCTCGTCGGTGACGGCTTCTGAGGTCATGCTGCGGGAACCCGAGCGTGTCCCTTTGAGCGCCTGGAACTGGCGGAACTCCTCGAACTGCTTGAGGAACTTCACGTCGATACGGTCCGGACTCTGTGCAAGCACCTGCCGACCGCGTTCCGAGATCGCGTGGTGGCTCCGGCGGGTCTTCTCCAACAGTCCGGCCTTGGTGAGATAGGTGCGAGCCCAGCCAACACGATTGTCGAAAACCTCCTGTTGACCGCTCGGCAGAAGCTCCTTGCGCTGATCAGGCGTCAGCCTGAACACGTCCGCGAGGGCGTCGATCGTCTCGCGGAGCGAATGCTCTTGACCGTCACCGGCATACTGCATCAGCGGCAGCATGATGGTCTGGTAGTCAGGAATCGCCACTCTGTTCCCCTTCCGTGCAGTCTGCCCACCGCGCCGCGCGTGAGCCGTGAATACGCCGGCCTCCCGCGAGGCCGGCGGCGAATCGGCGAGCCGGCTTGATCCGCTTGTTCGGCAAGACCCGCAATCGCTAGCCTTCCCAGACCTCCAACTCAAGGCCGGGTACGCGCGCGAACTCGCGCACG
>ERZ1026800.2191-NODE-2191-length-11072-cov-1.870534_pt1 | contig 11072 bp, 9 predicted proteins | sample MGYA00520873_ERZ1026800 | MGnify/ENA primary metagenome ERZ1026800 (study PRJEB33270, sample SAMEA104284475) | anaerobic digester metagenome | biome: Anaerobic digester microbiome; feature: mesophilic sludge digester; material: Anaerobic digester biomass | place...
GTGTTGGGCACCTTGGAGATCACCGCGTAGCCGACAAAGCCGGCGAGCACGAGGATCGCGAGATTGGTGACGAGCGGCGACGCTCCTCCGACGGTGGTTGCCAACATCAGCGCACAGCCCCTTCCTTGACGACACAGGCGCCGGCGACAACCTCATCCTCGAAGTCCGGCGCCAGCGCGGCGGTCTCGTCATCGGCCATCAGTTCGATCAGCGACAGCAGGTTGCGGGAGTACAGCGATGAAGCGTGCTCCGGCATCGTCGCGGGCAGGTTCAGCGGGCTGACGATCGTCACGTTGTGCTTGACGACGACCTCCCCCGGTTCGGTCAGCTCACAGTTGCCGCCAGTCTCGCCCGCCAGGTCGATGATCACCGAGCCGGGCTTCATGCCCTCAACGGCCTCAGCCGTGACCAGACGTGGCGCTGGACGACCCGGAACGAGCGCCGTCGTGATCACGACGTCGAAGCCCTTGGTCGCGTCGGTGAGAGCCTGCTGCTGCTGGGCACGCTCGAGGGCTTCACCGGCTACTCCCTGCCCGACGACCTGCTGTCGGGCACCGGCATCCGGGCCTGAACGCCGTCCTGAAAGCCCTCGATCGCGAACGCCGCCGCGGCAATCGCTTGCATACCCTCACGCATCACCTGTCGGAGTTGAGTGCCGAGTGCGGTGTCGTCACCGGCATGGTGCGCTACCTCCGCTTCGTCTTCGATCTCGGCAGCGGTGACGGCGTGGTCGATCGCGACCTTCAGCCATTCCGGCGAGACATCGATCGACGTCTCCAACTGAATCGGGGCCGCCGTCACCTCGCCGGTTGTGCGGTCGATGGACAACGAGATGTTCGACACCCGCAGGTTGGTGCCCTGCACGATGAACACGCCCTGGTGAGCCTTCTTGTCGCTGCCGTTCGTCTCGATGCATCGGAACGGTACCGGCCAACTGTCGCGTGACTTGGCGACGTTCGTGGAATCAGAGGCAGCGAACACGAGACCTCCACGCGACCCCGGTGCACATGACCGAGCACAACGACGTCGGAGTTCCTAGCGTCGGCGGACACTCGTGCGCCTCGAATCCTTTGGCCCCGGACGCAGTACGAGCGCGGAACACCCCGCCGGCCGCGAGTACAGATCGCATCCGTGCTGGGCAGCTGGCGAAGGCGGGGCCGGTCGTGGCGGGATCAGCCGCTCGGCATGGGTCCCGACGCTGCGGTCGACGCCGACGACCCGCTCTGTGCGCTACGGCCTCGCCTGGATGTCGAACTGGAACTGTCGCTGATTCGCGATCAGCTCCTCAGCTCGTCGTGACTGCAGGCCGACATCGACGAGCAGACAATGGGTAAGCATCCATCGGAGCGTCTCGGCGATGTAGCGAAACATCGGACCGTCGTCGTCCTCGAAGGAGGATGGGTGGGCGGTCTTGTTGCGGACGCGGGTCGCGTCCGCAACGAATCGTCCGTTGGCGCCGACGACCGCCGCTCCGGTCGCGCCAGACCGTTCGACAAGTTGCGACAGCTTTCCTCGAAGACCGAGAGCGTTCATTGGACGAAGCATTCGTTCTGCCCATTCCTGATGCTCCGCCGGGGCTGCGGCAACGATCGCGTCGACCCTCGCTGCGTGCGCGACGCGAGCGGCTTTCGTAGCTGCGCGGGACATCCTCATGGCGCTGGAGTGGTAGTTCTCGACAGCGAGCCACGCGGTGAGCGCGAGAGTATTGGTGTACATGTACGGGGCATAGGTCGGGAGCGTCAAGTACACGATGGCTTCTCGGTGGCGCCGCCAGACCTTCATCCAAGCCGGCAGCAGATCCGCCAAGGTCATGCCGAATTGGGGCAACGTCGCAACCATCTCGTGAGGCTGAACAGTCTTTGGTAACTCCATCGGTCGTAGCAGTCGTGCGCAGTACACGCCGGGCGACCGATGGCTGCTCTCGCGCTCGGGATAGCAAACGACCTGATCGATGCTCACGTAACTACGCGTGCACATCGCGAGCAGATCGCGAATCGGGAAGCCATACGTTTCCACAGCGCGTCTCACGCTGAGAGCGACGGCTCCCGGATGAACCCGAACCTCTGCCGTACGTTCGATCGACCCTGACGTGGCACTGGCGCTCCAGACATGGCCGGCGATCATCTCGATTCGCACGTCCCCGTCAACGCCATCACCGAGCGGCTCAACGGTCGACGTCATGGTGATGGTCGACTCCGAGGGGTCGTGTGACGTGATCCCCACCCACTCCGACGCCCATGACATCAAGGGCCCGAACTGGAATCGAACCTCGGTCATCGGATCGTCCGCCGATTCGAGGAACCTCCCGCCCACTACGGCACTGACGGTCCAGACCTCGGGGTTGCGTGGAGAACCGCCGAAACCCCAGCGTGAACGGGTGCACCCCAACAGGGTGACAGGCATGCCTGAACGATCAAGCCCGTGAACGACAGGAAGCGTGGGCCGAGGTTTCCCGACACCACCATCGGCGGGCGGGTCCAGTCGGTCGACCGTCTTCAAGAGGATCGAACCGCCTTCCTCACTAAGGGTGCCGTACACCTCGGGCGCGCCCACGATCGGCGTCGTCCACCATGCCTCCACGGCCTGGCCTAGATCCATGAAAGTCCACGGGGCAATTTGTCCTCGAGGGGCTTGACGCCTTTCTGCACCTGCTCATCTTGCCCGAACGAGCTCTCGTCGGCAGCGCATAGACGCGGCTCATATCGACGCATCGGGACAAGGTCCCGTTTCACCCCGAGCGGCGCCTATGAACCGTGATCTGCCTCAGTTCGGTGGGCTTGGCTGACAGCGGACGACGATCCATCCATTCAGGTGGAGTCGGGCAACTCGTGAAGCGTGAGGCCGCGCACTCGGACTGACAGCTCTGCATGAATCAAGCGCGCTGTCGAGCCGCATACCACCGATCGCAAAGCTGCCCGAGAACGTTCGCGCTGGGAGTTGCCTCGTTGCGCCGCTAGCGCTCCTGGGGTGGGGAGTCGTTGCGTGAGGTCACGCGGCGAGTGCTTGGTGGATGTGGTTGGCGACGCTGTGTCGGGCGCGAGGGATGTTGATTCGGGTGCCCGCCTTCACCGGTGGTTCCGGGAGGTCGAGGGCGGGGATCAGCACGCCGTTGATGTAGTGGGTCCACTGCGTGCTGCTGATCTCGCCTCGGTCGATGCCGTCGTTGACGGCCGTTCGAAAGTCGGCGAGCGCCAGTCGGTTGACGATCGTGTCTTCCTGTTCGCCGTGGAGGTTGGTGCCGATCATCCAGTCGAAGTGGTGAGCGTCCGTGGGTGTGAAGCGATCAGCATGCCGTTGGCGGGTGGCGTGGCGGCGCTGGTGGCGGCGGCCGGCGCGTCGGGTGAGGACCTCGCAAAGACGACCGCGCCCTTCGAGACTGGCCGCGAGACCCGGCTCACACAGGAGGGCTGCGAGGTCTGCCAGCAGATCGTCGCAGGACTCGGTGGGCATCCCTCGGTGCACCGCGCGCAGTCGGCAGGACAGCGCTATCAGCAGAACGGTGTTGGGTTCCACGTGGGGCCGTCGGCCGACGGGCATGTGGAGCAGGGCGATCACGATCCGATCCGCATGGTCTTGGCGGGTGAAGTCGCGCAGCACCCTGATCAGCCCGCCGACGTTGTCGACTCCATCGAACGCCGGTTGGTCGGCGGGCCAGTTGCGTGGGAGTGGTTGGTCGGCGAGGGTCTGCTCGAGTGTTCGGAGCTGTGTACTGAGATACATGGTGGCCTCCTGGGCGTTGGGTTGTCGGAGGCGATGGTGCGATTTGGGGTTCCCGGCGATGTTCCCTGTCAGGTTCCCGATTCGGTTCCCGATCAGGGGTTTCTGTTCCCGATGGGTGCGCTGTGATGGCTCGGGAGCGTGTCGAGCCGCCCGGTGCCGGGCTCGAGCTGGTGGTTGTTGCCGCTGGCGGGGTCGCAGTTTTGGCGGGTCTCGTCACGGCGGGAGGTGCGTGGCTGGCGGCGTGGATTTCCGATGGTCGTGTCGGAGGGGGTCTGGCCGATTGGTTGCGCGTGACGGTCCGGCTGGCGCGTGGCGAGTCGCCTAAGGCCGCCTGGGGTGACCTGGCGACCGGGTTTCCATCGACGGGCGCCTACTGGGCGTGCACTGCTGCGGTGGGGCTCGCCACGGTGGCCGTCGTGACGGCTGCGGTGGTGATGTGGCGACGTACGGCGACCCCCCGACGGGCACGGTTCGGCCAGCCGTTGGACGCACGGATCGCAGGTCGCGGCGACGTGACTCCACTGCGGGTTGATGGGCTGGTGCCACCGACTGGTCGTATGTTGCTGGGTCGTCACGTCGGGTCGGGGCGAGTCCTCGCCACCGAGGATCGCGAGCGCAACGCGCTGTCGGGCAGAGCAGCCGTCCGGCAGGGATCGCGAGGGTCGGTGGCCTTGATCGGGCCGACAGGATCGGGCAAGACGGCGTTGGCGGCGTCGGCTGTGGCGACGTGGGACGGCCCGGCGGTAGTGGTATCGGTGAAGCGCGACCTGTACGACGTCACAGTCGCGGCTCGCGCCGACAAGGGCGAGTTGGCGGTGTTCGATCCGGCGGCGTCGACGGGTTTGCCGTCGGCGCGTTGGTCACCGTTGCAGCGGGTGGGAACAGCGGGCGAGGCGCTGCGCACCGGTCGTGCGTTGGCGCAGGCGATCCCGCGCAATGGGGTGACCGGGGCGGACTACTGGGCCAAGCATGGTGAGAGCCTGTTGGGGTCGTTCATGTGCGTCGCCGGCCTGTCACAGCTCGTTGCGCCGGAAGGCGCTGACGGTCCGGAGCCGGTGAACATGCAGCAGATCGCGACGTGGGTGTCGACGGTGGCGATGGCAACGGACCCGGTGATCAACGCGTTGCTTCGCCGGGGTCTTGAGGATGACCAGCCGCCGCGGGTGCAGTTGATGGCGCGCCATGCTGCGTCGGCGTTCATTGGTCTTTCTCGTGAGGACGATCGGATTCGTTCGTCGATCTACGCAACCGCTCGGCTGGCGGTCGAACCGTGGCTGGAGCCGTCGGTGGCGCATTCGGCGACCACCGATCCTCGCCAGTTCTACGACGTCGGCGGCGAGTGGGAGCAGTCCCCGAGGTTCATCAACTTGGAGTGGTTGATGGGGGGCGGTGATGGGCGGTCGAACACGTTGTACCTGGCGGCACCGCAGACTGAGTTCGAGCGACTCTCACCGGTGCTGGGCGGGCTCTTGGCTGAGTTGAAGGACTCGATCCACACGTGGGACATCGCCGGCCGCAAGCTGAGCAAGCCGGTGCTCTTCCTCATTGACGAGACCGGACAGCTGGAGCTCGGCTGGCTGCCCGGCGAGGTGTCGACGATCGCCGCGCTCGGGGCGTTCTACGTGACCTGCTGGCAGAGCCTCAGCCAGATCCAGCACCGCTACGCATCACTGGCCGACACCGTGCTCGGCGGTCACCGATCGAAGGTCTTCTTCGCCGGGATTGATGACGCCGCGACCCTGCGCTACCTGCACACCGTCACCGGCAGCGAACACGCCGCTCGCCGATCCTGGTCGGCCGACGTCTGGTCGGGCGGCGGGCGTGGTCGCCGGTCGATCTCGGAATCCCAACAACGCGAGGAACTCGTGCCCAACCATCTTGTGCGGACAATGGTTCCCGGTGAGGCAGTGCTGCTACACGGCACACTCCCCCCGATTCACCTGCGTGCCGTTCGGTGGTGGACGGAGCGTCGACTGCGCGACCTGTTCCCGAGTACCCGCCCTGATGTCGTCACGTGCCCGCTGACTGCCAACGCCGCCGAAGTGTCCGGGCCGGTGTTGGACGCCTCGACACTCGAGTTCTCCCGGAGCCGGTTGCCCCGACCTGAAACCGGACCGGTCCCGCAGAACGCAGGCGGCAGTGCCCGTCCACGGCGTGCGAACGGTAACGGCCAGCTGACGATGGACCTCGAAACCGTCGCCTCCGCCGACACCGTCGAGCCGATGGTGGCTGTCGATGACAGCGCCTCGGGCGCGGGTCTGCGGGCCGTCAACAGGGTCGCCGGGCGTTGTGAGCGTTGCACCGACCCGATCGCGCCGAACGCCGGCTCCGTCCGCGTTCTGAACAACCGAGAAGTGATGGTGTGCTGGCCGAAATGCGCCAAGGAACCCGGATCGGGAACTTGATCGGGAACATCGTCGGGAACATTGCCGGGAACCCGATTTGAGACCGTGCGCGCATGGTTCGTGTCGCCACCCGCATCGAGTTCCCGAACGACGACCCTGGCCCAATGCTCACCCATCTCGACCGGTGGGCGACGGCCACACTGACCAGCCCGGAGGCGTGGGCGTCGGTGCTGGAACGCTGCGGGCAATGGCAGGACTACTCGGCTCGCAACCAGGTGCTGCTCGCCTCCTACGGGATCGCCACCCCGGTCGCCGGTGTCGCCACCTGGGATCTCGTCCCATCGCGTGAGCACGGCCGACCGTGCGCTGTTCGAGCCGGCGAGCACGGCCTCCCGGTCCGTGCCCCGGTCGAAGTCCCGGTCGCCACGACGTCGCCGCGAAGCCGGGACGGTCAACACACGGTCCGTGCCGTCGGGAAACACAAATGGGAAGTGGTGTTCGCCGAGGAACAACTCGCCCGCCGCCCACCACCAGGCCAACTGGCATGGCCCGCCCTTCCGGCCGGGCTGAGCGGCGCGGGAGGGCACGCCGAATACACCGAACTGGTCCGCCAATCGATCGGCCGACTCACCGGTCGAACCCCGCGAACAGTGAAGAACCCATGGGACCAGTTGGTCGACGCTGCCGGTCGCGTGCCGCTCGGTGGCCGCCGCCCAGAACTACGCCCGGCGCTGTGTCGCCAGGCCGCGTGGCTGGCCGCCGACCGCGTCGGTCACGCCGACGGGCCACTCCCGACATTCGACCCGATCCACGTGCGCGGACGAATCCGCTGGGAACTCCTCGCTGACACCCGCCGCGCCGCCCAGCAACTCGTTCAGGCCTTCTCACAGATCGCGGAGGTTGACCTCTCGGCATCCCCTTTACCGCGGATGGCGATCGCCGACGACCGCACCGTGGCACCGGGCCGCCGCAACTACCTGGCACCCGCCGACGTCGCCGCCCTGCCGATGGGCGTGTGGGTCGAAGCCGGGCCGTACACCGCGATCGAATGGGCGGCCCGCGGGATGCCCGACGCGGTCGGCCGCGCCGGATTCATGCGCGTCTCGGACACCGGATACCTCGGCGTCTACGAGACCAGCGAAGGCGCCCGATGGCGGATCGAGTCCACCCGCCCGGCATCGGGCCGGCGCGGCCTGCTCGACGAAGGCGAAGCGTCCAACTTCGTGGCCGCACAGAAGGCAGTCGGTGTGGTTGTGAGTGATCGGTATCCGACGCTCGCCGCGACCGTGCTCCCACCGGCCGCAGGTCCAGCACCGAGCGGTGTGTTCGATCGTCAGCACTCCAACTGGCAGCCGCTGGCCCTCGGTCGTGACGACCGCTCCGAACAACGAGACCTCACCGATCGTGTCCGCTTGGTTGTCGCGCCGGGCCCTGGCGGGCGGTGGGACAGCTGGGTGCTCGCCGACTCCGACATCCGGCAGCTCCCACTCGCTGCCAACAGCGCCGCAGCCAAGTCGGCGGCTGAGACCGAAGGCCGGCGAACGATTGTGCAGCTCGCCGCCCGGGCCCCGCAGCTCGCCGACGAACTCATCAACGACGCCGCCGCCGCAGGCACACTCACACGAGAGCTGCTCATCGACGTCATCGGCCACCGTCTCGATCCAGCCGATCGTGCCCGCCTCGCCGACCCGACAGTTCAGGCCGCCGAATTCGCCGAGTTGCTCGGTGCTACTGGTGTGTTGACACCACCGACCACGATCGCCGTGTTGGCCCAAGAACACGTCGACGCCGACCAGATGGCGACATTGATACCAACGATCGGGTTGCCGATCGCCGACGGCGTGCGTGCCCTCAACGAGCTATGGGATGTCGATCGAGTCGTCGCCGGCCAGATGCTGGGCGCCACCGTGGTGGAACTCCGACAAGCGGGCTGCACACCCGCCGAGATGCTCGCCTCTCACCCCCGAGAGGTGCTTCGCAGCCTTGACGCCCGCCCGCACACCTGGGAACTCGCCGCCGCAACCTTGCTCGAAGCAGGCATGCCCGTTGACGCCGCAGTCCGACAGCTCGCGGCTCACGCCCCGACACCCGACGCGTTCGCTGTCGCAGTCGTCACGATCGTCGAGGACCCGATCGCCGCATACGCGTACTCCGCCCGTCACGCGCAACCCGACGACCTCGCCGCGCTCGGCGAACGCTACGGGCTCGACCCCGACACCGCCGCCCAACTCCTCGCCGACGCCGGCACCCACCCGACGACCGCAATCGAAGCGTTGACCATCGCCTGCAGCGGCGACACCACGACCGTCGACGCCCTCGCAGAACGTCACTTCAACCAGTCGCCGACCCTGCTCGCACCCGTCATCGACCTGACAACCGGGGCGGGGTTGCGAGCGGCGCTGCCACTGCCGACCGCAACGGGCAGTGACGACCTCGCCACGCAACTTGCCAATCTCGTGGCCCCAACCCTGGACCCGCCAGTACTGGCCACCAGCGCACAACCGGAGTTCTGACATGAACCGACCCATCGCCCGAGGCCGTCCATCGTCGAGCCAAGTGTGGCTCGACGTGGTATCCGCGGTCGACTACCTCTCGCGAGGCCACCGCCCCGGCTTCACCGTCTACGACGCACTAGAGGAGGCGCTCCGATGGCACATTGGTGCGCTCCTTGCGGGATACAGCGAGTACCCCACTGAAGTTGACCGAAGCGATCTGCCGTGGGACGACCCCGACGCACTGCGCACCGCGCTCGAACAACTCGCCTTGCACAACCCTCCGGACGCCGACGACGAGCAGTCGACGTCGGCGTATGCATTGCACACCGCGCTCACACACTGGGTCCGGCAGATGTCTGACCAGTACAACGAGGGTTGCACGTGGGCCCACCCGACTTGAGATCCAGGCTGCCTCGGACGGACTGGCTCGCGGCGCTACCTGTAGTCGCGGGCGTGACTGCCTTCGTACAGTTCCGACACCTGGGCGCCGTCGAACTCCATCGCCTCTGCGCGGATTCCTGGGTCGTGGAGGTCGAGCACCCGCAACTGGTCGCCGACTTTCACGATCGACTCGATACGCACATAGTGGTCGCCGTAGAGCTCGGCGTAGCGAGCGAGCGCCTGCAGCTTCGGGCGGGTGTCGGCCAGGTAGTCGCCATGGGGATCGATGATCGACACGCCGAGCGTGCCGTCACTTCGACGTGACACCACGAGGAAGTCGACCTGCAGCGAACCCCACGCCGCGCTGTCGTCTTGATAGGCGATACGCAGTGAGGCGGGGGTTGGGCGTGCGGGATTTCGATACCAGGCGACGAATGTCGGCCGGGCGGCTTCCGTCTCCAGCACGGCGCGTTCCCATGAGTTCAGGTCTGCCGGGAACTCGCCGCCGGCATCGGCATAGAGGTGACCGGTGTAGGTGGGCAGGTCATCGCCCCCGGCCTTGCGTGTGGCGGCGGTCAGGTTCTGACGCAGATCGACGGTGACGGCCTCAGGCCGAGCGGTCTGCTCCTGGACTCGCCGGAAGGCGTCGCGGGTCGCTCCGGTGGTGTTCTTGATGTCGACGGCATAGTCGGCCAGACGATGTTGCACCCAGAGCGTTGCTTCGCGTTCGACCTCGCCGATCACGTCGGGCACTATGAAGAGCGCGGCGACCTCGACGGCCACGTCAATCGGGTCGACGTCGGCGCCGGCGCGGCGGGCTCTGTGCTGCCAGTAGTCCATCCCGACGCCTTCGCGGACGGAGCGGATGATCTTGCGCACTTCCCGCTCGAGGTCGGTGGCATGGGTAGCGACTTGGTAGGTCTCGTAGCGGAAGCCGCTGCCGTCGAAGCTGTAGCGACCGCGGGCCAGGTCGGCGTGCTCGATGTTCTGCACGTTGGCAGCAACCGCCTCCGCGTGCTGGGCGGCAAGTCCGTCGAGCTTGGCGTTCAACGCTTTGGTGAGGCGCTGGCCAGCAGCCGGGAGCAGCGAGGTGCCGGTGATGTTGTCGCTCGTCTGGTTCGCCAATCGCACCGCTCATTGGTTCCCGGCAGAGGAAACAGCCATCCGCGCGCCCAGAACGAAGGAGCAGAACTGATTAATGTCAGCGATTGCCTATAAATCTATTGTCGATACCGATGAAGACGATCGTCAGCTGGAACTGCTGCATACTAATGTTCGCAAGATAGAGGCGGTATCCAAGATACTGGCAGCACAGATGAAACTCGAAGGCCACGTCAGGCGCAAGGCATGAGCCCCGCCGTAGGTCAATTTATTGCGAAAACTGATGTGCCGGCCAACCTGAGCGAACGCCTCAATGCCGAATGTTTCTGCATGACGCTTGACCGGAATATGCTTCTGCGACACCTGAAAAGCGGCACGGGTCAGGAAAGAATGTGGGAAGAGCTGGAGCTTACACATCCGCATTTGTTCGCCAGCACTCCAACCTTCGTTTCGGAGCAAGACCTCCTGCGCATGTTGGCCACGGTTCGAGCTGTAGAACGGATTGGCCGCCTTGAGATTTACCGCGAACAGGCCTTATCCTTCGCACCAGAAATAGCACGACAGGACTTCGGACCGTTGGGCGTCTTCATGGGCTATGACTTTCATCTTACGCTCGGTGGCCCCAAACTTATCGAAGTCAATACCAATGCGGGAGGGGCCTTTTTCAATGCTGCTCTTCTGAATGCTCAGCGGGCCTGCTGCAAGGAAATGGATGATCACTTTCTCTTGCCAGGCGGTGAAGGTTTCGAACTGGCCATAGTGGCGATGTTCCAAAATGAGTGGAGACTTCAAGGAAAGACGGCTTCGCTGCGCTCCATCGCTATTATCGATACGCAGCCTGAACAGCAGTACCTCTATCCCGAGTTTGTCCTCGCGAAAGCCATGTTGGAACGCCATGGTATCGACGTTCGCATTTGCGATCCGGCGGAACTGACATTATCAGACGGATCGGTGCGGGCGGGCGGCCGCAATATCGACCTCGTTTACAATCGTTTAGTTGATTTCACATTTGGCACGCCCGAGCACGATG
>ERZ1026800.2198-NODE-2198-length-11051-cov-4.771421_pt1 | contig 11051 bp, 10 predicted proteins | sample MGYA00520873_ERZ1026800 | MGnify/ENA primary metagenome ERZ1026800 (study PRJEB33270, sample SAMEA104284475) | anaerobic digester metagenome | biome: Anaerobic digester microbiome; feature: mesophilic sludge digester; material: Anaerobic digester biomass...
TCAAAAAAATGATTATTAAAACGGTCAATACGACGGTTAGTTTGATTGGTTCCCAGTTGGGTGGACTTCCTTTTGAAACACTTCCTCTGGTTGAGCATAAATTGTGATGCGGAATGTGAAACGGGACGCTGTTAACTTATTATCCAAAGTAATTGAATTCTTTGTGTAATTATTGGCTCAGAAATAAAAATCAATTAAATTTAGATTCTTCACTTTTTGATGTATCAGGCGGAGAAGGAGCGTCACGAAATTGATGATGGACGCATGGAAAGACAAATCCTACAATCAGATGCGCTGTCATATACCGGCGATATGAGGTAGTCTTGCCTCTTTGAACAGTTAACAGTATGGGTAGCATGGGTATGGTCAGGTCTTGAATTATACAATAAAGAAAGGGGGACATGAATCTACATAACAGCGCATAGTCATTTTAAGAAGAATTTGAGTACCGTGAGAATTTTCCATATTATCAGCATCCTTTAGATTGGCTGTTGGAATAAGACAGTCGTATTTAATAAAAAGGTTAAAACTTATGAATGACAAAATAGATGCAAATGATAGAAAAGTTATTTTGGTTGCATCCTCTGATGGATTGCTTAAATTGGCCACGGAAAAATATATGGCCGAATTTTTGGATCTGTACGATCCTTTTGATAAGTTAATAAAGTACGCAAGGGACAAATATCTAAGGCGAAAATTAGCAACCAAAGGAGATGTAGAATTACTAAAAGATGTAATTGCCGCTCTGGATCTACCTTATAAACCTTATCATGTTCTTCCATATGATGCAGTGCGTCAGTTTAGGTTCGGAGTTGGCCAAACGCCAATTGATGGAGCGGTGTACGTACAACATCCGATAATACCTGATGCATATATTGATCCGGCCGAGTTCAGTAGAACTGTTTCAAAAGAAAAAGAGGCCGCATTTCGGCAGTTAGCCAGTTCCCTCGGCGCAAAAAAATTAACTCTAGTAGATGCAAAAGTGAAGACAAAGCGTGGTTTGTTTGGCTCAAAGGTTTCAATTGGTGAGGCCGCTGCAGAGATTGGTATCAAGATTTCGGCGGACATGAATAAGTCATTCGTCAGTATAGTTTATTCTGAATATGGAAGTCCAAGAAGACAACCTTGGGTCCCACCAGACCTTCAACCATGGGTTGAATTCGATCCAGATTTGAGAACAATGGCGCGCGATCGTATAGACGGGCACATTCTTAAGTCAACCATTTCCCTAGAATTCAAGGAAGGTCTAGGCGTCGGTGGTGAAATCGCAACCCAACTTGCGACTCGTGGTTTCAGTGCATCGGGTTCATATAAAGAGATGTGTCATTCAATTTGGTACTTTGATGTTGAGTATTATCCAATTGCTTGATGTACGTATTACGACTCTGGAAGGGGACGCTGCTCTGGAAGGGGACGCTGTCTGGATGGAAGGGGTGGCTGTTAACATCTTACCTTATTCTTAAAGTAATTGAATTCTTTGTGTAATTGCTGACTCAGAAATCAAAATAAGCTTAATTTCGATTCTTGCTTTTTGATTGATCAGGCGGATAAGGAGCGTCATGAAATTGATGCTGGGTGTCTGGAAAGACAAATCCTCCAATCAGATGCGTTGTCATAATCCGGCGATGTGAGGTGGTCTTGCCTCTTTGAACAGTTAACATGTAGATGGGGTCAGGTCTTGAATTATCATATTTCTTGTTATGACAGGCTGAACGTTCGAGGATGAGGGAGTCACACATGGCCAGACCTATGAGAATAGAATATCCAGATGCTGTATATCACGCGACCGCAGGCGGAAACGCGAGGAACGACATTTTTCATTTGGATACCGACCGGAATACCTTTTTAAAAATACTTTCAGGTATTCTTCGACGATACAACTGGTTGTGCCATGATTATTGTCTGATGGATAATCATTACCATCTTTTGATAGAGATACAGGACGGAAATTTGTCCGAGGCCCTCGTCAACTCAACGCTACTGTTGACGAAGGGTGCAACGAAATTGAAAAGGGATCAGATAATACATCGAGCACATATTCAGCATGGCTATACAATGAAGGCGATTGCCGATCATCCGGGAATCCATTACACGACTGTGAGCAAGGTTATCAAGGCCAGGAAGATAACTGATATTTCAAGACCTGACCCTATATATGCCCCTATATATGACCCTATATATGTATGAGGATAATGCAACCAAAGCAATAGAAATTGCAGATTTAAAAAAGCAACTTGCCAGCAAAGAAGCTGAATATATTAGACAATTGGAGAAAGAAAAGTCATTGGCACGTGAGGCAGCGATTAAGGAGGCTTTAAATGATTATAAAGTCGTATGCACACCATTTCTGAAATATAATGACAATTTTTTAAGAAAGACAACTATCGGTGGATACTCCTATCGTTTGTTGGTTAAGGGGATACCTGTCTTTGAACCTGCTGAAATAGTACTTACATCTCGAAAAGAATTTGACGAAAATGTCAAAAAAATGATTATTAAAACGGTCAATACGACGGTTAGTTTGATTGGTTCCCAGTTGGGTGGACTTCCTTTTGAAACACTTCCTCTGGTTGAGCATAAATTGTGATGCGGAATGTGAAACGGGACATCCTATAATGTTCCAGTCAAGAGAAAAAACGCTTTTTTAAAAAAGTAATAATTTCAATAAAATAAAATTCATTCCTCTTTTCAAATGCACGTCTGCCCTGCGCCTGACCAGGCAGACGCGCTGATTTTGGTTCCCTAGTGCTCACGGTTGTTGGACTTTAAATTCTTTGTGTGGAGGGATGTGTGGAGGGACGCTGTTAACTTATTACCTGAATCTTGCACGCCTACGGTCATTTCAAGACATCCACGAGCTAAATTATCACATACATTTTCACTCCGCCGTTTTTCAAAGCTGGCATCGTGCAAGAAATTTCTTGCATCAAATTAGTTAAAATATTCATACCTTGCACTCCTGATGTTTTTTGAATCGAAGATGATCCAGAAATTCATAAAACAGAAGCAAATCGGGAGTCCGGGTGTCATGATTCGAGTATTTCACGATGTCACGATTGCCGGATTTTACGACCTTCGCGCCAATCATCAGCAGTTTCAAGCGGGCGATTCTGATCTTGTTGTCTGCAATGCCTGCAAACGTCTTTACTTTGCCTCCGCAGCGATTCGCCAGGATTTTAAAATACCGCCAGAGGTTATAGGCCAACATCGCAATCTGAAAGAAGGCATAGTTGTTCTTGAACTTGCCGGACGGAATCGCAGCCAATCCTTCCTGCTTGACTTCACCGATCAGGTTTTCCGCATCGGCCCGCTTATCGTATATATCGATATCTTCATGAGCTTTTCCGTTGAGGTTGGTGCAAAATATTCGATAGGTGTATGGATCCGCTTCAAAAAGCTCCTGCTGCATTTGGCTTTTTGTATCTTCTGGTTTCTTGGGAATCCGCATGGCAACAAACTTGCACGCCTGTTTCCATCCAAACGGTTTATACATGCAACTGTTGTATTCAACTTCTGCCCGCTTCCAGGGACGATACCATGTCTCATTATCAAATGGCGGTTCGCATTGCTTATTGGAAAAAATAAAATCATGGCCTTCGTCCAATGCGGCTTCGACGCTATCCCAACTCATAAATTCGGCGTCCGCTCTCAAAAGAACCTTTTGAACACATGACGGTAAATAATCTTTTAGGGCGCGAATCACTTTGGCGGTCTCCTCGCCGCTGACCGTCGCGCCCTTACGCAGCTTCCCATACAGATATTCTCTTGTCTGCTCAATAAAGCAAAGGATAGGTCGGTAGCCTTTCTTGCCCCGGTGCTTCGGATTATGTCCGACCCGCCCGCCGTCCTGGTTGCCGTATATGGTTTCCACCGTTGTATCAATGTCTATGGCAATTCGACTGTGTTGAATTCCACATCGTTTCCATGCCTGTTCTCTTAAACGGCTCATGATTCTCAATAGGGCTTGGGACTGATTGATCCCCATGCTGTCCAGGTACCGCCAATAGGTGCTGGCCGCCGGAAGCTTCGATACTCTGAATATCCCGCAAAGCATGGCTTCTAAACGTATGTAAACAAAATGCCATATCCGGTTAAACCCGATAAACATTAGCATCACAATCCCCATAACCATCGCATAGTCGCCCAGCTTGGTTTCCCGCGACGGTGAAATATAGCCTTCTTCAAAATGCTTCTCAAAATCAAACAGTAGTTTCAGGGATAATCCCCTAAAATCGGCAGATATCCAGCAATAACGGCGACTTAGAACGAGGCTTTCTGTAAGACCCATCCGGAAAGCATTCAAGATACCAAAAAAGTAAATGAAATATATGCATATTTGTAAAATTTATTCTTGACATGTAAGACCCTATTTGATATGTTCTCTTCATGGCGCATTTCCATATTAAAACCAAGAAGGGAAGACCCTACTTATATGTCCGGGAGATTGCCCGGGTCAATGGCAAACCTAAAGTCGTCTCGCAGGTCTATATTGGATCACCGCAAAGAGTTGCCGCATTGACGCAAGGGCCGGACTCGGATGTCGTGGCCTTGAAGGTAGAGCAATTTGGCGCGATCTGGCTGGCCTGCCAGATCGACAGGGATGTAAATCTCTGCAAGATTATTGACGACATTGTTCCTCCGGCACAGCGAGAGACGGGGCCCTCTGTCGGCGAGTACTTTCTATACTGCATTCTTAACCGAATGGTTGAAGCCGTGAGCAAAAACAAACTGGCCTCCTGGTACCTGAGCACCGCCATTCAGCATATCCGTCCTGTTGATATTGAGGAACTTACCAGTAAGCGCTACTGGGAAAAATGGGATCGGGTCTCTGAGGAGCACTTACAACAGATCACCAAAGCGTTCTTTGAACGGATATGGCAGCTTGACACGCCATCGGCCGACTGCCTTTTGTTCGACACCACCAACTATTACACCTACATGGCCAGCCATACCGAATCGGAACTGGCCATGCGCGGCAAAAACAAACAGGGGAAACATCATTTGAGGCAAATCGGTCTGGGGCTTCTGGTTGCCAGAGATTCGCGGATGCCTTTATACTACAGCGTTTATCCGGGCAATATCCATGACAGCAAGCATTTTGAAAGCATTATGGATGACATGTTTGGAGTCGTGTGCGGCTTGTCCAAAACCAAGGAGCGGCTCACGGTGGTCATCGACAAGGGGATGAACGCCGACGGCAACTACAGTTGGATTGACGAACATTCGCGCATGCATTTCATTACAACCTATTCTACCTATTTCGCCCAGGATCTGGCCACGACGCCGCTGGGACGGTTCGAACCGGTGAACATTGCCCACAATCGCCGTCTTCTTGACCAAGACAAGGGACAAGACCAAATCCTGGCTTACAGGACAAAAGGAAACTATTGGGGCAAAGAACGCACGGTGATTGTCACCTACAACCCCATCTCCCGCCGAAAGCAGGAATATGCTTTTAATGACAAGCTCGAGGTCATCCGCCAGGAATTGCTTTCCATGCGAACCAAGGTGCGCGATAACCAACCCCACTGGAGAAAAGAAGACGACATACAAGAGCGTTATTTACGCCTCTGCGAGCAGATGCACATGCCTTCGGAGCTCTACGAGCTCACGTTTGAGCATACCGCGGATGGTCTAGCCATGAGTTTTCGTAAAAATGCTTATCTGGTGGAGAGAAAGCTCTCGATGTTCGGCAAGAATATCATCATCACGGACAACATGGATTGGATGACGGAGGATATCGTGCAGGCCAGTCTTGACCGTTGGCAAGTTGAGGATCGTTTCCGTATGAGCAAGGATGATGATCTGGTGGGCGTAAATCCCATACGTCACTGGACGGATAGCAAGATCAGGTGTCATTTGTTCACCTGTGTTGCGGCCATGACGTATCTGCGCCGAATTGAGCTGAAGTTGGAGGCTGCCGGCGTGAAGCGCACAGCTGCCGATGTCATGCAAGATATGCAGCGCTTGCATCAGGTATTGGTCATGAAAAAGGGTTCCCGAACGCCTGAACGACGCCTTGAGGTGCCCGGTAAGACCCAGGCTGAAGTCCTATCGGCGTTCGGATACGCTGTGGACGCCGGTGGGGTCTTACAACATACAAACCGCTAATACCCCGTAAATCAAGGCTTTGCGGGCTTTTTGCCTGATTATCCCCGAAACTCCTGTATAACCGTTAATGATCCCAATTGTTTTTGTCGTGTTTAGCGCTAATGATAAATTATTACTAATTGGTTTTTATATCATACAGAACTTTCGCCAATAGATCGTTCTAATGTAACCGTCTTGCCCACCCATATTGCCCGTGGTAGCCGGCTGCTGTATGGTAAGACAGCCGTGGAAGATATCGGCATTGTTCTTTGAAAATTTAAAAAGGATAAGATACGTCCAGGCGTCAGTTACGATCGTAATCGCCGACTACCGCTTCAGCGGCTTCCACTGATCGGGCAGCAGTTCTCTTAGTTTGGATACCGGATGAGACATGATCCGGCGGAGCATGTCGTTTAAGTATTCCCAGGGATTGATGTCGCAGTTTTTGCACGACTGAATCAGACTCATATACAATGCCGCCGCATGCCCACCCCGTTCGCTGCCGACAAACAACCAGTTCTTTCTTCCCAGGGCCACCGGCCGCATGGCGTTTTCCGCCGTATTGTTGTCCGGCTTGAGATAACCGTTTTCCAGATACCGGTAAAGTGCCTCTTTCTGATTCAGACTGTAGTCGATAGCCTTTCTCAGAGGCTCTGATGGAATCGTCTTTCCCTTGAGGTTTTCCAAAACTTCAAAAAGATTATCCAGAATCGGTTTGGCCTTCTGCTGTCGTAATTGATAAAGCTCTTCGGGTTTCATCTCTTTTCCCGGCGTCTCCACCTCATGATACAGACGTGCAATTCCGGCCAGAATCTCCGTCGCCTCCTTCGGACGTGACGAGGCGGCTTCATCGAACTTCCGTCGAGCATGCGCCCAGCAGGCCACCTCGATGATTTTGTCTTTTTTGAAGAGTTCATCATAACCGCTGTAGGCATCGGCATGCACATACCCACGGTAACCTTCCAGAAAATCCAGCGGCCGTTTCTTCCCGCGATCCATGGAAAAATCATACACGGTCAAAGGAGGCCCCGTTCCGCCCCGAACATAAACCCACATCCGGGCTTTCTTAAACTTTCCCGGATTGTTTCGATGATCCTGAAGGGCCACCGGAGTGTCATCGGTAAACACGATGCCACTTTCCAAAACCGCCTGCCTCAAAATCGGATGGAGAATCTTGATGCTTTCATGTATCTGCATCAGCCATCCGGATTGCGTGCCCCGGGGGATATCCACCTTCTCTCTTTGGAAAATGCTATCCTGGCGATAATGCGGCAGATGATCGGCAAACTTGCTGACAATCACATGGGACATAAGCCCCACATCCGCTTTGCATCTGGCAATGGGAGAATCAGGCAGGGCCGCCGAAACAACGCCTTCATTATTTGGCAATGCATATTGAGGCCGCTTATAGACATTGACAATCAGCTTTCCGGGACGATATTCCAGCTTTTCCGATACCTCCACGCCAATCACTTTCAAAGGTTCACCTGTAAAAGCGGAGACTTTCTCGTCTTCCGGAATATCAATGATGATCTCCACTCGCTCCAGATGTTCGGGAATGGGCAGGCGGCCATACTGGGTTCGTTCTTTACGGGATTTGGCAGGAACCGTCGCCGGAGTTTCAATTTCGGTCTTAGCCGTGGCATTCTCTTCTTTTTCCTTTTTAGCAGCTATCGCGGCGCTTTGGGCGAGGGATTCCTGAACAATGGAATCAAACATCAGTTGATTCGGATCGATCTTTTCGGACTTTCTTCCATAGATGCGCCGGATTAACTGTTCGATCTGATGTTGAAGGGTGGTATGCTGCCTCTGTAAGCTTTCATATTTAAGCAGAAGCTGTTCAATCTGCGCATCCTTTTGCGCCAGCAAAGCCGCCTGGGAGGCGATGATCGAGTCTTTCAAATCGGGATATTGCACTTTGGCTTCTGCGGTTTTCATAGTAAAGGCCAATAGCACATATCATTAATGATGTCAAAGACTTATATTATATTTTTATGTTTTTTTCTCACTTTTTTCATCTTTTTTCGATGGAAAGATTACCGGGTGAATTGGCCGGCGCATGACGCTTCTCGATACGCTTGGGCACGATGCCTTCCAGAAGCAAGGTAAGATCCCGACGATCAATGGAACCGCTTTTATCGGGCACAATGAACTTGCCTTCTTCCAGGCGCTTATACCACAAAACCAGGCCATCCTGATCCCAGTACAGAAGCTTGACCATGCGCCTGCTGCCATTGACGAAAACAAACAAGGAACCGGATAAAGGGTCCATGTCCAGCTCGGAGCGGATGATGCCGCACAATCCGTCGAAGGATTTGCGCATGTCGCAGGCGCCCCGGTAAAGGTAGATGCGTGTCATCGCAGTTAAGGAGATCATCGGGACAGGCAGGCGACAACGGTTCGTAAAGTTGCAGGATCGAAGTGACGCTGAACTTCGATGCAAAGATTTCCAAAAACGATACGGATGCCGGTATCGGAACTCGAAATGACAGAAGGTGAAAGCTCCAGAAACCCTTGCCTCACGGCCTGCCGTTTTTTGATACGACGGCGCCAGGAATAGAAATCGTTAGATCGTATTTGCTGATTCCGGCAATACTCGGCAATGCTCACGCCGCTGATCTTTTGTGTTTCAATAATGCTGCCCCAATGAGCATAGCGTTCTTCGATGGTCATCCATAAACCTCCCAATCTTAATGTCGGGTGATGTATAGACAAAATTGCTATCGCTGTACAGATGGGTGGGCAAGACGGTTACGTTCTAATCGCTGAAAACCTTAACAGGCGGTGCTTTCAGGGCCTTTTGTGCGATTACATACTATCAATCCGGGAATTATGGAGAGTAATACAAAATATTTTAAGGAGTTATTATTTTTTTGCTTGACATGGTATTACATATTATGTATAAGGGCTCATGGCTAGCATCATTAAGAAAAAGTCAAAATATAGTACATACTACGTCATCGCTGAATCCGCACGCGTTGACGGCAAGCCCCGCATCGTCAAGCAGTGGTACCTGGGAACCATCGAAAAAATCATCGCCATGGCTGAAGGAGGTTCCGATAAGCAAGCCCCCCGACAAATCGACTGTGTTTCGGAAGGCGCTATCGCTGTTCTCTTTAAAATAGCCGAGGAGCTGGGCATCAGGAATATTGTCGATAATTACTGCCCTAAACGCCGGCAGGGGATGAGCGTTGGTGATTACATTCTCATTGCCGCGCTCAACCGGGCGCTTGCCGCAACCTCCAAAAGCAAAATCGCGGAGTGGATCGATTCCACGGCCTTGCATCTTTACATGCCGCTTCAAAAGGAGAAACTGGAATCCCAGAATTTCTGGGATCATTTTGATAAATTGGACCAGGAGATGCTGGATAAGATTGGCGATGATATTGCCAGAAAAGCGATTGAGCTGGAGAACATTCCCCTGGATACGATTGTTTATGATACCACCAACTACTACAATTATCTCGATGTGCTCACCCCGTCCGAATTATCCAGAATCACCAAGTCCAAGGCCGGGCGTAACAGTTTACGTCATATCGGCTTGGCATTGGCGGTGGACCGCGATCATGGTATCCCCTTATTCAGCAGGCTGTATCCCGCAAATGAGCATGACGCCAAAGTGATGAAAAAATTGATCGATGATATTTTTGAACAAATCAACGGTGCCATGTCGGACAAAAAAGGGATTACGCTGGTATTCGACAAGGGAAACAACTCGGAAGAACTGATTTTGAAGCTGGATGAAAGCCGGCATCATTTTGTCGGCAGCCGCAGCCCGTATCATCATAAAGACCTCTGTCGTGTTTCTCTGGAACAATACCGTGAGGTCGGCATCAAAAATGGCGAAACGATGCCGGTTTATGAAACCCGTGAAGAGATATACGGTGCTATGCGCAGAATCGTTGTTTCTTTCAATGAAGCCACCTTCCAGCGTCAATTACACCGTATGGAGCAGAATCTGGAAAAAGCCAAGGAAGAGTTGTCCTCCTTTAAACGTAAAGCAAAAGATGCCGATGGCCGTTCCACGATGGAGTCGATAAAACGTCAAGCTGAAGACATTACGGAGCGTTATCATGTAACGGGTCTCCTCGATATAGACATTCTGGAAGAAGACAACCGTTTCAAGGTCAGTGCCCGCAAAAACTTCCCGGCCATCGAAGAGGCGAAAACGAGATTCGGCAAACAGATTCTATTTACCGACCGGGAATCCCTGACAGCCGGCGAGGTGATCGACATTTATCTTGACCGGTATATTGTTGAGGATGCCTTCCGGATTACCAAATCAGACCGCTGGGTCAAGATGGACCCGGTGTTTCACTGGACGGATTCCAAAATACGGGTGCATGCGCTGACCTGTATGATTGCTCTTCTCCTGGTGCGTATTGCGCACAAGCGAGCGCGCGCCCAGGGATTTACCCACGGCGCGGAGCGGCTGCTGGAGTTGCTCTCATCCATCAATACGGCCATTCTTCTTTATCCCAAATCAACAAAAGCTGTTCGTGTCCGGTGTTCCATATCAAAGGAGCAGGAGGTCTTACTGACTGCTCTTGACTGCCAAATCCCCCATAGTATGTAATCGCTTCTTCGTCGGAGTATCGCTATTCATTACAATATGTTACATCTGTTACTGAACCGTATTGGCGAAAGTCCTGTCATATGCAGTTAGTCGTTATCACATTTTTATATTATCATGTTCTGCAAATTTGAAATTAGACAAGTCTAACGAGGATGTTACCGGTAAAAAGCCGGTGCAAATACTAAAATTCACACAGGGAAAACCGGCGGAACATCATTTTAGGTTTTTGCCAAGCCTTGCTTCAGGCACTTCCGGCCCTGTGTCACGATCGCGCCGGTTTTTCGATGAGCCCTGCCTTTACTTTTCCATGTCAGCGGTTATAGCCGTCCGCTCCCGCCTCCGTGGTGCATCGCCCCGAAAGGCCCGCCAGAGGATGCGGACAGGG
>ERZ1026800.2199-NODE-2199-length-11047-cov-3.013553_pt1 | contig 11047 bp, 5 predicted proteins | sample MGYA00520873_ERZ1026800 | MGnify/ENA primary metagenome ERZ1026800 (study PRJEB33270, sample SAMEA104284475) | anaerobic digester metagenome | biome: Anaerobic digester microbiome; feature: mesophilic sludge digester; material: Anaerobic digester biomass | place...
GCGGTGTTCCTGGGGTTGGTCGCTGATATGGCGCTGTCGTGGTTTGCCGGCCTCAGCTGAGGCGGCGGCAAAGCAACAGTGGCCCAAAACAGCTCGCGGCGCGGGAACTGGTCAGGACCCCACGCCGCGAAACCTCACTGTCGACATTCGAGAGGCTGTATATCCTCAGCCTTTCAAACAATTTGCCACATTTGTCTTCCGATCCGATTAAGCGACAGGGTAAATTCCAGGTCTTTCTGCGTGCCATTCCTGGGCAGCCGCTGCTTGCTAGCCCTGGTGAAGCCAAAAACTTGGACTTGCGATCGTCCCACACCTCTCTGTAGACCGTGGACAGCCAACCGCGCGCCGCCTCGCCCATTAGAACTGCGCGCACAACATACGGACCGGCATGAGCAAAAGCGCAAAGAAACCGGCGGACAAGCGCCAACTCCTCCACCTCGTGTTCGGCGGCGAACTGACCTGGGATGCGCTGCTGGCCGCGCTTCGCGATGACTTCGTGGGGCACGAGAGCACCCGTCAGATGCTGTGGCAGTGCACGCCGCGGTTCGGGCAAGATGATGACCGGGCCGATGCGCTGATGCGGATGCACTTTGATGCCTTCCACGAGGCCGTCGACGGCCCGACCGGTGGCGGCGACCGACAGGCCGATGAGCTGGGCAAGCTCGTGGAGCGCCGGCGGCTGCTCGGCGCCGTCGAGGTGGAAGATCGAGCGCATCTGCGAGATCGAGAGGTCGCGCTCGGCGGCGAGCTGGAAGGCCTCGGCGCTGGCGCTCTTGTTCACGAGGACGGTGAGGTGGACGAGGTCGTCCGCCACCTGTGCGGTGAGGTCATTTGCTTGCACAGACGCAAAGATAGCAAAGACGCGATGAATAGCGTCCATGCGTCAATTTCCCCGAAGCGTTCGCCGAGGGTCGCGTTGCAGGTCGTATGGACCTGCTGGGTGACGCTCGACGGCGGTTGGGGACGGGTGCCCGGAAGCGGAATTCGCGCCACGTTGTTTGACCATGGTCATACCGAACGAAAGATGATGGTATCCGACGAAAAGGGGGAACCCCATCATGAAGAAATTCTTGCTCACGGCTGCGGCGGTTGCCGCTTTCGCCGCGCCGGCGCTCCGGAATCAGCGATGCGGCGAAACGCGGGCGGCGGGGAAACCCGGGATCGCGGAATCGAGTCCAGCCCCGAAATCCGCCGTCGCCGGCCTCCGGCGGCATCTTCAGCTGCGGGTGATCCAGCCGCCGCCGAGCACTAAATCATCGTGGTAGAACACCGCCGCCTGCCCGGGCGTGATGGCGCGCTGGGGGACATGCAGCCGGACTTCGGCGCTGCCGTCCCCGCGCGGGGTAAGGGTCGCCGGGGCGCCGGCATGGTTATAGCGGAGTTTGACGGTTGCCTCGAGCCGGGCCGGTGGCCGCTCGAAGGCGATCCAGTTGCACCGTTCGGCGACAAACTGGCTCCCCATCAAAGCGGAATTATCGCCCACAATCACCCGATTCCGGGCGGCATCCAGTTCAATAACGTAGAGCGGGCGCGTCGAGCTGATCCCCAGCCCCCGGCGCTGGCCGATGGTGTAGAACGCGACGCCGTCATGCTCGCCCAGCACGCGCCCCTGGAGATCCACAATCTCGCCGCGGCGCTTCGGCGCGAACCCGCCCTGCTGCAGAAACGTCCGGTAATCGGCCTCGGGCACGAAACAGATTTCCATGCTATCCTCCCGGTCGGCTGTCTGGAGCTCCCGGTCCCGGGCCTGGGCCCGGGCCGCGGTTTTGGTCTTTTCGCCAAGCGGAAACAAGGCGCGGGCGAGTTGATCCTGGCGCAGCGCAAACAGGAAGTAGCTCTGATCCCGGCGCAGGTCGCGCCCCCGCTTGAGCAGCAGGCGGGCGCCATCCGGGCTCCGCTCCCGGCGCGCATAATGGCCCGTGGCCACCCACTGCGCCCCCAGTTTTTCCGCCTGCTGAAGGAGCCGCCCAAACTTGAGATGCAGGTTGCACCGCGCGCAGGGATTGGGCGTGCGGCCGGCTTTATACTCGTCGGCAAAGTATTGAACGACGCAGCGCTCGAACTCGGCGGATTCGTCCAGCGTGTAATGGGGGATTCCCAGCCGCTGGCAAACCGCCCGCGCGTCCGCAACCGCCTGCTCCCTGCGGTCAACGCCCGTCCCCGGCAGCCAGCGCCCGTGGGCCCAGAGCTTGAGGGTGATCCCCACCACGTCGTAACCCGCTTCCACCAGCAAAGCCGCCGCCGCGGAGGAATCTACTCCCCCGCTCAATCCGATCACGACGCGCTCTTTCTTTACGGCCGCCACAAGGCCGCAAACATACGCGCCCCCGGCAAGCCTGTAAACAGGGAGGCCGGCTATCCCGGTTGGTTACCCGCGCCCTGGGCGCGCGGATTCCGGAAGGACGGAATCAAGGGCCAAGCTGCAAACGATAGAAGCGCCGGGGGGCGTTGGAAGCTGAGCCGTCAACCCACGCGAACAAGCCATTAGGGGAGGACAGCATGCCGAGGTTGGACCAGGTTAGCCAGTCGGCCGTCCATTGGAGCAGGTAGTTGGTGTGCGCCGTGCCGCTCATGGTCAACTGCACCGCTCCATCCGGCAGCCGGTGGATCGCTTCAAAACGTCCCGGCTCCGCCGGCGGCCACGGAACCGCCGCCGCCTGAACCTGCAGCGCCACCAGCCCGTTATTCCCGCATAACGCATAAACCCGATCCCCCCCAAAATCCACCGCCCCCGTGCCGCTGCCGTTGTTGTCGTAATCCGTCATAAAGTTGGTCACCCCCACCAACACCGGAACGCCATTGCTCGGCGTCAGATCATAAAGCTGGAGCTGATTGCCGCTGCTCCCCACCTTGATCCCCGCCAGCAAATGCAACGCCGGACTCACCCCCAGCGGCGCCAGGCTGGCGGGAATCAACGGCGCCGCGTAATCGCGCAGAACCGTCCCCTGGCCGCTCGCCAAATCAAACGATACCTGCCGCAGATTCTGCCCGGTCGCCTTGCCCCAAAACGTGTTGCTCGCCCCAAACCCCAGCCCCAATCCAAACGCGCCATTCGGCACCCCCGCCACCGTCACCAGCTTCGCGCTGAAGGTCTGCCCGTCCGCCGTGGTCAGCACCGCCACCACGCTGCCGTTCCGCGAGGCCAGAATCACTTGCGTGCCGGCCCCCGCCCCCCGCACGTCCAGCGTGTCCCCCCAGCGCTGATTGTTGCCCGCCCCGGGATCGCCCGCATACGCCAGCGTCGGCTCCGTCCCCGGCGCGCTGCTGGCCCAGCGATAAAGCTTAAAGGCGGTCGTCGCCCCGCCCGTCGTCAGGTTGGCCGCATACACCACCCCATCATCCGCCACCCCCACCATCAGCAACGGGTAAATGCCGCCGCTTATCCCGCTAACCCCCAACTCCCCCACATCCGCGCCCGTCTCCGCGTCCAGCACATACACCCGCGGCTCCACGCGGCTCACCAACACCAGGCGCCGCGCCTGCGGGTCATAAGCCATCCCCCGCTCGAAGGGCAGGCTGTTGGTCGTCAGATACGGCCGCGACCCCGGCGCCAGGCCCCATAACGACTGCCAGCCGTCCACCGCAAAAACCGGGCTCACCGTCACCTGCGCCTCCTGGCTGAGCACCGACCCGTAAGCATTGCTCACCACCACCGTGTAGGGCCCCGCCTGGTGCGGCTGCACCTCCGGCAAAATCAACACCGCCGCCGTGGCGCCCGCCAGGTTCGTGCCGTGCCGCTGCCATTGATAGCTCAACGTCCCCGGCCCCATCGCCCCCACCCGCAACACCAGGTTCTCCCCCGCAATCAGTGCCCGCGACTGCGGCTGCTCCGTGATCACCGGCTCCGTCACCGGCACCTCCACCCGCACGTTGTCCACCACCCCAAAGCTCACATTCGTATTATCCGTCAGCGACGCAAACATGTCCCAATACCCCACAAAAACATTGCTCGCCCCCCAGACCGCGTTGGTCAGCCGCGCCAGGCGCACCCCGTCAATCGCCCAGTCCACCTCGTTGCCCCGCCGCGCCACCATCACCTCCCGCCACGCAAACCCCACCGTGCCCCCCGCCAAGCTTCCCGTCTGCTGCGCATACGCCGCCTGCTGCGCCCCCGGCGCGGTCGCCCCGCCCGGAAACGCCGCCACGTAATACTCATGCAGGTTCCCCTTGGCATTGGCCTCGGTGCCCGCCGTATAAACCCCGCTGCCCGCGCTCTGCAGCGCCGCCCCCGCATACGCGCAGTAATCCCCCGAGCTGGCGGAGGTGTCACTGGCCTGACCCTCCCCGTCCACCGCAAACCAATACCCGTCGGCCCCGCTCCCGCTGCCGCCCCACTCCACCCGGTCGCCCGCCGTCCCCACCCCCGCCGTCGCGTGCTGCGTCGAGCCCGCGCCCCCCTCCGGAAACGGCCCGTTGGCGTTGAGCCACAAATCAAACCGCACCCGGTAATCCCCGCGGTACTGCTGTCCCAGCGGCGACAACGACACCGCCGCCGCCACCCCGGCCGTCAGGTTCGCCTCCATCCGCAACCCCCGCGTCGTGCCCCCCGCCGTATGCGGCGCGGCCGGAATCCCCATCGCCCCGTAATCGTAGTGAAACGTCACCCGGGTGTCGGCCGAACTCCGGTTGACCACCCAGCGCGCGGCGCTGTTGGTCTCAAAGTCATCCAGAAACACCGTCCGCTGCGCCGGATACACCGTCAGCGACATCACCCGGCTGGTCACGCTGCCGGAGGTATTGCTGACCACGCACAGGTAATTGCCCGCGTTGGTCAGTTGCGCGGCGGGAAACGTCAACTGACTCGTGGTCGCCCCCGCCAGCGGCGCCCCGTTAAACCGCCAGCGGTAGCTCAGCGGCTCGGTCCCGCTGGCGCTGACGCTCAAGCTCACCGCTTCCCCCTCGTCCACCACCCGGCTTAAACCCGCCTGCGTCAGCACGGGCGCGGCGGTAATGGTGTTTTCGTCTGCCACATGCGCCACCTTGTTATCGTCCAGGTAAACCAGTTTGGTCGTGATTCCCTGGGCATTGACTTTGACCAGCACGCAGCCGATGGTTTTGACCTGCCCGCCGCCGGAAGGAGTATGGCTGGAGTAGGTGTAAGCGATCTTTTCCGCATTATAGGTTATCGTGCCCGCTTCCACCCCGCGTTCGCCGTCCGAGGATGGCGCCTCCATATAGACCGTGCCCTGTCCGTTGGGAACTACCGCATCGTTGTAGAGCGGGTGGGTTCTCACATAAATGTGGTTATTGCCCGACAGCGCCAGGTCAACGCCGTATTGGTCGCAAAACTCCTTCCAGTTGGCATACCAGCTTGTCTGCCCGCTCTGGCCGTAGAACCACTGGTAATGCTCGGCCAGGAAGATGTATTGGTAGCGCCCCCGCTGGCTTTGAATGACGCTCGCCGCCCAGTTTTTGGCCGCCGTTTGCGCGGCGGTATTGCCGTTCATCACCTCGTTGTTAAGCGTCAGAAACAGCACGTTCTGGTAGATGAACCAATAACAAACGCCCCACTGCCCGGCGTAGCCGTTCAGCGGGAAATTGTTGGCGATGCGGAAAAAGTCCGAACCGAGGGCGTAAGAACGGGTCATGTAGTCGTGGTTGCCCACCACGTTGGCGAACATGTAGTCCCGGATAAAGTTCTGCGCATACAGGTTCGTCCAGAAGGAGTAGCTGCCCCCCCAGGCGACAACGTCGCCGGTCGAGAAGATGAAATCCACGCTGGGGTCAATCACCACCGCCGCATTGATCGCCCGGATCGCGTTGCTCAACCGCCCGGAGAGCGGGGGATAGGCGTGGAAATCGCTGATCCAGATAAAGCTGAACTCGCTGGCGCCCGCCGTCTTGAAGTAGTGCGTCGTGCTGCACGCGCCCGGGCTGGCGCAGACCTGATACATGTATTCCGTATCCGGCGTCAGCCCGCTCAACACCGCCCCGTAATTCAGGAAGATGGCGCTCTCGTAAAAGTCCGCTCCCGAGGCGGTCTTGGAGTAAATGCCGTCAAACCGGTCGCAATAGGCGTTGGTGCCATACACCGTCGTCGCGTTGGCCCATGCCGTATCCGTCTTTTTCGTGTAGGTGACGTAGCAATTCGTGCTGCCAAGCTGCGCATGCCAGCTGATGTTCATTTCGTGCGAACAATCCTCGCCCGGATTGGTGACAATCCCATACACCAGCGAGGTCGCCGCGCGCGCCGCCGATTCAAATCCAGCCGCGGCGGCCAGCAAAGCCAGGCCGACCGCCATCCGGAGGGTCAGGCTCAAAAGGGTCTGGTTAGTTTTCATCATTTCTCAGGGTTAAAGGTTTAGGGAGCTAATTGCAGACGGTAAAACCGCCGGGCGCTGTTCGTCGCGCTCGAATCCAACAGCCAGAACCGGCCTTCGCCGCTCTCCAGCGCGCCGAGGTTGGACCAGGTTAGCCAGTCGGCCGTCCATTGGAGCAGGTAGTTGGTGTGCGCCGTGCCGCTCATGGTCAACTGCACCGCTCCATCCGGCAGCCGGTGGATCGCTTCAAAACGTCCCGGCTCCGCCGGCGGCCACGGAACCGCCGCCGCCTGAACCTGCAGCGCCACCAGCCCGTTATTCCCGCATAACGCATAAACCCGATCCCCCCCAAAATCCACCGCCCCCGTGCCGCTGCCGTTGTTGTCGTAATCCGTCATAAAGTTGGTCACCCCCACCAACACCGGAACGCCATTGCTCGGCGTCAGATCATAAAGCTGGAGCTGATTGCCGCTGCTCCCCACCTTGATCCCCGCCAGCAAATGCAACGCCGGACTCACCCCCAGCGGCGCCAGGCTGGCGGGAATCAACGGCGCCGCGTAATCGCGCAGAACCGTCCCCTGGCCGCTCGCCAAATCAAACGATACCTGCCGCAGATTCTGCCCGGTCGCCTTGCCCCAAAACGTGTTGCTCGCCCCAAACCCCAGCCCCAATCCAAACGCGCCATTCGGCACCCCCGCCACCGTCACCAGCTTCGCGCTGAAGGTCTGCCCGTCCGCCGTGGTCAGCACCGCCACCACGCTGCCGTTCCGCGAGGCCAGAATCACTTGCGTGCCGGCCCCCGCCCCCCGCACGTCCAGCGTGTCCCCCCAGCGCTGATTGTTGCCCGCCCCGGGATCGCCCGCATACGCCAGCGTCGGCTCCGTCCCCGGCGCGCTGCTGGCCCAGCGATAAAGCTTAAAGGCGGTCGTCGCCCCGCCCGTCGTCAGGTTGGCCGCATACACCACCCCATCATCCGCCACCCCCACCATCAGCAACGGGTAAATGCCGCCGCTTATCCCGCTAACCCCCAACTCCCCCACATCCGCGCCCGTCTCCGCGTCCAGCACATACACCCGCGGCTCCACGCGGCTCACCAACACCAGGCGCCGCGCCTGCGGGTCATAAGCCATCCCCCGCTCGAAGGGCAGGCTGTTGGTCGTCAGATACGGCCGCGACCCCGGCGCCAGGCCCCATAACGACTGCCAGCCGTCCACCGCAAAAACCGGGCTCACCGTCACCTGCGCCTCCTGGCTGAGCACCGACCCGTAAGCATTGCTCACCACCACCGTGTAGGGCCCCGCCTGGTGCGGCTGCACCTCCGGCAAAATCAACACCGCCGCCGTGGCGCCCGCCAGGTTCGTGCCGTGCCGCTGCCATTGATAGCTCAACGTCCCCGGCCCCATCGCCCCCACCCGCAACACCAGGTTCTCCCCCGCAATCAGTGCCCGCGACTGCGGCTGCTCCGTGATCACCGGCTCCGTCACCGGCACCTCCACCCGCACGTTGTCCACCACCCCAAAGCTCACATTCGTATTATCCGTCAGCGACGCAAACATGTCCCAATACCCCACAAAAACATTGCTCGCCCCCCAGACCGCGTTGGTCAGCCGCGCCAGGCGCACCCCGTCAATCGCCCAGTCCACCTCGTTGCCCCGCCGCGCCACCATCACCTCCCGCCACGCAAACCCCACCGTGCCCCCCGCCAAGCTTCCCGTCTGCTGCGCATACGCCGCCTGCTGCGCCCCCGGCGCGGTCGCCCCGCCCGGAAACGCCGCCACGTAATACTCATGCAGGTTCCCCTTGGCATTGGCCTCGGTGCCCGCCGTATAAACCCCGCTGCCCGCGCTCTGCAGCGCCGCCCCCGCATACGCGCAGTAATCCCCCGAGCTGGCGGAGGTGTCACTGGCCTGACCCTCCCCGTCCACCGCAAACCAATACCCGTCGGCCCCGCTCCCGCTGCCGCCCCACTCCACCCGGTCGCCCGCCGTCCCCACCCCCGCCGTCGCGTGCTGCGTCGAGCCCGCGCCCCCCTCCGGAAACGGCCCGTTGGCGTTGAGCCACAAATCAAACCGCACCCGGTAATCCCCGCGGTACTGCTGTCCCAGCGGCGACAACGACACCGCCGCCGCCACCCCGGCCGTCAGGTTCGCCTCCATCCGCAACCCCCGCGTCGTGCCCCCCGCCGTATGCGGCGCGGCCGGAATCCCCATCGCCCCGTAATCGTAGTGAAACGTCACCCGGGTGTCGGCCGAACTCCGGTTGACCACCCAGCGCGCGGCGCTGTTGGTCTCAAAGTCATCCAGAAACACCGTCCGCTGCGCCGGATACACCGTCAGCGACATCACCCGGCTGGTCACGCTGCCGGAGGTATTGCTGACCACGCACAGGTAATTGCCCGCGTTGGTCAGTTGCGCGGCGGGAAACGTCAACTGACTCGTGGTCGCCCCCGCCAGCGGCGCCCCGTTAAACCGCCAGCGGTAGCTCAGCGGCTCGGTCCCGCTGGCGCTGACGCTCAAGCTCACCGCTTCCCCCTCGTCCACCACCCGGCTTAAACCCGCCTGCGTCAGCACGGGCGCATCCGTGATGGCGAGCCGGCGGATCGGCCGGTAAGAGCTCAGCGCGCTGTAGGAACGCACCTTGCGCTGGGCATGGTAGGGCGTCTGCTCCATGGTGGCGACCCCGGCGGGGTCACGCCGCAGAAACAGCACGATGTGGTCGGACTCGGAATTCAGCGCGTCGCTCAGCAACAGGGGCGCCGTGGCGGCGGACCCCTTCTCCCCCAGGCTGATCCAGTAAGTGCCGAGCTGGCTCTCGAAGAGATAGGTGGTCTTGCGCGCCGGCAACCGCCAGCAGATGCTGGCGAAGCCCGAGCAATCGTTGCCATAATAGGTGGTGCCGCCGCTGGTGGAGGTGACGTAGTTGTAAAATTCCGTCCAGTTTTCCTGCGGATTGTGCTGGCTGTAGGCGACGCCGGTGTAAGTGACCCCCTTGGTAAAGGTATGGTAGGTGCTGCCATACTCCCAGTTGGTGATGGTGTTTTTGGGAGTCCAGGTCGAGTCAATCATCAGGTCCGCGGTGGCCTGGATGGCCGCGCGGCTCAGCGGACCCCATGGATCGCCCGTCCACGCCGCCGCTACGCCCGGCCGCAGCAGCAGCGCCAGCCCGATGAGCGCGCAGGCAACCCTCTTGCCGCCGTACGTCCGCGCTCGCGCCGCAAGCGGGTTGGCTAAAGTTGTTTGCGCCGGCTGGCGCCGCGGTTCAGATGCTTTCATAAAAGGTTCCCGGTGCGATTTCATGGGCAGAGTCATCATGGGTATCTTCGTTAATACGTAAAAAGGTTCAACTTGGCTTGATCTTGCTGCGGCAGGAGCGCCACCAGCGCCCCGTCTCCCCGCACATCCACCAGCTTGGCCGTCCAGATGGCGTAATCGTTCTCCGGCATCTGAATGACCGCCAACCGTTCCCCCGTGGCGCTGAAGGCCAGCACCTCCAGAACCACCCGGTCGTCCTCCAGCCGTTCCGTCTGGATATAAAATCGGCGTGCGTCGTCTTCGCCCACAAATCGGGCGGACACAATCCCCGGCCAGGGGATGTCGAGCGCTTTGCCCTCGCCCCGGGCCTCGGGCGCATCCCAAATCTGCACGCGCGCGGCCTGCCCTTTTTCCAGCGACAACGCATAGACGCGATCACTCTCCGAGTGGATGCCGGGCGCCCGGCGCTCGGTGGACGGGTCGGGAGGCGCCAGCCGGCCATCCCGCACGACCGCCACGAGGACATCCTGCGCGGCGGCATCGGCAAAGAAAACCGCGTTGCCGGCTGCGTGAAAGTATCCGCGGATGTGGATGTCTTTCGGGTTCAACTCGAACGCGTCGTGCAGGGTGCCGTCAGTGTCATACTGATGAAGCGCGCGGCGCACCTGGTCATAAATAAACACCCGGCCTTCCCGATCCGTGATGATGTCCCCCAGGGCGATGCCCGGGAGCTCGATGTTGCGCAGAAAGGTTCCATCGCGGGAATAGACCACGACCCGCTGGTTGACCACATCCGCCACCAGAATGCTCCCATCCCGGGCCACCGCAAACGATTCCGGCCCCGTCGGCGCCAGTCCCCGTCCCAGTACCATGCCCAGCTCCCCCTCGCCCCGGCCATATTTCAGGACCCGTTGAACACTGAGTTGCCCCGCCGCCGCGTCTTCGGCGGGTCGCTGGTTCTTCGTCGGCGGCCCGCCCCGGCGAACCACCTGCCGCCCTCCCGCTTCCTCGCCGGGTTCCTGCGGAAGGGCGTCTGGCGTGGGAGCGGGGCGGTTGGCAGTCATCCAGGCATAGAAGATAAGCAGGGCGACAAAGGCCACCCCCACCATAGCCAGGCGCGTCATAGCCGGTTTCCGGGCAGGAGGCGTCGTGCTCATGGCTTCAGGCCACCCTCATTTCCGCCGCGGCAGGCGACAGGAAAGCAGCAGCCCGGTTCCGGGTTTTCGGCTGCCTGGCAGCGCACTACGTGTAGCTTTAGCCACATAATCTTGTTTCGGCCAAAGTGCGGCTTTCATCGCCAATGCGAACCGCACCCTCGCCTCAACACGTTGCCATGCTACCCCTTCGCATCCTAAAGGCAAGCTCAATTCTTTCCGTATTTACACCGGAAATTGCACGAAACTAATGCTCCCAATCCCCATCCCGCACCCCTGCCAAAGCGCCGTGTACAAGGGGTGTACAAGGGATGCTCATCGGGTGCTCATAGGATTTTAGCTTGTACACCCGGTGGGCATCCATTGTACACCCCTTGTACAT
>ERZ1026800.2204-NODE-2204-length-11017-cov-6.116162_pt1 | contig 11017 bp, 11 predicted proteins | sample MGYA00520873_ERZ1026800 | MGnify/ENA primary metagenome ERZ1026800 (study PRJEB33270, sample SAMEA104284475) | anaerobic digester metagenome | biome: Anaerobic digester microbiome; feature: mesophilic sludge digester; material: Anaerobic digester biomass...
CGGTCTGTGTAGAACTGCCAGTCCTGCAGAAAATAAGCGGTGTCATTCTGCAATTCCAGCGAGCCGTGCTTTTCCCGCCATATCTCGAATAGTTGCCCTACTGCAAAATCCTCATAGCGCATAAGCTGACGTGGAATTGTCAATATCATGCTGCCGATTGTGTTCTCTGTGCGCACATACTCAAGAGAGGTGAACGCCTGAATTACCCCTAATTTCACTCCAGCATCGGTAAACCAATCTATTTCATATCTCATTCTAACAGCGCTCCGTCTATGCCCCAGAATCTCGGCTTCCAAGCCATCCAAGCTTTGGTGGCTGAAGTTGTGGTTGCCTTATCCATAAAAACACTTATCGTATTATATCCGGGCTTCAGATAGAAGTTGCCATAGTCACTACCAGCGTTCACATACCGCAAGACGCTACCACGCCCATCCCAAGAGGAAGTAAACTTCAAATTCAATGGATCAAAATTAAAGCTAATCACTTCACCCGCTAAAAGCGTCAAATCGTTGAAAGCAATTTGCGCTCCCGTAGAGTAATTTGTTATTGAGTAAAGCTTTCCGGGACCGTTAACCTCTATATAAGGGTAAGTGTTAGCTGAGCCACTTGAGACGTTGAGGTCAACATTTCCAGCACCTATAGCATTTACTCCAGATGCTGTTGTTGAAAATTCACCACCCAAATAGAGTTGTTTATCAGATGTTTCTAAATGTTTATCAGATGTTTCTAAAATTGTTCTAACTCTATAAGTGGCGCCGGGCGGCAAAATAATATCGAGGCTTTGCCATGCTCCACGAACCGATTTTGCTATTCCATTAACTTCTAAATTATCTGCATGGTCCATAGTTCCACTTACATAAATATCACTATTAGAAAGACAATGTACCTTAATTATCCTAAGTAGACCAAACTGATTAGATAATTTGCCTGCCATTAGCGCACCCCAATTATTGCCACGCCAAGCTGCAATCCCATCGGCATTAGAATCGCCGCCTGCATCGGAGAAATCTCCGCCAACGATAATTGTTCCAGAAGGATTTACATCTATTGAATTCACCCAACCATTTAATTCTGGTGCACCTAAGCTTGTGAATGACCTAAACGCTGTACCATCCCACCAACAAATATAATCGCCGTTTGTACCATCTGCATTGAGAAATTGCCCACCAATTAATAGTTTGCCATCAGGTGCAAACTTTAAAGATTCAACTCTATTGTTCAGTCCAGTTAATAATGGCGCCCAATCTGAACCATTATAATAGGCAATATTATTGCAGTTAGTATTTCCTCCTGCTGATTCAAAATAACCGCCGATAAATATTGTTCCATCAGGAGAAATTGTAATTGATGTAACAATCGTCCAACCAGTAGATGATATTCCGCTTCCAACATTACTCCATTGTCCAGTAGAAACATCATATTTAGCTACATAATTCGCGCCTGTAATCCCAGCAATATTTTCGAATGCTCCACCTATATATAAATTTCCATTAGCATCAAATACCATACAATTAATAGTGGTTATTGTCGCCCCTGTTACAGGATTACCAACAGCTTGCCATACTTGATTAGCTTTACTCCAGCGTGCAATCCCTTTCGTATTTGCAACTCCACCAGCACTGGCAAAATTACCACATACATATATATCCCCATTTGGGGATTCTTTTATATCATATACAGAGCCATTTACCCCAGCCAACGGATTTACATATTGAGAACCAGTCCACTCACACCAGTGCCCTTCTGGGTCACGCCTTACGATATAATCCGCAGCAAATTCTGCATAATTGTTAAGCTCGCCACCTTCACGATAAGCGCCATCCAGCAGGCCGCTCGGAATTTCGAAATTCAGCACCGCACGCTGATGATTCGGTAAATCAGGCGTGTCGGTCAAAGTAGCAGGCAAAGGAATGCAAAGGATGTCAATCGGATTAGTGGCTTCAACACCATTGTCATCAAAACCTTGATATCTTACAACCATTTCACCTTCGAATAAGTCGGGTCTGATAGCGTCAATAATTGCCTTGCGATTAGCCTCAATTTCTCCCAGCGTTTCACCGATGAAGTCCACTATTAGTGAGAATTGCCGTGATTTACGGATGTGCCCTTGATATAGATCACCACCGGAAGTCATCTTAGTTAATATCTGATTCCAGTCGCCATGACCTAAACCTGTAACCTGAACAAGCTGGCAATAGTCTTCTAAGTCCAGCAGTTCCCCACCAGTTTTACAATCGAATGCCCTAAGTGAGGCACTTTTTAATGGTGCGCCTTCCCAAGAGTAGCCATCGCCTTCCCAACCACTAATGAAAGTGGTAGCTTTATCAGTTTGCTCGAATTGAACGCCGTCAACGTAGAATGGCAAAGTGGAGCTGACCGAATCTCTGGTAACTTGCACTCTATAATTAGTTACACTTTCAGTTGCTGATAAAGTAACCTCCATCCTTTGCCAATAACCTGTGGCAGTGAAAGTTTTAGTTGCTCTGGCTGTACCCGTAGAAGTGGCAATAACAATGCGCATCGGCTGCCCTGCTACGCCTTTTACATCACAGCTAAAGGTATATTTAAGACCGCTGGTTACTTTCAACCCGCGATTGTAATAAGCGGTTCCAGCCGTTCCACTCACAGGCGTTACTTTCATAGAGTAGGCATTACGCCGTGTTTCATCACCAGTAAGCGAAATTGAGGCGTTAGTACCCGTCCAATAGGCTACGCCGTTAGGTGGGTCAAATCGTGGGTTCCAAATCTCATTCCTGCCCTCCTTCGGCTTTATTATCCAAAACTTCTTTTTATTCAATTGTGGTGCGGTCATGCCCAAGCCTCCATAAGCTCAAATGCCGTCTTTACATCCGCTGGATTGCTGGATGTCGGCATCGTCAAATTGTATACATTCCCACTTTTATTTACGCCTGCCCGAATGAGTGCGTCAGCGATCGCCCTACCTATATCGTCAGCGTTTATGCTCTCTTTAGATGCGCCACCAGCTAACGCCTTGCTCAGCGCTCTCTCAGCATCCGCACGGCTCATAATGAAGCCGTCAGCCGACGGAACGAACAGCTCGCCACGATAGCCGTATTCCTGCCACGTATAAGGAGCGCCGCCTTGCACCGCGCCACCAACAGCCTGTGTCGTTTCATAATATGCGTTATACCGCACAGTACCAATCTTAGTCGGAGGTCTGTAATTGTCAACAGCGCTTGTATCCAATTCAAGTATTACAGGAAGTCGGTCTATTTTGCGTCTTTCCAATTCTGCAAGGTCTGCCATAACATCGTCAATATTATGGTCAATTTCAAGCCTCTTACCTTCCGGCAAATTCTCAATATCGTCTGCAAGGTCTGTCACCAACTTATTATATTGCGCTTGCGTAATAATGCCGTCATCCAGCATGCTCTTATAAATATTGACCTGTTTAGTGGCTGCAACTGTGTTTTGGTCTACAAGCCCCATTTTTACCGCTAAATCGTAAGCGGCTTCAGCGCTCAGCCCCTCAGAAGCTATTTTGAACAGCAGGCTTTCAGAATAAGAGCGCATTGCAGCATCGGCATTGTTGGTTGCGTCTGCGACTTCCTGTTGAGCAGTAGCTGCTTTTTTGTTGGCTTCTTCTGCTTGTTTTGCCGCAATGGACTGCGCAATCATAGACTCAGCGGTTTGGTCAGCAGCAACACTACTATCACCAAGTATTTCGTTTAGAGCATCTTGTGCAATTGCTAACTGTTCAGCCGTTACAGTACCCATTCCGGTATGAACACCGATTTCTCGCATAATGGCATTGTATTCATCGGCTTCAATAAGCCCAGATTTCTGTGCATTCCTCAATCCATTAATAACATTTGTGAACTCATCACCAATCTTAACGTTGTTAGTAAGATTATCTGCCAAAGTAGCCATTGCTGGAGCGAAAACGTCCATTGTGTCAGCCATGCTAAGTTTTATTGCATCGCCCAGATTTTTGAACCCGGACTCCATTTGCATGATTTTTCCAGCGCTCGTATCGGCAATATCACCGACCCTTTCAATCTGTTCTTCAGCCTGCTGGAGAAAAGCCTCTGAAAATGCCTCTTGCGCACTTAGCCCGGAAGCTTCCAATGCCTTTACCTTTTCGTCAAATCCTTCTACGCTCACACCCAAAGCGTCAAAGCGCATAGTTGTCTGGTTCGTCAGAGTCAGAACCAGTTGGTTCATGTTCATGCCCAAAGCGCCTGCAACCCTTGTTAGCCTAACAACCTCATCATGCGTGTCAGCAAGCCCGAGCGCCATAAAATTCGCAGCGCCTGCAACCAATTCTGCATCGCTAACCGTGCCGCGAGTTGCCTCTCGCAAATCGACTAAAAGAGCGTCCGATACAATGCCAATTGATTCTGCTAAATTGTCAAACTTCGTTCGTGCATACTCAAGCTGAGCGCCTTCTTTAGCGGTTTCATAAACCTCTTTTAGCGCCATACTAACTGCAGCCACTCCGCCAGCAACTAAAGCAGCTGTACCAATCACGCTGGATAATGAAGCGCCAAAGCCTTTTACTCCACCCTCAGCTACTTTACCAGTATCACCAACGCCCTTGATTTCGGACTTGACCTTGTTAATCTCTCCGCTGGCTTTATTCAGTGCGCTGATTACAATTTGCAGATTAGCCATACTTTTCCCTCAACTCGTTAACTTCCATCACGATATTCCACACCTGCTCGTGCTCACGCTTCCACTTTGCGGATTGACCCGGAATTTGCCCTTCGTTCTTATACATCTGGAATGCCCTGTATACATTGCCAACCTGCCTCAATTTACGCATCAAACCAGCAGGCTGCTCCATTACGCCGCCTGAAAAAGGAAGCGCATGGTATTCATCGCAAGTCAAACTAAGCTCCAGCAAGCTTGGTATCGCGCCTTTGCCTTCTGCATAATCGGCAACCTGTATCAGGATAAAGGGTCGAGGTTCATTGCCTCGCTAATCAGCTTTGCAATGCAGTCAGATAGCCAAACGATGTGCGCAGGCTTAGCATTGTCTACATCCTCAAGCGTCCACTTCGGCTCAACCATAAATCCGCACTTCACCGCCGCCCGCACTGAATCGCCGCGCCATACGGATAATGGCTGAGTCTCTTTACCAATCATTTCGCGGTGAAAGTCCTCCAACATCTTCTGGTTGATTTCAGTCAGCACGCACTTGCCAAATTTCTTATGCTCAAATTCCATTTCTCTCCTATATTATTTAATATTATGCTAAAGTTTGAGTAGCAGATTTGGTCTCAATCTTTAGCCAGTTAGCCAGAGTTGGATTATACACACCATCCAAAACCAGATCGTAAGTCGTTACGCCATTGCGATCTTGGAAAAGCTCGGGCGCTTGCATAGAATGACCGGCAAAGGTAATAGCCATTGAGCGTTCAGTGGTACTTGTACCAGTTTTGTATGTAATCCTAACCTGCTTTTCTAAGATAGCAGATGACGCGCCCAGCATCGCAATTAGATGATCATCCGTTGTGTCGTTTAGCTCCAAGCTAAGCCTGAGCTGTCCGTTCCACTTTTGGTCACTATAAGCAGTTGGCGTACAATCACCCAAATACCCGCGATATTCGCGATTTGAGTTAATTGAAAGCTCCCAGCTAAATGCAGAATTAGCTAAAGTAGTAAAGGAGCTGGTATCCCAAGTCGCAATGCCAACCGAAGCCATACAACCGCTCATTCTGGTCGTTCCCGTCCGGTCATTCAAGCTTGTATAAGTGCCAGCAGTAACTTTCCCGCCAATAATAGAACCGCCTACCTGAATACCAGTATTATCAGCACCGGAAAGTGTCAAGCTTGCTACCGATGCGTCTTGCAGCTGAAATACACCATTAGCTTGTCCCCATTGAAGCGTCATAAAATGTGGAGTAACTGCAGCTGTGGTTGGAGCTGCATAAGCGCGCACGTATGGTAAATTACCAGTTGGAGTAGCAGAACCAAACAAAGCTTCGAGCCAATAGTTTATATCCTCAAACGTTTCATCACTAACCTCAAATGTAGCCGAACCAGCATAATTATCCAGCGTGGTTTGGTGTGTCGGAGCAAGCGTTCCCCTTAGCTGTTCCAATGCCCGCGTCTGGAACTCAGGACGCAGCCTGAAGCTGGATACATTCTGCAATTTTACTGTTGCAGTTGTGTTTGGCGTGCCGAATGCGGACTGCCATGCGGATTGTAAAACATTGTGTGCATTAAGCATCTTTCACCTCTAACTTTTCTTTCTCATGAACATATAGGCCAGCTTTTATAGCCGCCTCTTGAATTTCTTTAGGGAGCTTCGCCCATTCCTCAGCGCTCATATCCCGCGCCGGAACGCCTGCGAAGTAGCCACCGCCCTTGTAGATATATCTATCTTTATCCACTCACTACCTCCTTGATATTCAACTGGCAAAGTACGCCAGCGTAAAACCGACCGCTTCCACGCGGCCACTCATACTCGCCTGGTGTAACCGATGCAGACTCCAAAGCTGTGTTAGCATAAGGGCATCTAAATCCCCTCAGCATATCCACATATTTACCAGCATAATCAACAATCTCGGGTGCGAACTCCCTCAGTCCAATCCCCTGCTCACTCGCTTGCCAGAGCATAAGATCGGTAATCTGCCAATTGACCGTCACCCCCGTTCCAATCGCGATAAAGCTCAAATCCCGCCCTTCTCCCGGAGTTCCACCCACCGGAAGAAGTAATCTGCAAGGCAATTGCGAGGTTGTGATATTCTCTGGCAACTCATTCAGCCCATACACAATCGGCGTTTTACCGGAAGCGGTTGTAACAGATTTCGCCTCAAGTGCGCTGTAAACTTTCATTATCACACTCATGCCGCCGTCCTTCGCTTGTACCGGTCAAGCAATTTCTGCACATCCGCAGGCAAACCGCTTGGCATGATAGTTACACCATCGCCAGTCACCATCGGTCGGTCAATATCAGCGCTGGTATCCTTTTGCCGATACAGAAAAGCTGCAAGCCTTATGCAAGCGTGCGTGATATCAGCAGGAGCGGTTGCAGAATAGCCCCACGTGCCCGCAACGCTGATTTCGCTATCACCATTCGCAAAACTCCACGCTTGGTCTTCATTCAATCTGATAATCCATTTCGGATTGTCATTGCGCGGAAATAGCTTGTAGCTTCCAGATGCAATCTCAACTCCGTCACCATTTGTCAGCTTGGTCACAGAGAGCAGGTCGTAACCCCATAAATACAAGTTCTGCCTGTCAATATCGTCAATGGTAAAATACTTGGTTGCCGTCTCAGCTTCAAAACGCCTGCCAGTGTAAGCGTCAATTATACCTTCAGCTCGTGTGAGCAAGTCAGTAAGCAGAGGGTCATCTTCGGTCGTGGCAACGCTTATACCTAAATAATCTTTTAGGTTAGTCAGGCTTGCGTAGCTCATTCGGCTTCCTCAACCTTCTTAACAGTTTTAGTCGCCTTTACTTTTGGCTTATTGGCTATCTTTACCGCAGGCTCTTCTGCATAGGTGATATATCCGCAGCGCACATAATCGTCTACATACTCACTTGGCATTTCAGCAGTATCGCCTTCTTTGTATGGCACTGATTTGCCGCCAATATTAGCGTTAAAACTGCGCATTACATAAATTTTTATAGATTCGCTCATAGCTTCACCTCTCTTGAATGGTATTAGTATATCACCATTGGGCTTTATATGCCCGCAAATGACGTCAAAACGGCAAACCTGCTTGAAGCCGTTCCTCATACAGTCAGCAGCAAACGGCATGTCAGGGCAGGGACTTCCGACAACTTCATTCCGCCGCATTTCGAATGTTTCCAGCACTTTGCGCCGAATTAGTGTGCATCCAAATCCGAAGCCACTTACCTCAATCCAGCCTTGTTCTCTTGCCTTTTTCACAATTTCAGGAAAATTTGTCAAGCTCATATCAGGCCACTTGGAATTAACAGCCCTTGCAGCATTCAATAATGGTTTGCCTTGACGGAAAAGATAGAGCCCATACACTACGTCTGCATCGGTTGCCAACATCTTCACCAGCGCATCCTCTGGAATTATCATATCGTGCTCAACTATAAATAGATAATCATAATCACCATCGAGGATACGCTGCCTTGCATAGCGATATTGGTGCAGCGTGTTTTCATGATCTACATTACGTATTCCAATAATCGGATATGGATTGTTAATACTTATCTCAACCTCAAGTTCAACACCCTCAGGTACTTTAATCTCGGAGATACTTTCCAGCGTTTCATTGCGAATCGCTAATTCCCCATTAGCTAATTTATAAGTCGGACAAAACAACAGAATTTTCATCTCTCGTATTTATGCCCTTCTAATCCAAAATTGATAAACGGATTTAGACTATAAACATTGCAGCCGTAAACTTCTTTTAGCCTCGCCCTCAGCGCAATCGTCTGCGGCTCGATTCGAGTAATAAAATCGCGATAAAATTGTGCGCCGTGAGGGGATTCGTCATATTCAGCAATATTCATCATCCCATCCAACAGTCCGCAATCATGTCCAACGATGATAATGTTCGCGGCTCCCATATAAGCCGCAATGTGAATTGCGCTTGTTATAGTGGAGAAGGAAACAACAATCTTATCTGTCCCTACCACACTTAAATCAATCCTATCCATTTTATTGTTAAGATGCTCGAATACATAATCCGCGCCTTCATTCCTTGCTAATCTCAGCGTGCCGCAATCATATGCACTGCAAATCGTCTTAAACCCAAATTGTTTTGAAGCTTCGATAGTGACAGCCATTCTATTAGAATCTTTTCTGACAATGTAATCTAAATTAGTAAATCGCTTCCAAATTTGATTAACTCCAATAGCAAGCTTATTGTCAAAAAAGCTTTGGTCAATATAACCGGCAGAGGCGCCGGAAGCCACAACATAAATGTCATATCCCTCGTGAATATTTTTCAATTCTTCAATTGTTTTCACAGCGCCTCTGCTTCGTTAGTTAATCAGTCTACGTAGGATGAATCGCGTACTGGAACGCCTCTGCCTGCAGAACTGCACAGCCGAAGCGATAGGTTGCTAAAATGCCAACCTGCCCGGTACCAGCATAAAGCTCATTCAAGCGGCGGATTCTCAGCCCGCGATTGGTCACAAAGCCCATGTAGTTGAAATTGCCAAATAGCAATGATTTATTGGTTGCACCAATAGCTGCTACGTTGCTATTCAAAATCACGGGGTAACCTTCCAGCGTCGGCCCGTCTACAGTACCGCTCAATCGAGCAACACCGCTTGTGAAGATGAACTGACTACCGGTCAGCCCTTTCAGATAGAACCAAGTAGCAGGATTCATTACCCAAACAGCGCCGTTATGATAAGGCGAGCCAAGCTTCCCCATTAATTCAGGAATTTCAGCAACGCCAATCGTGGTATCGTCATCAAGCGTCAAGCCCGCCGTGCCACCAACAAATGCACCTTGCGGTACGGTTGTACCACCACCGACTAAAGCATAATAGTTTTCTGTATCAGCCACCGCACGCCCGATTGCGTTAGTCAGGAATGCTTCCAAATTACTGTTTTCATCTTCTAACAGCTCTTCAGAAACTTTGATCAACTTGGTGAACTTATAAATTGGAACTGCCACTTGCGCAAATGTTGGCTCTTCTTCAGCAGCACTGATTGGGCCTTCCTCAGCCACCAGTGTGAACTTGGCAAGGCTTGCATCTTCAGTTGGGAAATTGTATTTATCCCGATTGGTGGTCACGCGCATTAAACCAAGTCTGCTGATGATTGATTCTTCATCGCGCTTAGCGATAATTGAACCATACTCATCATCAGGAACAAGGTAGCCGCCCTCTGTGTTCGTGCCTTCCTGCAGCGCAGCTTTCGCTGCCTTACGGATATCGGATTCCTCACCAGTGCGCACATAGTTCCAGAACGCGCTCTTATAGCTCTTTTCGCCCAGACCATCGATAACAGCAGGCGCTTTTACAGTTCGTTCACCACGCTCTACTCCGGGCTCTGCTTTCAGCTCTTCTACAATCGACTTGCGGATTTCATCGGCAATTGCCTTGATATCCACTTTTGGCTCTTCAGCCTTTACTTCTTCGACGATTTTCTCTTCGTCCATAGTATTTTCCTCCATAGGAATAATTGAATTTGATTTAGATTCAGCTTCAACCGATTCCTCGACCGCATCCACCGCTGATTCATCAGCCTCCGGGATTGCCTCCGCGATTACTTCAGTCTTCGCTTCGATTACAGCGAAATCGTTCGCTGGTCTTCGCCATTCATTTATGTCAAACAGCGCAAGCTCGCCAACTGGCCACACGCTGATTAGCCCACCCGCATCTTTTCTGACCAGATGATTTATTGCCCCGCTCGACGCCCGCAGCTCTGTTATATCTGCCTTCATCAGCCGCTGCGCTAATGGCTCTTCACTATCTAAAACAGGCTCAAACCAATGCCCGCGTTCATCAGCTCCAACGTAAGTGGCTCTGCCAATAAGCGCTGGATTAGCCTGCTTCTTACCAATTGTATCAGGATCGAAGCCGTGATAATAAGTTAAGTTTACTTTATCGCCAACTTTTAGCCAAATGTCCGTTTCGGGTGTAAACGCTTCACCATCCAGATCACGCCCGTCTATTGGACCTCCAAAAGGAACACCAAGCACACGCCAGCCCGTTTCAACATAATCGCCGTCAGCCTTCATGCGCTTTTCGGTGTCATCCTCCCGCTCGATTATCCCCTCAGGAACCTGTATCTTAATTCTGTATAACTCAGACATTTGCCACCTCTTGTTCTAAAGCCCTCATAATTTCATGCTCAATGCGTGGAGCATAAACTCTTGCTGCTGTATCTACATTCAGCCAGCCGCTTGCAATGTGCTGTGCTGTCTGCTTCGAGCCTTGCACAAGTTGCGCATAACTGGCATTATTGCCGATTACAGCCGTCCAGCCAGTATTGCGCATTTCAACTGCCCAACGTGATCCAAGTCTTTCGCTATTCTGCCCGCCTCGTTTATATGGCACGGTAATGTTACCACGATTCAGATGATAAAAGAACCCTTTTCTCACCCGCTCAT
>ERZ1026800.2206-NODE-2206-length-11002-cov-2.140966_pt1 | contig 11002 bp, 11 predicted proteins | sample MGYA00520873_ERZ1026800 | MGnify/ENA primary metagenome ERZ1026800 (study PRJEB33270, sample SAMEA104284475) | anaerobic digester metagenome | biome: Anaerobic digester microbiome; feature: mesophilic sludge digester; material: Anaerobic digester biomass...
GTGGCGAGCCGCTGGGCGCGGAGATGTTCGAAGTCGTGCGCGAGCAATCTGCCCTCCTTAAGGGGAAGCACCGGATGTGAAAGGTATATTTCAGTCAGGAAGGTAGCAGTTCAAGAGGATTTGGCTCGATGCATTGGGCCTCTGTGGCGGCGGCCCGATCGTGCGACGGCACCGTGGTGCCAGGGAGTCGTGTGCCGGCGTCCGTCTTGACTGAGGCGAATGGTCCACGTGGATGGCAGGTGCCGCGCAAGCCGAATTATGGTGGTCAAATGCGCAGCCACGCGCCCGTACCGGGAGGATTGCGGTGGGTAACGACAGCGGAGCAGGGGCGGTTGAGCGGCGGGCACCGGGTCAGATGGAGGCACCCGCCGGACGACCTGGTTTCGATGGCGTGGTCGGTTCCCCCATCGAGTACGCCGCTGCGGAGTTTCTTGGCGAGGATGGTTGGAGCTTGACCCCTCAGTCGGCGCGCGACTGGGCAGCAACTACGGCGGGCGCTCCGATCAAGGACCCTGTGACGGGGGCGAACCAACCCTATTGGTACTGCAATATCTCGCCCGACGAGAGGTCCGGCCCGGCTGGCCTGAAGGCCGAGTTCGATCTGTTCATGTTCGGTCGTCGGGGTCTGGCCGTTTGTCGCGGCACGACTGAGTCGTTCGTGGCGAGCCCTGGCGGAACCCGCTGGCGCCAGACTCGGTTCGACCTGCCCGTCGACCCGGCACGGATCCGCAATGACCACCGTCGCGGTGCCCTGTCGAACACGGGAGTGAACAGCACTGCGCCCAGCGCCAAGAGTGCCAGCCCAGCCGGGGGTCTCCTCCCCGATCATCTCCTGTCAAAGTTCGGCAACCTGCCGACGGACACGCAGCGCTTTCTCGTCGAGCCATTTGTCCTGACCGGAAAGCGGCCGCAACAGTCGGTCCTCAGGGCCATGACGGAGGTCCGCGGGGGGTTCCTGATCGAAACCATGTGGACGTACCTCTTCAATGCCCGGTGGCTCTCGTTCGCGTTCCTTCAACGCTCGGTGGCCATCACCACCCAGTACGAGTCCAACGAGGAAACCTGGTCGGCCTCGCGCGAGACGCAAGAGCTGACGCGGACCCCCTGGAACCTGGCCGCCTGGGTGGCACCGGTGAAGAAGAGACCTACTGCCGCCTCCCCTGAGTTGGATGCACGACAACCTGGAGAGCTCCGGTGAGCCCGATCAAGAGGGAGACCCGCTGATGGAACGCACCGCTTACGACATCCTGGGGGTGTCGAGAACCGCCCCGGCTGAGGTCATGAAGGCGGCCAAGACCGCACTTGCCAAGATCTACCACCCGGACAACGGGTCCGACCCGGACGCCGAGGCCATGACGCAGGTCAACGAGGCCTACGACATCCTCACCGACCCGGAGCGACGGTCTATTCACGACAGCTTCCATGCCGCTGGCGGGTCCGACGGAGCACCGGCTGGGGACACCGGCCCCGGTTGGGGTGACGATCCCGTTGCCCCCGATTCCGGCAACGAAGGCTGGGGTGACGAGTCTCCCGAAACGGACACGGGGGCCTCAACAGCAGCGGAGGGCCCATGGGAAACCTACTCCTCGCCCCCATCGCCGCCCCCCGTAGCGGCTACTCACATTCAGGCCCAGACACCGCTCCAGCAGGGCTGGACCAGCGCGTTGCAACTAGCCAACGCAATCCGGGCTGGCCACCCACTGCCAAGCCAACAGTCAACCCTGGTACTCGGCCAGGGCGAGATCTACCACTGCGGGGTGAGCGCCGAATTGGCGGCGTATTACGGCCTCGATGAGGTCTCTTACAACAACAACACCTTCGTAGCCGGTCGGACGCTCACTGGCATGGCAGTCACGGGGGCTGCCAGCATGATGTTCAACTCCCACAGCAAGAAGAAGGCTCAACGCCAAGCTGCACCGCAGTGGCGACGTGAGGGTGTCGTGCCCTTGCACGTCACCAATCAGCGAATGCTCATGGTGCATGAGGGGCAACTCAACTCCTACTGGTTCGGCGGCGGCATTGCCTCGTTTGATCCGCAGTTCCACCAGTATTCGATGACCCTGCAGGCCGATGGTGGCCCTCCGCTCCACTTCAGCGGCCCAGCCGTTCCCTACGTCGCGGTGATTCTTCATATCCTCCTGCGTGGCTATACCCCGACTCTGCAGTGAGTTCGAAGCAAAGCTGCACACGCACCCCGGCGTCTTGGCCTAGACGGTCAAAGGGCCATCGCTTCGTAGGTGAAGGATGCCGCCAGATTGTTCTAGCTCTCCGGCGGCCAGGCGCTAGCGGGTACGCTTCGAGCCCGGAGCGGCGAGACCATGGCTGTCGCTACCCAAGGGCTCGTTGAGGTCAACCACCGAGCTGTTTCTGGCGGTCTTCGCACTTGCGGCAAGGCCCGACGGCCAAAGGATCGGCTCGTGGGATGAAACGATGGCCGCAGATGGCTCGAAGCACCTGTCCGTCGGCGTAGGCGGTGGTAACCATGGAGTGGCCGAGGACGACGTGGGCCGCACCGTCATGGTCCTCGAGAACCAACTTCGGGTCACCCGCTAGGACATCGAGGTCGTGCGCAGCCGCTGCCTCGGAGAGCCGGGCGACCCATGAGTTGTCCACGTAAGCGTAGAAAGCTGGATCGAGACTTGTTGGGCCGGGCGGGATGATCTCCCACTCGCCGGGAGCGATTCCAGGCACGGCGTCTTTAACGTCTTCCACGATGGGCGCGCCCAGACCGCCTTGCCATGCGATGGCGATCCTGAGGGTGAGTTCGTCGATGTCGCCGTCAGGATGGAAGGCGATGCTCAACCGTGACCCGTCGGGGAGCGTCGCCTTCTGCTCAGTTTCGGGAGTCAATACCGCTTCGAGGAGGCAACGAAATACGCGTCGATGAAAATCGTGTCGTGTTTCGATCATGCGAACCTGAAGCATTTCGGCCCGGAGCCTCAGCTCGTCATCTTCGGTAGGCAGGAAGCGGGAAGAGTCGATGGTGCTCCCTGAAGTGCATCTTCGGGTGAACCGTTCGTACACGTCGTCTGGGCTGTCTGCTTCATGCCATCCGGCGAATCCGAGCCAGCACTGGACGTCGGGTTGCCAGGGGACGAGCCCTCTCCACCGCTCGCCATGGTGGATCTGGCACCGTCAGAGTATTGCAGGACGTCAGCCTGCGGGCTTGCGGCTTGAACCGTGACCCTCGGCGTCTTATGCGGCTCCAAGCCGCTTGGCGGTTTCGGGATCCAGTCCGAGCGCTTCGGCGATGACGTCGCCATCAGGCTTACGCGCAGCACGAGCCGCGGCGAGCTGGGCGGCGATGTCATCGCGTTCTTCGATGTAGGCAAGGACGGCAGCGAGCTTGATCTTTCGATGGCCTCCGGCAGTCTCGAAGAAGGTGATGCGACCCTCGTCAAGAATCTGGTTGAGGAGGGGGCGAGACACGCCGACTAGGCGGGCCGCGTCGTTTGGGCTCAGGTGGGCCGCAGCCTCGAGCATGGTGACATCGTGGCCTTCTGCAACAAGATCGAGGACAGCGGCTAGCGCATCGCGGATGGCCTCGGGTAGGTCCTGAGTGGTGTGAATGCTCTGGGTGAACTCGGCGACGCGGTCGCGGTCGGCGTGGGAAAGGGCATGGCCCTCAACGGTGTGGAAGGCAGTGGGCATGGTTCCTCCTGGGTGAGAGTCACTGTAGGGACCATAGGTTCAAACTGCAAGAACTGAAGAAAGTGAAGAAAGGTCTCGAGGGCGGAACATATCGGAGCACAGAACGCTGGGGAGCGCGGCCGTTGCTCTCCATGCATTTAGCTCGACTGGATGGCCAAGATCCAGCGTCGTCTGAACGCTGGCAGGCGCTCGGTCTGGCCGATCACACGGGTGGTTGGCTAACGGCCTGAAGCCTCGATGGTTTCCGGTATGCGGTCGCGTACGAGCTTCCCCTCGGTGTCCATTCGCACCATGGTTCCACGGTTGGGTTCAGAACATCGGTGGCAGTTCCTCAGGGGCCAACCACGGAGTTCTGACTCCTCCGGCGGTTGCCTCGACGCGGGCTCGCTCCAGCGTCTGGGCTCGCGCGTTCGCCGTGGCCCCCGTCTGGGCGATGAGCGTCGGGCGGAGCGGGTGTTGGCTGGCGATCAGGTACTCGTTGCGTCGGTGGAGTCGCTCGACGTAGCGCTGGTCGGGCGGACGGTCGGACTTCTCGTGCCAGCCGTTGCACCGGCCGCAGGCCAACACCAGGTTCCACACCCCGTCGACCGGGGCGCTCCCAACTACTGCGCCGAGCGACCAGGCGAAGACATGGTCGACCTGGGCCTGGCTGCCCGTCGAGCTGTCGGTTGAGATCGGGGAGTAGCAGTAGAAGCAGGCGCCCTTCTGGTAGCCGTTGAGGGCGCCACGGATCCCGGTAACAGCAGTCCGGCGCCGTCCGACGGTCCTGAGCGATTGCAGGTCGGGGTCGTAGCTGACGGTCAGCAGTTGGCGTGGCAGGTTCAGATCCCAGGCCGCTTCGACCAGTTGCCAGCGGCTCTCGGTCTCGTCCGTCAACGAGGTTCGCTCGGCCTCTTCAAGGAGCCGATACATCTGATCGGTGAGTCGGATCCCGCCACGGTTCGAGCGCTCGTCGAGGAAGAACCGCTGGTCGATCTCCACGCCGTCGAGCACGTGGAAGGCGTCGATGACGTTCTGGAACCCCAAACGGCGGGTGGTCTCGATCAGGTCGTCTTCGCTGAGCTCGCCGGCGTTGTGAGCCCGGCACGCGTCCAGGAACTTGCTGCGCTGCGATGTGCCTTGCCGATCTACCATCCGAAGGTGTCGACAGACGTGTCGGGAAAACGGAACGGCCAGTTCGTCGAGGGTGACCAACTCCCGATCCTGGGCGCCCAGCTCCAGCAGCGACCGCCCCAAGGCCAACTTGTACGAGGCGACGTTTCGGCCTCACAGGATCTGCGCCCGCCAGTAGGAATCGAGCGACGGCCGCTCGTCGGTGAATTGTTCGATTGCCGTTCGGGGTGTCACGCAAACAGTTTGATCGAACGCTCACGGTGACTGCCGAGGTGCTGAGAGAAGCTGAGTCAGGGCATGGCCGTTGTCGAGGTCTCACGAATCCTGGTAGCGGTTACGTCGAGGCGCTTCCCGACTCGAGTTGCTTCCGTCGGTCTTCGCACTTCGAGCAAGGCGGGGCGGTCGAAGGATCGGCTTGGGGAATGAATCGCCGGCCACAGAGTGCTCGAACCACGTGCCCTTCGGCGTAAGCGGCGGTGACCGTCGAGTTGCCCTGGATGGTGTGAGCAGCGCCATCACGTTGGTCGACCACCAGATTCGGATCGGCCGCAAGGACTTCAAGGCCATGCTCGGAGGCTGCGTCCATTAGCCGGCCGACCCATGAGTCGTCCACGTAGACGAAGAAGGCCGGGTCGAGGCGTAATGGGCCCGGCGGAATGATCTGCCACTCACTGTTCGCGATCCCAGGCACCGCATCCTTCACGTCTTCCACGATGGGCGCGCCTTTGCCGCCTCGCCAGTCAATTGCGATCCTCAGCGTAAGTTCGTCGATGTCGCCGTCTGGGCGGAATACGACGCTCAGGAGGGATCCGTCGTGGAGCGTCTCCTGTTGCTCGGTCTCTGGGGCCGAAACTGCAGCGAGGAGGCACTGAAGTACTCGTCGACGAAAACCCTGTTTGAGCTCGGACTTCCGAACCTGGAGCAGTTCGGCCTGGAGCCTCAGATCGTCGTCCTTGGTGGGGAGGAAGTGTGAGGAGTCAGTCTTGGCGCCTGAGGTGCACCGGCGGGTGAACCGCTCGTAGACATCGTCCAGACTGTCGGCTTCATGCCATCCGGCGAAGCCGAGCCAGCACTGCACAGCGGGTTGCCAGAGGACGAGCCCCCGCCACCGTTCGCCATGGCGACACTCAACCCAGGGGTGGTCCCTCACACTCCGATAACGGTCCCGCCCACGCGGCTCGCCATCGGTATACCGGTGGCTGGCAGCTGACACGATCGGGTGATCGACATCGTGCAGCTGCACGCTCAGGTCTGGAAGTTGCCTCGCCAGTAGAGCGCTCCGCAGCCGAGCGTCACTGATGGTGTCAGCGAGGTCCTCGAAGAGGCACCGGATGGTGGGACGTGGCGGCTCGGGCACCATGCGAGTATGGCATCACACGGGCATGTGGTTGAACAGTAACGCTCGGTGGATCAGGCGATACCAAGGCGCTTTGCGGTCTCAGGATCAAGTCCGAGTTCGTCAGCAATGATGTCGCCGTCAGACCGGCGCGCCGCGCGGGCAGCAGCCAGCTGGGCGGCGATTTCGTCACGCTCTTCGATGTAAGCGTGGATGGCTTCGAGCTTGATCTTGCGATGGCCTCCAGCAGTCTCGAAGAAAGCGATGCGGCCCTCATCAAGAATCTGGTTGAGGAGCGGGCGAGACACCCCGACCAGGCGAGCAGCATCGTTGGGGCTCAGGTGCGCAGCGGCCTCGAGCATGGCGACGTCACGGCCTTCGGCGACGAGGCCGAGGACGGCGAGGAGGGGGATGAAGAAACGGCCGGGGCGTCGTAAGCACGATCTCGCAATTCGATTCGAGCGGGGGGTCCGGCAGCTCCCCGGCAGGGACAAGCGCTGGCTGCTGGATCGCCTGCGCGGCCCCCGGTCGGGCGCGCTGGAGCGCGACTTTTACGTCCTCGACGTGGAAAGCGGGCGGTGGGTGCGGCTGTAAGCCGCGGAATGTTATGGGTGTTGTGTTGTTTATGAATGGTCGTGGGGCCGTCTGCTCCGGCAGGGTCGCCAGATCCTGCCGGAGCTCGGCCTCTGCCGGCCGCCGGCATCGGCCGATCCCCGCGGAGCGGTAGAAGAGTAGAGTCCGCTTGCTCCCCTGCCTTCCCCCCTGCTCCGGCAGGATCGCAGATCCTGCCGCCACTTGCCCTGCTGGCCGCGCGGCGATCTGCCGATCCCCGGCGAGCTCGCTGGGGCGTTGGCCGACTTGGCAGTAACCCCAAGGGTCACGCCGGGCGCACCAATGGGTTGTCGATGGTGGGGATCGGGGACTGGGGACGATGCGGCCAACGAATCGAGAAACGAATAAACGAATGAGGGAACGCCAGAATTCGTTTATTCGTTGTCTATTCGTTGACAACTCGCCGCCGCACGGGGTCAGGTCACGGGTTTTGCAGGAAAAGGCAAACCGTGGTACAATTTTGGTATTCCAGGTTACGTCCTCAGCGGCAACGTCAGGGTGTGGTTTACAGCAGGAGCCACGCGGTGGAGTGGAGAAAGTCTCGATCATAAGTGGCCTTCAAAAGGTAGGTAGTCATGGCGCTAATCACACGGAATACCCTCCTTTACGGTGACAATCTGCCCCTGCTGCGGGAGTACATCGACGGCGGAAGCGTCGATCTCGTATACCTCGATCCGTCGTTCAACTCTAACCGGTCGTACAACGTCCTGTTCAAGGACGAAAGCGGCCAGGAATCAGAGGCTAGGATAGTCGATCTGCTGGTCGGGTCAACCGTGAGGATGCCGGCCGAGCACGGCACGTTCAAGCAAGCCGAAAAAGCACAGAAGCAGCCGGGAGTACAGAAGCCACTGCTGTAGTATGGCGAGGAAGAGCAGGCGACGGTTGTCACCTGCTCGCCTGGTCTGGCCTTAGGTCTTTGAGCAGGTATCCAGCTGCTCCTTCTTGTTCAGGTTTGATAAGCCAGATGGCTGCGTCGCTAGAGCCCGGGACGTGAAAGGCGAAGATCTCCGCCTACTGTGAATGGTGTGCGTGTCGATCTGGCGATGATTGCATCCATTCTGACAGCCCGGTGAGCGGGCGTCGTTGCGGGCCGGTGTGCAGAGGGGATGTGAAGTGCAAGCGGCGGACCAACCTAACGGAGTGACCAAAAGTACAAGGACTGCACCCGCGAGGAAAGCCTAGTGTATCCACGAGGATGCGGGGCAGTTGTAATGGGAAGCAGGCATCTACTTTCCAACAGACAAAGGCGGCCACTAGAGGTGTAAGAGAACGGTATGGATGAGAAAATTCTAGATCTAGGAGGTCATCCTGCAGAGTATACCCTTCGCCAAGTACGAGGCAAGCATTTCGCTAAGCTGGTCGGCGGCGAAGTTGTGGGTATGGCGTCCCGTGGCGAGGTAGAGACCTATTTGTACAAAATCAGCAACCCCGCCGTAGACCCAGCTATCATTGAAGTTGCCATTGCCCTTGCTGCGCTTTCGGGCTTTACCGCGGCGTCAATGTTGCCTTGGGTCTTGAGATTGCCTGCTTTGCTCGCGTTCGCTATGACAAGCACGGCCTCGTTCATCCTCTTTTGGCAGTATATAGTCACCAAGATCCCTCGGACAGTAGACCGATACCTTACTTCCTCATACTTCAAAAACAGCAAAAAGCCACACATCTTCCGGTGGTTAGTCTTCTACCGATTTCTGCCGACTCAACTCCCCAAACACTCAAAAGGTGATAAGTCAGATCGCTATTCAGACTTGCAGGAAGGCACAGAATTGGGCTATATGTTACTGTGGTATGGCTTCTCGCTCACGTCAGTGGCGGCACTGTGGTTTGTCATTTCTTCAATATTCCTGGATGTCATGGGTTATTCTTAAGTGAGACGCCAGATCATCCTAAGGCATCCAACAGCGAGCGGTACAGATCTTTCGCATCCCGCGCCGCGATAGCCTGGAACCTCCCGAGGTCCATCCTCTCCAGCGCATTCCAGGTGCCACACGTTGAAGCAGGCGCGTCCTGGGAGGTCGCGGGCCGCTGTCCCGCCTTCAGGTTCCGGCGGAAAGGTCCAGCACCCCCAGTTTGCAGTCCACCCAGAAGGGTGATATAATCTCGAACGAGAGAAATGAGAATGCCTCGGGGCTCTGCCCAGCCCGAGGCTCGACCCCGGCCCGGGTCCCAGGGCCTGGCGTCTCGCTCCGCTGCAGAACTACAAGGTGCGACGGGAGCACGAGGAGAACACGAGGGCAGCGCATTGGCCGAAACCAAGCCCGCCATCACCGGCACGACCTTGCCGTTCGACAAGCTGTCGCCAGACCAGTTTGAGCGCCTCTGCCTGCGGTTGGTCCTGGCCGAGGGCTACGAGCGCGCCCAGCACCTGGGAGCCAGCGGCAGCGAGCAGGTGCGAGATTTCACCGCCTGGCGCGAGGGTCAACGGTGGGCCTTCCAATGCAAGAAGGTCACCACCTTTGGCCCCCGCGATGCGCTGCAGGAAGTCCAGAAGGTGGCCTCTCTGCCAGAAGCTGAACGGCCCGTGGGGCTCATTTTCCTGGTGACCTGTGACGTCAGTGCCCGTACCCGGTGGGCGGCGCTGGATCGCTGTGACCAAGAGGGATTGGCGTGTGACTTCTGGGCGGGCACCGAGCTGGACGAGAAGGTACAGCGCCACCCGGACGTCGTGCAAAGGTTCTTTATCCGTCCAGGCGCGCACACGCCGGTCGCGCCTGCCCTGCCCACGCTGGAACGCGTACAGGCCCACCGCGCGGCCCTGCGCAAGCGGCTGGAGGACGACGCCTGCCGTCGCTGGGGCGGGATGTCGGTCTACATCCAGGAGGAGCGTGCCACGCTGCCCATCGAGGCTTCCCCCTACCAGGCCGGGCAACGAGGATCCTCGCAGAACCTGCTGGACACGCTCCACGCTGCGGGCCGTCTGCTCGTGCTGGGCGAGCCCGGCTCCGGCAAGACGATGGCCGTGGAGCGCCTGGCCCGGGAACTGTGCGCCGGGAAAGAGCCGGTCGTGCCGGTGCTGGTGCGACTGGCTCATTACGACGGCAAACCGCTGGCTGACTGGGTGCGCTCTTTGCTCCAGGAAACGGGCCACCTGCGAGTGGCTGACGACCGTGCATTGGCCGCCTTGCTTCACGAGGGCCAGGCACGGTTCTTCTTTCTGTTCGACGGACTCGACCAAGTGCCTGCTGAGTGCCGCACGGGGCTGCGAGACGAGCTGGTGCGTTGGATGACAACCTGCAGGCCGCATCCGGTGATCGTAACGAGTCGCATCCAGGACGAATTGTGGCGCCAGGTGCGCGACGAGGTGGGCCAGGCGGTGGTTGTCGAGCCGATTGGCGAGAAGCAGGCGAGGCGCTATCTCGTCGCCCACCTGGGTCCGGTGGCAGGCGATGCTCTCTACGCCGGCATGGACCCGCGCCTGCAGGAGATGGCGCGCCTGCCGCTAATGCTGTGGCTGATCAAGGAAGCAGGCAAGGCAGGGGAATCGCTGCCCGGCAACCGGGGCGAGATGTACGCTCATTTTATTTCCCGCATGCTGCGCCGCGACACCGAGCGCCGCCGAGACGCCAATATTCCGGAGCTTATCAAGCGGCAGGCCCTGTCCGACCTGGCCTGGCACCTGGGCCAGGATGGCCGGCGGCTCGCCTGCCCGCGCGGGCGAGCCGCCCGCCCTACTGACGCTGTACGGATACTTGCCGGACACGACACTACAGTTCACATAGCCTTTACGCTCTGAAGGAGACTTCCCATGCAGATTGATTTTCAGCGCAATATCCCCGTGCGGCATGAGGTTGATGTGCTTGTGGCTGGTGGCGGGCCGGCGGGCGTAGCCGCTGCCCTCGCCGCCCGCGCGCAGGGCGCCGTGCGCACCTTCGCGACGATGATGGCTGGCTTCATGGAACTGGCCGGGCAGGCGACCATCACGGAACTCATCGGCCGCATCATCACCGACAGCGGCTACGAGCAGATGCTGCTGGAGGAAGGCACCGTGCAGGCGCGCACGCGGTTGGAAAACATACGCGAACTGCTGTCGGAATCGCAGGAGTTCGAGGCGCAGGCGGAGGACGACGAGGGGCGCAGCCTGCGTGCCTTCCTGGAGCAGATTTCGCTGGTCACCGAGATCGAGGAAACGGAGGAAGGCGAGGACGCGGTGACGCTGATGACGCTGCACGCCGCCAAGGGGCTGGAGTTCCCGGTGGTCTTTCTCACCGGCATGGAGGAGGGCGTCTTCCCGCTGGCGCGCGCCGTTATGAGCGGCAACGCGAATGACCTGGAGGAAGAACGGCGCCTCTGCTA
>ERZ1026800.2208-NODE-2208-length-10992-cov-8.957478_pt1 | contig 10992 bp, 9 predicted proteins | sample MGYA00520873_ERZ1026800 | MGnify/ENA primary metagenome ERZ1026800 (study PRJEB33270, sample SAMEA104284475) | anaerobic digester metagenome | biome: Anaerobic digester microbiome; feature: mesophilic sludge digester; material: Anaerobic digester biomass | place...
CCTTTAATCTTGTTCATCCCAGACCTATTATCTTTTTTATCTGCGGAATCAGCGAAATCTGCGTGAAAGAAAAATAATCAGATGTGCGCAGGGCTTGACAGAGTTGGCAGTATCAAAAATAATGAACGCAAGAAGGAAAATATGGTTATGCTTACTAAAAAAGTATTGTTTATTGATGAGCCCTTTACTGCAGAAGAAGGGATCAGAGCTGAGCGTTCGCGTTTTTTGTGGAATGTTATTTCCAAAAGTTTTGATGCTGACCTTCTTCTGCTGAAAAGTCCTGTTTATATGGAAAAACCGGTTTCTTTGCATACGGGTTATGACAAATTATATTCCTTAAGCTTGAGAGATGAGAATAATCTTGAATCTGAATCTTATCATCTTATAGGAAAAGGTCAGAAAGAACGTTTTATCAATATTCTGGACAGCAAACGCTATGAAGTAATCTTTTTTGCAGGACTTGCGTGTCTGCCATTAGTTTGCTTAGCAAAAAAGATTTTACCCCAATGTAAATTAATCATAGATATTGAAAAGGTTTGGTTACCGGAAATAAAAGAAAAGTGGAAAGATAATAAACAACTGAAAAACGCTAATTATCTTTGGCAATATATTAGGCAAACTGCTTGGAACAAGTATCTTCCGAAGAAAGGTATATTTTGTTTATACGCTAATCCTGGAGAAACCGATGAGCTCTTTAAATGTTATCATTTTAAACCAGAGAATACACACTTTGTCCCTTTACCGATAACTACTATACCAGAACTTGATAAATCGGGAAGCAACAAGAAATTTATCCTTTTTTGGGGTGCTCCTGAAAGTAAAGATAATCTTACTGCAGTAAAGAATATTATTTCCGAGATTTATCCCCGTATATCCAAAAAGATGGTAGAAAAGGAAATAAGCATAGTTCTGTGTGGGGGAGAGGAACTTCAAGGACTTTGCAGCGGAAGAATAACTTATGCTCCTTACAGCGAAAAAGAGCAATTATTGCAGGAGGCATTGCTGGTTCTTTTGCCTTTAAATAAACCAGATACGGAAGGAAGGATTTTAACCTGTGCTCAATTTCGTAAAACCCTGGTTTGCACTTTATCCACAATAAAAAACTTCCCCTTACCGGAAGATAGCTATCTTGCATCAGATGACTTTGCCGAATTATCGGAAAAAATAATAGAACTTTTCCGCAGTGCGAAGAAATTGGATGAATATGCAAATAAACTAAGCACTTTCTGCTTTGCTAATTTTACACCGGAAAAAGTAGAAAATGCTTTATTGACTAAAATAAACAGCTGGATAGGAAATAATGTCTCAAACCAATAATGTTCGTTTAATCCTTATCGGAGGCGGAACCTGTTCCGGAAAGAGCACTATTGCCAAGGCAATCGGAATGCGATTAAATGACTTAAAAACCGTTATAGTGGCCCAGGATAACTATTACAAAGACCTTAGCCATCTACCTCCTGCAATGCGTGCTAAAGTAAATTTTGACCATCCGGAGGCAATTGACATCCCCTATCTGCTTTCTGACCTGAAACTTATGCTGGAAGGTAAGGCAGTGGATATTCCGGATTATGATTTTGCCACTCATTGCAGAAAGGAAGGAAAGACCTGTGTTGCCTTTGCGGATGTAATTATTCTGGAAGGTATCTTCGGGCTGTATTATCCTGAGCTTTTGGCTCTTTCCGACCTCAAGATTTATGTGGATACCGATTCGGATTTACGTTTAGCCAGGCGGATGCAAAGAGATATTGTGGAGCGGGGAAGAGATGTGGAAAGCGTTTTGGAACAATATTTAAGCACTGTTAAACCCTCCCATGAGGCATTTATTGAGCCCACTAAGAAGAATGCAGATATTATTATTCCTGGAGACAGAGAATTTGATAATGTGCTGTATATGTTGAATGGATATTTGCTGTATGAGTTTATAATGGAGAGATAGCGAGATGGAAATTAAGTGCAAAGTAAAGTTGAGTTTCTTTACAAAGATAAAAAAAGAGAATAATTGAGAATGTAAAATGTAGAGTGTAAAATGTAAAATGTAGAACGAATTTAAAAGAGGTTGAGAAGGGTTGAGAGGGTTTGTAGAAGTTTAATGGTTGAGATGGTTTAGAAGGTTGAGAGGGTTTAGATTCCATAAAAGCCCAAAAGCGACACAATGATAGCGATGGTGGCGTAAGCCCCTCGTAAAATTTGCGAAGTACCCCTGGGAAGTTTTGACTCACAATTTTCACCTGTTCTCCCAATTATCACCACTTCTCTTGCTTCTACACTTCCAACCGTGCAATAAATGGTTTCCCAATCTAAAAATTGTGAGTTAAAACAAGAACTAAACCATCTCAACCCTCTCAACCTTCTCAACCTTTTTTAATTTTCAATTCTCAATTCTAATAGGTTTTCCTTGTTAATTTCATTCTTCATTTATCATTTTTTTACTTGTCTAATCATCACTTCGGTAAAGAGTTCACCTGTTTCCTGTACATCAAAGGGCTTAAAACCCAAATATTTATCCCACTGACCCAAAACATAGTCAAAGCTAACAACGCGGTATATTTTATTTGGATCAACCGGTTTTCCATTGATATAATAGACCTCTTTGGGTTTCAGCAAACCGAATAGACGCTTTTTCTTTTTCCATTCCGTTGAACTTGTTTGCACAATATCGTAGGGTTTGTTTTTAGCGATTTCTTTATTAAGTGCTTCCATAGTCAATAAATCTCTTCCATAACAGGAAAACAGGACAATGTAATTATTGAAGGGAAATAGTTCATACATATCTTTCAGGGTAACAGGTCCTGCCGGAATAACTTTTCTAATGCCTCCGTTATTGATAATAGCCAAATCGGGTTTACAGGTTTCATAATATTCCTGTTTTAATGCTTCAGCAGCCCATCGGGAAACTGCTGTTTCCTTAAATTTATCGGGAACCCAGTCCACTGGAATATGGGCAATAACTTTTCCCGTTTCTTTTTCTATGCTGTCTGCCATTGTTTGTACAAAATGATTTAGGGGTGTTATAGGTAAATTTTCCGGTTCCAGCAAGGGAATAAGTTTGCTTGCATAAGCCGTAATGCGGTCGTTTTGCACTTCTAAATTGATGGCACCCAAATAGTTTAGATAACTTCCGGTGGAGGCAATGTAAATTCCATTCACTTGACAGGGCTCAGAAATAACGGTATGGGAATGACCTCCAATAATTAAATCCACCCGGTTATCCAAAACGGTTGCCAATAAGGAATCCGCTTCAAAGCCGTTATGGGTAAGCAGTATTATCAGATCGCTCTGTTTGTCTACTTCTTCAATATACTTATCTATTGCCTCTTTATAAGGCAGAATGGTTAATCCGGCAATATTTTCCCTTTTCACCTTTTCCGGTAGTTCGGTTAAAGTTAATCCCATTACACCAATTTGCAAGGAATCCAAGGAAAATATTTTATAGGGAATTCCGCCAAAGGGTTGATTATTCTTATCCAGAATATTAGTGCTGAGAAAAGGATAATTTGCCAGTTCCCTATGTTTGATTGTGTTGTCTTGCGAATAATCAAACTCGTGATTACCGTAAGTTGTAGCATCTAATTTTAGATAATTAAAGACCTTTATAACAGCTCCACCAATTGCATTATCATAATTTTGCGAAGCAAATATGCTGCCCGTTTGTTGATCTCCGGCATCCAGATAAAGCGCTGCTGATGTCTTTTCCCTTTCTGCATTCAAATAATATTCCAGAACAGCATAACCGCCAATTTTACCAAACCTTGAATTTTGAGGTAGATAGGCACCATGGGTGTCGTTAGTATGCAAAATAGTTACAGGAACTGCAGTGACAAAAACACTGGCAGCTAAAAAGATGATAGTTAGGACTTTGCTTTTATGCTTGTTCATAATTCTTCTCTTCTCTGCATTCCTGCCTGCGCAGGAATGACAAAAAACTTTCATTCAAAAACTAATATCAAGTAACAGAAAGCAGTTTCTCTATTGTTTTCAGGTCTTGTGGTGTATCAATTCCGATGCCTTGATAACTGGTTTCTACCATTTTAATAGGAATTCCGTTTTCCAGAGCTCTTAGCTGTTCCAATTTTTCTGTCCTCTCTAATATAGAGGGTGACAAATATACAAATCGGTGCAAACATTCCGGAGAATAGGCATAAACACCAATGTGACGATAATATTTAAGGTCTATTTGACTGTCTCGCTGAAAAGGAATAACGGAACGGGAAAAATACAAAGCATAATTTTGCGTATCAGTTACAACTTTTACAATGTTTGGATTGTATATCATTTCCCGGTCTTCAATCACGGTCATTAAACTTGCCATCTGCACTTTTCTATCTTCAAAAGCGGAAATAAGCTTTTGTAAGGGTTCTTTTTCAATAAGCGGTTCATCTCCCTGAACATTAAAAACCAATTCTGCCTGCGGAAAATATTGTAGCGCTTCAGCTATGCGGTCTGAACCGCTGGGATGACTTTCTTTTGTTAAAACCGCTTTGCCTCCGAATGACTTAACTGTTTCTAAAATGGAGATATTATCCGTTGCTACACAAACAGTATTAAATAAGCCGGAATTTGCAACGCGTTCATATACATACTGGATAATCGGTTTTCCTTTCAGCAGTGCTAAGGGTTTTCCGGGAAAACGCGTTGAATTATAACGAGCTGGAATTAAGGCAATAATATTCATTTGGCTTCCTTTTTGGCATTTTTGCGCAACCAAATCATTAGGGCAACGCTATCACTATAATTTATTCCCGGAATTCGCATTGCCTGCCCTATATTTTTAGGACGGATTTTACTTAGTTTTTCGCGTGCTTCATAAGCCAGAGAGGGAATGCTAAAATAGTCCATCTCTTCTGGAATGGCAATTGTTTCGGCATTTTGGAACTTTTGAATTTCTTCTTCCATTCGGTTTAAATAGCCGGAATATTTAATTTCCAGTTCAAGGCGATTTTGAATATCACTATTAACATCCGCCGGAATTTTGTAACCGTAATTTTGGAGGTCATTAAAAGAAATTTCGGGTCTTTTCAATAATTGAGCAAAACGGATGGGCTCTTTTATTTCTCCATTTGGCAGGCAGTTATGCTGTTTCAGGTATTCCAGTTCCCGCTGTAAAATTTCTTGCATCTGCAAAAACCTTTGCCAACGACTTTCTTCTACCAATCCCAATTTGTAACCAACTGGCATTAAACGCTCATCAGCATTATCCTGACGTAAAAGTAAACGGTATTCTGCACGCGAAGTAAACATTCTATAGGGCTCATTTGTTCCCCGGGTTACAAGATCGTCAATTAGAACCCCAATGTATGCCTCACTGCGTTTTAGAATAAGGGGTTCTTTATTTTCCAAAGCCAGAGAAGCATTTATACCTGCTAAAAGACCTTGTGCCGCTGCCTCTTCATAACCGGAAGTGCCATTTATCTGTCCTGCCAGGTATAAGCCCTTTATTTTTTTACACTGTAGAGAACTATCTATTTCTTCCGGATCAATAAAATCATACTCTATAGCATAAGCATAGCGTAAAATACGCGCCTCCTCCAAACCCGGAATACTGTGCACAATTTTTTCCTGAATTTCTGCCGGAAGCGAAGTAGAAATGCCGTTTACATAACCTTCAAAGGTATTCAGCCCTTCCGGTTCAATAAAAATGTGATGACTTTCCCTTTGGGGAAATTTCACTATTTTATCCTCAATAGAAGGACAGTAACGCGGTCCGATGCCTTTAATTATTCCGGAATAAAGAGCGGATTCAGTTAAATTGGCTCTAATAATTTGATGCGTTTCTTCCGTAGTGTGTGTTATATAACAAGAAACCAGATTCTTAAGTTCAATATCCCGGTAAAAAGAAAAGCCCTGAGGATTTTCATCCCCTTTTTGTTCTTCCAGTTTGTTATAATTTACAGAACGCAAGTCCACTCTGGGTGGGGTTCCCGTTTTAAACCTGCGAACTTTTAATCCCCAAGCAGATAAAGAACGGGAAAGATATTCTACAGATGGCTCTCCACTGCGTCCTCCGGCATAACTTATTTTGCCAATGTGGATTTTTCCCTGCAAAAAAGTGCCGGTAGCTAAAATAACTTTAGGAGCATAATAGCAATGTCCGATTTGGCTTATTACTCCTTTAACACAACCATTTTCTACAATTATTTCTTCTATGGTTGCCTCAATTAAATGAATATTTTCTTCCTTTTCTATTGCTTCTCGCATCAGCAGATGGTATTTTTGACGATCATTTTGAGAACGTGGAGCCCAAACAGCTGGACCTTTACTTCTATTTAGCATCCGAAAATGAATTCCGGAAAGGTCGGCACTTTTTGCCAGTTCACCACCCAAGGCATCTATTTCTCTTGCCAGATGACCTTTAGCAGGACCTCCGATGGATGGATTGCAGCTCATTCTGCCTATAGCTTCAATTTTAATGGTAAAGAGAGCAACTTTCAACCCTCTTTTTGCTGCTGCCAGGGATGCCTCAATTCCGGAATGACCTGCTCCCACAACGATGAGATCAAATTTGTTATCCGTATGCATTTTAGCTTAATTTATTTTGAAACCAGTTATAAAGGGGCTCAAGACCTGTATTATTAAGTGCTGAAACAGGAAAAATCGGCTCTTCTTTCAAGCCCAAATCCTTTGCCAGGTCTTTCACCGTCTTGGCTACTTTGGTTTTGGGAATTTTATCTGCCTTGGTAGCTACGATACAATAGTCAATACCTCTTAATTGTAACATTTCCAATAGCATAATATCTTTGCTGTCTGCCGGATGACGAATATCTACAATAACAATTAGAGAACGCAATTGCTTGCGCTGTTCAAAATATTTATTGATCATCCGACGCCATTTTTCCTGTTCTGCCTGGCTAACTTCCGCAAAGCCGTAACCTGGTAAATCAGTAAATTGCAAAAAGCCGGAACTATCATTATCGTCTATCTTATAACGAATTAAAAAGAAATTCAATAAGCGTGTCTTTCCAGGAGTGGATGATGTTTTAGCAAGCCCTTTATGATTGGTTAACAAATTGATAAGTGTGGATTTACCTACATTGCTTCTACCCGCAAAAGCAAATTCGGGATAAGCAGAAGCCGGATAATCACTCGGTTCAATAGCACTTTTAACAAAAAAGGACTCAACAAATCTGATCATTTTTATAAATCACACTGCTTTTTTCGGATTCGTAAACCTCTACTTCAGAGATAGCTACGGGCTTATCCTGAAGCTCTTTTTCCATACATTCATAAATGTATTTAGCCAGATTTTCGGAAGTGGGATTTCTTTCCGTAAACGGAACAATCTCATTCAAATAAGAATGATCCAGGTTATTTAGTATGTTAGACAGAATAGTTTTGAGTACACCGAAATCCATTGCCATTCCGATTTCATCCTGCTCTTTTGTCTTCACACAAACCCTCACCTTCCAGTTGTGACCGTGCAGTTTACTGCAAGCACCTTCATAACCACGCAATAAATGAGCTGCGGAAAAGGTTTCAATTACATTTAAGAAAAACAATGTTAACTCCTTTTTTAAGTGTCTAAAAGTATTTCTTGTGAATGAAAACCAGCACCAAAATAAGGGAAATTAAAACAGAAATTCCCATTATTAGAGCAAAGGCAAAGTTGCTTTCTTGAAAAGGCAAAGGAACATTCATTCCATAGATGCTTACAATAAGAGTCGGCACTGAAATGATGATTGTTATAGAAGTTAAGAACTTCATTACTACATTTAAATTGTTGGAAATGATAGAAGCAAAAGCATCCATCATTCCGCTTAAAATGCTGCTGTAAATATTTGCCATCTCTATTGCCTGCTTGTTTTCAATGATTACATCCTCAATCATATCCTCAGCATCGGGATCGTTCAATAACCAGCGGGTTCTTTGCAAACGTTCCAAAATAATCTCGTTGGATTTTAAAGAAGTGTTGAAGAAAACCAGGGATTTTTCCATACGCACCAGACGGATAAGTTCTTTATTCTTCATTGATTGTTGTAACTCATCTTCAATAATAGTAGTGCGACGGTTGATTTCTTTTAAGAACTTTAAAAAATAGATCGCCGTCCGCAGACTTATACTTAATAAAAAACTCTGCTGAGTGATATTAAAAGGACGATGCTTGCCTTCCAGATATTGGGTGAGGATTTCATTATCATAAAAGGCAACAGTAATCAACTTATCTTCTGTGGAAATTATCCCCATCGGTGCTGTAGCAAAAGAGATCTTGGCAGAGCGATGCTTATAATAAACAGGCACTCGTAAAATTGTTAACAACGCTCCCTCATCCCATTCCAAACGGGCATTTTCATCTGCATCCTGAAGGTCGGTTATAAAATCCTCTTCCAGATTGTATTTCTTAACTATTTTCCCGGTTTCTTCCGGAGAGGGGTTCTCCAGATGTATCCAAAATGCTTCATCCATAGTTAACGCCGGAACAAAACGCTGCTCGCTTACTTTGAAAATGTGGATCATAATAACCTCCTTTCCGTATCTATTTTCTTCTGCCATTTTTTTTTACCTTGTTTTTGTGGCAAGCAAAAAGTCCAAGTTCGGATTGTTTATAGGGTCTAAAACTCCAGACCCTGAAAAAACTTGCTTGACAGAATTCTTGAATTAATTTATCAGTGTATTCAATGAGAATTATATATTCTTATGTATATAGTGTGTAGTTTCCTGCTATTCTTAGAAGGCGGGATGATAATGTCCAAAGTAAAATTAAAGAAACAGTTTCCGAGGGCAGTATGAGTTCTGTAATTTCGGAACTGAACAAAAAAATAACCCCAAAAATAATAAAAAAATGGGAAAGGAGATAACTATGAAACGACTATCATTACTCCTCGTGATGATATTCATTCTGGGCTTAATGGTTCCTATGCTGAATGCCAGCGAAGTAACCATTGGCGCAGGAGACCAGACAGGTCGTATCCCGGTAGATATGTTTTACAAAAATTCGCTTTTTGAATGCTTATACTACCAGGACGAGCTGTTAATTGTGAATGGAAGTATTACTGGAGTTGCTTTTTATAACAATTTCTCCTCTAATCTTCCAGGTATGCCTATTAATATTTGGCTGGGTATTACTACCCAAACAGATTTGAGCGGGGGCTGGATACCTTCCACTCAGCTAACTCAGGTTTTCACAGGCAATGTGGATTTCCCTTCAGGAACTAACACTATTAATATCACTTTCACTACCCCCTTCCAATATAGTGGTGGTGTTTTAGTGATGATGGTTGAACGGGTAATGGATAGCACCTGGCATTCCTCATCTGATCTATTTGCCTGTCAGACCATCGGGACAAACCGCGCGTTGAATATCTATAGTGACAGTATTGACTATGATCCTGCCAATCCTCCAACCGGAACAGCCGCAAGCGGTAAATTCCCCAAAACCACTTTCTTCTACACTGGTCAAGGTATCGGTAATGACTTAGCTTGTTTAAGCATTACCGGAAATACTACTCCCAGTGTTGGCCAATCTTATCAGTATGTTGTAACCGTTAAAAACAACGGTCAGAATGCACAAAACACTTACACTGTTAAACTGATGCAAACAGGTGATGTAGAACTTGCTTCTCTTCCCGGCTTGCCTATTAATGAAGCTCAAACCCTTACTTACACTTTTAACTGGACCCCCAGTGTTGCAGGTCCCACTACTCTTTATGGAAAAGTTATTTTAGCAACTGATGAAATACCTTCCAACAACCAAAGTCCTGCTTTGAGCATTGCTGTTCAACCGGCAGGTATTCAAGCAGTTACAATTGCAGATGGCACAGCGACAATGCGGATTCCGATGGATTTCTACTATAAGAATTCCTTATCTGAAACTATCTACTTATCTGACGAATTAGGTTTTGTAAGCGGAACTATTACTTCTTTGGCTTTTTACAATAACTTCTTTGATTCTCCTTCCAACGGAGCGACTAAAATTTGGTTGGGTTCCACTAATGTGCAAGATTTGAGTGGTGGTTGGATTCCTTCCACTCAAATGACTTTGGTGTTTGATGGCAACATCACTTATCCTTCCGGAATAAACACCATTACCATTCCTTTGCAAACACCCTATATGCATACTCCCGGAAACTTGGTAATGATGGTTCAACGTCCAATGGATACCCAATATTATTCATCTTCTGATAATTTTTATGGCTTAACCATTGGCACCAACCGCACTTTAAAAGTTCAAAGTGATGGAACCGCTTACGATCCTGCTGCTCCTCCTGCGGGAACTACTCCTGTGGGGCAGGTTCCCAAAACTACAATCTTTTATACTGGGCAGCAGATTGTGAATGATTTGGCTTGTCTTACTATTACCGGAAGTGCAACTCCATCAGTAAATTCTCCCACAAACTATGCAATTACGGTTAAAAATAATGGAACTGCCACTCAAACCAACTACACTGTAAAACTGATGAAAGAAGGTGGCGTGCTAATTACCAGCGTTCCCGGAACCTCAATTGCTTCGTTGCAGACCGCTACTTTCAACCTTAGTTGGACTCCTACTGCTGTTGGAACTACCTATTTATATGGTGTAGTTGAACTTGCGGGTGACGAAATTGCTACCAATAACCAAACAGGAAACCTTACTGTGCAAGTAATGGAAGCAGGACTTACTGTAGTGCAAATCGGTCAGGGAACTGCTACAAATAGCACTACCGGTACTCCCACACCTTATGGAACTTTCTATAAGAACTTCCGTCAGCAATATTTATACAAAGCTGATGATATCTACGCAGCTGGTGGTGCACCTGGTTTGATTACTGCTTTGGCATTCAATGTTACTTCAGTGAATAACTGTTCTCCTATGCCGAACTATACTATTAAAGTAAAGCATACAGACCAGACCCAACTGACCACTACTTTTGAGATAGGGGAATATACTACTGTTTGGAATAGTGCCAGTTACTTACCTACAGCCGGCTGGAATATTCATACTTTCACTACTCCCTTCTTCTGGAATGGTGCTTCCAATCTCTTAATTGATATCTGCACGGATTTGATTACCGGTGACTGGAC
>ERZ1026800.2209-NODE-2209-length-10991-cov-4.153719_pt1 | contig 10991 bp, 9 predicted proteins | sample MGYA00520873_ERZ1026800 | MGnify/ENA primary metagenome ERZ1026800 (study PRJEB33270, sample SAMEA104284475) | anaerobic digester metagenome | biome: Anaerobic digester microbiome; feature: mesophilic sludge digester; material: Anaerobic digester biomass | place...
TTATATTTTGCGTTAATTTACAACAAAAATATAATTTTATTCAATAAGAAATGAAAAAGGCTAAAAATTTTTTATAGCTGAAAACAAATCATTTTTAATAAAAATCTTTACGATTTTGGATATTCAACCAGATTTTCTTTGGTTAATATAGAATTGGCATTTATTCATTGCAATTCTTATTGTTTTGATTACTTGCACTAAATATGATTTTTAAAGACGTATGTAATGCAACAAAGGGCAAATAATAATGTTATTTAGTTTGTTGGCATTGTATTTGACATGCTGTGGCGCAAAATAATTTTTATACTATGATACCATACATTCTTATTTTCGGAGTTTTTGTTTTTCTCAGTTGGATTGTACAAAGTCGTTTAAAGAACCGCTTTGAAAAGTATTCTAAAGTGGCCTTGCCGGGTGGACAGACAGGCGCTGACATTGCCAGAATAATGTTAAGTCAAAATGGCATAACTGACGTGAAAGTTCAATCGGTTGGCGGAGAACTTACCGATCATTACAATCCATTGAACAAAACTATCAATCTAAGTCCTGCCGTTTATAACGGACGTAGTGTAATGTCTGCTGCTGTTGCAGCACATGAAACCGGTCATGCTTTACAACATGCTCAGGCTTATGCCTGGCTTCAAATGCGCTCGCAGCTTGTGCCGGTAGTAAGTATCAGCTCGAAATGGATGCAGTGGGTTTTACTTGCCGGTATTCTAACCATTCAAATATTTCCGGCTTTATTGCTAATAGGTATAATTATGTTTGGCCTTACGACCTTATTTAGTCTGATAACTCTACCCGTTGAATTTGACGCATCACGCCGGGCGTTGGTATGGCTACAAGGAACAGGTATTACTATAGGCGAACAGCAGGAAATGGCTAAAGATGGCCTTAAATGGGCAGCAATGACATATGTGGTTGCGGCACTCGCATCATTAGCCACATTAGCTTATTATATAATGATTTTCCTCGGAAGGAGAGATTAGCTATTTAATTGGTTACATAGTCCGGATTTGATGGGTTAAGGTTTTTTTTAAATAGATAAAGTAAATACACAGGAAATTGTTGCTCTTGTTGCAGTTTGCATGAAAGAGAAAAGTCGGCAATTTCTTAAATACTGAATTAGTTGAACAATCAGTGCGTTTTGCAATAAAATTGATTAATAACGGATCGAGCCTTTTTTGAAATTCTAAACATTTAATTAAAATCCGAAAAAACAAAAGTATTGTTGTAGATTCCCGAAATTAGATTAAAATACTGATTTTATAAGAGTTTTAACAGGTGGAATATTTAAAACTGAAGCTTGTTGTTTTTTGAATTTGAAGAGCTATTTAGTCAAATTACGATCTGATACTACAATTCTTTTTTAATTAATTGTAAGTTTGCATGATAAACAAAAAACGATTTCTAAATGATTCTTCCTGATAAGACTATTGAACGACTTAGCCAGTATCGTCGAAATTTGCTCATTACCCTTGCAGGTGGTAAAGAGTTTATTTTTTCACACGAAATAGCTCGCCTGTTACATATCACTTCAGTGCAGGTAAGGCGCGATATCATGTTGATTGGATATAACGGAACTTTAAGACGGGGTTATGATGTAAAAGAACTCATCGAACTGATTGGTAATATAATAGATACTGAGCAAGGTCAGAATGTTTGTATTATGGGACTTGGAAATTTAGGGAAAGCGATCTTGAAATATCTTTACGGTAAACGACCTAAGCTTAGAATCGTTGCCGCTTTTGATATAAACACCGAAAAAACTGGCAAACTATATTCAGGCATACCTGTATATCATATTGATGAATTGGGAGATAAAATAAAAGAGCATAGTATTACTATTGGCTTGATCACGGTTCCGGTGGATAAAGCTGTGGAAACGGCTGATCATCTTGTTAAATCAGGTATCAGCGGGATACTAAACTTTTCATCCAAGCCGTTGAATCTTCCGGCACATGTATATTTGGAAGAATATGATATGATAACCTCGTTAGAAAAGGTAGCCTATCACACGAAAAGGAATTTATATTGATATGAAAACAAAGAATGGTTTTAAAGTATCTGGAAATATTGTTGACGTCGTTAATAAAAGAATTTTTTCAGGAATAATATCGGTAGAAAAGGGAAAAATAAAATCTATTATCCCAAGTAACCGGTGCGATGCCCAATATATTACTCCCGGGCTAATAGATTCACATGTTCATATTGAAAGCAGTATGCTTAACCCCTCGGAATTTGCACGACTTGCTGTGGTTCATGGTACCGTTGCTACAGTCTCTGATCCTCATGAAATTGCAAATGTGTTGGGCATTGAAGGGGTAAATTATATGATAAGGAATGGGAATAAGGTACCTTTTAAATTCTTTTTTGGGGCTCCTTCATGCGTTCCGGCTACATCATTTGAAACTTCTGGAGCTACTATTACATCCAGCGATGTTTCAGATTTGTTAAAGAGAGATGATGTTTATTATTTGTCGGAAATGATGAATTTTCCGGGTGTTCTTTTTAACGATCACGAGGTAATGGCTAAGATTGAGGCAGCGAAGAGATTTAATAAGCCTATTGACGGTCATGCGCCAGGCTTAATGGGTAATGATATCCGTAAATATATAGAGGCGGGCATATCTACCGATCATGAATGCTATACTATTGATGAGGCGCTGGATAAATTAAAATGGGGCATGAAAATTCTGATCAGGGAGGGAAGTGCGGCGAAAAACTTCGATGAGCTTATTGATCTTATTAGGGATTATCCGGATAAAGTATTGTTTTGTTCCGACGACAAACATCCTAATGATCTTGTAAAAGGACATATAAACGAGCTTGTAAAACGTGCAGTTGGGAAAGGTTACGATCCTTTACAAGTATTGCGCAGCGCTTCTTTAAATCCAATAATACATTATAATTTAGATGTTGGTTTACTTAGACCGGGCGATGATGCTGATTTTATCATAGTAGATAATCTTGCTGATTTTAATGTCTTAGAGACTTACGTGAAAGGAATTCAAGTAGCTAAAAATGGAAGAACCTTGATAGAATCAATCGAAGAGGAGACCCCTAATTTTTTCTGTGCTAAAAAGATTAATGAGAGTAACATAAGAGTACAAACCACAAAAGAAAAAATAAAAGTCATTCAGGTATTTGATGGCCAACTGATCACAAAAGAGATAGTCGTAAATCCGAAAGTTTCTGATGGTTCAATAGTTAGTAATATTGAAAATGATATTTTAAAGCTTGTGGTTTACAATCGTTATCAGCCTGCACAACCTTCGGTTGCTTTTGTTAATAGTTTTAACCTGAAAAAAGGAGCAATAGCTTCTACAGTAGCGCATGACAGTCATAATATTATAGCGCTGGGGGTTAATGATTCGGATATTATCAGGGCAGTCAATCTGTTAATTGAATCCCGAGGTGGTATTTGTTTTGTGGATGGCGCTAAGGAAGAGTTACTTCCATTACCGGTTGCAGGACTCATGGCGTCGGAGGATGGATACAAGATTGCTGCAGCCTACGAGAAGTTAGATCGGTTAGCTAAAGAAAATGGATCAACATTGGCTTCGCCTTTTATGACACTTTCTTTTATGGCGCTTTTGGTAATTCCTGAACTTAAACTTAGTGATAAGGGGCTTTTTGATTCAAAGAAATTCGCGTTCACTTCGTTGGCTTGTGATTGAGAATTGATGTAAATCTATTTGCAGATATTGTTTTTTGTAGTATTTTAGCGGAAAAATACCTATGAAATTATATCATATAAATCAAGAAAAACTTGAAACTGCCGCCTCAAAGCTAAAGGCTATCTCTCATCCTGTAAGGATTGCCATCCTTGAATTATTGAGTAAAGAAAAAATGTGCGTAACTGATATTTATGAACAACTTGGTTTAGGGCAGGCTACCACATCACATCATCTAAATATTTTAAGAACAAATGGTGTTTTAATCAGTAAACGGCACGGGAAGAAAAAGTTTTATGAAATTAAACACAAAGCTCTTGTGGATATTCTTGATTGTATAAACCGATGTCAAGATGATAACTGATTGTTGTAACACAAATGTTACTCTTTTAGGCTTTACTTTACTCGATTTTCCATACCTCCTCAATGTCCCAATTGGTTCGTATCTGTAGCTCTTTTTGAAAGAAAAAAACCTTTTCGGGTTCTCTCTTTTTTAAGTAATCACCCGTATCCCATACTCCGTTAGTATGCTTGTCCTCAATAGCTTTGAGGGTATAAATACCAGGGTTTAACAGTTCGAAAGCCAATTCTTCTGACTTGTTAAGCACTGTTTCATGAATGACGTTTTCTTTCGGATCAAGCAGTTGCAGGATATATGGAATTGAATCATTTTTAATCTTTACATCTAAGTATAGGTTGCCGTAATCACTTGTTTTGCGGGTATTGAAAACTATCACCAAAGAATCATGAGTATGATCATAAATATCGAAAAATGTTGAATCGCGGATGACCAAGTTATACAATGTTTCCTCTTCCAATTTCTGAATTAGCTTCAATTTTCGGTTGGCATTATCTGCAAAACTTAAATTTGCTAAAACAGTATCTTTTTCAGAAAAAAGCCAAATATGACTTTTATTATATTTTTTTATCGGATGCTCAAATGTAAGCTCTAAGGGTGTGTTTAATTCGAGCAACCTTGATTTCACATTACTATTAATTATAAGTTGCTCCGTTTGTTTTGTTTCTTCCTTTTGACGGCGTTTTGAAGTTTCGGGAGTTTTCTTTTCAGGCAATACAATGAGTACGGTATCAGAAAAAAAGTCTCCATCCTGTATTTTAATGGTAATGCTATCAGGCATTGGTTGTGTAAGCCATACTCTAAGTGAGTCCCTTCCTTTATTTAACTCCTTAATATACCAAGGGGCTTCGTTTTTTTCTTTAAAAAGATTAATGACGGGATTCTTTAGTCCATAACGATAAGTAATCAAAAATCCGGGTGGGTAAAACCCTGTTTCCGATAACCTGCGTTGCGTTGAATCAATTTGTTGGAAGAGTTTCAAATGAAAAAAATTATCATATAATAGCTTAGTATGAATTGAATCAGGCGCTTGACCGAGGGTAGTGTCAGGTTCCATCGTTTTAATATGTTCCGGGATTACGATTTCTTCAGTAAAAGCAATCTCTTCATCAGGCATATCATAAAGATAATTATTGTTGATATCTTTCAATGCAAAGAGTTTCATCGGCTCGTTACGAAGATAATTTAACCTGAAATTACCCTCTTTATTAGTTTTGGTAACATACGATGGTTTGATTTTCATGGGAAGCGAATCGGCAGGGATGGTATCGTTTGAAATCGGATAGAGCATAACAAAGACTCCCTCTTCTGGCTTTAGATTAAAAGCGTTTTTTACTTCGCCGGCTATTGATAGTGAGTCGAGGTAGTCGCCTGTAGAAAAAACATATAGAAAGTTTGTTAGCGGATTCCCCTCGGTAATATCAGTAATGGAATTGCCGAAAAAAAAGGAATAGGTAGTATTTGGTAATAAATCTTCTTTTAAATTAATAAAAAGTGATTTCCCTTTAAGGTTATAGTCTGGCTTTTTCTGTACTGGAGGGGAGATGAGAATTTGTTCGTCAGCTTGTTTTAGCTGTACAAACTCGTTGAAGGTAAGTCTGATTCTGTTTTTGTCGAAATGAGTTGAAAAATTGGGTGGTAACGAACTTATAACAACCGGCGGCTCTTTATCCTGTGGTCCGCCACTCGGAGCAAGCTGGTTGGCACAAGAGAGCAGATAAGTAATTGTAAATAACGAAATAGAAACAAAAATAAGTTTTAGTAATACTTTCACACAAAAAAAATTTATGCAAAGATGCGTAAAATGACTTTGCTATCAATGTTTTTTCTAATTTTGGCGATACAATCATCAAAATTGATATAAATTTTGAAGATGGATTTCAACCAACACTTTAATTCAAAAATGATTATAAGATGAACCGATTTCTGGCCTATTTAGCATTTGTTCTCAATATTTTATTGTTTATGCTTGCAAAGCAAACTTTTGCACAGCCTTTGTTTTTTGAAGATAATACCGATCTTATTGCTAAAACGGCGATGATGAGGTATCAACGTATGAATCAGCCGAATGATTCACGTGCCGGATTAAATATTGATATTGTTTATACTCGATTTGAGTGGGATGTTGACCCTTCGGTTCGCTATATTTCTGGAAATGTTTTGCATCACTTCAAAGCGATTGAAAACTTAGAATCTATTTTACTCGAGCTGAACGATAATATGGTTATTGATTCTGTAATTTTTAGAAATCGTCAGGTTGAGTGTAATTTTGTTTCTAACCATGAGTTTGTTATTAATCTTGAGGTTTTGGTTGAAGCAGGGAGGATGGATTCAGTGCGGATTTATTATCAGGGCGAACCAATACAAAATAGCGGGTTTGGCTCTTTTGAAATTAAAGAACATAATGGAGTACCTGCTATGTGGACACTTTCTGAGCCTTTTGGTGCTAAAGATTGGTGGCCAGGTAAAAATGACTTAACTGATAAAATTGATTCGATTGATGTTTACATCAGATGTCCATTACCATATAATGGTGTCAGTCATGGACTTTTGCAATCGGTTATCGAAGAGGGCGATAAAAAAGTTACACATTTCCGCCATCGCTATCCGATAGCGAGCTATCTCGTGGCTTTTGCGGTTTCCAATTATGTAATATTCCCTCAACAGGCAATCTTAGGACACGACACTCTTCCAATAATAAATTATGTCTATCCCGAAGACTCGGCTTTTATTGCTGAAGTTTCAGCCAACACTCCCGAAATGATTCAGTTGTTTGACACTCTCTTTGCCCCGTACCCTTTTAAAAATGAATTATATGGTCATGCGCAGTTTGGTAGAAATGGTGGAGGTATGGAGCATCAGACGGTGAGTTTTATGGCAAGCTGGGCGCATGATATACGCGCTCATGAGCTGGCACATTCATGGTTTGGGAATATGATAACGCTTTCCACATGGCACGATATATGGATAAATGAAGGCTTCGCAACCTACGCCAACGGGCTTTCTTTTGAAAATATGGGCGATGGCTATTGGTGGCCTATCTGGAAAAATGTAACACTTAATGCAATCCTTTCTGCTCCCGACGGGTCTGTCTATGTGGCAGACACAACCTCTATATCTCGTATTTTCGATTCTCGTCTGTCGTACCACAAAGGCGCTTATGTACTGCACATGCTGCGTTGGCTGATGGGCGACCAGGCTTTCTTTTCTGCATTGCGCAATTATCTGAACGACCCTGAGCTAAAATACAGATTTGCAACCTTTGAAGATGTAAAAACTCACTTTGAAAAAATAAGCGAGACCAACCTCGATTCCTTTTTTGATCAATGGTACTATGGCGAAGGCTATCCTGTGTACGGCATTGATATCCTAAAAATTGTGCAAACCGATGAATTGCTTATAACCATAAATCAAGAACAAACACATTCCTCAGTAGCATTTTTTGATATACCGGTGGAGATAAAATTATATGGTGGCGAACAGGAAAAAAGCTTTTTGTGCCGCCCAACCTTTTCGGGAGAACAGTTTCGGTTTCCTGCACCAAATTTTCATATTGATTCCGCCAAATTTGATCCTGATAAATGGGTGATAGCAAAGCTTAGTTATATTTCTCTAAAGGTTGATGAGCCACAACTCGATAAACTCACTATATTTCCGATACCTGCGATAGATAAAGTTGTTTTGTTTATACCCGACAAACGTTTGGAGCATATCTGTGTGTTCGATGTAACCGGCCACGAAGTGTTTAGTGCTAATATTGATATTTTCAATCAAGAATATGAAATTGTTACCGAAAACTTTTTGCCGGGCGTTTATTTTTGTAAAGTAAAAACTGATAAAGAGGTCTTTTATGCACGGTTTATCATATCAAAATAGGCTGAAAGACAATTTTATTAAATGTTAGATACCCTTTTAACGTTTCACTTAGTTAGTGCCAATAAAACTCTATTTGGAATTAGGTTCTAATCAGAATTAGAAATTGAAAGTTTATGTTAGTTCTGTTCAATTCAATATTTATAGTGTATTTGGCGTTATCATCTATATTTTTAAAACAATTTATTATTAATTAAAGGATAAAAAAAAACATGAAAAAACTGGTTTTGTTAAGGCATGGCGAAAGCGTTTGGAATAAGGAAAATCGTTTTACAGGCTGGACTGACGTAGATTTGTCGCCAAAAGGTGTTGAAGAGGCTATTGAAGCCGGGCGGGTATTAAAAGAGAGGGGCTTTATGTTCGACATGGCTTTTACCTCATATCTCCGCAGGGCAATTAAAACGCTATGGCTGACACTTGAAGAGATGGATCAGATGTGGATACCTGTTTATAAAAGCTGGCGGTTAAATGAGAAACATTACGGGCTACTTCAGGGTTTGAATAAAATCGAAATGGCCGAAAAGTACGGTGATGAACAGGTATTGCTTTGGAGACGTAGTTTTGACGTGCCACCTTCACCTGTCCCCGAAGATGATAAAAGACATCCAAAATATGATCCCCGTTATAAAGATTTAAAACCCGAAGAGATTCCTGCTACTGAATCGTTGAAAGAAACAATAGGTAGAATGGTGCCATATTGGGAAAATGACATCCGTCCCGCGCTGCAAAAAAACAACCAGATACTGGTGGCAGCACACGGTAACAGCTTGAGAGCAGTGGTTAAGTATTTAAAAAATATGTCGGAACAAGAGATCATTGCATTTAATATTCCAACAGGAATTCCTTATGTCTTTGAGTTTGATGAGAATCTTAACCTGCTTAAAGATGAATTTATCGGCGATCCGGAGACAATTAAAAAACTAATGGATGCTGTTGCAAATCAGGCTAAAAGAAAATAATAATCTCTTTTATTCAAAACTTTAAACCTGAATTAATCAATAATAAACCTCTTTAGGCTGATTTTATTGAAATTAAATAAGTAATCCCGACATATAGTGTTTGTTTAATGCAAATTCTCATTTTGCCCATTATAAACACTTAGTTTTAATCAAAAGATACATTCAATCCCTGCTGAAAATATATAAATGATTTTTTCAACTTTGTGAAATGCAGAGTAAGCTTATTTAGGTTTGTATCTTTTCTATCTTTATTTGAAGCGAAAAAATGATGAGTTATGAAACAATGGGTAATCCCTGATCTGCATGGTTGCTTGAGAACATTGATCGGGATGATTGAAGATCGAATTCGCCCAACAAAGGAGGATGAACTTTATTTCCTCGGCGACTATGTTGATCGCGGTCCCGATCCAAAAGGTGTGCTGGATTATATTATGAATTTGGAGGAGCAGGGCTTTAAGATTTTTCCACTTCGAGGAAACCATGAAGAGTATATTTTGCTTGCTTTGGAAAATGAACGGAAACTTAAAAGGCGTTTTCTTTTTTTTAAAGAAAGAAACAGACTTTACGATGAATGGATGAGTGCCGGAGGTGCCTCAACGATGAAGAGCTTTGGCGTTAACAAGGTGAATCAGATTCCGGAAAAGTACGTGGAGTGGATAAAAAGATTGAAATATTATTACATTTTGGAAAATCATATCCTTGTACATGCTGGATTGAACTTTAGTCGCCGTGATCCTTTTGATGATTTGCACTCAATCCTTTGGGCGAGTTCTTTTACCCCAATGCCTGAAAAAGTTGATAATAAAATAGTTATTCATGGCCATGTGGCAGTTAGTCTCGAGTTTTTACAAAATGTGCTTGCCGATCCTTCAAAAAAATATATCCCTTTAGATACAGGATGCCATCATTCCGAGAGATCAGGAATGGGCAATCTCGTAGCGCTTGAGTTGAACACGATGGAGCTACTCATCCAGCCAAATATTGAGAAATGATAATCCCGAGTTAATCAAATAGAAAGGCTTTTGTGATGGGCTTATTTTAGTGAAGACTACATTTTCAAATACTTAATCTGGGGTTATGCCTGATTAATGTAATATCTTGTAAATCATTTCTTTCATCAATTCGCCATCCTCTATTGGCGCGGTTTCGACACCTTTTGCCTTTTGGTCATATTCCCGCAATATAGATATGATAGAACGAAGCTTTGCAATATTGTATCTGGACGAAGCTATCCTTATCTCTCTGACGAAGTAAGGATTAATACCAAACTTTGAAGCTACATTTTTATCTGATTTATCTTTAAGTGTGTGATAAATCAAAAGTCTTTTAAAATAGTTGAATAACATCACTATTACGAAAACCACAGAATTGTCTTTGGGGTTGGACGCAAAGAAATTAATGATCTGGTTTGCCTTATAAATATTACGTTCGCCAAGCGCTTTTTGAAGCTCAAAAATATTGAAATCCTTACTGATACCAATATTTTTTTCTACAATGTCGGGGGTAATTTCGGTGTTTTTGTCAATATTGATGACAAGTTTTTTTAATTCGTTTTCAATTTTCGAGAGGTCTGTTCCAAGATTTTCGCTAAGGAGCATCATGGCTTCCGGATTGATTTGATATCCCATACCTCTGATCGTGCCTTCTATCCATTTAGGAACCTGATTGTCATACAGTTTTTTTGATTCGAAAAAGACGCCGTTTTTTTTAAGAAGCTGCACGAAAGATGTTCGCCCGTCAACTTTTTTATATTTGTAGTCAAACACCAACAAAGTCGTTGGGACAGGTTTTTCAAGATAGGCGAGCAGTAGTTTATCTTTTTCTATCTGCTTCAGTATTATATGTATCAGCGCAACTCTGAGATCCTGCGCTTTATCAAACTTCCATGCATTGAACCATACAGTTTTAGTATTTCCGGCTTTGAGGTCATTTTCCGTAAGTCTCATAAGACTTGTTTTTCCTGATCCCCATTCGCCAAATACTCCGATAGTAATAGGAGTCTGTGATGTCATTATTATTCCTGTGAGCGTGTCGCATAGAGATTTATACTGAAGCGAATCTTCTTTATGATTTTTTACTTCATTGTCGGTTAACATAATATTTTAATTTATTTAGCCTGATCTC